>Ga0209368_1000025_pt1 | contig 300019 bp, 286 predicted proteins | sample EBPBio242008_DNA_FD_185862 | JGI IMG/M metagenome (GOLD analysis project Ga0209368, IMG submission 185862) | Wastewater treatment Type I Accumulibacter community from EBPR Bioreactor in Madison, WI, USA - Reactor 1_4/24/2008_ DNA (SPAdes)... | ecosystem: Engineered > Bioreactor > EBPR >... | reverse complement strand
GGCTGTCCATATGGACAACGGCTGGAACTCGGAGCTCGCAGTGAGTAACATCCAGAAGACGCTCGACGTGTTGGGCATCGACCTGTACACGGAGGTGCTGGACTGGGACGAGTTTCGCGATCTGCAGTTGGCCTTTCTCAAAGCTTCTACGCCGGATGGCGAAGTCCCCACCGATCACGCTATCTTCGCGCTTTTGCTACGCGTAGCCCGCGAAAACGGCATTCGCTATATCCTATCGGGAAACAACTTCAAGACCGAGGGCGCTTTGGTGCGACGTTGGGCGTATGGGCACACCGACTGGCGTTACATCCGGGCTGTACACCGCCAATTTGGGAGCGTTGATCTCGAATCCTTCCCCCATATTAGCTATCCACAAATCGGCTGGGAATTACTCGTCCGACGAGTCAAAATGGTGTCCATTCTGAATTACGTCGACTACAATAAGCGAGAGGCCTTGGATTCCATAGTACAAAATCTTGACTATAGACCATACGAAAGCAAGCACTACGAATCTATATACACAAGATTCTATCAAGGCCATATATTGGTGCGCAAATTCGGCATCGATAAGCGAATTATTCACTATTCGGATTTAATACGCGCCGGCGAGATGAGTCGAGATGAGGCACTTAATGCGCTACAGAAACCAGCTCTCGACGAGATCTTGGAGCGCGAAGATCGCCAGTTCGTCATCAAGAAGTTGGGCATCAGTGACTCAGATTTCGATGCTATCATGATGTCTCCCCAGAAAACGTTCGAGGATTACGATTCAAGTTATAATGCCGCAAAGTACATGAGAAAGATCTTCGACTCACTGCGGCGATCCGGGTTATTACCGAGGTAACTAACGAATAAACCTCGTCGATTTCGCGCTTCTTTATTTGCTGCCTCCTGGTCGATCCATCTCTCAACAAGTCGGCCAAGAGACAGCAAATCTTTCATCATCAATCACAAAAATGAACATACATGTGTATCCATCGGTATTTCGCAATGAATCCAGAATGTTGCGAATCGGAAATACATTAGAGAAGAATGGATTATTCAATGATATTGTATTCATAGCTGTCGAGGAGGGTAGCTTGCCTGCCGAAGAAAGAATCACTTCTCGGCAGCGAGTTGTTCGGCTGGGGCCTCCGAAGCAAGGAATCGGCCGCATAAAGCACTTGATTGCATGGTCGCGTCAGGTTCTTCGCTTTGCAAGAACCAACCGCATCACCTGCATCAATTGCCATAGTCTTTTGGTTTTGCCTGCATGTCTGATGATAAAATACAGGACTGGGGCTGCCTTGATTTACGACACGCACGAGCTTGAATCAAAACCTGCCTCAGCGGGAAAAGCACGACAGTTTGTCTATCGAATAATTGAGCAAATGCTTATGCCTTTCGTAGATGTGACATTTGTAGTAAATTCGGCTATTGGAGACTGGTATCGACATGCCTATCCAAGTGCACCGGTTCACGAGATCAAAAACTACCCAAGTCTCCAGCAGAACGTTGAAGCCGGTATTGATCTCCGTGAGCGATTTCGCATTCCGCAAGATGCGATGCTGTTTCTTTATCAAGGCGTACTGGGGGCAGGGCGCGGCATCGATCTCATGCTTGATGCTTTCACATCGAAAGAGATGCATCAGGACAACATGAAGAGACATGTGGTGTTTATGGGCAACGGGCCGTTGGAGGAGAAGATCTTGCAGGCCTCGAAGCAGCATGCTTTTATTCATCATCTTCCGGCAGTAGAACCGAACGAGCTACTCTCTATGACGCGGCAGGCGGATGTGACCGTTGGGCTGATTGAGCCGATATCGAAGAGTTACGAAATGTCGCTGCCGAATAAGTTGCTGGAGTCGCTGGCCAGCGGCGTGCCAATGCTTGCTACCGACTTACCTGAGTACCGTCGCGAGCTGCAGGAGGGTACCTTTGGGTGGCTAATCCAGCCAGCCGTGCCGGCCGTTGTTGAGGCGGTGCAAGCGATCACAGAGGAGGACGTGGCGCAGAAGAAGGCGCAGTTGCGTGGGTGGTGGGAGTTACACCATTGGGAACAGCAAGAGGCTCAGATCGTCCACTGGTACCGTTCCTACGCTGGAGTCTGAGTGGCTGGGCCTAACTGGGCGCAGCAAGACACATGAATCCATGCCCTCGTGCTATCGTGTCCGCACCGAAGCCGTCTACCCATGTTGCTTTGAGCGGCGCATTCGCTCTCTGAGCAAGCTCCGCTTCACCAAACCCACGAAGGCTCTCCCCGGCCTCCCGTTGCAAATAAGCACAAAGCCTCGACTTGCCGTTGCTCATGGGGCCAAACGAAGATCAGGCTTTCGATCTAAACCGCAACCCGGGTAGCTTATGGTATAGGCTCTTCGTTGCTCTCATCCTATACAGCCCATCAGGATAATTTCTGCGAGAAACGGTCCTGATGGCTCCATCATCAATGCGAATCTGGATTGTAAACTCGGCCATGATTCCTCCTATTAAGCCTGGAGGAACGCGGCATCACACAATGGCCAAGCGTATGTCGGTGCGGCACGATGTGACTCTTGTCACGTCGAATGCCCATCATTCGACACTTAGGGACTTGTTTGAGGTCGAAGGGACATCCAATTTGCGAGAGATCGAGGGTGTGCAGTACTTGATTGTGCGCACCTTTCTTCGGCCGGTGCGCTCCTCGCAGAAAATGCGCTTGCTAAGCTGGTTTGCGTTCGCTCGCCGGATGATTGGAGCCGTTCGCAATCTATCGCGCCCGGATGTGATTGTTGGGTCGTCCCCCAACCTGATTCAGGCGTTGGCCGCTGAGATGCTTGCTCGCCGGTACCGGGTTCCGTTTGTGCTGGAGATCCGTGATCTTTGGCCTGAGACGCTCATTCGACTGGGAGGCTATTCACCGTACAATCCGTTCGTTCTTGGGCTTAGTGTCGTAGAGCGCTACCTGTATCGCCGCGCATCCTGTATCGTGACGTTGATGGAGGGATCTAAAGGGCTTATTGCTTCTCGGGGCGGGAAGAAAATCGTTGCCGTGCCCAACGGGGTCGAGTTTGACTTGGTTGACGCGCCGGTTGAAGATTCTCCGATTGTGCTGGACGAGCAGGCATTCAATGTGGTTTATACAGGATCTCTGGGCATCTCTAACGCCATTGATCGCATATTGGACGCTGCCAAGATGCTTCTCGAACAGGGAGAGACAGAAGTGTGCTTTACGTTTGTTGGCGACGGTGAGCACAAGGCTCAGCTGATCGAACGCTGCACCCGAGAAGGCCTCACCAACGTTAGGTTTTATACCCCCATACCCAAAAAGCACGTTTACGGTTTATTGCGGCAAGCCAATGCCTTCATAGTGAATGCCTTAAATGCCTCCCTCTACGATCACGGCGTCAGCTTCAACAAGATTTTCGACTACATGGCTGTCGGCAAGCCCACCGTGTTTGCGGTGGCCTCGGATATTATGGAGCGATCGGGAGGCGGAATCACATGCCCTCCTGATAATGCCGCCGCCATCGCCGAAGCCGTTTCGCGTCTTAAGGCAATGAGCCCGGCGGAACGAGACGAGATGGGGGCCAAGGGCCGAGCCTACGTTGAAGCTCATCACGATGTCGCTAAATTGGCTGAAATCTTTGAGGCCGCTATCGTAGACTCGATTGCGGCCAGCCGCATGTAGCTCTTATGGCCTATCCGCTGAAACGACCTCTGGACCTAGCACTTACGCTGGCCGCCGCTCCTCTGCTGCTGCCCATCGGTTTGGGTGTTGCCCTGCTGGTTCGGCGCAAACTCGGATCGCCGGTGCTCTTCCGTCAGACACGCCCGGGATTGCATGGCAGGCCGTTTACGATGCTCAAGTTTCGTACGATGACGGACGCTCGCTCGGCCGATGGTTTGCTGCTCTCCGATGCTGAGCGCCTGACTCCGCTGGGGCGTTTCTTGCGAGCTACCAGCCTCGACGAGCTGCCGGGCCTGATCAATGTGCTCAAAGGCGAGATGAGCCTTGTGGGGCCGCGGCCGTTACTGGTACAGTACCTCGACCGGTACACACCCGAGCAGGCTCGACGACACGAGGCGCTACCTGGCTTGACAGGCTGGGCGCAGGTCAACGGGCGGCAGGACATTCCGTTCAGCCATCGGCTGGAGTTGGATTTGGAATATGTAAAGCGGCAATCGATAGGGTTTGATCTCAAGATTCTCGCACTCACGCTGCCCAAGGTATTCGGAGCCGCTGGCGTACGCTCGGGTCAAAATGTCCGCGAGGTGGACGATTTAGGCCTGCATCAAGATCCATCTTGAACTCCACTTCGATGATGTACGACTTGGGTTCCGTCGTGCTGCGCAAGCCCGAGCCAGAAGACCTGGCCGCTTTGTACGCGCAAAAAAATAACGCCGCCGTACGGATGGCGCTAGGGGGGTTCACCACAGGCTATGCCATGGCCGATCTGCGACAGTGGGTGGAGGCCCACCGTACCCGTACCGATGAGGTGCTCTGGGTCATCGCCGAAACCGGCACCAATCGTTGCTTGGGCCATGTGGGCTTGTACCGCATTGATTACCGTATCCGCTCGGCGGAGTTTGCTATTATGCTGGGCGAGCCAGCGTTTCGAGGGCAAGGTATAGGGAAACGTTGCACACGCTTTATGCTGGAGTACGGTTTTCGAGAGCTCAACCTCAATCGCGTTGATCTCTCTGTTCTGGCAACGAACGAGCGGGCCATCGGGCTTTACGAAAGCCTCGGCTTTCGGCACGAGGGCAGGCTCAGAGAGGCGCAGTTCCGAAGCGGCCAGTACGTCGACGTGCTACTCATGGCCATTCTCGCGAAAGAATATGCAGATGGGCATTGACCCCAATCGCTGGGAGCACGGTTCTGATTTTCACCTTGAGGCTTTGTTTACCGAAGAGGCCTCGGCGTGGTGGGAAGGCAAGGTGCGGCTGGCCTCGGGCCGGGATGCGCTGCTGTGGGTGCTGCTTCTCGGGCGTGAACGTTACGGTTGGACACGTGTTTGGCTGCCCTCGTACAACTGCGAGGTGGTGCTCCAACGGCTGGTTGGCTCTCCGTTCCAGATCCGGGTCTACGAGGCTGGCCCAGAGGGGTGCGGCCCTACCCCGAATGCCGAGCCGGGCGACGTGCTAGTGCGTACTTCGTACTTCGGGTGGGGGTTACCGCCTCTGGATCGACCGTTTGAGGGCGCCACCGTTGAAGATCACACGCACGATCCGTGGGCAGCCACAGTCAGTTCTGCCACCTTTGCGGTAGCCTCGCTACGAAAAACGCTGCCGCTCAGCGATGGGGGCGTCGCGTGGTCGCCTTCGGGAGTGCCTCTTCCCTTGTCTCCGGCGCTCACGCCCGACCATGCTCGAGGTGCGGCGCGACGCCAAGCGGCTATGGCCCTCAAGCGCCTCTATTTGGCTGGGGCCTTCAGCGACAAGGAGGCGTACCGAGGCATGGCCGTACAAGCCGAGGCCGAACTTGGGCAAGGCGCGCTGTCGGGTATGACCGGATGGAGTGCAGCCATGGCGAATGCCATACCCCTTGAGACGTGGCGCGAGACGAGGGCTGCCAATGGGGAGTGGCTTGCCAGTGCCCTTGAGGGGCTTCTTGGCGTGGAGGTGATACGCCCTCCCATGGATTGGGAGATGCCGGGGGTTCCTCTTGGCGTTTTCTTGCGTTGCCGATCCGCCGCGATACGCCAAGCCTTGCGTGACGAGCTCTGCGCCGCACGAATATATCCCGCTGTCTTATGGCCTGTTGGACAGCTGCCTTATGCGTTGCCGGAAGCCCAGCGCATGTTTTCTGACACTACGCTGATGCTTCACGTCGACGCCCGTTATGCACGCCCGGATCTTGAACGGGTTGCTCAAACGGTGCGTTCTGCTGTGTGCCATATTTCCAACGATGTCTTTTCTTGCTGAAGCCAGTCGCTATCGGTGGCAAGATCTACTTGCCACCGCTCCCCACGATTTCTACGCACGACCAGATGTGGTGGCATTGGAGGCCAAATGGTTGGATTGCCACACCGAGGCGTTTTTCTACGGCGATTCGTTAGTTCCGCTGCTGGTGCGCACCCTTCCAGAACCGTTTGCTCTCGAAGGATACGACGCTGTCAGTCCCTACGGTTACCCCGGCGTCGTGTCAGCATCGAGAGACGGTGCCGCAGAAACGGTTCGTGCTTTTCAGGCCGCTGGAGCCGCTCGCGGGCTTGTTTCTACGTTCCTTCGCCTTCATCCCGTTCTCAATGAGGGCTTAGAGGAGGCTCTTGTGGATGTAAAAGACCTCCAAACGGTAAGTAACGGCACCACATTAGCCATTAATCTGGCTCACGCGGAGGAGGAGTGGCTTGCGTCGCTCAAGCCATCGTCGCGCTACGAACTCCGCCAACTCGAGAAGCGTGGGTATGAGGTGAAGCAGGATGCGGAAGGATCCGAGAAGGTGTTTTCCAGCCTCTACCGCCAGACCATGCAGCGGATTGGGGCGCATGCCTCGTATCTCTACGACGACACTTATCTTCACCGCTTGATCCAGGTGCTCGGCGATGAGGCTACTGTTTTGGTGGTCGAGGCCCCCGATGGCAACCCCGCATGTGCCGGCCTGTTTGTACAAACAGGCGACATTGTACAGTACCACCTGAGCGGGAGTGATGCGCGGTATCGCAAGTTCTCGCCAACACGGCTAATGCTTTCCGCAGCCCGGCAGTGGGCCAGCCAACGCGGGGCTTGCCTGCTGCACCTCGGTGGTGGCGTAGGCGGGCAGGAGGATTCTCTCTTCGCCTTCAAGAAGGACTTGTGCGATGTTTCGTTTCGATACACCACGGTTCGGGTGATTCACGACGCGAGGCGTTACGAGATCTTGGCCCGGCGGAGGGCGGAGGAGCAAGGTAAACCGTTGCGAGAAGATTATTTCCCGGCATACCGCCAGTAGCAATTCCCGAAAAGGTCGTGACAGCAGGGCTACCGGCACGGGTGCGACCCTAACGTCGCGGTGTAATTTGGGAGGATAACTGCCCTGTGCCGATGTCTTCTGCTGCCTCCCTTGCAGCCCTTGCCGCTGTCAACGCGTCCACAACGGCCACCATCACCGCCGCGACGGCTGCAAGCCGCGCCGAACCGCCGCCCACGCCGTCGCACCCGCGGGTGTGGCTCTCCAGCCCCCACCTGAGCGGCTTGGAGCAGCCGTATGTGCAGGAGGCGTTCGACACCAACTGGGTGGCGCCGCTCGGCCCCAATGTGGACGCGTTCGAGGCCGAGTTTGCCGAAGCCGTAGGGGCGGGCCACGCCGTGGCGGTATCGTCGGGGACGGCCGCGCTGCACCTCGCGCTGCGCCTTGCCGGGGTGGAAGCGGGCGATGAGGTCGTCGTTTCCACATTCACCTTCTCGGCATCCGTCAACCCCATCGTCTACGAACACGCCCGTCCCGTGCTTGTCGACAGCGAGGCCGTCTCGTGGAACCTCGACCCCAACCTCGTTGAGGATGTGCTGCGACGCAAAGCGGCAGCCGGGCGGCAGGTCAAGGCGCTCGTGCCGGTTCACCTCTACGGCCAGTCTGCCGAAATGGTGGCGCTCATGGAGATTGCCGACCGTTACGGGGTGACGGTGATTGAAGACGCCGCCGAGGCGCTCGGAGCCACCTGCCACGGGCGCGCGCCGGGCACGTTTGGCAAGGCGGGCATCTTCTCGTTCAACGGCAACAAAATCATCACCACCAGCGGCGGCGGGATGCTTGTGACCGAAGACGGGGCGATGGCCCAGCACGCCCGCAAGCTCGCCACGCAGGCCCGCGATGCCGCGCCGCACTACCAGCACTCGGAGATTGGCTTCAACTACCGGATGAGCAATGTGCTCGCCGGTATCGGACGCGGCCAGTTGCGGGTACTCGAAGATCGGGTTCTGGCTCGTCGGGCCAACTTTGCGTTCTACCAAGAGACCCTCTCCGACCTGCCGGGCGTAGGCTTCATGCCCGAGGCCCCGTGGGGCCGTCACACCCGTTGGCTCTCTTGTCTGACGTTCGATCCACAGGCGTTTGGAGCGACCCGCGAGGACGTTCGCCTCGCCCTCGACGCAGTCACCATCGAAGCCAGGCCGCTGTGGAAGCCGATGCACCTCCAACCCGTGTTCGCGGGGTACGAGGCCGTTTCGACGGGCTTTTCCGAGGCGCTCTTTGAAATAGGGCTGTGCTTGCCGTCGGGGTCGAACCTTACGCAGGCAGATTTGGACCGGACCGTGGACGTGATTCGGCGTGTAGCAGGTCGTTGAGTCGGCCGTTTCCGGCGCGAAATTCGCATGCCGCAGTGGGCATACCAACACCAAAACCTGTATCCTTACGGCTCACCCTTCTCCGACGCATCGCACTCTCGTCCCGAACCGCATGACGTTGCGTGTTACACTCAAGTTTGCTCTAGATTTTGTTCTCTGGGGGCTTCTGGCCACGCCACTGGCGTATATGCTGCGCCTCGATGCCCTGACGCCCCAAGCCACAACCGGGATTCTGGTGATGATGGGCGTGCTGCTGCCGCTGCGGGCGCTGCTGATCTACCTCGCTGCACTGCCGCTGCGGTCGTGGCGCAAAACGGGGATGCGCGACCTTGCGGTGCTGGCCTTCGTGATAGCGTTTGTCTCGCTCTTCTCGCTGGCACTGCTCGTGTTCTTGCCCTCCTCGGTGTTTGTGCCACGCAGCATCCCGTTCCTGCAAGCGATGGTGGCAATGCTGCTCATGGGCGGGGTGCGGATGGCCGTCCGCCTCTTCTCCGAGCAGCAGCGGCGGCTTACGGCGGGAAAAGGCTCAACGCGCCGCGTGCTGATTGCCGGTGCGGGTGAGGCGGGCACGATGATGGCCCGTGAGCTTCTCCGCCACCCGGAAGCGAAGATGATGCCTGTTGGCTTTCTCGACGACGACCCCAGCAAGCGTCGTTTGTCCTTCGGTGGCCTGCCGGTGCTCGGCGCACTCGCCGACCTGCCCGCCATCGCCCAGCGCCACAGCGTGGACGAACTGCTCATCGCCATCCCGTCGGCGTCGGGTGATGTGATCCGCCCGCTCGTCGAGGCCGCCCGCGAGGCGGAGGTCGAGCACCGCATCATCCCCGGCATCTACGACTTGCTCTCGGGCAACGTCTCGATCTCGGAGATCCGGGAAGTCAACCTCGAAGACCTGCTGCGTCGCGACCCGGTAAAGCTCGAAACCGGCGAGATTGCGGCTTACCTGGCCGATCGGTGTGTGCTTGTTACGGGCGCGGGTGGCTCTATCGGGTCTGAAATCGTACGGCAGGTGACGCGTTTTGGGCCGGCCAAGATCGTTCTTGTTGGGCGCGGCGAGAACTCGATTTTTCAGATCGAGCAGGAGATGCTGCGTGAGTTTGCCAGCGTCCCAATTGTGCCGGTTATCTGCGACGTGCGCGACGCCGAGAAGCTGGCCGAGGTCTTCGCTACCCATCGTCCCGAGGTGGTCTTCCATGCAGCTGCGCACAAGCATGTGCCGCTGATGGAGGCGAACCCCGACCAAGCCATCTTCAACAACGTCGGCGGTACGCGCAACGTGGCCAAGCTGTGCCTGGAGTTCAACGTCATGTACCTCGTGAATGTCTCGACCGACAAGGCCGTGAACCCCACGAGCGTGATGGGAGCGTCGAAGCGGGTGGCCGAGCAGGTCGTGCAACTGGCGGCGCAGCAGGCGCAGCCGCACCAGACGTTCGTATCGGTGCGCTTTGGCAACGTGCTGGGCAGCCGGGGCAGCGTCGTGCCGTTCTTCCAGCAGCAGATCGCACGCGGCGGCCCCGTGACGGTGACGCACCCGGAGATGATTCGCTACTTCATGACGATTCCGGAGGCGGCGCAGCTGGTGTTGCAAGCCGGGGGAATGAAGCTGAACGGTGCCGTGTTCGTGCTCGATATGGGCAAGCCGGTCAAGATTGTCGATCTCGCCCGCGACCTGATCCTGCTGTCGGGCAAGCAGCCGGACCGGGAAATCGCCATCACGTTTACGGGCATGCGGCCCGGCGAAAAGCTCTACGAAGAACTTCTCACCGCCGAAGAAGGCACCGATGCCTCGCGGCACGAGAAGATCTTCGTGGCACGCAAGAGCATGATTGACGAGGCGTGGCACGGTGCAGGCCTCTCGTCCCTGTTCGACGCGGCCTCGAACCGCGATGCCGACGCCGTTCGCGAAGGCCTTGCGGCGCTCATCCCGTTCCACAAGCTCAAAGCGGCCTCGGCTACGCAAGACGCGGAGGCGTAGCCTCATCGGGAGGGGGACGAGGCGTGGCCAGCGCCACGGTGAGAAGCATAGCAGGCCACAGGTGTACGCGCTGCCGGGCAATCAAGCCCAGGTTGGTTGCGGCCAAGCCAAGGCCCAGCGCGTAAAGCAGGCCAAAGGCAAGGATTGCCCCAACCAGCGGAACGCGCCTCTGCTGCCACAGCCCGCGTCCGATCGCGCGAAGACGCCACGCCGCGAACAACCAAAGGGCATACAACTCGGCGCTGACGTTGGAGCAGATCCGGGTTCCGTCGTCGGGGGATGCCGACAATAGGTATGACTTTGCCAAATGCCGGCGTGAAGCAACGTTGAGGCATCAAGTTGCGCATAATTCGCCGTGGTGTGGAGTCGTCGGAGCGCTTGTGACATCATCGGCGGGTGGCCGAGGCTTGCATGGCTGAGCCAATACCGGCGTCTGCGAGTGCGCTACGAACAGCGAGTGGCCCCGCACGAAGCATTGGTGCGGCTGGGCGGTGCGCTCAACATGGATGACGGCACTCAGGTCATGTTGGAAGCTCTAAGGTGTAGCACCCTCGCCTCAACCGTCACCAACCGCTCGCTTCCAACGTAAAGACCCTTTTTCTGTAGCGTCACCTCACGGCGAGGCGTGAACCACTGATACGCTCTACGACATCCTTTAGCGACTCGTCTTCCCAAGCCAAGCCTCTCGTCGCTCCCAACGCATCCCACTTCGCATTGTCGAGCACCGAGTAGGCGGGACGACGGGCAGGCGTTGGGTAGTCGGCGGTGGCGATGGGTTCGACGGTCACGGGGGCAGCATGGGGAAGCAGGCGCGCGCGTTCGGCGAAAATGGCCTCGGCAAAGCCGTGCCAGGTGGTCTCGCCCGCGTTCGTGAGATGGTACACCCCGCCGGGAATGCGGTGCTCAACGGCACCGACGGCGCCGGCAGCAAGGAGCGCTGCCGAGGTGGGGGTGCCGCGCTGGTCGGCCACGACGCGCAGGTGCGTCCGCCCTTCGTCGGCGAGGCGAAGCATCGTCTTGACGAAGTTGTGGCCGTGCGGCGAGAAGACCCACGACGTGCGTAGAATCACGGCTTCGGGCAGGGCCTCGAGCACGGCGAGATCGCCGTCGAGCTTGGTTTGGCCGTAGACGCCCAGCGGGCCGGTCGGATCGTCCTCGCGGTACGGGCGCGTGCCGTCGCCAGGATAGACGTAGTCGGTGGAATAGTGCACCATCTGCGCGCCCAGCCGGGCGGCTTCCTCGGCCATCGTGGCGGGCGCGGCGGCGTTGATGGCGCGGGCGGTTTCCGGCTCGCTTTCGGCCTTGTCGACGGCGGTGTAGGCGGCGGCGTTGACGAGGATCGTCGGACGGATCGAACGAATCGTCTCGCGCAGGGCGTCGACGTTGCGCAAATCGACATCGTCGTGGTCGAGCGCGACCACCTCGCCGAGGCGCTCAAAAAGCGGGCGGGCTTCGGTGCCCACTTGCCCGCCTCGCCCAAACAGCAGAATGCGCTCAGTCATAGACGAACGAGGCATGGGTGGCCCAATGCGCCATCGACGCACCGACCGCGTCCTTGCCGGAGACAAGCGGCGCGGCACCTTCGGGAAGCGGCCAGTTGATGGCCAAGTCCGGGTCGTTCCAGACGATGCCGCCCTCGTGCTCCGGCGCGTACGATCCTCCCGCCACTTTGTAGGCAAAGAGCGCGGTGTCGCTGGTCACAAGGAAGCCGTGGGCAAAACCGGCCGGGATGAAAAACTGGCGGTGGTTGTCGGCAGAAAGCTCGACGCCATGCCACTGCCCAAACGTCGGCGAGCCGCGCCGCAAATCGACCGCCACATCGAAGACGGCTCCTTCGAGGCAGGAGACGAGCTTTGCTTGCGCATGCGGCGGCGTCTGGAAGTGCAGGCCGCGCAGCGTATGCCGCGCCGAGCGCGAGAGGTTGTCCTGCACCCAATCCGTCGGCAAGCCCGCGTCGGCATAGCGGGCAGCGTTCCACGTCTCGCAGAAAAAGCCGCGCGCGTCGCCGAACACCTTCGGCTCGATCACGAGCAGGCCGGGAATCGGGGTTTCGGAGACGGTCATCGGGCTTGGACGGTCAGAAGGTGCGGCGCTGGATCATCGCCAGCAGGTATTGGCCGTAGGCGTTCTTCTTGAGCGGCTCGGCGAGACGTTCGACCTGCGCCGCGTCGATCCACCCTTGCTGGTAGGCGATCTCTTCCGGGCACGCCACCTTCAGGCCCTGCCGCTGCTCGATGGTCTCGATGAAGTTGGAAGCCTGCAGCAGGCTCTCGTGCGTGCCGGTGTCGAGCCACGCAAAGCCGCGGCCCATCAGCTCCACGTTCAGCTCGCCGCGCTCCAGGTAGACCTTGTTCACGTCCGTGATCTCGTACTCGCCTCGCGCCGACGGCTTCAGGTCGCGCGCCACGTCGAGCACCGAGTTGTCGTAGAAATACAGTCCCGTGACGGCGTAGTTGGACTTCGGCACGGCGGGCTTCTCTTCGATGGAGAGCGCCCGGCCCTCGGCGTCGAAATCCACCACGCCGTACCGCTCGGGGTCGGACACGTAGTAGCCGAACACCGTGGCCCCCTGCCCTGCCTCGGCGCGGGAGACGGCGCGGCGGAGCATCTCGGACAGGCCGTGGCCGTAGAAGATGTTGTCGCCGAGCACGAGCGCGGCGGTGTCGTCGCCCACGAACGCCCGCCCGATCACAAACGCCTGCGCGAGGCCGTCGGGCGACGGCTGTTCGGCGTACTGGAGGTTCATCCCCCACTGGCTCCCGTCGCCGAGCAGGTCGCGGAAGCGCGGCAAATCCTGCGGCGTCGAGATGACGAGCAGGTCCTTCAACCCGGCCAGCATCAGCGTGCTGAGCGGGTAGTAGATCATCGGCTTGTCGTAGATCGGGATGAGCTGCTTGCTCACGCCCCGCGTGATCGGGTAGAGGCGCGTCCCGGAGCCACCGGCGAGGATGATGCCTTTCATACGGGCTACTGGCTTGGGGCTGCTGGCGTTTAGCGCCTACAGCATCGATTCATTTCTCCAAACCGAGGCGTTCGAGGCGGTAGTTGCCGCTCCGCACGTTCTCGATCCACGGGCCGTTGTCGAGGTACCATTGCACCGTCTTGCGCAGGCCCGTCTCGAACGTCTCGCGGGGCGTCCAGCCGAGCTCGCGCTGGATTTTGGACGCGTCGATGGCGTAGCGCAAGTCGTGACCGGGACGGTCGGTGACGTACGAGATCAAGCGCTCGCGGGGGCCGTCTTCGCTCGGCACGAACTCGTCGAGGAGGGCGCAGAGAGCCTTCACCACCTCGATGTTCTGCTTCTCGTTGTGCCCGCCGACGTTGTACGTCTCGCCGAGACGACCTTCCTCGAACACCTTGACGATGGCCTCGGCGTGGTCTTCGACGTACAGCCAGTCGCGCACGTTCTCGCCCTTGCCGTAGACCGGAATCGGCTCGCCGGCCAAGGCTTTGAGCAGGACGACCGGGATGAGCTTTTCCGGAAATTGGTACGGCCCGTAGTTGTTGGAGCAGTTGGTCGTGACCACCGGCAGGCCGTAGGTGTGGTGCCACGCCCGCACGAGCATATCGCTCGACGCCTTGCTCGCCGAATACGGGCTGTTGGGCGCGTACGGCGTTTCCTCGGTGAACAGGCCTTCGTCGCCGAGCGTGCCGTAGACCTCGTCGGTGGAGACGTGGTGGAAGCGGAACGCCGCCTTCTCGTCCTCTGGCAGGTCTTTCCAGTAATTCCGGGCGGCGTGCAGCAGCGTGTACGTCCCCACCACGTTCGTCTGGACAAACGCGCCCGGCCCGTCGATGCTGCGGTCGACGTGGCTTTCGGCGGCGAGGTGAATCACGCCCACCGGACGGTACTGCCGGAACAACCGTTCGACCTCTTCGGCATCGCAGATGTCGACCTGCTCGAACACATAGCGTGGATCGTCGGCGACCGGCGCGACCGATTCGAGGTTGCCCGCGTACGTCAGCTTATCCACGTTGACGACGCGGTAGCCCGTACGCTCGATGAGCAACCGCACAAGCGCCGAGCCGATGAAGCCCGCGCCGCCGGTGACGAGAAGCACTTGGGTTGACATAAACAGAGTGGCGTTTGGACGAGGCCTCGTCCAAACGCCACAGAACGCTGTACGTTCGTGCCCAATCAGGCAAGCACGGTAGCATTTACCTTTGCCGTGGCGTTGCGGGTGTCCACAAGCGTTTTGGCCTTGGCCTTGATGGCTGCGTAGTCGTAGGCGCTATGGTCGGTGGTGATCACCACCACGTCGGCACCAACCAAGGCCGTGTCCAGATCCGAGACACTCGTCATCGCCACCCCGTGGTCGTTGAAATTAGGAACGTGTGGGTCGTGGTACGAAACATCGGCGCCACGTTCTTGCAGAAGCTTGATCACGTCGATGGACGGGGACTCGCGCATGTCCTGGATGTCCTTTTTGTACGAAACACCCAGCACAAGTACCTTGGCGTTTTTGAGCGCCTTGCCGTCTTCGTTGAGCGCATCCTGCACCTTGGCCACCCACCAGCGCGGCATGTTGGTGTTGATCTCCGAGGCCAGCTCGATGAAGCGGGCGTTGTAGTTCAACTCCTTCATCTTCCACGACAGGTACAGCGGATCGATGGGAATGCAGTGCCCGCCGAGGCCGGGGCCGGGGGTGAACTTCATGAAGCCGAAGGGCTTGGTCGCGGCGGCTTCGATGACCTCCCACGCATCCATGCCGAGCTTGTCGCACATGATGAGCACTTCGTTCACAAGTCCGATGTTGACCGAGCGGAACGTGTTCTCGAGCAGCTTCACCATCTCGGCGGCTTCGGGGCTGGACACGCCAACGATGATGTCGATGGCCTTGCCGTAGACGGCCTCCGACACCTCGACGCACGCGGGCGTGACGCCACCGATCACCTTGGGCGTCGTCTTGGTCGTAAAGTCGACACGGCCGGGATCAACACGTTCGGGCGAGAAGGCGAGGAAGAAGTCTTCGCCGACCTTCAGCCCATTCGCCTCCAGCGCCGGCAGGATCACCTCGCGGGTGGTGCCGGGGTAGGTGGTCGACTCGAGGATGATGACCTGCCCTTTACGAAGATGCTTGGCAATTTGCTCCGTAGCTTTGACGATGTAGGACACGTCGGGGTCACGGGTCTTCGACAGCGGCGTAGGCACACAGATCGAGATGGCGTCGCAGCCGGCAAGCTCGGAAAAATCGGTGGTGGCGCGGAACAGCCCGGTGTCCACATGCGGCTTGAGGATCGCGGAGGCGATGTCCTCGATGTACGAGTCACCGGTATTGAGCTGGTCAACACGGGCTTGCACCACATCGAAGCCGACAACCTTCGTGCCGGCGTCGCAGAAGACCATCGCCAAAGGAAGACCGACGTAGCCCATCCCGACCACGCCAAGGACGGCTTCGTTTCGGTAAACTTTTTCCAGCAATTGCTGCTTTATGCTATCCATAGAAGACTCCAAGAGAAAAGGGGCGGGCACAGAAGCCGAACGGATCGACGGATTCTATGTTACTGAAACGCTGAGCGACGGGCGTTGAGGGCGTCGTGAATACGACAGTCCCAGAGGCGGTCAATGGGCGTAGCTTATTACGCTTTATAATCGTCGTAGGTACGCGACCCAACACGAAGGTCGTCGGGCAGCGGCGCGTCTTCGTTGAGGTCAAGCCCACGCAGCACGCCGTCTTCCACGACGTAGCGCAGCCCCGATTCGGGACATGTCATCACACCCGATTCGGTCGGAACAAGACGGTGACCGTGGCGACTCATCCACGCGACGAACCGGGCGGGCGTGCCGGCCACCAGCGCATAGTCCGGCACGTCTTTCGTCACGACGGCCCCGGCGGCCACGAAGGCATAACGACCGACCGTCACGCCCGGCACCACAGTCGCGTTGGCTCCAATCGTGCAGCCCCGTCGCAGCCGAATCGTTTCGTACAGGCTATGGCGGTTGACCTGGCTGCGCGGGTTGGTCACGTTGGTAAGCACGCACGACGGGCCCAAGAACACATCATCTTCCACCATGCAGCCCGTGTAGACGGCCACGTTGTTCTGGATCTTGACGTTGTCCCCAACGGTCACGTTTTCGGCGATGTTGACGTTCTGGCCGAGGATGCATCGCCTCCCAATCCGTGCTCCGCGCTGAACGTGGGCAAAGTGCCAGATTTTCGTGCCCTCGCCAATCTCAACGGGGGCGTCGACGTAGGCGGACTCGTGGATGAAGACGAGGGGCAGTTCGAGGATACGTTCAGGCATACGAGGCGTAGTGTATAGGGCACGCCACATGTGGCATGCAAGACCTTTCATGAGCGTTGTTTCGTCAACGCGCAGCAAACGAACTTACTGCAATACACGTTCACGAACATATCGGACGGTGCGGCTCAGCCCCTCCGCCAGCATCACCTCCGGGTTGTAGCCGAGCCGAGTTCGGGCCTTCGAAAGATCGGGGCGGCGCACCTGCGGATCGTCTTCTGGGAGCGGCCGGAAAACGATGGGGCTGTCCGAACCGGCAGCAAACCGGATAAGTTTGGCGAACTCTACGAGCGTGCGCTCTTCGTCGTTGCCAATGTTGACGGGCATCGTCTCGTCGGACATCAGCAGGCGGTAGAGACCGTCCACGGTGTCGTCCACATAGCCGAAGGCGCGGGTTTGCTGGCCGGAGCCGTAAACCGTCATCGGCTCGCCGCGTAACGCTTGCGACAGGAGTGTCGGAAGGGCACGCCCATCGTCCACGCGCATCCGCGGGCCGTAGGTATTGAAGATGCGAGCGATGCGGGTGTCCACGCCGTGGCTGCGGTGATAGGCCATCGTGAGCGCCTCGGCAAAGCGCTTGGCCTCGTCGTAAACGCCGCGAATGCCGACCGGGTTGACGTGCCCCCAGTACGTTTCGGGCTGCGGCGAGACGTGCGGGTCGCCATAGACTTCGCTGGTCGAAGCCAACAAAAAACGTGCGCCTTTGGCCTTGGACAGACCAAGCGCCTTGTGCGTACCGATGGCCCCAACCTTGAGCGTCTGGATGGGGTAGCGCATGTAGTCGGCTGGGCTGGCCGGGCTGGCAAAGTGCAGCACATAGTCGAGCGGCCCGTCCACATACAGGTAGTCCGTCACGTCGTACTCGACGAGGCGGAAGCGCGGGTTGCCCATCAGGTGCGCAACGTTCTCCGGGCGACCCGTGAGAAAGTTGTCGAAGCAAAGCACCTCGTGGCCCTCGGCCAGCATCCGGTCGCACAGGTGGGAGCCGAGGAAGCCAGCCCCCCCGGTGATGAGCGTGCGTGCAGGCGTCATCCTTGCACCACGGGCGCGTAATGCGGACGGCCCACCGAGTGGTAGTCGAAGCCACGACGTGCCATCGTCTCGGGATCGTAGAGGTTACGTCCGTCAAAGATGACCGGCTGCTTGAGCAGGCTGCGCACCTTCTCCCAGTCGGGACGGCGGAACTCGTTCCACTCGGTTGCCACCACGAGCGCGTCGGCCCCTTCCAGCGCCGCGTACTCGGTGCCGGCATAGGCGAGCACATCACCGAGGACGCGCTTGGTCGTGTCCATCGCCTCCGGGTCGTAGCCGACGACCGCCGCGCCGCGCTGGACGAGGCCTTGCACCACCGAGTGGGCCGGAGACTCGCGCACGTCGTCGGTATTGGCCTTGAAGGCGAGGCCCCACACCGCAATGGTCTTGCCGGTAAGGTCGCCGCCGAAGTAATCGGCCACGCGGCGGGCCATCATCGCCCGCTGGTCGTCATTCACCTCGAGAACGGCGTTCAAAACGCGGAAGTCGTAGCCGTACTCGTCTGCGGTTTTGACGATAGCATGGACGTCTTTGGGGAAGCACGAGCCGCCAAAGCCGATGCCAGCGTAGAGAAATTGCCGTCCGATACGGCTGTCGGTTCCGATGCCGATGCGGACCTTGTCCACGTTCGCGCCCACGCGCTCGCACAGGTTGGCGATCTCGTTCATAAACGTGATCTTGGTGGCGAGGAAGGCGTTGGCCGCATACTTCGTCATCTCCGACGAGCGCTCGTCCATCACGAGGATCGGATTGCCTTGGCGCACGAACGGCTGGTAGAGTTCGGTCATCACCGCCGCCGCCTTGGGACTGCTCGTGCCGACGACCACGCGCTCGGGCTTCATAAAGTCCTCGACAGCCACGCCTTCGCGCAGAAATTCCGGGTTGGACACCACGTCGAAATGCACGCCCGGCGTGAGGCCTGCGTCAACCATCACCTGCGTCACCTTGTCGGCAGTGCCGACCGGGACGGTGCTTTTGTTAACGAGAATGCGGTATTCGCCGGGGCGCGCCTTCAAGAGGTCGGCCACATCCTTGGCCACGCCAAGCACATAGGAAAGGTCCGCCGAGCCGTCTTCGGCGGGTGGCGTTGGCAAGGCGAGGAAGAGCACCGTCGCGTGATCAACTGCCGTGGCAAGATCGGTCGTGATTTCGAGCGTGCCTTTGCGCAGGTTGCGGTCAAAGTATACGTCGAGACCCGGCTCGAAGATGGGGATTTCACCCGCCTTCATGCGGGCCACTTTCTGGGCGTCGATGTCCACGCAGACGACGTGGTTGCCCATTTCGGCGAAGCAGGTACCGGTGACAAGACCGACATACCCCGTACCAACGACAGCAAGGTTCACGCAGCGAGAGGGATTGGATGAGAAACCGACAACGCGGCAAATGCCGTGCCTGTTCGCAAGACTACCGAGTCGCCGAAATGATGATGCCCAGCAACCCCACGAACAGCGACGCCGCGCTGGCGGCCACCGGCGCATAGTCGCGCCATGTATAGCCCTCCTTCACGACCGAGTCCACCGTGAGCACATCGCCCTCGCGGAGAGCGGGGTCTTGGGCAAACGCTTCCGCGCCGTTCACCCACTCCTGCTCATAGATCAGACGAGGCTCGGCATTAAGCGAATCGGGGCGAAAAAGGCGGATGGTGGTCGTCCGTTCGTCTTGCCGCCGACGCTCTATGGCATACTGCGGCCCCCCCGACAGCGACATCAACCGGCTCACACGCGTGCCCATCGGGATTTGGTAGAGGCCGGGAAAGCGTACGCTTCCCCACGACTGCACGCGGATGGTGAGGTCGCCCGCTTCGGCGTAGCGGTAGAACGCCGCCGCGCCGTACGTCGACACTTCGCGCGGGTTGGTTTGCGCCATAGCAGTAGGCGCGATCAGCAGAGCAAGGAGCAAAAAGCGGCACATAGAAGAAAACGTCTTGTTTCAACCCAAAGAGACAGGTTTCACGACTTCCTTGTCAGAAGAAGAGTCCGATCTATAGTATCCATAATTATAAGAATATGAATATCCATACCCGTAAGAATAAGCATAGGCATAACCCCCATAAGCCTGTCTTGGGTCGTAACGGTTCAGCACCACGCCCGCAACTTTTGCCCCAACAGCCTCCAAAGACTCAAGCGCGCGCGAAAGAACCATTTTAGGCGTCTCGTTGGCCGAGCAAACCACTACTGTACCGTCTACCAAGTGCCCGATTGTGAGGGCATCAGTCACTACCATAACGGGCGCCGTATCAATCACGACAAACTCAAAGGCATGCCGCAGTTCTTCGACAAACTCGCGCATTCGATTGGACGCAAGCACTTCTGAGGGATTTGCCACCTTACTACCGGCCGGGATGATGTAGAGGTCATCAATCGGAGAGGCAAAGCCTTCAAAATTCTCACCAATACCCTCAAAAAGAATGTCAGACAACCCTGGCTCTCGAGGGACACCAATCATTCGGTGCCCCATCGGCCGACGCAAGTCCGCGTCCACATACACTACACGATGCCCGGCTTGTGCAATGGTAACCGCAAGATTAAGAGCGGTGACGGACTTGCCCTCTCCTGGACCGGGGCTGGACACACACAGCACAGAAGGGGGATTGTCTGGATCCAGGAACCGAAGATTGGTACGAAGACGCCGATAGTTATCGGCGATAGGTGAGCTGGGATTCAGCACCGTCACCATACTTGTCGCAAACGTATGGCCATCGACATTGATAGCCTCACGACCTCCAAAGTCCGTCGAAAGAAGTCTCTGCATGTCGGGTATAAGCGACAGCAAAGTTCCGCCAGCTTTTCGTACATCTTCAGGGCGACGTATCCGTGTATCGGTTGCATAGCGCCCGATGGCCACCCCAATACCCAGCAACAGCCCAAGCAAGCTCCCCAAGGCCAGGTTCAGCGGCACAACAGGGCGAATGGGACGAATGGGGCTTATGGCTTGATCCAGGATGGTCACATCTCCCAGTTGCGACTGCTCGACGATGCGCGCTTCGTTATAGCGTCGGACCAAGTCCACATATGCCTCTTGGCTGGTTCCGACATCTCTTTTCAGACGATCCAGCAAGACCGATTGCTGCGGCAACCGCTGCAGGATGGATGTCCCCTCGGACAAACGGCCTTGGATGATGCCAAGAGAGGCATTAACCCCATTCAACTCCGCTTGCTGAGTGAGAATCTGTCGGCTCAGCTCTTGCAGAGGGCGCAGCTGCTCCGACGAAGGCGTTACAGAGCTTTGCGGATTCAAGGGAGCCGAGAGTGCCAACCCATCGCCCTGCAGGATTTCGCCTACGATTCGTTCAGACCCACGCTCAATCTCGCTGTTGTAGGCCGTGACTTGGGCGCGTAAACGGCGTACATCGTCGTAAGCCGATTCGGCCGGAAGCGTCTCTACCAAGCGGAGACTTGGATTGCGTGCGTAATAATCCTCCAGTTCTGCCCGGGCAGCAGCCAATCGACGCTTGAACTCCGAGATGGAAGCATCGTCGGTCGATGCAATACGTTCGGCAAGGCGAGGCGAGAGTCGGCGCAACTCGCCTTGATAGGCTGCAATTTGACGTGCTAAAGCAGCGGCTTGTATTTCCAGCTCCGTACGTCGGCTTTCCAACTGCCCGCGCTGAACAAGCGCTTGCTGCGCTTCGATCTCTGGAGCCACCGTCGTGGCCCCCGTCTGGGCACCAGTCGCGTAGTCAATGAGTTGATTCTCGGCAGCTCGAAGGGTCGTGTCCACTCGCTCCACCTGTCCTTCAAGAAACTGCCTTGTAGCGGTATACTGGCCGCGGCTTTGCTGGCGACTAAAAGCTGCGTATGCTTCAGCATAGAGATTAGCCACGAGTGCAGCTTCCGAAGGCACGGAGCTGCTTACGGTAATATCAACCAGGTTGACATCTTTCCCACGCGGCGTGATTTTAACCTGCCCCGGTTCTGTAAGGCGGCGAACCACATCTTCCAACGTCGCGGGGCGTCCATCTACATCGGCACGCAAGGTAGTCACACGACCATCCCCCGCAGGGAGTGACATGATTCGCGCCGCTACCTGCTGCGCTATGACTCGCGACCGCAGAATCTCAACATCGTTACCTACACTTGACGACTTTCCTGCCCCCAGCAAATCCATCACCTGCGGGGCAGAATTTCCTTTGTCTACAAAAATAACACCTTTAGCCTGATAGACGGGCGATTTAGATTTTACATATATAACACTACCCGCAAGAAACAGAATAAATGACCACATAATGAGCCACTTATTCTTCATAATAATCATCAGCACGTCATTAAGTGCCGCACCACTCCGCTGCAATCCTTCTTCACCCCCCGCATCAGAGGAAACAATATTCATCAACAGATCTTGCGACACATCATTGTATGACATACCAACTAACGAAAAGGGGAACGGGCTACACGACTCCATCTGCTTCGGTCGCACGGCATGCAACGCGCAGACAGCAAATGCATTCCAGCGTCGCCTGCAACGCCCTTCGTGGCTGCAAATAGCCCACCGAAGACCGTCGCAATGAAACTGCTTGTAAGTCTACGTCGCTGCCCTGCTGCGATACCCACTATCCCTGCCGAATTTTGTGCGGAGGTTTGCTTGCTCATGCGCCGCCCCCCCGGAAGAGCGGAAACGTGCTCGCGACAAAGGCCTTGCGCTGGTAGCCGAACGACCGGATGTGTTCGACCGCCGCATTATTGCCGACCGCTACGAGGCTCTTTTCGATCAGCTTGTCGCTGGGCGATCAACCAAGGTAACGACCCGTCCCCGGCTCGACGCGCTGGCCACTTCGTCCGCGTAGCCCGTCGACGAAGCCGCGCACGAGCAGCCGCGCACGCACCGGATCGCCGTCGTAATGGACGTAGGTTGTGCCAAGGCTGCGCAGGAGTTCAAACGTCGCCCACGCCACGCCCGCCGCGTACTCCGCCGGGTTCTTCGCGTGCGCTTTCAGCGTGAGCAGACGGTTGCGCACGCCGTAGTAGACGCGCCATTGCCCCGAACGGGTGATCGTGCGGCCCCGGACGCGCACATACGCCCCGGCGGTTTCGGCGCTGCGGTGCACGATCACGCTGGCGGGCACGAGCCACATTGCGCCGTAGTTCAGCACGCGCTGGCTGTACTCGACGTCGTCGTGCCAGATGAAAAAGTCGGCGCGGGGCAACTCCTTGCGCGCCACGTCACCGCGGATCAGCCACCCCAAAAACGAGGCGTAGGTGATGGGTTCGGGCGCGCCGCCACGCGACAGCGGCTTGCCCACGAACGCCATCCGGACGCGGTCGTAGCGTCCCACCGGGTTCAGGTGCGGGCGGCCGTCGCTGCGCTCCTCAAACGAAAAGAGGGCAGCGACGGACGAGTCGTCGGCCAATCCTGAGGCGAAGAGCGCTTCGAGAGCATCGGGCGCGGGCAGCACGTCGTCGTCCATCGTCCAAATCCAGTCGTAACCTTGCTCGGCGGCCCGCTCGATGCCGGCGGCAAAGCCTCCGGACGCGCCGAGGTTGGCGGGCAGACGAAGAATCTCGGCACGGGGTTCGTCGGCGGCGTAGGCGTCGAGGATGCCGGGCGTCTGGCCGTCGGTGGAGGCGTTATCGACCACCACAATCCGCGCAAACGGGACGGTCTGCTTCGCCAGCGCGTCGAGGCTGTCGCGCAGCATCGCCGGGCGGTTGAAGGTGACGACGACGACGCAGGTGCGGGCGGCGTGTTCGGAGGGCGTCAAGGGCAGGGGGAGCAAGATCCGATTGGAACCAACGCACGATCCTCGGTTCCAACTCCAAACGCCCGAACCGTTCTGCTCGCCTACCTCGTCCTCGCCCACCACCAGCCCGAGCACCTGAGGCGGCTTGTGCGACGGCTGGCCTCGCCTCGCGCGTCGTTCGCAGTGCATGTGGATGTCCGCATGGATGCGACGCCGTTCGACGCGGCGCTCGACGGGGTGGCGCGCGCGCACCGCCTGCCCGACGCCGACCGGGTGGCGGGCGACTGGGGCGCGTTTGGCCTGCTCGACGCCACGCTTCGGCTGCTTCGTGCGGCGCGCGAACGCGGCCCGTTCGACCGCTATGTGCTGCTCTCCGGAGCCGATTATCCTGTGCGATCGGTTGAAACGATCGAACAAACGCTCTTGGGTACCGACGCCGAGTTCCTCGCGCTCGAACGCGACCTCACCGCGCCCGAACACCGCAAACGGGCGGGCTGGATTCGGCGCTGGCACGTCCCGGCGCTGAACCGCGTGGCGCTGGCGCGGCGTCTGCGGCTTGCCTCACGGCTCGGCTACGCCCTGCCCCGCCGGCGTTTCCCCGACGGACTGCGCCCGTGGCACGGCTCGCAGTGGTGGGCGCTCACCGACGCCGCAGCGGCGCAGGTGCTGGACTTCGCCGACGCCCACCCCGAAGCCGTCGGCTTCTTCCGAAACGCCCACCATCCCGAAGAGCTGTTCTTCCAGAGCGTCCTCGCCGCCTCGCCGCTGGCCGAGCGCTGCACAAGCCTCGCCCCCGGCGATCCGTTCGTGTTCGGCGTCCACTACGTCGATTGGCGCACGCTCACGCCGTCGCCGCCGGTGCTGACGCTCGACGATCTCCCGCGCATCCGCGCCACCGACGCGCTGTTTGCCCGCAAGATGCAAGCGGGCGTATCGGACGCGCTGCTCGACGCACTCGACGGCGTGTGATTACCCGCCCGCGATCTCTTTGTCGAAGAGCGCGAGCGCCCGCCCGACGGCCTGATCCATGTTGTAGTACTGGTAGTCGGCCAGCCGCCCAGCGAAAAGCACATGCGGCGCTTCTTTCGCGACCAAGCGGGCGTAGCGTTCGAGGTGCGCGCGGTTTTCGGGGCGTGGAATCGGGTAGTACGGCTCGGTTTGTCCTGGAATATGGGCGATCGGGTACTCAACGAAGCGCGTCGTGCCGGGCGCGTCGGTCTGCCCGGTCATGTGCCGGAACTCGGTGATGCGGGTGTAGGCGTGGGCGTTGGGGAAGTTGACCTGCGCCACCGGCTGGACGGTCGGGCCGTCTTGGTAGATCGGCTCGAAGCGCAGGCTGCGGTACGGCAGCGGCCCTTCGGCGTAGTCGAAATAGGCATCGACCGGGCCGGTGTAGAGCATCCTCCGCCACCGATCGTCCGTCCCGAGATCGCCGAGCGCACAGCCGAGCCGCACGTCGATGTTCGGATGGTCGAGCATCCGCCGAAACAGCGCGGTGAAGCCGTCTTTGGGCGTCGCTTGGTAGGTGTCGAGGAAATAGCGGTCGTCGCGGGAGAGGCGCACGGGCACGCGGGCCGTCACCGACGGGTCGAGGTCGTGCGGTGGGAGTGCCCACTGCTTGCGCGTGTAGCCGTCGAAGACGTGGTCGAAGGCGTAGCGGGCCACGCGGCGCACGTCGGCGTCGGCGTGTTCGAGCATTTTGAGGATCGGCACATGCACCTGATCCGGGTAGGCGGCGCGAAGGGCGCGTTCCAGCCGGGGCGCGTCTGCACCGAAACAGGCGTCAAGGGCGTCGAAGTTGAACGGCACGGGCACAAGTTGCCCCTCGATCTCCGCCCGAACACGGTGTTCGTACGAATGCCAGTCGGTGAAGCGCGAGAGGAAGCGCCAGATGCGCTCGCTGTTGGTGTGAAAGGCGTGCGGGCCGTAGCGGTGAACGAGCACGCCGTGCTCGTCGACCTCGTCGAAGGCATTGCCCGCCAAATGATCGCGGCGGTCGATCACGAGCACGCGCTGCCCCGCATCCTCGGCAAGGCGGCGGGCCACCGTGGCCCCGGTAAACCCGGCCCCGACGATCAGCCAGTCGTAGGTCATAGAAAAAGGCGAAGTTGGCGGAGGGATGGACACTAACCCCGGCCGCCTGTTCCATCTTGGCCTCGGGTTCGTCTCCACAGCCACGCGGCAGCCCCGGCCACGGCGGCCTCCGCCGCGACCACCGCCACGGCCATTCCGCGCGCCTCCCAAGTGGGCACCAGCATCGCCGCCAGCGTTGCCGCCACCGCGGCCCCGGCGAGGAACGACGCTGCCAGCGCCCGGTCGTGTCCGCGCGCTACGAGGCCCTGCACGGCGAACGCTTGGCTGAGCGCCACGAAAAACGGCAGCGGCGCAAGCAGCCGCAGCACCGGCACCGAGGCGGCAAAATCGGCCCCGAGAAGCACGGGGACCAGCGGCGCGCCCAACAGGATGCCAACGGCGAGCGCCACCCCCAGCGCGGCGTAGCCCGCCACGGCGCGGCGGATGCTTCGAGCGTGATCGGCCGTCTCGGCAGCAGCCATGTGGGGCAGCAGCACGCGGCTGAGCGGCTGGAGGATGGCGCAGGCAGCGCGGGCGATTTGCTCGGCAGGGACGTACAGCCCCGCCGCCAAAGGCCCCGCGAGGGTACGAAGCGCGTAGACGGTGCCGTTGAGGTAGACCATCAACCCGGCGCGGCTGAGAAAGAGCGTCAGCCCCGACCGAAGCGCCTCGGCGATATCGGCACGCCGCGTTCTCCCAAGCCCACCGTCCTGAAAAATCCACACCGCTCCGAGCACGAGCGAGAGCGCTCCGGAGGCGGCATACGCCCAGACCACCCGCGGCGCGTCGGCGGGAGTGTGCACAAACGCCACGAGCAGCAGCGGTACGGGCAGCCGGGCCACGATGGCGAGCGCGGCAGACCGGACGAAGCGCTGCGTGCCGTCGAACCACCAGTCGAACGCCACACTGTGGGCGGCCACATACGCCAGCACGGCCCACGCCAGCGGGCCGGGATCCGGCGGCAACGCGGGGGAGGCGATGGCGGCGGCCACGGCCGCAAGGGCCACCGCGGTGAGCAGCAGCCGCGCCGCGAGCGTGCCGCGCAAAACCGACCGGCGGATGTCGGGGGTGCGGGCTTGGGCAACGGCCCGTGCGGCAGAAAAACCGAAGCCGAACTCCGGAAGCGCCGCCGCCAGTGCACCCAGTGCGAGCGCTGCGCCCACCTCCCCCCATGCTTCGGGGCCAAGCATCCGCCCAAGGTAGAGCAGCGCAAACAGCGGCACCCCCATCTGCACGCCGTAGGCCACGGCGAGCGCCGCGCCTCCTCGGGCCGTCGGGGGGATTTTTTTTCGCTGCGTGCGTACGCTCATCGTGGCGTAACTTGTCGTTCCTTTTGGATTTGGGTATCCTGAAGCTTGTGTTGCATCTCCCCCAACGTCCTCTTCTTATGGTCGCTCGTTGCTGTGCTGTTCTTGGGCTGTTGTTTGCTTTCGTGTCGAATGCGCAGGCCCAGTCGTTCGATCCGTCGTGGTACCGGGCCACGCCGAGCGCCAAGATAGCCGTCGCCGCCGACGGCGTGTATCGGGTTACCGGAGCGCAGCTGCAAGCCTTGGGGTTTCCGCTGGGGCCGGTTAGCCAGCTCGAGCTCGTCTCCAACGGACGGCAGGTGCCGTTTCTTCGGCTGGGTATCGGTGGAGCGACCTTGGCCGCCACCGATACCATCGTGTTTGTGGGACGGCGTAACCGGGGCACCGAAGAACAGGCGTGGGCCTACCTCAGCCCCGAATACCAAAGCAGCGACTATTTCAGCCTCTACACCGACACGTCGTATTACTGGCTCCGTGGTGGTGCAACATCCAGTCTGCAATACAACGCGCTGCCCGGCGCAGCTACGCTTCCGACAGCCCAGATCAGCCTCCCTGATACAGTCCACTACGAGATTGATCGGCAATATTTAGCCGGCACAACTGATTTAAGCACTGGTGCAGGAAATCCAATGTACACGCAGGCTGAAGGAAGTTATATCGGATTCCTCAATCGAGCCGGTGTTTTCACATCAGATTTTGCAGATTCGGCAACCTATGCAATACAAACTCCATATCTTGATGCTGCATCTACGGACAGCGTACGCATGTGGGTCAAATTGGTAGGCGGTACGGGGTCGCGACATCGCACTTCGTTGCGACTAGGAACTGGATCTGTAGACCTTGGCGTAGTCGACTGGACTGGCTACGAATACCGCACCCTTTACGGATCAAGTACACACGCCGAGGCCATAAATACCCGAAATCAAATTCAAGTTAATATTCGCAATATATATTACTACAACGGCGTTTCGTTTTCTACATCATCGTTACTAAATAGAGTTTACTTCGATTACATTCAAGTAGCCTATCCGCGTCTGCTCCGGCCCACCGGTGGGCAAGACGATTTCTGGCAGAACACTGCTGGAGCTATCAATCTGAGCCTTTCGGGCTATACCGGTGCCACGCGGGCACTGGCGCTTATGCCCGAGACGGGCACCTTTGCGGATCTCACAGTTTCTAGCGGCAACGCCACGCTTGCGGGCACGCTACCGAGCGCGTCATCGGTGTGGACGAGCACGCGGGCGGCACTCAAGGCACCTGCAGGCGTAACACTCTACGGACAGCCTGCTCTGGCAAGCCTCGCCGGTGCCGATTATGTCATCGTGACGACGGCGATGTTTCAAGCGCAGGCCGAAGCGATTGCGGCGTACCACCGCACCCACGATGGTGTGACGACGCAGATTGTGCTGCAAGACGACATTCTCCAGCAGTTCGACGGCGGACGCCCCACGCCTGTTGCTCTGCGTCGCTTCATCCAAGCCGCCGGTGCATGGAGCCAACCGGCCAAGTACGTCCTGCTCCTCGGCGACGCACTGCTGGCCAGCCGAAACCGCCCGATTGAGCCGTGGGAAGTGCTCACCTTCGGCAATGCGGCATCCGACGCGTGGCTAGCGATGTCCAGCGTCTCCGGAGCAGGTCGCATCGAGCAGGTTTCGCTGGGACGCCTACCGGTGCGCACCGCTGAGCGCGCGGACGCTTTCCTCGCCAAGCTGCAAGCCTACGACGCTACGCCAGACGGGATGTGGCAAAAACGGGCGATGTATGTAGCAGGTGGTCCCTATTCAAATGACCGCCCTATTCTTCAGAGCGGACAACGCTCGTGGGCATCCACTGCCGCCAGCGCTCCCTCGGTGATGGACACCACGCTCTTCTTCCGCACCAACCCGTCGCCGCCGCCGCCGCCTGGCGGTGCTTTCACCAACGACGGCAGCTTCCGCACCCGTATCACCGATAAGCTGCGCGAAGGTGTAGCATGGTACTCGTACTACGGCCACTCCTCGCCAACCATCCTCGAGATGAACACCGATTACCCGCCGGAGATGGAGAATGCGCCGCGGCTGCCGGTGTTCATCTCGCTGGGCTGCCGCACCGGAGCCTTCACCAACGGCACGGCCACGCTTGATACGCGCTCGTTCGCCGAAGACCTCGTGATCAGCGACATCGACGGTGCGATTGCCCACTGGGGATCGTCGGAACTGAGCCAAACCGGCCCGTCGTCTGCGCTCTCCAACTACCTTACCCAAATCGTCTTCCGCGACACGGTCCGGGTACTGGGCGACGTGTTTCGCCTCACCAAGCAGCGCTTCGCCGAGGCCAGCAGCTACCCCCTCGGCGACCGGCAGTTGCTCCAGTATTTCCTGATTGGTGATCCGCTCACCCGGGTACGGATCGAGACGCAGCCCAACTTCGCCGCAACCGGAGCCAGCATCTATGTAGGCAAAGACACTCCAGTGATCACCGACGGCACGCTCAGTGTGACGACCCGCGTCTACAACTACGGCTTCGCCGTCTACGGTGCGTCTGCTCCGGCCGATTCGGTGACGGTACAATTGGACGTGACGGTGCCGGGGCAAGCGGCTCAATCGTTTCGCCAACGGGTGCGCTTGCTCGACAGCCTTGATGTTCCGTTCATCGTGCCGCTGCTCGGTGCGGGCGAGCACACGCTGCGCGTCACGCTCGACCCCGAGAGCGCGTTTGCGGAATCTTCCGAGACCGATAACACCGCCGAGCGCCGTGTGACGGTCTTCGGCAAAGGCTTGGCCATCGCCTACCCACAACGGTACGGCATTACCAGCACCACGCCCACCCTGCGCGTCACCCCGCTTGCGCCAAGCGGCACCTCCGTCCCTGTCGTGTTCGAACTGGACACGACAGCAGCCTTTACCTCGCCGTTCAAGCGCACCTACCGCACCAGCGGCACGACCGTGGCGCCGTGGACGGTATCGCCTGCGCTCACGGCCGGAACGTCGTACTACTGGCGCGCCCGGGTAGACGAGGCCGGGCAGGAAAACGTCTGGACGGACGGTACCTTTACGGTTGACCCAGCAGCCGGCATGGGCATGATGGTGCAGGCCAGCCAACGCGTGCAGCTTCGGGCAGACTCGCTGGCCCTGGCCGGCGGCCAGTGGCGTTTCGCCGAACAGCGAATGGATGTCCAGGTCAACGCGATGGGCAGCAATCAAGGCACCATTACTGCTGCGAGCCAGTCGTTCCATACGTTTATGGGCGGCTGGGGCCTTGTCGTCCTGAATGGGCAAAACGGCCAAATCAAAGCCAGTATCGCTGGCTTCACCTTCACGCCGTCCTCCTATCAAACCCGGTACGGAGCACTCCCAGCAGAAACTCGGCGCACCTTTGATAGTGTAGCGGCGATTCTTCAGGATGGAGATGTGGTGCTGCTGCGTCAACGACCAGGGCTCACCGAAACGGGCAATCCCAATGGCATTATAGCGGTCGAAGACCAAAATCGCATCCGTGCACTTGGAAGCGTCATGATCGACAATCTCAGCTATAAAGATGCCTTTTGGATGGTGCATAAGGTGGGCGACCCCTCCGTTCACTACGAACGTATTGTGCCCACAACAGGCTCTGACAACGACTTCACATACACGGCTACGCTGTACTTCCCGGGTAGAGACGGTTCGATCTTCTCGCCGGTGGCCGGGCCGTCCCGGCGATGGACGAGCGCCCGCGCCGACGTAACGCTCCCGGCAGGCACGACGGCCACGCTCGCCATTCTTGACGCGGCTGGAACGGTCCTGCGCTCTGGAATGCCGGTGAACGACACGGTCGATCTTTCTGAGTTCGACGCTCGCCAAATCCCGTCGCTACGCTTCCGCGTAGACCTCGCCGATCCCAACGTTGTCGGCACGCCACAACTCACCCGCTTGTACGTCCGATACGATCCTGTGCCCGATATCGCAGTGGATGCCGCAGCGGGGGCGGTAGCCGTTCGCACCGACGAGGGTCTGCCGCTGACGGTGAACCTCCCGGTGATGAACCTCGGCGAAACGACGATGGATGTGGTGCTTCGCTACTTCATCGTAACGGCTGCCAACACCGAGCGGCTTGCCCGTACCGACACACTGCGCGCTGTGGCCGGTGGCGAAACGCGCACTACGACCGCGCAACTGCCTACCGACGGCCTTGCGGGCACGAACACGCTCCGGGTTGTGGCAAGTCCACTCGACTTCTCCGATCCTGTTGCAACCAACAACGTCCTGGTGCGCACGTTCGTCGTCTCGCCCGACCAAGCCCCACCGACGTTCGTCGTCCGCATCGATGGCGAGGAGGTGCCTAACGACCCTCGCCCCGTCACCAACCTACGCGACCCGTCGTACCCGTTCGTCTCAGCCCGGCCCAGCGTGGAGGTTGTCGTACGCGACCCCGGCGCAGTACGGCTGCTCACCGACCCGTCGATCGCCGTGCTCACCGTCGACGGCAAGCGTGTTGATCTGACGGCCCCAGGTGTAACGTTCACGCCAGCTACGGCCCAGAGTCAGGAGGCAAAGATCGTCTTCAGTCCGGATTTCTCGCGTTCCGACTCGACGCACACGATCACGCTGCGCGTCTTCGATGCATCGGGCAACGAAGCCACCAACGGCCTCTACCAAGCCCACGTCCGCGTGTCCACCGAGACCGCACTTGAACGGGTCCTTCCTTATCCCAACCCGATGGTGGATCGCACCACCTTCGCGTTCCGGCTGCGCGGTGCCGATGCGACAGCGATTTCCGACCTGCGGGTGCGCGTGTTCACGCTCGGCGGGCGGCTGGTGAAGGAATTCGACCTTGTCCGCGACCCCGCGCTGCTGCGTACCGGCACGGTGCGCATCGGATGGAACATGTTCGCCTGGGACGGCAAGGATGCCGACGGCGACCCGCTCGCGCCGGGCGTCTACCTCTACCGCATCTCCGCACAGGCCGACGGTGTGCCGCTTCGCGTAGAAGACGGCCACGAGGTCGAACGGCTCGTCGTTGTCCGCTAAGATGTCCACATCGTTGGAGACGTCGCGGGTGGCGGTACTCATCACCACCCGCGACCGCCCACTTGCCCTGCGTCGCTGCCTTGAAAGCCTCGCCGCGCAAACGACACCTCCCGGCGAGATCGTCGTGCTGGACAATGCCGCGACGGTACCGCCTGACGTGGCGGCATTCCCAGCCGTGCGCCTTGTGCGCTCCGAGGCACCGCTGGGCGTAGCCGCGGCCCGCCAACGCCTACTGGACGAGACGACCGCTGACGTGGCGCTGCTACTCGACGACGATGCGTGGCTTGTTGATCCCGGCGTGCTGGCGGGCATCACGAGCGCCTTCGACGCCGACGCGAATCTGGCGGCGCTGGCGCTTCCCATGCTCGACTTCCGAGCAAATCCACCAGTCTGGCTGACGCCGTTTCGCTCGGCTTCCGCGCATCCTGCCGGGCCGACTTGCGCCGCTGCGTACTTCATCGGCGGAGCGCATGTGCTGCGCCGATGTGCCGTGCAAGCGGTTGGCGGCTACGACGGCTCGTTCGTCTACGGCGAGGAGGAGATGGATTTGGCCTACCGGCTGATCGCCCACGGCTACCGCCTCGCCTATGCACCCGACCTGCACGTTGAACACAATCCCGAACCCGGGCCACCCGCTCCGTTTAACCCGCACCGCCTTGCCCAGCGCGTGCGCAACCGAATCGTGCTGGCGTGGCGCTACCTTCCCGCCCACTACCTGCCGTCGTACCTCGGCGTGTGGCTGGGTTGGCACCTGCGCGAGGCCACCCGCAACGGAGCGCTAAACGCGTTTGCCCGCGGGCTCCGCACAGGCCTGCACGATGCCCGTGCCTCTGCCCGCACGCCCCTTCGCGGCGATGCCCTCGCCTACGCCAAGGCGCACGGCGGGCGGCTATGGTTTTGACGGATCACCGCGCCGTCAACCGCTGCTCGCCCGTCCACGTCTCGCCCGGACGCAGCACGACGGGACAGACCACCTGCGCGGCTTCGACGCACACAAACCGCGCAGCATCGCCCGGAGCAAGATCGCCGATCTCGTCGCCCTTCTCCCGCCCCGGATTCCACACGACCGTGTCTTCGAAGCCATCGTGTTCGACCGCGAGCGAGCGCCCGTCTTCCAGCACGAGCGTGGCGGGCGCGGCGATGTACACCCGGTCGATCTCGCCCCCGTCGAACCGGATAGCCGCCTCACGCTCCGTCTTGACCGTTCCGCCGTCGGCGGTATCGCGGTAGGACGTCCCATCCAGCCCCATCACCTGCGCGTCGAGCGTTTCGACGGCGAAGTAGGTGTGCAATGCGGCGGTGAAGTCGAACGGCGCATCGTCGGTGTTCTGGACGGCCAGCTGCACCGAGAGCGTCCGCCCGTCCACACGCACCGTCAGTTCCAGCCGGAAGGCGTGCGGCCAGAGCGCCCGCGTCGCCTCGGTGTCGGAGAGCGAGAGGCGGGCGAACGCCGCGTCGCCGTCGCGCCCGGCCTCTTCCAGCGCCCACGCGCTCGTGCGGGCGAAGCCGTGGCGGACGAACGGCCCGATGTCGGAGAACTGCGGGAAGACGACCGGGATGCCGCCCCGGATGGCCTTGCCGTCCGCAAAGACGGCCCGGTCGCTGAGAAACAGGCGCGATTCGGCCTCGCCCGCGGGCGTCCACGTCGCGACGTGCGCGCCGTGCAGGTACACGTCGGCGGTGGCGCCGCCCTCAGCGACGAGTCGGACGAACGGCAGGCCGCCGCGCCCCGGTTGCGGTTCAAACGTGGTGCTCATCCGTCGAATTTACGACGGCGCGCGTCACCCCTCCACGTCGTCCTTGGCGGCCTTCTGGCTCATGGTGAACCGCTTGCGCTCGTTCACGTCGAGGTAGCGCTTGCGCAGGCGGATCGACTTGGGCGTGATCTCGATCAGCTCGTCGTCGCGGATAAACTCGATGGCGGCCTCCAACGGAAGCAGGCGCGGCGGGTTGATCTTCTCGAACGAGTCGGAGCCGGAGGCGCGCATGTTGGTGAGCTTCTTCTCCTTGACGATGTTGACGTCGAGGTCGTTGTCGCGCGCGTTCTCGCCCACGATCATGCCCGCGTACACGTCGTCGCCCGGCTCGACGAACAGCTCGCCGCGCTCTTGCAGGCCCACGATGGCGTAGGCGGTGACGGGGCCGGTGCGGTCGGCCACGAGCGCCCCGGACTGGCGGTGGACGATCTCGCCCGCCCACGGGCGGTAGCCGTCGAACAGGTGGGTGAGGATGCCCGTGCCGCGCGTGTCGGTGAGGAACTCGGTGCGGTAGCCGATGAGGCCGCGCGCCGGAATCTCGAACTCGCAGCGCACGCGCCCCGTGCCGTGGTTGGCCATCTTGACCATCAGGCCGCGTCGCTGGCCGAGCTTCTGCACCACCACGCCCATGTGCTCTTCGGGAACGTCGATCAGCACCTTCTCGAACGGCTCGTGCGTCTTGCCGTGAACCTTGCGGGTGAGTACCTGCGGCTGCCCAACGGCAAACTCGTAGCCCTCGCGGCGCATCTGCTCGATGAGGATGGCCATCTGAAGCTCGCCGCGCCCGAACACGAGGAAGCGCTCGGCGGCGTCGGTCTCCTCGATCTTCATGGCGAGGTTGTTCTCGGCCTCCTGCATCAGACGGTCGCGGAGGTTGCGGCTCGTCACATACTGCCCTTCGCGCCCAGCCATCGGGCTGTCGTTGATGCGGAACTCCATCGACAGCGTCGGCTCGTCGACCTGCAGCGGCACGAGCGGCTCGGGGTTGTCGGCGTCGGAGAGGCTCTCGCCCAGCCCGATGCCGCCCATCCCGGCCACCTGCACAATCGACCCCGGCCCGGCTTCGTCGATCTCGACGCGGCTGAGGCCTTGGAAGCCGAACAACCCGGTCACCTGCGCCTTCTTCGTCGTGCCGTCGCGGTGGCACAGGGCCACGAACTGCTTGGGACGGATGGTGCCCTGCACGACGCGGCCAATGGCGATGGGGCCGAGGTACTTGTCGGGTTTGACGTTGGTGACGAGCACCTGGAGCGTGCCGTCGGGGTCGCCCACGGGCGCGGGCACGGTGTTGAGGATGGCGTCGAAGAGCGGGCGGAGGTCCGTCATCTCGCCGCCGAGCTCGGTGGCCGCCTTGCCGTCGCGGGCGATGGCGAAGAGCACCGGGAAGTCGATCTGCTCCTCGGTGGCGTCGAGGTCGATGAAGAGGTCGTAGACCTCGTTGAGCACGTCCTGCGGGCGGGCGTCGCCGCGGTCGATCTTGTTGACGACCACGATGGCGGGCAGGCCGAGCGCGAGGGCCTTCGAGAGCACGAAGCGCGTCTGCGGGAGCGGGCCTTCGGCGGCATCGACGAGCAGCATCACGCCGTCCACCATCCGGAGCGTCCGCTCGACCTCACCGCCAAAGTCGGCGTGGCCGGGGGTGTCGACGATGTTGATGGTGACGGTGCTCCCGTCGGCGGCGGGGTACGACACGGCGGTGTTCTTCGCCATGATCGTGATGCCTTTTTCGCGTTCGAGGTCCATCGAGTCCATCACCCGTTCGGCAACCTCTTGGTTATCGCGGAAGGTGCCGGCTTGCCAGAGCAGCGCGTCGACGAGCGTGGTTTTGCCGTGGTCGACGTGGGCGATGATGGCGATGTTGCGGATGTTTTGGGCGGCGGCGGCCATAAGGAAAACGGTTCGGGCAAAGACTTACACACACGCCCGACCTTGCCGCTCCGATCCGTCGTGGCGGTGCGTTTGCCGCGAAGTCTGCCGTCGCCTCGTGCCCCGTACGTTACCGCTCGGCCACGCGCATCAGCAGGTTGACCATCCGTCCCGCCTCGTCAAAAACGACCACGAAGGCACGGGCCTGCCCGGCGATGCGGTACGGACGGACGAGAGCCAGCCGCCCAGCCTCGTCGGTCGTCACATCCCACTCGGCGGTGGCCGCAAGGTCGGGCGCGGCCACGAGTTGCAGCAGCACCGACTCGTGCATCGCGTCGGTGATTTTCGTGGCGAGGGCGCTGTCGGCCATAGCCCGAAGCGCTGCGGTGCGCCCGGCAAAAAAGTGCGCCTCCACCCGCACCGCACGAGCGCGGAGCGTGTCCAGAGGCACCTGCGCCGACGCCCTCGGAGCGGCAAGCAAGGCAGCGGCAACCACGAGGAGCGAGCGAAGCATGGCCTACGCAACGCGGCGTCCACTCGGTTCGTGCCCTCAGCCCTCGGGAGCCAGCGCCAACCCGGCAATCTGACCGTCGGCGTTGAACACCACGACGAACCGCGCCGCCATCCCGGCAAGCGTGTAGGGGCGGCGGTAGGCCTTCATGCCCTGAAATTCCAGCGCCTCCCACTCGCCGGTGGCGTCGGCCCCGCCTGCGCTGAAGATCTGCTCGAGAAAGCCTATGTGCGCCTCGTCGGTGAGCATCGCCGAGAACTCGCTGTCGGCCAAGGCGCGAAGTTCGGCAGACTTGCCGTCGAAGAAAAACGCTTCGGCACGAATGGAGCGGGCGGCGAGGGTGTCGGACGAAACGGTGTCGGCCACCGCAACCACACGAGGCGCCTTCACCGAGAGCGCAAACGCCGACGGAGCGGCCAATCCAAGGGTTACAGCGAGCAGAAGACGACGCATTGGAATACGACTTAGGGGGTGATGACCACAGGTGGACGTGTGCAATCGTCTCAGGTTTCGAAGGTTTGGAACGAAATGTGCAGGATGCTATGCTTCCGCCCTCTTTTGTACCCCCATGCGCACCCTCGCCTTGTCGGCCCTGTTGCTGCTCGTGCTGGCTCCCGCAGCGGCGCAAACCTGCCCCGCCACCTGCCGCCTTCCCGCGTGCCACTGCGCCTCGAACGCCGCCCCCGGCGGCCTCACGCGGGCCGAGACGCCGCAGTTCGTCCTCGTCACCTTCGACGATGCGATCCAAGCTCGTCTCGAGGACCAAGCACTTAAGCCCGTGTTTGCGGGCGTGACCAACCCCGGCGAACGACCGGTGCACCGCACCTACTTCGCCCAAGCCTTCAACACCGACCCCGCCGTTGCCAAAGCGGTCGTCGAGGCGGGCCACGAAATCGCCAACCACACGCACACGCACACCACCGGCATCGCCACCGACGGCGCGGAATGGCGTCGCCAACTCGACGGGCTGGAGCGGTTTTTCCGCGACACCGTGGGCGTGGACGCGTCGCAGATCGTAGGCTTCCGCGCGCCCTACCTCGCCACCAACGACGCGATGTGGGACGAGCTGCGTCGCCGCGGCGTCCTCTACGAATCGTCGCTTGCCGAACTTGCCGATGGGCCGTTCTCGGCGGGCATCGGTCGGTTTGTCTGGCCGCATACGCTCGACTTCGGCGCGCAGACGGCGTGCGTGGCGGCCAAGTGCCCGTCCGCGCCGCTGCCGGGCGTCTGGTCGGTTCCGATGTGGGTGCTCTACAACGAGGAGGGGCGCAAGGTGGGCGAGATGGACCCGCAGCAAACGCCCGCCTACACCGCCGATTCGACGGCGCTCTACACGATGCTGCGCTACAACTTCGACGCGCACTACACAGGCAACCGCGCCCCGCTGGCGCTGTACCTGCACGCCGGCCGCGTGCGCCGAAACGACCACGCCATCGCCGGTTTCCACCGGTTTCTCCGCGAGGTGGCGAACCAGCCCAACGTGTGGTTCGTCACGATGAAAGGCCTCGTCCACTGGATGCAGCATCCCGTGCCCGCCTCGCAGATGGCAGCGTGGTTCGACGGCGGCGGCGAACGCGGCGCACTTGCGGCTACGGCCAGCGAGGCTACCGAGCGCCCGACCACGCCCGGAACGCTTCGCCTCTGGCCCAACCCGTCGTCCAGCGGCCAGGTGCACACCTCCGCGCACGCACCGGTTGAGGTGTACGACCTCACCGGGAGGCGAGTGGCCGAGGCCATGCCGATGGGCGACATGCTCGACCTGTCGGCGGTGGCACCGGGAGCTTATCTCGCGCGCAGCGGGACCGAACGCACACTCTGGGTGCGGCGGTAACCATGAACTTCAGGCCCTGCCCGTCAGGCAGGCCTGAGTTTCCGGCAAGGCACGCTCAGCGAGGGGCACCCTCGGCCACGCCCATCGCTTCGGCGATGAGCGCTTCTTGCTCGGCCACGTGCACCTTGTGCGACCCCACCGCCGGGCTTGCGCTGGCCTTCCGCCCGATGTACCGGAGGCGGTTGCAGCCGCCGCGCAGGTCGTCCAGGATCTCCTCCATCCGAGGTTGCACGAACGTCCACGCGCCCATATTCTGCGGCTCCTCCTGCACCCAAACGACCTCGGCGTCGGCGTAGCGCTCGATCTCGGCGCGGACTTCGGCGGCAGGGAACGGGTAGAGCTGCTCCACCCGCGCCACCGCCACATCGCCTGTGGCCGCGCCAAGCAGTTCGTAGGCGAGCTTGCCCGAACAGAACACGAGGCGCTTGGCCTTGGCCGGCTCCACGTCCGACGGAATCACCGGCTGGAACGCGCCGTCGGTGAAGTCCTTCGGCGTCGAGAATGCCGCCGGAAGCCGGAGCAAGCTCTTGGGCGACATCACCACGAGCGGCTTCTTCTCGGTGCGCAGCACCTGCCGCCGAAGCGCGTGAAAGAGCTGCGCGGGCGTGGTCAGGTTGGCCACGATCATGTTGTCCTCGGCGCAGAGTTGGAGGAAGCGTTCGAGCCGCGCCGACGAGTGCTCCGGCCCCTGCCCTTCCATTCCGTGCGGCAACAGCAGCACGAGACTCGACTGCTGCGCCCACTTCGTCTCGCCGGAGGCCAGGTATTGGTCGAATACGATCTGCGCGCCGTTGGAGAAGTCGCCAAACTGCGCCTCCCACACGGTCAACGCATCGGGGCGTTCCACCGAGTAGCCGTACTCGAAGCCCGAAACGGCGTACTCCGAAAGGCTGGAGTCGTAGATGTAGAACGTGCCCTGTCCGTCCTTGATGTGCGCCAGCGGGATGAACTCGGCGCCGGTATGAAAGTCGTAGAGCACGGCAAGGCGGTGGGCAAACGTGCCGCGCCGCGAATCCTGCCCCGTCACGCGCACCGTATGGCCTTCGGCCATGAGCGTCCCAAACGCCAAGGCTTCCCCAAGCCCCCAGAGGATCTTGCCTTGGTCGAAGGACGCGTTGCGCTGCTCGAACTGGCGTAGGAGTTTCGGGTGGACGTTGAAGTCTTCGGGGTACGACCCCAGAGCGGCCAGCACCTGGCGAAGCGTGGCCTCGCCCACCGCCGTTTGGGGCGTCTCGTCGATCGGTTCCGAGCCGCCCGCCGCCGGGTGCTTCTCCGGGGCCGTGCGCTCGTCGAAGGCGTGGTCGAGCTTCTGCTTAAAGCCGCCGAGGAGCGCCTCCACGTCTTCCGCTTTCACGTCGCCGCGCCGGATCAGCAGTTCGGTGTAGACGAGCCGAGGCGTGCGCTTGGCCTGAATCTTCCGGTAGAGCACCGGCTGGGTGTAGGTCGGCTCGTCGCCCTCGTTGTGGCCGAAGACGCGGTAGCAGAGCAGGTCCACCACCACGTCCTTGTTGTAGGCCTCGCGGTAGGCGTAGGCGAGGCGGGCCACGCGCACCACCGCCTCCGGATCGTCGCCGTTGACGTGGAAGATGGGCGCTTCGACGAAGCGGGCGATGTCGGTGGCGTAGGTCGTGGAGCGGCTGTCGCTCGGCACGGTCGTAAACCCGATCTGGTTGTTGATGACGAGGTGCACCGTCCCGCCCGTCTTGTAGCCGCGCAGCTGCGAGAGCTGGAGCGTCTCGGGCACCACGCCCTGTCCGGCAAACGCCGCATCGCCGTGGATCAGCACCGGCAAGATGGCGTCTTGCGCCGCATCCAAGCTGACGCCTTCGGTTTCGCGCAGAATATCCTGCCGCGCCCGCACCATGCCCTCGATGATTGGATCGACGGTTTCGAGGTGGCTGGGGTTGGCCGCGAGCATCACCTTCATCGTCTGCCCCGACGGCGCGGTGTGGCGTCCGCGCTGCCCAAGGTGGTACTTCACGTCGCCGGAGCCGTGCATCGACTCGGGGTCGATGTTGCCCTCGAACTCGTCGAACACCTTGTCAAAACCCTTGCCGAGCACGTTCACCAGCACGTTCAACCGGCCCCGGTGAGCCATCCCGATGGCCGCCTCACGCACGCCCCCGTCGGCGGCACAGGTAAGCACGGCGTCGAGGAACGGAATGGCGGCGTCGGCGCCTTGCAGCGAGAAGCGTTTTTGCCCGACGTACTTGGTGTGGAGGTACGTCTCGAACGCTTCGGCGGCGTTGAGCTTTTCGAGGATGCGGCGCTTTTCGTCGGCGGAGATCGGGTCGGCGAGGCGGGTCGTTTCGATCCGCGAGATGAGCCAGCGCTTCTCCTCGGCGGAGGTGATGTGCATAAACTCAACGCCCACTTTCCGCGTGTACGTTTCCCGCAGCGTGTCGAGAATCTCGCGCAGCGTCATCTCCTCCTTCCCGCCGAGGCCGCCGGTCATAAACGTCCGGTCGAGATCCCAGATGGACAGTCCGTAGGTGGCCGGGTCAAGCTCTTCGTGCGGGCGGAACTCGTAGCCGAGCGGGTTCACGTCGGCTTGCAGGTGGCCGCGCACGCGGAAGCTGCGGATGAGCTGGAAGACGTTCGTCTGCTTGCGCAGCGTCGCCTTCTCGTCGTCGTAGCCGAGCACGCCGCCGAAGAACGGGGTGGTGTCGGTCGTCAGGCGGAACGGCGGATACGGCACGCCGAGGCTGCGGAAGACGTCCTCGTAGAAGCCGCTGTCGCCGAGCAGCAGCTTGACGAGCACGTCGAGGAACTGGCCGGACTCCGCGCCTTGGATCACCCGGTGGTCGTAGGTGCTGGTGAGCGTCATCACCTCGCTCATCCCGGCCTTCGACGCGATCTCCGGCGGCATCCCGAAGAACTCCGGCGGCATCCCGATCGAGCCCACGCCCACGATCACGCCCTGCCCGTCCATCAAGCGCGGCACCGACATCGTCGTGCCGATCATGCCGGGGTTGGTGATGGAGGCCGTCGTGCCCGCGAAGTCGTCGGGGCCGAGGGTGTTGTTCTTGGCGCGGCGGACGAGGTCGTTGTACCCGGCGAGGAAGCCCGCGAAGGTAAGCGTCTCGGCCTTCTTGACGTTGGGAACGAGCAGCGAGCGCTTGCCCTTGCGCTCCACGTCGATGGCGAGACCGAGGTTGACGTGCGGCGGGACGACGTGGTAGAGCGTCTCCTTGCCGTTTTCCTCGGCACGTTCAAACGTGGTGTTGACGTTCGGCACGACCTTGAGCGCCTGCACGATGGCGTAGGCGATGAGGTGCGTGAACGACACCTTGTCGCCGCCCACAAGCTTCTGGTGGTCGTTGAGGAGGCGGCGGTTCTCGGCCATCAGCTTGACCGGGAACTGGCGGACGCTCGTGGCCGTCGGGACGGCGAGGCTGGCCTCCATGTTCTTCGCGATCAACCCCGAGGGGCCGCGCAGGGCCGTGCGGGTCGAGCCGTCGGACGGCGGCGCAGCGGCCCCGTCGCCGCCGGTTGGCGGGGCGGCCGGAGCGGGCATCGTCCCGTTGGTTGCCGGAGCTGCCACGGGCGCAGCGGTCGCCGTCGCAGCAGGGGGCACCGCGACCGGCACCGCAGCCGGTGCCGCAGGCGTCACCGCGTCGGCGTTGGTGTAGGGCGCGTCGGGGCGGTAGTTGGCGAAGAAGTCGCGCCACGACTGCGACACGCTGTTCGGGTTTTCGAGGTACTGGCGGTAGTAGTCCTCGATCAGGCCGGAGTTGTAGCCGGGGGTGCTCACGGAAAGCGGAAGGTTGAGCGATTTCTCCGGTAACGAACCGCACGCAACGAAGGTTCGGAGCGAAAACGGCGAAACCGATCCGTGTTTCCGGCCAAGGATCGCAGCGCCAATGCAGGTTCGGGGAGGTCGGTACACGAAGACAACGCCGTGGCCCATCGACACGTCGCACGCCCCGTTGCAGCAGGATGCCTGCAACGCACTCGGTCTATATCCAACCCCAAACGGGGTGTTGGACGCGCTCAGTAGCCTGCACCGCCGGACCCGTAGGGGAAGCCGCGCAGCGTGACGGGCAGGCGTCCGGGTGCGACGGCGTGCCCGCGCAGGATCAACCCGGCGGACTGGGCGCTCGGCAGCGTCGAGTCGTAGTGCAGCAGCAGCGCGTCGGCGTCGGCGAAGTCGGCGAGGGCGTACGGGTTGCCGAAGCCGGCCACGACGGAGCGGGCGTTGCTGCCGAGCACCTGCTGGATGAGCGTCCGCTGGCCGTCGCGAAGGCCCGCGTCACCGCGTCCGGAGACGAGGCGGAAGTGCGCGGCCACGACGACTACGTCGAAGCCGTCGGCGAGTGTGCGCAGGTCAAGGGCTTGGCGGATCGTCGTCGGGCCGTCGAAACGGCGCTCCACGGTGGGCGCGAGGGCGCGGGAGAAGGCGTCCATCCCGGCGGCGAGCGTGCCGGTGGCGCGGACGTTCGAGACCTGCACGAGCAGCACGCGCCCTTCCACCGGCAGCGTGTTGGGCGCGACCTTGAGTAGCGTGGCGCTGCGGGCGGCGACCTGCTCGGCGAAGCGCCGTCCGAGCGCGTCGCGGTCGAGCGTGTTGAAGGTTGCGGCGTCGGGCGCGGCGCGGCGGTGCAGCCCGGCGCGGCCCTTGGCGCGAAGTACGCGGCGGACGTGCGCGGCGAAGTCGGCCCGCGAAATCCGCCCGGTTTCGACGGCGTCGAAGAGCGCCGCCCCAGCGGTGCGGGCGTTGCGCGGCGTAAGGACGAGGTCGACGCCGGCCACGACCGGGCGGACGGCCCGTTCGGCCTCGCTCAGGCCGGCGAGCGCACCCATCTGCACGTCGTCCGTCACCACCAGACCGTCGAAGCCAAGGCGGCGGCGCAAGAGGTCGGTGACGATGGCGGGCGAGAGCGTGGCGGAGCGCTGGAGGCCGGTGCCGCTGCCGATGTTGTCGGAGCCGGTTTCGAGCGACGGGGCTGCCACATGGGCAACCATCACCGCCGAGGGAGGCGTGGGCGCGGCGAAAAGGCGGCGGTAAGGCAGCAGGTGCGTGTTCTGCATCGCGTCCCAGCCCGAGCGCGCCACGGCGAGGCGTGCGTGCGTGTCGTCCTCGGTGTCGCCGTGGCCGGGGAAGTGCTTGAGCGTGGTGAGCACGCCGAGGCGTTCGGCTTCGGCGACGTACGCGCCCGCCATCCGGGCCACGTCGTCGGCGCGTTCGCTGTACGCCCGGTTGTTGATGATCGGGTTGTTCGGCTCCGTGTTGACGTCCACGACCGGAGCAAACACCAGATGCACGCCGATGGCGCGGCTCTCCAACGCCGTGAGCCGCCCGGCGACGCCCGCGAGGGTCGGATCGCCTGCGGCTCCGAAGGCCATCGCCGCCGGAAACTCGGTGAAGCGGTTGCCGGGCCGCCCGACGCCGCGCTCGTAGTCGGCGGCGAGCAGCAGCGGCACGGGCGCAGCGTTCTGGAGTTCGGTGGCGGCGCGGAAGACCTCGCTTGGGTCCCACGCGCGCGGCACGAGGAAGCCGCCCACGCCCTCGCGGGCGAGCGCGAGCATCTCCGTTCGCACCCGCGCCCACGACGATCCGGCGGGGATCGACGCCATCACCAGCTGCATCGCCCGCTGGCGGTCGGTGAGGTTACGGTAGATGTCGTCGGTCCAGCGGGCCGCGCCAAACGTGTCCACCGGCGCTTGCGTCCACGCCGGATACGCGGCAAACAGCGTGTCGAGCAGCGTGCGGCGCACGGGCGGCGGAGCCGGCTCCACCGCCGGCGCGGCCGCAACGACCGGCGGGGCGGGCTGCGGAACGGCTCGCGGCGATGGGGTGGCCGGCGGCAATGCTGCGGGCGGCTTCGGAGGGGCCGACTGGCCCCACCCGGACGACGAGCCACCGCTGCTGCACGAGGCGGAGACGAGCGGAAGAAGGGCGGCGAGAAGCATCCACCCGGCGGGGCGATGCCGCGAGGGGCGGTACGAACGAGGCATACGGGCTTGCACGGAAGCGGCTACGGGCCGTTCCCCCGTCCAAACGTCCGCGCCGTATCTTGATTGCCCACGCCGCGCCCCGAACGGCCCGAAACGTGCTTCCTCCCGTCGTTCGCATCCCTCGCATCCCGTAGCGTTTGACGCGACGAGACGGCTTCGCGGGCGTTCGAACCTCTGCCGCCTTCCCGATGCTTCGCCGCGAACTCCGCGCCTTCCTCGACGCCGCAAAAACGCTTGACCGGCAGACGGTGGTGGTGCTCACGCTCGCGCCGATGCTGGCCATTCTCCAGTACCATCTGGGCGACCGCAGCCTTGGCGCGCAGGTGGTGGAGCGATGGGGACTCGCGCCCGAATGGGAAGGGCTGATGGGATGGGGATGGTGGTTCGGGATGCAGGGCGTTCTCGGCTTTCTGATCCCCGTGGCCGTGCTCAAACTGGGCTTCCGGCAGCCGTGGTCGGCGATGGGGCTGGGCGCGGGCGATATCCGGTTTGCCGGTACACTCGCGCTGCTGTACCTGCCGCTCGTGGCGGTTGGGACGTGGGTGCTGTCGGCGCGGCCCGATTTTCAGGCCAACTACCCACACTACGGCCCGGCAGCTCAGGATTGGGAGCTGTTCTGGGCCTACCAAGCCCTGTTTCTGTTCTACTGGATGGGCTGGGAGTACCTGTGGCGCGGATTCACGCTCTTCGGCACGCGGCATGCCCTCGGCTTCTGGGCCGTATTTGTGCAGATGATCCCGTTCGCCGTGATGCACGCGTCCAAGCCGTGGCCCGAGGCGCTGCTGAGCGTGGTGGGCGGCGTGGCGCTCGGCGCGCTGTGCTGGCGGGCGGGCGCGTTCTGGATCGCCGTGCCCATCCACAGCGCCCAGATGCTGCTCTTGGATCTGTTCTGCACGCTGCGCATCCGCACCGGAGCCACCGGCTACGGGCTGTCGGCGCTGCTGAAAGCCTTCGGCGGATAGGTTCAGTCCTCGCGGTCGAGGCCGACGAGGCGTTCGAAGCGGGCGAGTTCGCCGCGCAGGTTGGCGCGGAAGCCGTCGAGGCGCACGTCGTCGTGGTGCGCGGTGGCTTCGAGGACGGCGTCGAAGTACCAGCGCTGCTGGGATGGGCCGGCGGAGAGGCCGATGCGGCCCGCGTCGGAGCGGAACACGTCGTAGCCGGCCGCCAGCGTCTCGTTCATCGACCAAAGGTTGTGCAGCTTGTCGGCCAGCGAAATGGCGGCGGCGTTGGCCGAGGCCGTGCGCAGGTGGGCGACGTAGGCGTCTTTGCGATCTTGCCACGGAAGTTTTCGCCCCACGGCGTCTTCTTTCGGCTCCGACACGTCGAGCACGAGATCGGTCACGCGGTCGCCCACGGCCTCGCGGAGCGTCTCCACGCGCAGCCGCACGCCGTCGCGGTTGGCGTCCTCGATGCTGTCGTGCAGCAGCGCCGCCGCGGCGGTCTCGTCGTCGAAACCGGCCCGCATCACGAGCAGCGCCACGGCCGTCAGGTGGGCCATCATCGGTGTCTGCACCAGCCCGCCGCCCTCGCGCTCAAACACCGGGGTGCGCCAGCGGCCCTTGCGGTAGGTGCCGTCGTGCCATTCGGCGGCGAGTTCGGCGGCGGTGTCGAGGAGGGCGGGAAACATCGGCAGGTGGGTTGGGGCAACCGAAACCTCGTCGCCCTACCGAAACAGGTATGTGGCGATGGAGAAGTAGACGGTGAGGCCGAGGATGTCGTTGGCGGTCGTCACGAACGGCCCCATCGACACCGCCGGGTCGATGCCGATGCGCGAGAGCAGCACCGGAATGAGCGCGCCGTTGGTGGTGGCAAGGGTGATGACGGCCATCAGCGCGAGAACGGCCATCAGGATGACGCGGGCCAGTTCGGCGGCGGGCAGGTCGAACATGCCGAGGTGGAACGAGCCGAGCGCGAAGATGGCGAGGCCGAGCAGCACGGCCAGCACGACGCCGTTGAGCAGCGCCACGCCCAGTTCCTTGCCCACGCGCCCGAGCGCGTCGGAGGGCAGAAGCCGCCCGGACGAGAGGCCTTGCACGGTGATGGAGGCGCTCTGGATGGCGGCGTTGCCCGCCATCGCCGTCATAATCGGCATGAACGCGGCGAGTACCGCGACCTTTTGAAGCGCACCTTCGAACATCGAGACGACCGACGCCGAGAGGATGCAGCCGAGCAGCCCGAGCACGAGCCACGGAAGCCGCCCCCGGCTGACCTGGAAGGCGCTGTCGTTGAGGCCTTCGTCGCCCGAGCCGGCGATGGCTTGGAGGTCTTCCTCGGCCTCCTCGCGGAGCACGTCGATGACGTCGTCAATGGTGATGCGCCCAACGAGCCGCCCGGCCTTGTCCACCACGGGCAGGCTCACGAGGTCGTAGCGGGCCATCACGCGGGCCACTTCTTCTTGGTCGAGATCGACTTCGACGGTCACGAAGTCGTCGTCCATAATCTCCGTCACCTGCGTGTGCGAAGGCGAGAGCAGCAGACGCTTGAGCGAGAGGAGGCCCACGAGTCGGTCGGCTTCGTCGGTGACGTAAACGTTGTAGACCTCGTCGACTTCTTCGGCTTGGCGGCGGACTTCCTCGGTGGCCTCGGCGACGGTCGCGCGTCGGGAGACGGACACATACTCGGTGGCCATAAGACCACCGGCCGTGTCGCCTGCGTAGAGGAGCAACTCGCGGATCTCGTCGGCGTCGTCGAGCTGCGGAAGCACGTTCTCGGCGCGGGCCGCGTCGAGCGCGCCGAGAACGTCGGCGGCGTCGTCGGTATCGAGTTCGTTGAGCAGCTCGGCCACGCGCTCGCTCGTGGCGTCTTCGAGCACCGTCTCGCGGTCGTCCTCGTCGAGTTCAGCGAGCACGTCGGCAGCCTCTGCGGTGGGCAGCAGCGCAAACAGGCGCTGGCCGTCGTCGTCGGAGAGGCTGGAGATGAGCGCGGCTACGTCCGCCTCGAACATCTCGTCGAGCAAACGGCGGATGGCCGTCTCGTCGTCCGCATGCAAGAGCGCCTCAACGCGCGTCACGAGCGCGTCGTCCACGGGCACGAACGTGCCGGGGCGTTCCTGAGGGACGGGCAGATCGGGCATGTCGCCAGCGTTTTCCGAAGACCATACCCGCATAGCGGCGCTGCGTGCCGGGCATCGGTGCGCTTTCGTCCATTCTTCCGCCACCGTAGCCTGTTAGGCCTCAGGCGGGCAGGGCGCGGGAAAGGGCCTCGAAGTCGTCGCCGGTAAGCTCTTCGGCGCGTTTTGTGGCCCACGGTTCCGGAACGGTTCCAAACGCCGCGAGGGCCTTGCGCAGCATCTTGCGCCGTTGGTTGAAGGCCGCCCGAACGAGTACCCGGTAACGATCTTCCTCCGGCGACAGCGGCGGGGCGTCGGCCCGAAACGTCAGCCGGACGACGGCGCTATCTACCGTTGGCCGCGGAAAGAAGACCGTCGGCGGGACCTTGAAGAGCAGCTGTACGTCGCAGTACCGCTGAAAGACGACGGAGAGAATGCCGTAGGCCTTTGTGCGTGGCACCGCTACAAGCCGCTCAGCGACTTCCCGCTGCATCATCACGGTCGCCTCGGCGATGGAGGCGCGCTGATCCACGAGGCCGAAGAGGATGGGGCTGGTGATGTAGTACGGCAGGTTGCCCACCACGAAGAGTCTCCCGCCGCGCTCGGAAGCCAGCGCCGCCCAGTCGGTTTGCAGCACATCTTGGTGACGCACGTCGAGCTCGGGCAGCGCTCCACGCAGGTGAGCCACCGCGCGGTCGTCTACCTCAAGCGCAACAAGCCGGGGGTAGCGTTCGAGCAGCGCAGCCGTGAGCGCACCTGTGCCCGGCCCGATCTCCACCACCGGCGCGTCCGGCCCCGGCGCAGCCTGCACGGCGTCGGCAATGCGGCGAATCGTGTTGGGGTCGCGCAGAAAGTTCTGGCCGAGGCTTTGTTTGGGGGCGATCACGGAGTAAGGCGCGGAGAGCGAACGGCATACGGCGAAGGACGAACCCTCGGTTCCAGCCGGCCACCGTTTCCCCCTCGCCTTGCCAAGCAGCGGCCCCAGCACGCCCATCTCCGACGGCAGCGCAAAACCGAGCGGGGCCGCCGAAAACAACCGCCCCGCTCGTCGGCGTCGCATCCACCTACGCCCAAGGCCTGCCGGGACGGGCGCAGCGAAGCCCTCTCAAGACGTGAGCCACGAACGCCGAGGAGGCTTCGGCCTTCGACCTCTTCGCAAGGACAGCCCCACCAGCGCATGCGACAACGCCCTTACCCCTCACTCCATCTCGTAGGTTGTCACATAGGCCTCGGCGGCGTAGAACGCGGGCAGGTCGAGGGCTTTGATCGATTGCGCAAGGCCCATGTTGCGGTCGCGGGCGCGCTGCCAGAACTCGCGCTCGTCGTAGGCTCCGGGGAACATCGCCCGGTCTTTCTGCGACTCGTGCTTGTAGATGCCCTGAATCTTGCGTTCGAGATCGCCCTTCGACATCGGCAGAAACACGTCGGCGCGGTCGGTTTCCCATTCCTGCCACGCGCCCCGGTAGAGCCACACGAGCGGCCCCTTCGTTGGAGCTGCGGCCTTCTCGTCGGCCTTGCCGTTCTTCTTGGCCTTGCCCTCGTCGCCGCCGGTGTAGCGGCGCATCGCCTCGCGGATGGCCACATAGCACATCTGGTGCGTGCCGTGCGGGTCGGAGAGGTCGCCAGCCACGAGGATGTGATCGGGTTGGATTTCCTTCAGCAGATCAAGCACGACCTGAATGTCGGCTTCGCCGATGGGGTTCTTGCGCACCGTGCCGGTTTGGTAGAACGGCATGTTGAGGAAGCGGGCGTTCTTCTCGGAAAGACCTACCACTTCGATGCCCGCCACGGCCTCGGAATAGCGAATCATCGCCTTGAGGTCTTGCACGGCCTGCGTGTCGATCTCGCCGGGCTTCTTCTTGTCGAGGAAGCGCTCGATGGCGTCCACCTGCTTGAGAATGGCCTGCTCGCATTCGCCCTTCGCGCCGAGCGGCCCCAGCGCCATCCGGGTGTAGTGCAGGTGGCGACGCACGTCGGCATCGAAGACCGCCACGGAGCCGTTGGTCATGTAGGCCACGGTCATGTCGTTGCCGTTCTGCGTGAGCGCATCGAGCATACCGCCCGCCGAGATCACGTCGTCGTCGGGGTGGGGCGAAAAGAGGATGATCTTCTTCTTCTTGGGCAGCTCGTCGCGGTAGCGGATGCGCCCGCGCAGGTCTTCGAACACCTTGCGGCAGAGCGGATCGACGCCGCCGAAGACGTGCACGAGGTCGTGGAGGTGGTAGCGGAAGAAGTCGGCAGCGTCGAGGTGGTAGATGCCTTTGCCGGTTTCCTCGCACAGCCAAATGATCGCCCGTTTGGCGAGGTCCATCGTCCACGAGCGCACAATGTCCACCAGCCACGGCGTCTTGACGCGGGTAAGCTCCGAGGCGGAGGCGCGGTCGACGTAGATGGCGGCGTTGCGGTGCGTTTGGAGGAACGAGGCCGTCACGTCCTTCGTCGGCTCCTCTTCGACGGCGCGCCGGATGACCTTGGCCTTGTGCTCGCCGGTGGCCATCAGAATCACCTCGCGGGCGTCGAGGATCGTGCCCACACCCATCGTGATGGCCGTCTTCGGCACGTTCTCTTCACCGAAGAAATCGCTGGCCGCGTCCTTGATCGTGATGTCGTCAAGGGTGATGAGGCGCGTGCGGGTATTGATGCTCGATCCCGGTTCGTTGAAGCCAATGTGGCCGCTACGCCCGATGCCCAGCAGGATCAGGTCGAGGCCGCCCGCCTTCTGAATCTGGTGCTCGTAGGTGAGGCAGAACGTCTCGACGTCCTCGGGCTTGATGTCGCCGCGCGGGATGTGGATGTTCTGTTTGGGGATGTTGACGTGGTCGAAAAAGTTCTCGTGCATGAACCGGTGGTAGCTCTGCAAGCTGTCCGGCTTCATCGGGTAGTATTCGTCGAGGTTGAACGTGACCACGTTCGAGAGATCCAAGCCCTGCTCCTTGTGCATCCGGATGAGGTTGCGGTACACGCCAATCGGCGTGGAGCCGGTGGGCAGGCCCAGCACCACCTTCTGGCCCAGCGCACGACGCTCTTGGATCAGGTTGGCCACTCGACGGGCCACCTGCGCAGCCAAGTCCGACGCCGATTCAAAGATCAGCACGGGAAGCTTTTCGAGCTGGGTGCCTTCGCCTACGGGCGCGGGCGAAGAGGTCTCGTACGAGTCGAAGGCTGGCATCATCGTGTAGGCAAGAGGATAACGGAACGTGGGGCAGACGCAATCTACGCCTGCCCCACGCGTCAAACAAGAGCGTTTTCGCTTTCAGCGAACAAAAACACGCTCTTTATCGAAGAATCATTACGCCAGCAGCGAAAACAAGGTGTTCAACCATCATCTTTTCGCCATCAGCGAACACGAAGCACGGTTGCAGCCTCAACGTCGCCGGTCATCCGCACCACATACAACCCCGCCGTCGGTGCCCGCCACGTCAGCTCGCGCACGCCAGCGGCCTGCGCTCCATCCGCCAACACGGCAAGCTGACGCCCCAGCACATCGTACACGCCCACGCGCACCGCTGCGCCCTGCGGGAGCGTCATCCGAAACCGCGCCGCTTCGCCGCGTCCCACCGGATTCGCACCGACGACGTTCAGCATCGGCGACGATCCGGGCGCATCGGCCCCCACCACGTCTGTCCCAACCACCGGCAGGCTCGCGGCGCTCTCGTTCCAGCTCTCGTCGAAGGCCGTCGCAAGGTAGGTGAACGTCGTTCCTTCGCTTGCCGGCGGCGTGTCCACATAGCTCGTCCGGCCACCGCCAACCACCGTCACCAAGTAGCGGTTGGTCGACAGATCTACGGCGATGCCTTGCGGGAAGCGGTAGATGCCGTACCAACGCGCCGTATCGCCGTCGGCCGCCGGGAGCGGCTTCGTCCACGACACGGTGATGCGCGCGCCCGAAGAGGTCGTCGGCAGAAGCACCGGCGCGTTGGGCGCGTCGGTGTCGCCCTTCCACGGCATCACCACCGGCACCGCCGGGCGGCGGTAGAGCGTGTCGAGGTGGAAATCGGGATAGTAGAGCAGCGTTGCGGCGCGGAAGGTCGACTGTCCTTGGTAGCCGTTGGTGCGGTTGAAGGCAATCTGTTCCTTGTTCTGGTTGGTGGTGGTGATGAGGCCGGGAATGAAGTGCCGCGCCGTGGTCGGCATCGGAACCGTCGAGACGGTAGGCGTCATCTTGGTGTACCACCATGGGGCCAGCTTGGCGTAGTCTTGACCGCCGCCAAACTTCCAGTAGAGCTGCGGCGTGAGGTAGTCGAGCCAGCCTTGCTGCATCCACGTCACCGCATCGGCATAGATAGCGTCAGCTCCGCTCATCCCTGTTACGCCGGTGGGCGTACCGCTCTTCCAGATGCCGAACGGGCTGATGCCAAACTTGACGGACGGGCGGATGCTGTTGATCTTGGCCTGTGTGCCCCGCACCATCATGTTCACGCTGTACTGCCGAAAAACCGGGATTGAAAATCCCAGCGGGGAGCCGTAGGTGCGCCAGGTAGCAATGTCTTCCGATCCCATCCCGGTGAAAGTGCCGTCCGGATACGGGTAGAAGTAGTCGTCGAAGTGGATGCCGTCCACGTCGTAGTTGGTCACGATCTCGCCCACCACATTGATCACATAGTCCCGCACCGCCGGAATTCCGGGGTCGAGCACCTTCTTGGAGGTCAACGTGGGGACGTTCATCACCCACTCGGGGTGCGTCTTCATCACATGGGTGGCGGCAATGTCGTCGCGGCTCGTGTTCACCGCAGCGTCGGCACGGTAGGGGTTGAGCCAGGCGTGCAGCTCCATTCCCCGCTTGTGCGCTTCTTCAACGGCAAAGGCGAGCGGGTCGTAGCCGGGATCTTGCCCTTGCGTGCCCGTGAGAAACTGCGACCACGGGTCTACGCTCGATTGGTAGAAGGCATCGCACTCGGTGCGCACCTGAAAGTACACGGCGTTGATGCCCTGCGCCTTCAGCCCGTCGAGGATCTCGACGAGGTGCTGCTTCTGCGACGCCGCCGATTCGCCGCGGCGCGGCCAGTCAAGGTTGGAAACGGTGGCAATCCACACCGCCCGCGTCTCCCGCTTGGGCGATTGCGCGTGAACGGCAGATACCGAAAGCGAAGCGGCCAGCGCGGCCACGGTCAGAAGAGTTGTACGCATCGAAGGACGAAAGGGGAGTCAGAAAACGCAACAGGCCCCGAAGCCGCTGGGACTCCGGGGCCTGTGCGCGGCAAAGTTCACCGTGAAGCAGGCGCTTAGCGCACCACGTTCAGGCGCTGCGAAAGCACATAGCCGTCGGCTTCGAGGCGGACGAGGTACGCCCCCGTGGCCAGCGACGAGGCGTCGAAGACAACCTCGTTGTCTCCAGCCGCACGCTGCCCTTCAACAAGGGTCATCACCTGACGGCCGAGCAGGTCGTACACCCGCACCGAAGCCTCGGTGCTCATGTGCAGCGAGAAGCGCAGCCGCGCCGACGAACGCACCGGGTTGGGCGCGACGGCCTCGAGATCAAAGCCCACCGGAGCCCAGCGGCTGTCGTCTTCGGACGCAACCAGCTTCGGCTCGTAGATGTGCAGGGCCAGCGGCTCGCCCGCAGGGTTGGAGAACTGCGCCACATAGGCCAGCTTACCGTCGGGCGAGAACGCGATGCCGCGCGGGCGGCCTTCGGTGGCCGGACGGCTCCACTTGATGCTATCCAGCGGCACCGGTGTGCTGCCCGGAGAAAGCGCTGCCGGGTCGAACGCGTACCACGTGTTGTCGTTGATGTTGTCAACCGTGTTCTTGTCGTTGGGCGAACCGGCGCTCACCCAGATGCGCTGCGTCGAAGGGTCACGGGTGATCGACTCGGCGGCGAACCCGCGCAGAAGCGTATCGGGTGCCGAGAACCCCGAGAACTCGTCCGGACGGATGTAGCGAAGCACCACCCGCATCGTGTAATACGGCACATAGAGGGTATCGCCCGTACGGCTACCCAGCATGGCCCGGGTGAACGACGGGCTGGTGGCCGAGACGTTCTCGCGGAGCGTCATGTCCGGACGAAGCTGAACGATGGGGCCGCCGCCGGCAACGCCCGTGGCGAACACGCCGCCGTCTCCCGTTGCGCCGGGGCCTGCCAAGTTGGAAACCCCGTACACGGCCGTGTTGATGCGGGCAATCCCGGCTCCGGTGGTGCCGTTCACGCGGTAAATGTGCGTGCCTTGGGCAATCACCACGTTGCCTTGGCCATCAACGGCCAGGCCACGGCCAGCCGACTTGCCGGCGTTTGAGAAAACGCGAACGCCGGTGGCGTTCGGCCCCGTGCTGCCGCCCAACGTATCCACCGACCCATCGGGGAAGGTGATGAAGTTGATGGGCGAAAAGGCCGCCGGGGTTCCGTCCGGCTGGAAAACGTAAACGACGTTCACGTTCACACTCCCGCTCGGGGTTACAATGCTTTCCCCGCTGCGCGAATAGTAGCCTTGCACCCAAACGTTGCCGTTGGGCGTCACGACGAGGCCGTGAGGTTGGTCGTTGGCCTTGGTGATAAACGCCCGCTGGGCCGCCGTAGCGCCGAGGGTGTCAGGGAAGACCGACTTGAACGTCCAGGCGGTCTGGGCAGATGCCGCCATCATAGGGACGGCAACCATACCTGCAAGCAGTAGCAGCTTCTTCATCGCGAAAAAGGGGTTGGATGGATTCAGGGAAAGACTTCTCGGCAGAGCGCAAGAAGAACGACTGCGGGACAACATACGGTAAATCCCGCAAAAAACTACGGTTGAGCCGAAACGAGCGGGGCCACCACCAGCAAATCACCGGCTGTAGGCTTCTGCGAATCGGCGTTGCCAACGATCGCCGCGCCCGTCACAAGCAGGTGATCGGCGTCGAGCCAGCGCATCGCTACAATGCCCTTGGTGAGCAAGCCTCCAAGGCGTGCGTTGACGGTTCCGTCGGGCAGCACGCGCAGCAGCGGATCGGTGAACGTGGCGTTGAGCGCGACATCGGTAGGAGCAACCCCAAGAAGCAGACTCCCGTCGCTGGCAGCAGCCATCGCGTTGATCGTCAGCGTGCTTTCCACCGAGGCCAGCAGGGTTGGCGCGCCAAGCGTCGTGCCCGAGCGTGTGTACTTCCAGACGCCGGTGGTCGTGCCGACAGTCCCTGCGACATAAATCGCCGAGGGCGTGGCTTCAATGGCGGTGATGACGCCGCCGTGTGGGTATTTCGTCGTCGCGCGGGGCGCTGCGCCCGGAGCAACGCGGTAGAGCATGCGGTCTGCCGCCGTGCCCGTCGCGCTCAGGGTTCCCCCCGTCCAGACGGTCCCATCGCTTTCGATATCGATCGCGTTAAGCAGCACCGTCGAGCCGAAATCCGATGTGTTCGTCCAGACCGTTTGGGTGCTGCTTCCAGGCGTAAAGCGGAACACCGCCCGGACGCCGCGCACCCCGTAGACGAATCCGTCCAAGTAGGTCAGTTCGGGCCAGGTGAAGTTACCCGTGGCAATCGAGTTCTCCCGGGTTTCGCCCGAGACATACTGGATGCCTTGCGAAGCGTTGTTCTCGGTGGCCGAAACGTAGCCGCTGTTGTTGCCGTAGTTGGTGGCCACGCCATACCCTGCGTTGGTCGGCAGGAACTTACCCCAACGCACCAGCGCGGTAGCCAGCGAGATCTGCTTGACGCTGGAGAAGTTGACCGCGCCCACCACCGACACCTTCACGTTGATGTTGTCGACCGGCATGTTCGGGGCTTGCACCTCGATCTGTGTGGACGTCAGGCTCACGATGGGCACACGCGTGCCGTTGAAGTAGACGTAGGTCTTGCCCTCGACGAAGCCCGTACCGGTAATGGTTAGCGGCGTAAAACCAGCCACCGCTTTGCCAGAAATGGTCGGCTCACCTGTCTTCGGCGCAACCGACGTGAGCGTCGGGTCGGGAAGGCGTTGCCCGGCGGTTTCGTCGGGGGTGTAGATGGACTGCCCCCGGTCGGAGCCGGTGTCGCACGCAGCCACGAGCGTGCCAAGAGCCAGCACGGGGACGGCGAGAAGAGCGCGGGAACGAAGCGTCATCGGAAAGGTCGTCGGGGGGTCACCAAAGGCAACCCGGTCTCGTCAGAAGGAAAAGCGAAGGCCGAGGCGGTGCACGCGCCCAAAGGTATTGAGCGCGCCCATGTCGGTGTAGGCGTAGTCGGCACCGAAACCGAGGCCGCTGCGCATCACCTTTTGGATGCCGAAGCCACCGGAGAGGGATTGCTCGCCGCCGCGGGTAACGGCACCGCCGCGCAGGAAGAACGTGTTCATAAACCCGTACTCCACGCCCACCTTAATCTGCTCGGGGTAGTCGCGGCTGTTGAGCGCGTCCACGCTGGCGTTGAGTTGGTGGGTGGCCGAGTTGAGGCTCGTCAAGTTCACCAAGTCCATCGCCACGCCTATGCGCAGCGCCAGGGGCAGCTGGGCCGACTCGCGGACGAAGGTCACTTCGGGCGAGAAGTTGCGGGCGCTCACGGCAAAGTTGAGGCTCTTGTAGCCCGTGCGGTAGAGCATCCCAAAGTCGTAGGCCACGGTGCCCTCCTTGGCTTCCACCCGGTTGAGCGATCCGTCGGACGAGCGGCTCTCCACCGGGCTGCCAAGGTCGAGCGATGCATACTTGACGTGCCCGCCGATGGAGAACCGGTCGGTGAGCGCCTTGGCATAGCCTACGCCCACGGCATAGGCCGTCGGGCGATAGGTGCCGAGTTCGTCGTAGCCTTGGGCGTTGCTCGAACGAATGGTTTCGATGAAGTCGTCGCCGTAGTCCACGTGTTGCAGGCTCACCCCCATCACGCCGTAGCGCCCACCTGCCGGTGCGAACGACGCCGCAGCAGCGTTGTGGGTAAAATCAAAGATCCACTGCGTCTGCGCCGCGCTGACGGTCGCCTTGTTTTCTTGGCGCGCCATCGAGGCGGGGTTGTAGAAGAGCGCCGTAGGCATGCCCTCCACCGCCGTCACGGCATCGCCAAGGGCAGCGGCGCGAGGGTCCATCGAGAGCGCGAGGAACTTCATCGTCGTTTGCGCCAGCTTCTCCCGTGGGATATCGTTGAGCGAGGTGGTCTGCGCACGGACAGCGGGCGTACCCATCGCCCCGGCAAGGGCGAGCACCGTGGCAGCACGAAAGATCGAAGCGGTCATGTTCGGAAAAGAAGACGCAGCCCGAAGGCCAAGCGAATGCGGCAAACGGTTAGCGAATGACGGCGAACTTGCGGTAAACCTGCTCGCCTTGGCTGTACATCCGGTCGCCCGCCGAGTACAGCTTCTCGCCCGTCTCGGAGTCGAAGATGTCGTTTGGAGCGTCCACGTCTTGGGTGACGGTGACCACGGCGATGTAGATGCCCGAGACGACGACCTGCCGCGACGACGTGGCGAGATCCCAGTATTCGTCGCCGGAGCCGTTGGTGTGGTTGAGCGTGGCGACTTTCTCGCCCAGTTCGGTGTAGATGTCAATGCGGCACTGCCCCGGCAGATCGAGGAAGCCCAGCTTGTCGCCTTGGTCGAAGTAGCGCGTCCCCGTCTGCTGCGTCGCGTTGATGGGCGAGCCGAGGTAGAAGGGGTTGGGCACCACACGCACGCGATCAAGCGCTACGCCCTGCGGACGAAGCAGCACGGCAGGCGAGTAGGTCTGCGTCCAGTAGCGGGTCGATTTGAGCGCCCGTCCGGCAGGAGCACCGTCCGCTCCGGTGGTGGTACCGCCCACCGCCCGGAGGTAGTAGTAGTAACCAATGCCGCGAGTGGCCGTGAGGTCGTCGTACGACGTGGCCGTTCCGGGCAGTGTGGCCAGCAACGTATCCGGCTGCGTGTAGCCTGCGGCGGAGCGGTAAACCTCAAAGCCCTGCGGGCTTTCGCCGGGGAAGAGCGTCCATCGAAGCTGGATGCGGTCGCCGCCGCCCGATGCATCGAATGCGCTGGGGGGCAGCGGCGGGCTTTCTACGGCGTAGCCTGCGTTGTAGGCGGCCCGGGCGCGGCGGAACGTCTGGAAGAGCGAGTCGCGCCCGGTAAACACCCATCCGTTTTTGGTCAAGCCCGACTGCCCGTTGATCGTCACGGGAAGCACCGGGTCGCCGTTACGAGCATCGCCCGACAAACCGTTGAGCACCGTCTTGTAAGCACGGCCAAGCGTTTCCGAGTTGCGGCGCGAAAGACCGGCCACGCCAACGGCGAAGACCACCTTCACGCTGTCGCCGGGGGCCAGCGTGTACGGGCCGTAGCCCCACGCCGCGCTCTTACCGCCCGAGCCGCCCTCGGCGGGCATCGCACGCTGCGACAGAAACGCCGCACGGGTGTTTCCGCCCGAAATCTTGTTGGCGTGGCGATCGGAAGCGTCGGTCGTCATCAACGCGTACTCCGCCTCCATCTTCGAGATGGTAAAGGCGTCGTTGTTGGAGAGGATGGACTCGTCGGAGTCGAAGTAGTTCATCCACCGCGGCTGTGCGGTATCGTCGGTGGTGCCGTTGGCCGCCGTCGGAGCGAAGAGCGTAGTCGCACCGATAAACTGCGCGCCGCCCAGACGCCCGAGGGTGTCGGATGCCGCAATGTTGACTGCCGGCACCCCCTCACGCACAATGGGCCCGCCGATGTTGTTGTACGAGCGGTCTTTGTCGGGGAAGTAGCCGTGCCAGGCGTACATCGCCCGGAAGTTTTCGGTCGGCAAATCGCCGTACGTCGTCCCCAAGCCATCGCCCCGGAAATCCACCATCGTGTTCTTGCCCCAGCCGGTGGCGTTGCCCATCAGGTAGCGCACTTCGTGGTTGACCGACCAGCGCCATTGCCAGTGCAGCACCAAGTCGGACACCGTCTGCCCGGCCAGTTCGATGTCCGAGTCGGCGTCGGCGTTGCCGGTGTTGCGCACCACCGTCTCCACGATGTGGTAGTTGTCGTGGAACTCGCTGGAGAACTGGTACACGCGGCGGATGACCGTGAGGCCCAGCAACGTGTTGACCTCCGTGTAGATCATCGCGTCGGCCTTCAGCGTCGGATCTACGCGGTCGACCACCATCGACGTCGTCCCCTCCGTCAACTCGCCGCCCACGGTCACCGCCGGGCGATCGAAGCGCGAGACGACTTCAAACTTGACCGGGAAGAACTCGTTGGCACCCGTCGCGCGCGGCCCCACGTGCACCACACGGGTGGTGTAGGTCGTGCCGTCAACGCCGCGTACGTTCTTGGCTCCGATCCAGAAGCCCGACGCCGCTTGGCTGTGGGTGAGGTTGTAGATGGCAGGCCAGAGCGCGCCAAACTGCTGCTGGTTTGTGCCGAAGCCCGTCTCGCGCTCGCCGCCGATTTCGGAGTACCAGTTGTGGTACGATCCGGCGGAGAGCCAACGGTTGGTGTATTGAGCCGCAGCGGGAGCAGCCAGCGGAAGGCCAAAGGCAACCGCAAGGGCACCCGAGGCAAACGAGCGAAGGCGCGAAACGCGAAGGCGCGAAAAAAGCGTCATGGAGCGAGAAGCGAGGCTGAGCCGAGGCGGCCCAAGCGGTCAGAGATCAGAAGTTCACACGCAGGCCGAAGTAGACCGTGCGGGGGTTGAAGAAGTTGAGGAACGTCTGGTTGGGCATATCGATGTAGGCCTTGTCGCGCAGCACCTGCTCGACGCGGGCCTGATCGGCAGATTGCCAGGCTCCTCCGCTGTACTGAAGGTATGTGCCCGTCCCACGTTCGTAGTACAGCGTGCCCTCCACCGCGCCGGTGTAGGCGGCACGGTCGGCAAAGTGGACGATCGGGTCGTAGGCCACATCGGGCAGGCGGAAGTCGCCGATCGTGTCGTCCCCCACGATGGTGGTGTACTCGCCCTTCTCGGCCTTAGGCAGGTGCAGCGACCGCATGTAGGCGGTGAAGTCGTTGCCGTCGGCGAAGCCCACCATCGAAAGACGGCGGATGTTGAGCACGTTGTTGATGTCGGCGAAAGCCTGCACGCGGCGCGGACCGAAGCGGAAGTCGCGGGTGATGCGCAAGTCCAAGCCTTTGCTGCTGCGGTATTGCAGGTTGCGGCTGACGTTCTCCGGTGCCGCCCCACCGCCGGCCCATGTGTAGTAGCCCCCCTCCCGCCATGTGGCCAGGGCAATCAGGTGCCAGTCGGCCAGCGGGCGCATTCCTCCGGCCACCGGGCCAAAGTCCGACGGGGTGAAGAAGTCAAGGTTGAGCCGTGCGTACGGTGCCGGAAGCGGCTTGCTTTGCAGCGCCCGCGCCGCGTTCTCGGTGATGTCGCGCTCGCGTTGCGTGGACGAGTTCTCGTAGATGCCCACACGCCCAAACCGCCCGGACGACGTCACCATGTAGGTGTAGTTGGCGAAACCGCGCACCCACGAACCCCGCCGACGCTCCAACGTGAACTCGAAGCCCCGAATGTCGGCGTAGCCGTTGGGCTCGGAGCGGCTGTACGACACCGCGCCGTTGCGGCTGGCGTAGCTCACGAGCAACCCTTCGAGCGAGACGTTCTTGTAGTACCCGGCGGTACGGATCAGGAACTGGTCGAAGAGCGATTGTTCGTAGCCGATCTCGTAGGCCACCGTCTTGGGCAGCGGCTCGTTCGGGTCGGCGATGCGCGTCACCCGGCGGGCCTCGTCGAGCGAACGAACGAGGTACAGGTCGTCCGGCGACGGCAGGCTACGGAAGTGACCGTAGTTGAAGTACAGCTTGGAGGAAACCGTCACCGGGAACGACACGCCCAAGCGCGGGCTGAGCGTCACGATGCGCTTCGTGTTGGACTGCGACGTCGTGTCCAGCAGCGTCACGTTCGAGAGCACCGGCGAGAACGGCGAGTAGTCGTACCACTGGCCGCCCGCGTGCGAATAGTCGAGGCGCAGGCCCGTGTTGGCCACCATGCCCCGGAATTCGAGCTTCGTCTGGGCGTAGAGCGCGCCGCGGGTGGGCGTCCGATTCCACCTGGACGTGAAGTTCGACGAGCGGAGGTAGGCGTCGAACTGGCCGTAGTTGACGCGGCTGTCCGTCAGGTTGAACTCAAAGCCCGTCTTGCCTTCCAAGAAGCGGTTGAACTGGTGCGTCAGGTCGCCCTTGAGGTTGTAGGCCACCACGCGGCTCGTGTCGCGGGCGGTCGACATGCCCACGCCCATGCGCATCCCGTCCACGCCGTTCGAGGGGTTGACCACAAAGCCAAACGGAGCCTCGTCGAAGGCTACGCCGCCGAAGGTAACCACCTTCGTCGTGTCGCGGGCGCGGCCCGGGTTGGTGTCGTAGAACGAGGCGTACCGGGTGGCGCGGATTTCGTAGAACGTCGTGTTGTTGACGGCGTGCGTAAACGTGCCGCCGAGCATGAAATCGCGCGTGCGCGTCGGATTCCAGTAATCGGTGGCGAAGATGCGCGTATCGGTGTAGGTCGTCCGGTCCAGATCCGAGGCAATGCCGCCGGCGCTCGAATACACGCCCGGCTGCCCAATGCGCGACGCCGCCGTGCCCGTAACCTCGCCGTAGAGGCCTTCCAGCGTCAGCTTCATGCCCCGCGAGACATCGCTCGTCATCTTCACGTGTCCCGTCTGCTGGCGGTACCGGTCGGTAGCCAGCGGGATGAAGTACATGTTCTGGTCGCGCCGGAACGAAGCGTAAAAACGCGTATCGCCGAAGCGGTTGAGGCCCGGCACCGGGCCGCCGAAGCCCAAGTCAAGGTTATAGTCCGGCTCTTCGATCGTAAACGTCTTGCGGTGCTGGTAGCGGAAGGCCTCGTAGAGCGCCTGCGGCGTCATGTCGTTGGACGGGTCCGCGTCGGCCAGCAGTTTTTCCGACACCGACACCCAGCCCTCGAACGACCGGTACTGCGACTGCGTGGCCGTGTCCCAGGTCCCGTTGGCCGTGCCAGCAAACGCCACCGCCGGGTCGATGAGCGGACGAATCCAGTAGGAGTTGGGGTCGTTGGGGCTTTGGTCGAAGTTCTTGAGCTGCGGCGGCGCGTAGCGCAGGCTTACGTCCACGTTGTAGCGACTGCGGCTGCCCTCTTTCGTGATCACGTTGATGAGGCCGCTTCGCACGTTGCCGTACTCGGCGTTGAAGCCGCCCGTCACCACCTGCACCGCCTCCACCGACGCCAGCGGGATGGCCGTGTAGGGCGCGTTGTTGCGCTCGTCGCGCAGCGTCAGGCCGTTCACGTTGAACGACAGTTCGTCCGAGCCGGAGCCGCGAATGGAGAGGCCTTCGGAGCCGGCCTGAAGCCCGACCACGCCCGCCACGCTGTTGGCCGTGGTGGACTGGATCTGCTCCGCCGTAATGTTGGCCCGCGACGACGACACGTCCGCCTCCACCACCGGGCGCTGCGCCTCGGCCACAACGTCCACCTCCGTGCCCGCAACGTCCTCCTCGGACATCGCGATGTTCAGCGGCGTCGTCTGGTCAAGGTTGACGCGGACGTTCTGCGTCGCCTTCGAGGCATAGCCCACGTACGTGGCACGCACCGTGTACGCGCCGGGGCGGATGCCGATGATCGTAAAGTAACCGTCCACATCCGACACCGCGCCCAGCGAGGTGCCCTCCACGACGATGTTGACGCCGGGGAGTTCGTCGCCGTTGCGGGCGTCGGTGACGCGGCCGGAGATCTTGCCGGACTGGGCCAGCGCCATCGGCGCGATGGCGAACGTAGAGGCGAGAAGCGCGAGGCGGTAGCGAAGCGTCATGGGTCGAAAAACAGGAGGCGCAGCCGAGATACGGCACGGGTTCTGAACATACACATCCTTCACACCCGGAACAAGTCCTTTTTGCTCACCCACACGCTGCGAGCGAAAATGTTTTTCAAAACCACTGCCCGCCCTTTCGCCACGAGCGTAAATCGCCTCCGGCATCCACGCTGTCCACCCAACCTTCACAGCCAAGGACTTGACCGGGATTCTTGCGCTGCCGTATTCTGGTCGTCCACTCTCGAAACGGCGCTTGCGCCGCGTAGAAGCGGTGCCGCTGGTGCGGTAGTTCAGTCGGTTAGAATGCCGCCCTGTCACGGCGGAGGTCGCGGGTTCGAGTCCCGTCCGCACCGCCCCACGGGACGTCATGTCCCACGGACACGAAAGCGCCTTCTTCACGGAGGGCGCTTTCGTCGTTTTTAGCCCGTACTGAGAGGTTGCGACCGGTCAGAAGCACCATCAGTTCGCTCGTCGGGCTGGTTCGATAGCCCTCTCCGTCGAACACCACTCCGGAGGGCCATATCGAACCAACCAGCAAGGCGCGGCCCTCGGGGCCAAGGCGCTGCCACCACGCCCGCAAGTTCGAGAGCACGTCGAGGCCAAACCGCGCTACGCCCGCAAGGTCATCGGGAAGGCCCGCCAGTCGGTCGATCTCGCCCTGCAGGCTCTGCCGCTCGGCGATGTACTTGGCCTTGAGACGGGCGTACGAGTCGGCCTCGATGCGTCCCTCGACGTACACCTCGTCGGCGCGGACAAGCTTTTCGTCCACGGCCACGAGCGCGTTATGCGCCCGCACCCGCTCGGCGTCGCGCTCGGCCTTGGCCTCGGCGCTCACCTCGTCCACGTGGGCGGCGAAGAGCGCGGCCACAGGTGCTGGCACAGCGATGCCGCCTAGGTGCGCCTCGAACGCGCTGTTGGCTTCGTCGGCTCGTACGCGGTAGGCTCCCCTCCCCTGCCCGTGGTAATAGAAGACGCGCTCCCCTGCCCGCGAGGTCGAGGCTGAGCCGGTAAGCCGGGCCGACGTGCGCGGGCACAGCAGGTGCCCGCGCAGCGGCAGTTCGGGCACGTGGGTCGCCCGCACCTTTCCAGCATCGGCGCGGGGAGCACGTCCGTCGAGCACGAACTGGACACGCTCCCACAGGTCTACCGGAACGATGTTCACGTGTAGGCCCTCGACGATGCGCTCGGGCTCGTCCTTCCACGCGGGCACTACCACGCGCCCTGCGTAGACCGGGTTACGCAGCATCTGACCGAACCGGTAGCGGCTCGTGTACCAGCGCGTGCGCAGACGGGCGGGCATAGCGGCGCGGAGCATCTTCCACAGGGCATCGGCCGCGTACTGCCCGGTCCCCATCATCTCGAAGGCCTGCACGACGTACGGGGCCATCTCCGGGTCTGGTACCAAGACCATCCGCTCTCGGTCGTCGAGGGCGCGGGCGTAGCCCAGCGGCGGCGTGGTGGTCCAGCGTCCTTCCTCCCGCGCGCGCCGGATGCCGCGAACGACGTTGAGGCTGCGGCGGCGGTTGTCGGCGTCGGGCATCCCGACGTAGAGCAGCACGAGCGGCCACTGCTCCGGCACGTCCCAGTCGATGGGCTGCTCGGCGGCCTGCACCTCCACGCCGAGGCGTTCGAGGCGGCGGATCATAGCGAGCGCGTCGGTGGCGTCGCGGGAGAAGCGGGAGTAGTCCTTGAAGACGACGAGGCCCACGTCTCGGGAGGCTTCGACGAACGCCTGCAGGCGCGTCCATCCGGGACGAGACGAAAACGACGCGCCGTCGGTGTCGCGGGTCTTGGCCGATTCGCGGTCCTCAAACGTGGCGACGAGTTCGACGCCGCGCGCGGCGCAGTAGCGGGCCAGCAGCGCCTTTTGGTCGTCGAGACTGTAGCCGTGCGCTCCCTGCTCAGCAGTCGAGACGCGGACGTAGGCGACGGCCTTACGCCGGGGTGCGGCGGCGGTTTTGGCGGCGACCGGCGGGGCGGCTGACCGGCGGCTGGTCGGGGGCGTGGCGCGTTTCGGCATCGGGGGCCGGGGTGGTGGCAAGGTGGCGGGCGAGCGGAGCGATAAGATCGTTGAGCGCGGCGGCCTGCGCAAGCGTGTACGGCTCGGCTCCTTCGGGGAGCGAGGCGTTGAGTATGCGTTGGGCGCGTGCCGCGTCGATCATCGGTCAGGCAGGACGGATGTGTTCGGTGAAGCCCTCGTCGTTCGGCTCACCCCACGTGCGTCCTTGGTTGAGCATAAACTTGGTGCGCGTGACGTCTGCCAGATGTACGTCCGCGCGCTCGGCCACGGCAATGACGAGGTGCAGGCAGTCGGCAAGCTCAAAGGAGGCATCACGCCCGGACTCCAAATCGACGATCAACTCACCCACCTCGGCGAGAAGGTGCTTGGCGGCGCTCAGGGGCGTGGCCTCAGGAAACGTCTCGCGTTGCCACAGGCCAATGATGTGCTGGATGTCGCTCAGCGAGTCCCAATTGTCGAAGGTGTACATGGCGGTCAGGCGGGTTCGAATTTCATCGGATGGAAAGCGGAAGCTGTTCGCCTGGCGCGGCAAACCAGTCGCGCGGCCACACAACCGTCGAGCGGCACGTCTGCCAGTACGCCCATTCGGGGTCGGAGCGAGGTACAGTCAGCCGGTAGAGTTCACGGCCTTTTGCGTCGTAGTACGACCCAAGACACACCATCACGCGCCCGGTGTGCGTCGTGACGACAAGCGTACCCGGCCCGACGGCTGAAAGCGCGGCAGGCGTGGATCGGGTAGCCATCACACCCGCTGGGCTTCGTGGGCACGCACCAGGTGCGTGCCCACCGTGTGGCCGTTCGCGTCCTTGATCGCCCTGCGCCGAACGCCCTCGCCGAGCGCTTCGTCGATGGCCTTGTAGGCCGACTGCAGCGCGTCTCCACGGTCCTCGCAGGGCTTGCCGGTCACGGTCTTCCCGTCCTTCACGCCGGTGGCGAGGTACGCGCCCACATCGACGTTGCGCATCCCCTTGGACGGGTCCTCGGGGTCTACGCGCACGCACCGCTCGGTGGTGCCCGCTTCGATGGTGACCGTAAACCCGCGCCACAGACCCGCGCCGTGCGGGCCAGAGATGTTTGGTAGAGGCTTGAAGTTCTTCATGGTGCGTCGGGGAAATCGGGGTTGGGGACGAAGCGGTACGACTCGACGAGAAAGAGCACGTCGGACGCCCGCAGGCTGATGACCGAATCGGGGCCGTACTGCCGGATGACGAGCGCGGCAGCGTCGGCGGCCCGGGCGATGCGGTCTTCGCGGGTGAGCACCATCGTGGCGGCGTGACCGTCCGACGGCTGGGGCAGCGTGGCGGTCTTCATGGCAACACGAAGGGTTTGATTTCGGCTGGCACCTCGTCCGGGAGGCTGGCCTCGAAGGGGAGCCGGAGCGCTTCGTCCACAGCGTCGCACAGCCGGCAGGCCGCCAGCGTGAGCGCCCCGGCGGTGCTGGCCTTCACGACCTCGACGCGGGCGGCGCGGATGCGCTCGACGAGTTCGTGGTGCGTGACCTCCAAGCGCTCCTCTCCCGCCAACTCGTCGTAGACGGAGCCGGAGAACAGCGCCATCCCGCGCTCGGCGTAGCGCATCGCCTCCTTGGCCAGCTGCGTGGCAAGGCCCGCACGCCACGGGCGTTGCAGCAGTAGGCTCAGCATCCCAACGTGCAGGTGCAGTTCGGTGTCGTCCTGCGTGGGCGGCGTGGCCGGCGGCGTGAGCACGATGGCCACGCGGCGCACCGGCGGTACGCCGGTCATCGCCGACTGCACGGCGCGTTCGTCCTCGGTGGCCTCGGTGCGCGTGAGCGTGCGACCGCTGGCGGTGCAGCGCACCACGAACCGGGCGGCGTGGAGCAGTTCGTAGAACTCGCTCAGGTGCTCGTCTGCCACCACATCAGGCGGCGGGACGCCTTTGGCGCGGCGGGCACGCTTGGGGGGCGGGGCAAGCATCATCGCGTACCTCCCTGCAGGTGCCGTTTGCCCGCCTCGTATGCAGCGGTGACGGCGATGAAGTCTTCATGGCTCCCGCCCGCGTCGGGGTGGCTCTTGGCGGCGGCGACGCGGTACGCCCGCGTCAGAGCCTGCGCATCCGTCGGGGCGGACTCAAGGTCAAGCACCTCCCACCACGTCTGCACATGGCCTTCTGTAGCCGGAGGGAGCGCGGCAAAGCCCGCGAAGTGCTCCTTGGCCGTGCCTACGCCCCAGCGTTCGATGCCGCGCATCGCGTCGAGCTGCGCGGCAATGGCTGCGAGGTTCTCTCCCAGCGTCTCCCACCGGTCGCACGGCAGCGCGTAGGCCACGCCGTCGAGCGTGAAGTAGAGCACCACGCCTTGGTCGTCCGGTTCGCGCCGTCCGGCAGCCGGGTGGCCGTCTTGACGTAGTGGAATGTTGGTCGTGATCTGCACCGACGCCCACGGGATGCGCTGACGGCGGTGGTTGTAGCGCTGCAACTCTTCGAGCACGCGGGCGCGGCCCTCCGTGAACGTCGGCGGACGCTTCGCCCCGTGCCGCCCCGTTTCGCGGAAAAGACTCGGCGCGATCTTGCGGCGCGGGGTGCGCGGGTGGCCCAAGGGCCACGCAAGGGGGTAGCGGAGAAACGAATGGCTCACGGCGTCACCTCCCCGAAGTCGTTTTCGTCGCCGGGGTCGCAGCCCTGCAGGAAGCCGTCGCCGCTGGGCATCTGCTCGACGAACTCCACCATTTCCCCGCGCACTGCGGCAAGGACACCTTTGGCTTTCTCGCACACCAGCGTCTCGCGTTCGTAGCCGAGGGAGTAGCCTGCTCTGCTGCGCTCGAACGCATCGAGAAGACGTTCGCACGCGGCCAGCAGGTTCGGCGCGGCGGCGATTAGGTTCAGGTTGGCCTCCGCTTCCTCATCCGAAATACGGGAGTCCGGGCGTAGCGCTGCAATGTGCGTGTTGCGGCCAGCGAACACAGTCGGGTACTGGCGTGCAGGCGGGATATTGCGGTGCCAAGGGCCGGGTGTGTGTTTGCTCATTGCGTCACCTCCGGCAGGATCTGACGTCTCACATAAGCAACATTCGCACGATAAAGGGGGTACTCTCTCTCCAGCCAAGAGGCAGGGAAATAGAGGTGATTGCCCCATTGCACAACGGGCACATTATCGTAGAATGCGCACATCGCCAATACCTTCTCTTCTGCCTTCACTGAAGGGGCAGATAGATATACTTCGCTGTTATCATCCGCTACAACAACAGTTCTAACCCACTTGGGATAGCGCTTCGATCCTTCTGGAAATACCATCAACACCGCTTTCATTGCAGTAGGGGTTTAAAATGGAAGATCTTCTTCGGTCACCACCTCGGCGGGCGCGTCTGCGTCTTCGCCCAGCGCCTCGGCCCTGAGCGCCAGCACACGCACCTGCTGCATCTTCTTGGCGCCCTGCAGGCTCTCGCCCACGCGGATGCGCACGCACGTATGGTCTTTGTCCTGCTCGGCAACGAGCCCAAGCCGCTCCAACTGGGCGTAGAGCGCGGGCTTGCTGATCGCAGGCGCGCGCTCGTCGCCGAGCAGCCGCCGCGACTGTTCGATGGCCGGATCGGGCAAGAGGTAGATCACCGACGGCTTCATCTGGTCGGTGAAGCCCACCACGACCGGAGCGCCGGGGAACGGCTGGCCGAGTTTCTCCGTGCGTTCGGCCAGGCGCACGCGCCCCATCGCCAGTAGCTGCTCCAGCGCGGCCAAGAGGCGGTGCGCCTCCGACGCGGCGCTGGTCGTGCGGGCCATCACGCGGGCGGTGGCGAGCAGGCCCTTCGTGTGCGCCTCGGCGTAGGGCACGAGGGCGGGGGCAAGGGACGGACAGGCGCACGCCAGCGCGTAGGCCGCTTCGTTTAGCGCCAGCGACGTGGCCACCCGGAGCGCGTTGGGCATGTCAGGCTGGAGTTCCCGCAGCGCCTCGCCCCACTCGCCACGAGCAGTGCGCAAGAACGTCGCCACCCGGCCAGCGCGGTCTTGTCCTTCCTCGCTCTCCAGCCACGCGACGTACGCCGCGCCCAAGAGCGGCAGCAGGTGTGCGGCGGCCTGCGCTTCGGCCAGTAGGTGGTTCACGCCGCCGGATCCCGCTGGAAAGCGCACCGTGAGCGTGCGGGCCGTGGCTGCCGCGTCGGTGTCGGGAGCGTCCTCGCCAGTGAACACCGGCCACGCGAAAATCGACTTGCCTTCGCGCAAGGCCGAGTCGCGGCCGAGCCTTTCTTTCTCACCGCCCTCGACGATGCTGTGTACGAGGTTCACCCACGCCCGGCTGCCGCCACCCGTGTTGGGTTTGAAGTTGTCCACGAAGAACGGCGCGTCGGCGCACGTGGTGGCGTGCTGCATCAGGGCGTTGGCCGTGGCCCCCTCTCCCCAGCGTAGCAAGGCTTCGTCGCGGGAGTAGCCCTCGCCAAAGAGCGTAAGCGCCGCCTGCACGAACGACGTCTTCAAGCTGCCCGTCATCCCGACGATCATGAGCGCGTACCGCTCGTCCGCCCACTGCGCGTTCGCATTGGCGCGGGCGGCGGGCGCGGCCAAGAGGTGGGACAGCACGAGGGTGGTGCGCTCTGGCCCAAGGCTTTCGATCAGGGCGCGAAGGGCCGACTGCGCCGCCTCCAGATTGGCATCTACCAACTTCTCTTGATTCGGTAGATGCATCGGCAGGCGTCGCGATACCCGTACTTCCACGCCCGCCGGTTCGCGGCCGGGGGCGAGGTACACCCGCTCGCCCTCAATGGTGGCCCAGCCGACGCGGTGGAATCGGCGCGTACGTTCGACCGTGTCGGCCTCGCCGGGCGCGGGTAGGCTGAGCAGTTTGATCGCGGCGGGCAGGTGGCTGGCCATGCCGGCCATCACTGCAGCCCGGCCACCCGCTGCCGCGCCGAGCATCCCGGCCAGCGTGCGGGCGTCCTCGTACGGCTTGGCGTCGATCTCGCACTCAAACGCGCCGCCCGAGCGTACGCGGCCCCGGATGGTGTAGACGCGCCCGCCGTCCTCGCTGTGAGCCTCGCGGACGATGCGGGCGGTGAAGTCGCACACCACCTTTCCCTTTGCCCCCACGTGGACGATCTGCCCGCCAATCTCTTGGTACGGCACGTCCACCTCGGCTGGGGCGTCCTCGACGCTGGGCGGCTCGCCAGCCTGCCCGTCGCCCGTACTGGTGGCAGCCGTACCCCCACCGATGCGGGCCTTCGGCGCGGCTTTGGATTTGGTTGCTTGCCCGTAGCCGCGTTCGAGCAGGTCACGCGACGCGGCCGCGAAGTCGCCGCCGTGTGTGAGACGGGCGTAGAGGCCGAACGGGTCGTAGGCCCGCACGTCAAGCCCCGCATTCGACGAGAAGACGTAGAACCGGCCGGGGCAGGTCGGCGCGTTGAACGTCGCGCTCACGCCCGCATCCTTGCCGGGGCGGCACCAGAACTCGTGCCCCGAGCTGGTGCGGCGGATCAAGCGCCACCCGGCAGACGTGAGCGCCGAGGCGCATTCGGCCCAGCCGCGCGTGTTGAAGTCCGTGCCGGGGTCGCCCTCCACCCGCTCGATGGGCAGCGGCTCGTTCTGCGCGGCGCGGGCGGGGGCGTAGAGGTCGAGCGAGCGGGCGACGCCAAGCAGCACATCACGCTCGGCATCGGTGATGTTGTTGAGGCTCAGGGACAACGGCACACCCGATTCGAGCAACTCGTAGCCCTTGCTCGGCGGGGCCAGCGCGTAGCCGCCTTCGCCGCGCGTCTCGATGAGCGTAGAGCCGTCGGTGTCGCGGGCGAGCTTCTGATTGCCGGGCGGCGGCGATTCGCAGCGGTAATAGACGTGCCGCCCGCCCGACGGCGTGCCTACGATGGTGAGCGCCTCCAGCAGATTCGGCGCTTCGTGCAGGGCGATCTGGTGCCACGCCTCGAACGCATCAAAGTCGTCGAAGTCGATGATTTCGAGGTTGCCCGACACCGCGCCACACACGACCGCCAGCGCCTTGTGCTGGGGCCACCAGTCGCGGGCCTCGTCCTCGGTGGCAAGGAAAGACTGGTACACCTTCCACGACGCCAGCGCCGGGGCCTTGGGCCGGTTGGCATCGTCCGCTGCCCGGCAGGGAATGACGGACAGGCCAGCACGGATGTAGGCGAGAGCAGCGTCGAGGAGGAGCACGGGGCGGGCGTAGGTGTGAGGAAGGGAAAAGGGGCCGGGCAGTCCATGCAGACCTGCCCGGCGTGGGGCGCGTCAGAAGGGCAGGTCGTCCTCGTCCACGTCCACCAGCGTCTTCGGCGGCGGGACCGTTTTGCTGGCCGGTGCGGTCGGAGCGCCGGAAGCGCCGTCGCCGGAGGACGCCGGGGCGTCGGTGCCGGGCGGCACGTACCCGTCGCGGTCCTGCACGCGGGGGTAGTCGCCCGAGGGTTTGAGCGGGGCCATGCCCTTGGGCAGCCGGGTCACGGCCCGCACGTTGTCGTAAACCTGCCCTTCTTTGCCCTCGCGGTGGACAACGGTGACCATTGCAGGAGCGTTCAACAGTCGCTCCAGATCGAACCCCTCTTCGAGGTCCTGCGCGGTGAAGGGCTGTCCGCGCCACGTGTCGAGCATCTTCCGAAGCCCGGCCTTTTCGTGGAGCGAAAGCTTGTAGCGCTCCGACACGATGAAGCGCTTGCCGTCTTCTTTTTGCTCGTCGATCTCCCAGACAATGCGCACGCGGTGTTCGGTACGCGTGCCGTACTGCCCAGTGATTGTCTGCATGCCGAGGTCTACGACATCGACGCAAACGGCACCGTACGTGCCTTCAGGGGCGGGCGTGAAGTCGCCGCCGCCGGTTTTCTTGGCGAGAATGGCCATGATGATGAGGATGGTTTAGTTGCCCTCTCGGGCGGTGGAGTGCCTCGGTGGAGGCGGTTTTCAAACAGATTCGGGCACCCGTGCGCACCGGTTGTTCATGCGGGAGCGTTCTTCGGCGCGGGCGGCAGCCTCGGTGACGGCGCTCCAGATGGCGTCGTAGAGGTCGCCGGGGAACGACGTGAGCGCCGCGGCTCCCATCGGGGGGAAGGCGTCCCAGTCGAGCACATCCGCGCCACGGTAGCCCACCTTGCGCCACCACTCGAGGCGAACGTGCTGGCCCTTGTGGACGACGCGCAGGTTCTGGCGAGGCGTGGCGTGGCAGCGCGGCGGAGGTGGCTCGGTGTACATCATGATGCCAGCAGTATGAGAAGAGCAAAACCAACGGTGAGGATGACGCCCCACGCGAAGGCCACGGCCTCGCGTGGGTGACGAAGCGGCGTGCGGATCACGGGCGCGGCGGGATCGGGGCGACGGTCTGTCCCATGCGCACGAGGCCCGCGAGGTCGAAGTCCGACGCTTCGTCCACCACCACCTCGTAATCCCACGACTCGGCAACCTGACCGGCCCAGTAGGCCGGACTCGACACATACAGGTGGATCGTGCCCCGCTCGCGGGTCTGCAAGCCACCTACCGCGCCGGTTTCGAGCGGCTGCACCCGGTGCGCCGGGTAGGCGGTGAGCGTGCGCACGGCCCGCATCAGGGCATCTTCGATGCTCACGGCCGCGACGTTGGTAGACTTGAGCCGCCGGCCAAGGCCGGGCAGGTTGCGGAAGGTGACACGGTAGCGGCGCATCGCGGTAGGAAGGCTGTGCCGGTCGGTCCTCAGCCCTACACCGAGGGCCGACCGGCGGGTGGTCGGTGGGTCCAGCACCGAGGAAGGGGTTAGAGGCGTTGACGCTCGGCGCGGATCGAGTCGCGGGCGCGGTCGAGGTCGGACAGGGCCTCATCCATCGCCCCCCCGTCGCCGCTGCGGTGCGCGGCCACAAGACGACCCAGCGCCACGGCCACATCGGCGGCTTCGTCGTCGAGCGTGCCGTTGCTGCGGGCCTCGCCTGCGACGCACAGATCCAGCGTGGGCGGGACGCTCAGGCGAACCAGCCGCATCTCCCCGCGCTCGGCGGTGTAGCGCTGGAGGGCCAGCAGGGCGCTCGTGCGCGGCTCGGCCTCGTCGGAGCACCAGCGGGAGAAGGTGGACGACGACACGCCTGCCACGTCGGCAAGCTCGGCGGCGGTAAAGCGGCGCGTGTCGAGCACGGCCAGCAGCGCGGAAGAGAGGACGCGGCACATGCTCAGGCTTGGGCAAGGTCTTCGAGGGCGTGGATTACGTCTTCGGCGACCATCTCGGCACTGTCGCCCTGGTCGCCGTCTTCGTCCATTATTTCCTGCGTGTTGTAGCCGCCCTGAATGGCAACGTGCTCTACAAAAGCCGCCCAATTCTCTTCGCAAAAGGTGTTGAGCAGGCGGGCGTGTTCGGAGGTCAGTTTCTTGGCCATGGTGGTATCGGGAATGGGGTGGGCGAAGTGGTCAGCGGTTTCCCGGCGCGTGCCGGGACGGGTGGCGTAGCGTCTCAGTCGATCAGCACCGGCAGCACGTCCGGCACCTCGTCCCAGAAGTCCGCCATGTCCCGGCCCATCCAGTCGCAGAGCTTGCCCACGCTGTCGAGCGTCGGCGTGACATGCCCGCGCTCGATCGGCGTGAACTGGGACTGCCCGACGCCCGAGGCATCGGACGCCTCGGCCTGGGACAGACCGGCGGTTTCGCGGTGGGCACGGACGGCCGCGCCGAAGCGCAGGCGGTTGAAGGTCTTGGCCATGTCAGGCGGTAGGATGAAGCGTTTCGGGGAAGTTGAGCGGGCGCTTGTGGCTTTGGCCGTGCACGAGCACCGCCGCGTCGTAGGCGCGGGCAGCGGCCTCAGCCGTGTCGAAGGTGCCGAGATGGATCTGGCGTCCCTTGGCCGTGATGCGGGCGCGGAACTGGTCGCGGTGGCGCACCACGCCGAAGTAGCCCGTCCGTCCGGGGCCGTTCGTGCGGCGAAGCTCCCGGCTGGCGTCGGCAGCCGTGCCCACGCCCAGCAGCCGGGCCATCACGGTTCGAAGCTCCGTCTCCACATCCGACAGGCGCTGCGTGAGCGCGGCGATGGCGTTCTCGGCCCGCTTGAGCCGGATGTCCGCCGGGTCGAGGCGTTCGCCCTCTGCGGCGGCGTAGCGCCCCGTGCGACGGATCATCGGAAGCACGTCCCCCGTCACCCACTTGCGGAACAGCCGGGCTTCGGGCTTGCGGCTCTGGAGCACCAGCGCGTACAGGCCGGATTCCGTTACCGCCGTCATCGTCCGAACGCCTCGGTTCGTGTTGACTACTACTCCACACGTCTCGTCCTCGTCGAGACGCTGGATCGCGTTACGGTAGAAGGTGATGCCGAGGACTTCGCACACGTCGCGGGCGACGAAGAGCGGGGCCTCGGTAGCCTCGTCCACGACCACCCGCACGGGGGCAGGCGCGGCAGCGGCGGTGGGCTGGAAGGCGAGGGCGAGCGCGTGCATGGGTCAGTATGGCAGGAGGTAGGCCACGCACGCCGGGCATTGCCGGGGGCCGTCCGGGTGGCGCGGGAACTCGTCGCCGCACTCCGGGCAGGTCTCGTCCGAGCACGCGGCGGCGTAGGCCGTCAAAGCCTGCTGGCGGGCCTGCCGGTCGGCGTCGGTGATGCGGCTCGGCGAGGCGCCGGGCATCCCCGCGCGGTACGCACCGAGGTGCGACTCGTCGTGCGAGGCTGCTTCCCAGCACGCCTCGCACATGTGCGGGCGTCGGGCGTTCATGTAGCCGCCGCGGTTCGTCACCGTGCCGCACTCGGTGCAGGGGCGCTTTTGCGCCTCCAGTTCGGCAAGGCGGGCTTCGACCTCGTCCTCGGTGTAGTGGAGATGGAACGTGGGCATGGCGGCTCAGGCGGCGTAGCGGTGCGTGCCGAGGTAGGCCACGCGGGCCGGGGGCGCGGCCGCAAGCAGCGCGTCAGCCTCGGCGGGCGTGAGGAAGGTGAAGGACGCCACGGGGCGACCCAGCCTCTCAGCGGCCCACGCCTTCACGTCGGTGCCACGCGGCAGCCGCCCACCGAGCGAGCGGTGCAGGCCCGACGCCGCCTCGCGGCTCAGGCAGGGCACGAACGAGGTGTCGGTCGTGCGCCGCACCGCGCCGCAGCGGAGGCCGTCGAGGTACTTGTCTTCGCCGAAGCCCTTCACTTCACCCGTGGCGGGATGGTCGAACTCGTAGTGGTCCATGTAGGCCCGTCCGCCGACGTAGAGGCGTCCGACGAAGCGTGCCGGGCACCACGTCGGGTGGCCGCTGGCGTCCTTGCAAAGCACCTGCAACGGCAGCAGGTGCACAATCGGCGCGGGGGCTTGTGTAGGGATTTCCATGGTAGATTGAAGGTTCACCGGGCCGTGTGGCCCACATCCAGAGGATGCGATGAAGCGCGATTTAGACCTGATCCGGGATTTGCTGCTCAGAGCCGAGCAGGTGGAGCCGGGCGTGTTTTTGCGTGGCGAAAACGACGTCGTCGAGGGCGAGCATGTGCGGCTCTTGATCGAGAGCGGCTATGTCGAGGGCGGGCTGAACTGGGTGGGGCCGCATGGCGAAGTGCGCGACTGGGAAATCCACCGGCTCACGATGAAAGGGCACGACTTTATCAGCAATCTGAGAAGTCCAGCCATCTTTGCCAAGGTGAAGGCCCTTGCGCGAAAGACCACAGAAACGGCCTCATTGGAGGTTCTCGGGCAGGCCGGGGCGACCTTCGTCCTTCAAGCCCTCGGCTTGGACGGATAGGCCTTCGTAGTAGACGGTGTGGGCCTCTAGATCGGGAAAGCGTTCGGCCCGCTCGGCACGGTCGAGCATCTCGATCTCGGTGTCGAGCAGCACCAACGTGAGCGTGAGCGTGCGCTCGCCCTTGGGGTTGAGGCGGATGTCCACCGGGCCAATCGCGTTGTCGATCAGGGAGCCATCGGCCCGGTCGTAGACGAGGACGCGACCACCACTCTGCTCAATGCGCAGTCGGAGTTGCTTGGGGGCTTGCGTGCGGGCTTCCATAAGTCGTATCGTTGAGCCGCTGACCGGGTTGACGGTTAGAAGGTAGCGAATCATCAAGACAGTCACTACTAAAAGTAGCGACATTACAACTCTGTTACATTGGCGTCTATATCTACCCTTCGGCAAAGCGGGCGTGACGCTGTGGAGGCGTTCGTTGCTGCATCCACAGGGCCGTTTTCCCCTGCTGACGTTGCTGAGGCGGTAGACGTAAAGCCGGGCACGATTCGCAACTACCTCACTCGGATGAGCGAGGCTGGAGACTTGGTCTCTGTGCGCCACGGTGTCTACATCCGCCCTGATTTGGCTTCGGATGAAGCCTCTGGAGACGGATCGTCCGTCATGGGGCGCACGCCGTCTCCGCCCGCGTTTGCCACGCCCGCGCAGCTGCGCAAGTTGGGCCTCGTGCGCATTCCTGCGCTGACCGTTCAGGCTGGGGCCGGGCCGCCATACGAGGTGACCGTCGAGGTCGAAGACGAGGACGAAACCGGCTTGGTGATGACCGAGCAGCAGGCCCGCATCCTATTCGGGTTTTCGTCCGACCGGCTCCACACGATTCGGGTGCGCGGCGACAGCATGATGCCCACGCTCTCGCCCGGCGATACGGTGGTGGCCGCCAAAATCGACCCCGGCGCGCCATTGATGGACGGAGCCATTTACATACTGCTCACGCCCGAAGGTTTGTTGATCAAGCGCCTTCGGTTTCGCGCCGAGTACGACGAGAACCACCGCCAGCGCCGCTACGTGCGCATCATCTCGGACAACCCCGACGCCGAATCGTGGGACGTACCAGCCGACGTGTTCGAACGCGATTACAAGGTGCGCTCCGCCTACATCTCTGTCTTCCGCTCCCTCTGAACCGATGCAAGTTCCAGACGACGACAGCACAACGAACCTCTCGTCCGACACAGGACGGTTGGCGCAAGAGAAGGATGCAGCCTATTTCGTGACCGACGACGAGAGCGTAAGCCTTCGCGTGGACGTGCTACACTGCGAAACGCGCACCGAGGCATGGGACGAGGTTGCACGCGTCCTGCTCGATCACTACCGATTGCTCACGCAGGACGAAACACAGGCTCGGCAGCGTCTGTCGTCGCATGCGGTAGAAGGTGGCCCCGCTGCGCAAGCGGTGGCGCGCCTACTCGCCGAAGACGGGTCGTAGCGTCTTCCTGCCCCGCCATCGCCTCCGTGTCGGCCTCGTGCTGCGTGGCGTCCACGGTGTAGCGTTGGCCCGTGGTCACGTCGAGGACTTCTTTCTGCTTGCTCATCGCTTTTCCCTTTTTCTCCAATCTACGCTATGCGCATCCTTCTCCCCCTCGTCGTGTTGGCCGTCGTAGCTATACCGGCGTTGGCGCAGAATGCTGCCGCCTACCGCCAGATCGTGGCGCAGTATCCGAACATCGAGCCAGCGGAGAGCCTGCGAGACTCTGTGGCCGTCTACGTCCGTGCCGATTCAACTGCACCGATTGTACGACGGCTTCCTCGGCGTGGTCTTGTTATGGCCTACAAGAATGAGGGGGAGTTTGTGGCTGCGGCTACTGTAAGGGAGGGACACATTGGCTACGTCTACTTCCGCAACATCATACGCCGAAGCGAACTCACCGGCCAAGGGAATGTCCGTGGAGTTACCGAAACAAGCCCCGGTGTGTTTGTCATCGAGCACGACCTGAGCAAAAGCGAAGCCTATCGGCGGCTTCGTCTTTGGGCTGCCCAAACGTACGTCAGCGCCCAAGACGTGATCCAAATGGACGACCCCGAGTCCGGCACCCTGGTGCTCAAAGGTGCTCATCGAACGGGCGCTCTCTTTGCCCCTGACTGGACGCGCTATACGTTGACGCTTGACGTGCGCGACCGAAGGGTTCGGTTTACTGCGGCTACGCTTGCCGATGCAGGGGATGCTGAAGGTCGGCAGATGCAGCGGGAGTTTAGTCGCATTCGAGGCGAAGTGATCGGGCTACTTCGCCGGCCCGTAGATGACGACTTCTAGCGTTTCTCTCCCATCTAGTACCATGCCCGGCGTGACCTTGTGCGACCTGGGCCGGGCGATGGACGGCGACGCCGAGGCGTGGGCAAAAATCCAAGCCGCATTGGGGCAAGACGCAGCATTCGACGAGCGCGGCGCGGACGCGAACGACAAGCAGCAATAACACACACTCGACGCATAAGCCCTGCGTGACCGCTCGCGTGACCGGCATTGGTCACGCGCAAATCGGCGTTTTTGACACCGTCAGGGCCGAAAACAAGGGCGTGTGACCGCGTGACCGCTGTTTTGAAGGTACTCACGCCCGCATACACGCGTACACGCCCGCGCATGCGTGTATGCGCATGGGGTGTATCTAAAAAGAGCGGTCACACGGTCACACAGACACTGAAAACACGTCAGACACTATCAGAATCGCCGTTTCGTGCGTGACCGCACCGCGTGACCGCCGATTTTTCAAGCGGTCACACCGGTCACGTTTCGTTGCGTGCGTGCGTTATTTATGCATGTGCACGTTGCGCCGTAGTGGTCGTGTCGGTGTGGAGCGTGCGTGTTTATCTCCCCGCCCTACACACGCGCACGCGCGATCCCCACGAAAAACGCCCGCCCTCCACGATGGGAGAGGCGGGCGTCGGTATTGGGCGACGGGGTGGTCAGATCGACATCGCCAGCTGCATGATGCGGTTGCCCGCGTCGATGAGCGTACGCCGAAGCTCCTGCGCCTCGGCGTGGCCGTCTGGCCGGGAGACGGCCACGGGGATGGCAGCCAGAAGCCCGGCTACCGCCTCGTCGGTGGTGGGCGTGGTGCCCTCGTCGGTGGTGGGCGTGGTGCCCTCGTCGGTGGTGGGCGTGGTGCCCTCGTCGGTGGTGTTGCGTGCCATGTGGCGTGTGTGGTTGTTGGCCTCAGCCCAGTTCGGGCAGCGGCGGTGGAATCGGCCCGCCCCCTGTGGACGAGCGCTTGATGATCGTGGGCGTGCCCGGCGGCACAGTGAAGCCGTTGCGTCCGTACACCTCACTCGCCAGCAGCCCCGCCCCGGTGCCGTCGAGTGCGTCAAGCATCTCGGACGTGGCGCGAGCATTGGCTTCCGCGTCTTCGTCTTGGTCGATGCGGATGCGCAGGTGGTAGGGCGCGTGCGTCGCCTTCTGGTCGACGTTAAGGCGGTAGTCCAGGTCGAGCGCCAACTGGCAAAGGCTCTCGGCGGTGCGAATGTCGTGGTCGCGGATATCATCGGACGTGCGCTGCATCACCTCCAGTGCGGCCTTGCCGCTGCCGGTGCCCTCGCGCAGCTGCTGCGTGCCGGCCTGCCCGCGGACGGCAATGGCCACGTCGGCTTCCAGTTCAGCCTTGAAGGCCACGTACGACGCGCCGCTGGCGGCCTCTACGACCTTGTCGAGCACGATCTTGAACTGGTCGGACGTGATCGCCCAGTTCTCGCCCATCATCCCGCCCATCGCCGCTTCTGCCGTCAGGCGGTCGGGCGTGCCTGGCTTGGGCACTTCGCCGAGGAACTCCCCGCGCACGATGCCCTTGAGCTTGCGCAAGTAGGCGGCCCACTCTTTGAGACTGGAGTTAAGCATCACCTCGCGCAGCAGCACGCGGCGCAGAACGCCCCCCACCCAGCGCGACCTATCGGCCATCACCCAGGCTCCCTCAGGCAGATCGACGCGGGTGACGTTTCCGCTCTTGTCTGCCCGGAGCTCCTGCACCTTCGCACCTCGACCCCGGCTGCGTTCGATCTCGTCTGGGTCGTACTCGCGATCGATGCGGATTACGTGCGTGCCCTCGACGACCTCGCTGCTGGGCACTGCTGCCCACGCTCCATAGAGCGCGACGTCCACCGCTGCCTCGATGAGGCGGTCAATCACGCTCCGCAGGCGGGCGGAGATTGCGTCGCGCTCGGCATCGCTCGGCGCGCCCACGATCTCCCAGTCGAACGACGTGAGCGCGGTGCGCCGCGCGAGGATGTGCCCGGCCAGACGCGGGGATGCGTCCTCCAGTCGCATCAGCGTGGCCATGAGCGGGCGTACGTCCCGGCTGGTGGGATCGTCGTTGTCGGCCTGTTGTAAGGCCTTGGTGGACTCCTCCAGCGTGGGCAGCAAGGCCTTTTGCAGGGGCGCGAAGACGTAGGTCATATTCTACTTTTGAGGCGGTTCGTGAAACAAGGAGGGCGACGTGCCCCCTTGTTTCATTTTTGTTTAGTAGGTGAATGTGCTCGTGGGGATGGACGGCACAGCGGCGATGGCACCGCCGGGGGATCGGGCCATGCCACGCGTGGACAGCAGTTCGTCGGCGCAAACCAGCGCGTCCGGCGCATCGTCCTTTTGCTGGCTGGGCGTGCGCTTTCCGCGGAAGGCCAACACCTGGTTGATGAAGCGTGCGCCTTCGTCGGACTGCCGGGTGCCCGGCGGGAAGAGAATGGTGGCCGAGGCCCACCACGACGCGGTGTTCTTGGCGAGGTCGTCCACGTGGTAGCGGCACCAGACAATGGGCGGCAGGGCGCGCCCGCTCAGTCGGCTCCAGTTGCGCACGTGGTTCGTCCACGTGGACTCTTGGCTCACGTTGCCGTCCATGCCGACCGCCACGATGCGGTCGCCCCAAATCCCGCCCTTGATCTCCGCCAGATCGTCGAGAAGGTCGTTGCTGTCGGCGTACGACCGGCAGCGGAGCGCGGCCACGTAGCGCTGCTGCCGGGACGGGGAGAAGAGCAGCGCCACCATCGCGGTCGTGTCGCCCTTGCTCTTGATCGACAAGTTGGGATCGACGTAGAGAACGCCGCGGGCGTCGGGCGGGATGGCGTCCCACTCGCGGTAGTGCTCGTTCTTGAAGACGTGACCGGCGGGCGGCTGAGGGTTCTGGAGGTAGTCGCCCTGCCACTCGTCCTCGTTGGCCGGGGCCAACATCGTGCGCAGCGCCAGCATGTCGGTGGCCGGGAAGCGCTCGGGCCAGAGCGGTGCTCCATCGTCCGACCACGCGGGCCAGCGTTCGACGCGCCACGACGGATCGAGCTGCTTGTCTTTGTAGTCGCGGTACAGGCTATGCATCAGGCACCGCTCGTCGAAGTCGTTGCCGAGCGCCACCAGCGTTGTACCCTCTCGTGACATCGACGTGCGTGTTTCGGCCAACGTCTTGCCGCGGTGCCGCACCTGCTCATCCCCCATAGGGCTTTGCCGGTTCTCGATGTCGTCGCACAGGATGTACTCGGGCCGGGCCAGCCGCTTCGAGTCGCCGCGCACCGACCGCTTCGGGGAGAACGCCGAAAGGAACCGCCACGCTGGTTTCGTGCCCACCGCTTCAGTTGTGAACACCGCCTCGTCGGTGTTGTCGATGAGGAAGCGCGGACGCCAGTCGTGCAGGATGCGCGGGTTCTGCTGCACAAGGTCCTTCACGTCGCGCAGGATCGTCTTGGCGATGCGAAGCGTGGCCGAGTAGGTGCCGGCCGAGAGCGTGCGCCCTGTCAGTAGGCGCCACGCGAGGTACTTCTTCATCGTCACGGTCTTGCCGTGATCACGCGCACCCAAATGGATGTAGACGCCGGGCAAACCCGCCTGCTCGACCAGATGACGATGGTAATCGTCCGGCGCAAAATATCCCTGCGTGTAAACTTCGGGCGGGAAGTAGATGCGGTCGAACGCCCAGAAATCTTCCAGTGATGCTGTGACGCGGCTCATCCGGGCAGCCTCCGTGAGCGCCTCGCCCGACCACGGCGGAGCCGGGCGAAGGCGGGCCTTCTCCTGCTCCTTGCGGAGGTTGATGGCGAGAACGCTCAGGAAGGTGTTCACTCGTCGCGGCTGGCTTTGGCTTCTGCTTGTGCGGACACGACGGCCTTGAGCAGGGTCTCGTCGTCGACGTCTTCAAGGCCGAGATGGGCGAGAAAGCGGCGCAGTACGTCAAGGTTGGCGGCGGCCACCACGTCGGGCAGCCGCTCGATGTATCCAAGGTGCTTGCCGAGGCACTTGAGCGTGAGCGAGACGGCCCACGGCGCACGGGCATCCACGGCGCGGTCCAGCACGTCCTCTGCCTTCTCCACGCGCAGACTGCGGGAGTCTATCACGTGCTGGCCAAGGTTCCACTTCACGACCGCATCGTTCACCGCTTGGCGGGACACGCCCAGCTCGCGCCCGGCCCCGGTCAGGTTGCCCCGCGCCTTGGCAATCGCTTCGCGGACTTTCTTTTCGGTCAGGGCCATTATTTGCAGGTACCGCAGGCGCGGCAGATGTCGGCGTGGGAGATGGTGGGACCGCGCTGTGCTACCTCGACGAGCCGCGCAACCTCGGCAGTTGGGCCGTACCGCCGCACGACGCCAAGGAACTCCTCGACGTCGTGCCCGCGCATCGTGTAGAGATAGCCACCGGCGCGCGGGATGATGGGGTTGCCCTCCTCGTCGGTCACGAACGAGCAGTGGTACATCTCGTGCTCGATCAGCGACAGACGTTCGGCGTCGCTGGCAGCCGCGAAGTATGGTGCGTAGAGCGTGATGAGGAAGTCGGGCACGTCGCCGAACCAGCGCTCCAGCAAGAACCCTGTCCGCGCCTTGCCCCATGCACCGCCTGTCTTGGGGATCTCGGCTGTTCCAATGATGCGTCGCCCTTGCTTGTCGTAGGCCTTGTTCGTCCACAGCCAACCGATGTTTGCCTCAGACAGGTGCTCGTGGTCGCGGTTGTAGAGATGGGCACCCTTCATCAAGATGTTGTCTCGCACCCACTCGTCCATGCCCTCGGAAGGGGCAAAAGAATAGCCTTCCTCCTGAAGATCTTCAGGAGGAGTTGGAAGTTTGATTTTCAAGGACTTGGCCACGATTTGCATTACGAACTTTACACCTACGACTTTACGGTTCTGGTGCGGAGTCGGCAGGCGGCATGGGCTTCTTGGTGACGATCTCCTCGACTGTGAGAACCCCGTCCGGCCCTTCGTCGCGGATGCGGACGATCTTGCGGATCACCCGCATGGCCGCCGCCCGGCTGCCGGTCACATTCTCGACGATGCTCAGCGCTTCGGTGAAGGCGATGTAGAGCAGCGCGGCTTCGTCCAGTCCATCCGTCACGTAGTGCGCCCACGTGTGCGAGAACGCATTGGCGATCATCACCATCGCCGCGCCGAGCGCGGTGTATTCCAAGACCTTCCAGCCCGTGCGCCGGAACGCCCGGCTCGACACCTTTTCCCCGCGCTTGATCGCCGCCGCGACGCCTGTAATGGCATCGACCAGCAGAAGCGTAAAGCAGAGCAGCACCAGCAGCGGATCGGCCTCGAACAGCCGCCCATACAGCCCCGCCACGTACTCAGCGAGCTGGATAAGCCCCGCACCAAGGGAGGCGGTGGCGACCTTTTGGGGCCACGCCTCGGCCAAAGAAGAAGATGCTGGCCACGTCATGTGCGGTCGTACAGAAAGCCTGTGAGTTGTGCGCCAATGGCGAGCCCTTCGTAGTGCTCGATGTTGATAGGCTGTGGTGCCCACACCACCACGAAAGGTGCAAGGGCCACCACCGCGGCGCGTGCGCGGTCGTAGGCGGTGGACACGGCCGTGCGGCAGCCATCAGCAGACGGACGGACGGTGACAAACACGTTCAGGTCGAAGCCCCAGTCGTCAATGCGACTACCTCCTGCCGTCACTTCGCTCGGCGTGGACGGAGTGAGGTAGACGTAGACGGTATCGGGGGCGAGGATGAACTTGCCCATCGGCCCCGGCGTGACCTTCACGCCGGATAGCGCCCCCGAGAGAGCGGCCACGATTTGGTCCCACAAGTCGAGCATGGCCTACCACGTGGGCACGCCCGCGACAGGGCCGACGCGGGCGTAGAGTTCGGGGGACGAGAGGTCGCGCAGTTTGGCGACCTCGGCGAGGTTGAGGCGCGCCGATTCTGCCTTCTGTTTCCAGTACAGGCGGATATCCTGCGTGACGAACGTAGGGTTGGCCCCGAGTACGTCCCACACGATCAGATCGGCCACGGCCCGCTTGACGATCACTGGCGCGATGGAGGCATCCGACACAGGGATGGCCACGCCAGAAATCTGGCTGGCGGTCACCGCAGCGGTGCTTTCTGCCAGCACGAACGCAGGGTCGCCGGGGCTGCTGGGGAAGAGGGTCGTGCCGAGGCCCGGCACAAACAGGTCGAACTCTTCGCGTGTGAGAAAGGGCATGGTGCGGGGTGGATGCCCGAAGGTCGCGCCGGAGGCGACACAAAATCTTGTCGCGGGCGCGGGCGACAGGAAATGACCCTTGCCGAGGCGCTACCCTCGCCAGCGAATCCTTCTCGCAACCCATCCGCCCATGCGCCTCTTCGCCCTGCTCCTCTGCGCACTCGCGCTCGCCGTCGCCGCGCCGTCCACGATGGCCAGCACCTTCGCGCCGCATGCTACGTGGCAGGCGAGCGATACGCTGATCCCGTTCGTGCTGGCTATGCCCGCTGCTGTCGCCGTGCCCACAGGCACGTTTGCGAAGCTCGTGGCCCGCTTCAAGGCGCTGCTGCCCGACAAGACCGATGCAGAAATTCAGGCGCTTGTGGCTGCCGAGTTGACCGAGCAGGACACGCCTGCCCCCACGCCGCCGCCGCTTCCGCCCGCCGGTACGGGCGATGTCGCCGCCCAGGTGCAGCAGCAGGTGACCGCCGCGCTTGCGCCGGTGAACCAACAGATCAAGGACCTGATGGACGCGCTTGGCGAGGCGCGCACGCAGCGCGAGGCCGCGCAGAAGGCGCTTGCCGAGCAGCAGGCCGCGCAGCGCAAGACCGACATCGCAGCCGCGCTTGATAAGGCGGTGGCCGATGGGCGGATTGCTACCGCGAAGCGGGACGACTGGCAGAAGCGGTTCGAGAAGGATTACGACCTCACGACCGAAGCGCTGGCCGAGTTGCCCGCCAATCCGTCGGCTGGACGGAAAGACGGAACGTCCGCTCCCTCCGGCGACGGCTCCACCAAGGACGTGGCGGACCTCGACGTGCTCCCCTCCGACCTGTCGAAGTACGTGGCCGACACGCCCACGATCTGAGTCGCGCTCCGAACCACTCTCTTCACCTCAGCAACCAAAACGCCCACTATGGCGACGCTCAAGCAGAACTCCATCATCCGCGAGACCGGCGGACGCGGCCGTGCGATGCTCGGCTACATCCTGGCCGCATCGCCATTCCTCGCCTACATGGAGGGGCGTAGCGCCTTCCAAATGGAGGCACTCGAATACCGTTACCAGCCTGTGGGCGAGAGCGGCACGCTCCAGATCCGCCCTGAAGGTGGTGCGTTCACGGTCTCGCAGGAGACGCCAGGCGCGTTCGTCGACGCGGCCCTGAAGATCTACGGTGACGCGCAGGCCATCGACACGCTCCGCATTGTCGATGCGGAGAAGGGGCGCGGCACCACCAAGGTCTGGCTCGACAAGCAGCTCAAGAAGAAGGGCCGCAAGTTCGGCAAACTGCTCGAAAAGGAGTTCTTCCAGAGCATGGGCGCGGGCCACCTGACCGACCTGAAGTCGCTGGCTACGGCCAACGGTCGCACCGTCGCGGCCAACCTCGACCTCACGACCGACGCCAACGATGCGGCGTTCCTTGAGATGCTCGAACTGGAGATGGCCAAGGTGCCTGGGGCGAACGGCATCCTGTGCCATCCGAAGCTGGCCGCTCGGCTGCTCACTATCGGCTTCCGCTCGAAGCGCATCGCGGGCGGCACGCGCTCTGAGATGGGTCACAAGATCAAGGACTTCGACGGCATCGACATCGTCCGGCTGAACACGGATTCCGCGCCGATTGCCCCAGACGGCACGACGGATCTGTACATCGTCGCGCCGGGCGAGAACCAGTTTTCCGTCGCTACCAACTCGGGGCTCTACTACATGGCCTGGGACCACCAGGACAACAAGGAGAGCAACAAGGAGGTGTGGCAGATGTCGCTCAACACCGGCCTTGAGGAAGAGGAGTCCCTCCTCTGCCTGACCGGAATCAAGGTGCAGGCCGCGGCCTAACCGTCCCATCGGGGGAGGGACGAACCGGGCGCATCGTGGCTCCGAATGCGGTGCGCCCGGCCTCCTCTACCTCTGATCTCCACGATGCCCTTCACGACCCACAAACGCCCAACGCCGAACGTGTCGCGTGGCAAGAACCGCCTGCTCGGGGTTGTCTTCCACCACACGGCGGGCGGGTGCGCGGGTGCGGTGTCGTGGCTGACCAACCGCGCCTCGGGCGCGTCGGCCCATGTGGTGATCGACCGCGACGGCACCCGCTACGTGCTTGCCGAACCGGAGGCCATCACATGGCACGCGGGCAAGAGCTGCTGGAAGGGCGTGAACGGGGCCAACAGCGTCACGCTTGGCGTCGAGTTCGTGCTGACCGTGCCGCAGGTCGAAGCCGACGTGGCGCTCACCAGCGAGCAGATCGCTTCCGCGCTGGAGTACCTCGCGCCCATCGCCAAGCGGCAGGGCTGGGGCCTAGACGACTTTACCCACCACGCGGCCATCTGCACGCCGCCGGGCCGCAAGCGCGACCTCTCCCCCAAGAACTGGGCACTGGTGAAAGCCGCGCTCGACAAAGTGTACGACTGATCCCATGCGCAGCCTGAAAGAACAACTGCCGCCCAACGTGCTGCCCCACAATGGTCGTGGACGCTCGGCTCTCGACGATCTGCGCCGGAGCATCGCAGCGGCCATCGACGAGGCCGGCACGGTGGATGCGCTCGTGCGCATCGTGACGCAGCGCGTCCCCTTCTACCTCCGCCCCTTCGCCGCGCCCATCGTGCGCCTCACGCTCGCGCTGCTGGCGCAGTGGGTGTCGCCCGATCAACCCGATCCGACAGGCTGATGACCAAGACGCCCGCCAAGCCCCTCGCCACCTACCGCGTGCAGGCCCCGACGCTGCCCGAGTCCATCGGACAGGGGGAGCCGCCGACGGCGCTCGTGATCGTGGTGGGCACGCGGCGCTACGAACTGCCCTACGGCACGCTCGTGAAGGCATCGGCAACGTGCGACCCCGAAGGCGGCGTGGCCAACCTCTCTGCTTCGCCTCCGCTCGTGCGGTGCGCCATCATCGACGAGCACGCGGGCGCTTTCGTGCTGGTGGCACCGCCGCCCACTGCCGCTCTTGATCCCGATCCTGAGCCGCCTGAGGAGGGCGGCGACACCGACTCCAACCCTGCCTAAACCATGGCCGCACGCAAGTTCCACGGCATTCACGCCGCCTTTTACGGCACGACCTCCGGGGCCGTGACCACCGAGATCAACAAGGTCGCCGCTGGCGAATCGAAGATCGAGTTTCTCGATCAAGAGAACAACCCGGTCACGGTGTTTGGCAACCAGTACGCAGGCGTCCAGTACGCGAAGATCACACTTCGCGCTCTTGACCCCACGGCGTACGCAGCGATCAAGGCGCGGTGGGAGACCGACCAGAAGACCTTCTTCAAGCTCCAACTCGACGGCGGCGAGACGTGGACGACAAACCAGCCCGGCACGCTCCTCCAGTCGTGCAAGCCCCTCGATGTGGCGGGCGAAGCCAAGGGCCGCGCCGATGGCTTCGACCTCGTCTTCCAGCTTCCGGTGAGCCTCTTCACCATCGTCACCGCGTGACCCACGGCCCGCGCCCCAAACAGGCGCGGGCACATCCTCCATGGCCATGCAAGGCTTCCGGATCGTCTCGTTCTACCGCCCCGACACGGGGCAGGTGGTTCAGATTGAAAACGTCGTGGCGGGCGAGACGAAGTACGACTTCGCGCCTCACGAGGACGGCGCGAAAGACCCGCACGGCGGCACGTACTTCGGCGGCGGCGTGCACACGTTCGTCTGCCGGTTCACCGGTACGGCAGCCGGTCAGGCGCTGATGAACTGGTACCAGCAGGGTGTTCCCGTGCGCTGTGTGGCCATCGCCGCCCATCCGAACGGGCGCAACCTCCAGTGGTACCAGACGACGCTGATGACGCACGCCCGGCCTGTTGAGGTCGTCGGCGAAGCCAAGGGTCGCGCCGACGTGTACGAGGTCAAGATGGTGACCGACAGCCCCCGCGCCAAGGTCTACTCGAACGTGAACCTGCTGGCCTACCTCGGATGGCAAGATACCGATCCCGCCAATGGTGTGATGGACGGCTATACGCTCACAGGAACGGCTGTCAGCACCACGCCGGGCGGCACGCAGCGGGTGGCCGTGTCGTCGTCTACCGTGACCGTCTCCGCCACGCTGGAACTGCCCGTGGCGGGCCTCGCTGTTATGGCGTCGGGCGTGGCCACGGACATCCACGGCACTGCGCTCTCTGAGGTGGGCGTGGCCGTGCAGACCTTTGCGGGCGTGGCGATGGCGTCCTCGTTTAGCGAGTACGAGTTTACTGGTGAGGCTTTCTCCGCCAACGCCACCGTGCCCGTGGGCGGCTACAAGGTCGTCGTGACGGCGCTAAAAATTTCGGGCGGCACGACCTACCTCGTGTCGGCCGTGAAGGACATCACGCTGCGCACCGACGGCAAGGACATCTACACGCCCTACTAACCGATGAAGACCTACCGCCCCTACGAAACGCTCGACGCCGACCTTGCGCTGGCTACGCCGACGGTGGAGCGCATCACCGCCGTGCGGGAGCACACCGTGCAGGCCGCGAGCGTCGCCCGCGCCGAGCGCGAGGGCGTGTGTCAGGTGATGAACTGGCCCAAGGATCGCGTCGTGGACGACCTCTCCGAGGTGGAGTACATCGAGGCGGTAGCCGAAATCCTCTTCCCGATGCCCACCGGCACGGATCGCCCGAAGACAGGCTTGATTCGGCGAGTGGTCTACGATGCTATGCTGGATTTTTTCGGCTGAGCGGCGAGGCGGAGGCGGAGGCCCTCGCCCTCGTCGCGCTGCTCGACGACCTGCCCCAGATGGGCGACAAGGGCCTGTCCGACGAGATGAAGGCGTGGCGGCAGGGCTTGAACGACCTGCTGGCGCGCCTTCCGTTTTGGGAGGCCGTGTGCGTGCAGGCCGCTGGCGCGGGCGGTTCCGTCGAAGCCCTTCGCCAAGCGCCGCTTCCCGCCGTGGGTCGCGCCCTGATCGCCTCCGCCCTCAAGTAGCCGATGGCCAACGACATCACGCTCAAACTCCGTTTCGATACCCAGCAAGCCGACCGTGCCGTGCAGGCCGTGTCGGCGCAACTGCGCAGCCTCAAGGAGCACGCGGCGGGCATCGAAGGGCCGATGGCGGCAGGGGCCAGTAGCGCCAAGGCCGTGGCGGCGGCAGTGGGCGACCTCAAGCGCGGCAACCCGACGCTCCGCGAACTGCGCAACCTTGCCCGCGAACTCGACGACGCACTGGAAGACGCGGCAGACCCGGCCACCCGCCAAGCCTTTGCGGCCATGCGGGGCGAGCTTGGCCGGATGGAAGCCGAGATGCGCAAGACCATCCGCACCGCCTCGTCCGGGCCACCGGGCGGGCTGATGAGCCGCATCGGCGGGCAGGTGCGCGGGCGGCTGGGCATCGGCGCGGACGACGTGGCGGCGGCCGGCGGCATGGGGCAGGCGATGATCGGCGGGCTGGCGACGGGAGCGGCCACGGCGGGCGTGAGCGCGGCCATTGGTGCGGCGTCGGCTGCGGTGGCGGGGCTGGGCCGGGCGATGAAAGACGCGGTGGCCGTTGGGATGGAGTTCGACGCCACGATGTCGAAGGTGCAGGCCAAGAGCGGCGCGTCGGCGATGCAGCTGGAGCAGCTGCGCGAGCAGGCGATTGCCCTCGGCGGCTCTACAACGTTCAGCGCGTCGGAAGTGGCAGCCGCGATGGTCGAACTCGGCGCGGCGGGCATGTCTACCGAGCAAATCATGGCGGCCGTGCCGGGCGTGCTCTCGGCAGCGGCATCCGAGGGCATGGGCCTTGCCGATGCGGCGACGGTGATGAGCGACACGCTCACCCAGTTCGGTTTGTCGGCTGACCAGAGCGCCCGCGTTGCCGACGTGCTGGCCCAAGGTGCGGCCTCGTCGAGCGCGGACATCGGGCAGATGGGCCACTCGCTTCGCTACGCGGCCCCGGCGGCGGCGTCTTTGGGGATGTCGCTGGAAGACACGACGGCGGCGGTGATGGGCCTTGCCGCCGCGGGCATCCGGGGCGAGCAGGCGGGCACGACGCTTCGGGGTGGGCTGCTCCAGATCGTCAACCCCGGCAAACAAGCCGCCGACGCGATGGAGCGCATCGGCTTTCGCATCACGGACAACGCGGGCAAGGTGAAGCCTTTCAGCGTGCTGATCGGCGAACTCGCCAGCAAGACCGACCGGATGACCGATGCCGAGCGCACACGCACGGTCGCGCAGATCGTGGGCACGGAGGCCAGCAGCGGGTTCTTGGCGCTGATGCGACAGGGACAGGACGTACTGGAAGGCTACCGCGAAGGGCTGGACAACGCCACTGGCGCGGCGGAGCGGATGGCCGATATCCAGACGGACAACCTCAAGGGCGACTTGGAAGAACTTGGTGGCGCATGGGAGAGCTTACAGATTGCGTTTGCAGAGTCCAACATGGACACGATGCGAACGGCTGTGCAGACGCTCACGGAGATTCTCCAGCTGTTCCAAGGAACCACAGCCGATGCCACGGAGGCGTTGAAAGAGATGCGCACGCAGGCATCGCTTACCAACGAGATTAGCGCCCTTGCCAAGGAACTGGAGAACCTGTCGAACAAGAAGAAGCTCACCAAAGAGCAAGCGGAGCGACTGGCGGAGGTTCAACGTCGCCTCGCTGAGCTGTCGCCGGGTCTCATCACCGGTTTCGACAACCAAGGCCGCGCCATCGTCGCCTACTCGAACAAGGTATGGGAAGCGGTGCGGGCGAACAAGGAGCTGGCAAAAGCCGCCACCGAGGCGGCCCGGGTCGCGGCGATGAAGCAGTACATCGAGGGCAAGGATCGCTACGACAGGGCGGTACGGGCAGCGGGCGGAGATCGGGACGCGCTTGCTGAAGTGATGGGCGGCAGAGAGGCTTCCAACCGCATACTTGGGGCTACAGTCGCCAACCCGATCTTAGGGCTGGCGACTGGCGTCCTTGAATACCGCCGGCTGCGGAACACAAACCCAATGGCCGAGGTGGCGCGGGAGGGACAGGAGGGCGCAACGCAGCAGCAGGCTGCTATCGTATCTCTTGCTTCGACGTTCGCGGCCCAAGCAGAAGCCAATACGGTTTCGCTCAATCAGGTCATCACATATTTCCGCGGAGCGGGGTACGCGAATCCGGCTGCAATCGCTGTTCAGGTGTACGAAGCCCTGCAGGCGCAATTAGCGTCTGCCGCCCCTGACCCTGACCCTGATCCTGACCCCGACCCCGACACGCCCACCGGCGGATCGGGCCGTTCGTCTCGCAGCACTCGTCCCCAAGGCCCAAGTGCCGAGGAGTTGGCACGCCGGGAGGAAGCTGCCCAGCGGCTCCGGGTGCAGCTTATGGAGGAGAGCACGGCTAGGCGGATTGCCTTGCTGGATCAGGAGCACAAGGCGCACCTCGAAACCATCGCCAAGAGCGGCAAGAGCGAGGAGGAGCGCAACGCGATGGTGGCCGAAGCGGATGCGTGGCTGGCGCGGGAGAAGGAGAAGGTGCGCAGCGACGAACGGGCCAAGGCGTTTACCGAGAGCGAGGAAGACGCCCGGCGGGAAGACGAGCGTGCCCGGCTGAAGGGGGCAACCGAGGAGGAGATCCTTCAGCGCCGGATGAGCCGCATCCAGCGGGAGATCGACGGCGAGACGGCAGGCAGCGAACGCAAGGCGCAGCTTGAGGACGACCTTGACGGCGTGCGTGTGCAGTTTGAGCGGGCGCACAAGGAGCGCATCGACCGTATGGCGGCCCTGCAACGCGAGCAGCTGGAGGCTATGCGCACAGCCGCCCGTACGCTGGCTGCCGATATGGCCGAGCAGCAGGCGGCAGAGGAGCGCCGCGAACTGGGGCGACTGCAGGGCATCGCCCGGCGCAATCCGAACGACGAGGGCGCTCAACAATCGGTGCTCGACTACGAAAGCCGGATGCGCCACGCCCAGATCGCACGGGACATGGAGATTCGGCGTTCGGCGATCAACGACGCGTACACCGACGAGGAGGCCCGCATCAAGGCGTCGGGGGCTACGCAGGCAGAGATCGGCGTGCGACTGTTCCAACTTTCGGCCAAGTGGATTGCCGACCTGGATGCGCTCAAGCGTGAGACCGACACGAAGACGTACGAGGCCCAGACGCAAGACCAGCAGGCTCGCGAGGAACGAGATGCCCAGCGCCGCCTTGCCGCTGAGGAGCGGTTGCAGCAGAAGAAGCAGTGGCTCATCGAGCGGTTCGCGCAGGTGGCCGACGGCGTAGGCCAGTGGCTGTTCGAACGCGAGCGGATGCGGATGGAGGAGCAGGCCCGCGCCGAGCAGGCCCACTTCGACGAACGCCAGAAGCGCATTGACGCCGACGAGCAGGCGGCCTACGACAAGCTGGATGCCGAGACCGGCCGCAAACGTGCGCTCAGCGCCGAGGAGCAGGCGTACGAGAACCGCCGCGCCACCATCGCTGCCGAGGCCGAGAAGAAGCGCCAGAAGCTGCAGGACGAGCGCGACAAGGCCGAGAAGCGCCGTGCGCGGGATCAGGCCATCTTCGAGAAGAAGCAGGCGGTGTGGAAGATCGTGCTCTCCACGCTGGCGGGCGTGGCGCTGGCGCTGGCCGAAGCAGAATACGTCAAGGCGGGCATCGTGGCCGCTGAGGGTGCGATTGCCGCCACCGTGGCCGCTGCCCAGCCGCTGCCTCAGTTCGCGCGGGGCGTGACGGGCTTCGGCGGCGGCGTGGCGCTGGTGGGCGAGCAAGGCCCCGAACTCGTCACGCTGGGGCGAGGCTCGAACGTCATCACGAACGAGAATACGCGCCGACTGGTGGGCGCGGCGGGCGACCCGGCCACGCTCGATGCTCGTCTGGCGATGCAGGCACGGCTGGTCGAGCGGATGGCGATGATGGCCCCGCCGCCGCAGTACCTGATGCAGCAGCAGGCGACGGCCAACGATCCGCGTGTGCTTGAAGCGCTGCAAGCCCTGCGGAGCGAGATGGCGGCACTGGGCACAGGCTTCGACCGACTGGCCGAGAAGGTGCAGGCCATCGAACTGCGAGGAGAAGGCAGCACGCTTCGCGGTGTGCTGGTTGAAACGTACGACCGCGAGTCCCAGCTTCGTACGCCTCGGCCCATTTGATTGCAAACCATTGCCTCTGCTGTCGTCCTCCTAAAACCTCCCAAACACATCAGAATCCACGCTATTTCATTTCATTGCTATTTTGGTCAACTAGATGCCTCTCCATACCCATTACCAAGGCGTCCTTCGCGGCGACGCATGCGACGTGACCGTTCGCGTGCTGGCCGCATCCGAGCCGGCCGGCGGTGTGCGCCTACTCGACCTCACGCGCAAGCTGGAACTGGCCTACGGCAGCGGCAGCGAGGCGGGACCGCTGTGCGAGTCGTCGGTGGACGTGGAGGCCTACGACGAAGACGGCAGCCTCACGGACTTCATCGTGAACCTCACCGACGAGAACGCGGGCGTCGTCGAGGTGTCGTGGACGGATCCGGAAACCGAGCAGGCGTGTGTGTGGTCGGGCGGAATTGCACCGGGCACGCTCTACGACGTGCCGCTCTACCCGCGCATCAAGAAGAAGGCGATCCGGTTTGCCGCGTCGTGCGGCCTGCGGCGGCTGGGCGAGGGCGCGGCTGCGTGGCAGGCAGGCGGCGGCACTGCCCCAACGATGCGTACGCTGCTGGAACTGCTGGCCCCGCTGCTCGCCGTCGCAGGTACCGATGCGGCCCGCACGGTGGACTACGCGCCGTCGGTGCGCCCGTCTGCATGGCGAGCGCTGGGCACAAGCGGGACGTCGGCGCATTGGCTCTTGGACACCCGTTTCCGCCCATCCAGCGGCGAGCAGCAAGGCACGCCTGCCCGCGATGCAGCGAGCGGCCTGCTGGGAGCGCTTGGGCTGCGCGTGTGGCTCGGCCTCGACGAGCGCTGGCATGCGGGCGGAACGTTAGGAGAGGGTACGGCCAGCACCGATGTGCTGCGTGTGATCGACGGCACGAGCGGTGTGGCGAGCCGGTCGGCCAACACGTTCGCACCATCCGCCAGCGCAGTGCGTGCCGACGCCTCGGTGAGCCGGTCGGCTCCAGCGGGCGTAGTGGACGTAGGGCTTGCGCTTGGCGGTACGGAGTTGCAGTTGGTACGCGACGTGACTCTGGCGACATGGAAGGACGGGTTGCCAGTGCTGTACGAAACCGACTTGCAAGGTGATGCTACCATCGAGCAGGTAGCTGGGCCAAGCGGTAACGGTGCGGCCCGGCTATCCGCCGACGGCTTCAACAATCTGCCCGCCACGCTGCGCAGCGTGCTGTGTCGCGTAAAAGAGGGCGAATTATTAAGGCTACGTTGTCTGCTCGACCACAGAGCAGCCAGTTCATCAACGGGCTTCTCTTGGCGGTTGCGTATCGTCCCTGACGACCCGGCGAAGGCTTCGTGGTCGGGCAAGCCTGCGACGGATTGGATCGAGGGCGACGCGTGGCTACGCACGACAGCTTATGCCGACGCTTGGAATCAGCCGGTCGGTGACCTTGCTGGGCCAATTCCGGCGTCTGGGCAACTCGTCTACGAGGTAATGGTCGAAGGTGGCGACGCGCCGGTAGATGTGGCCCGGCTCACCGTCATGGTCGGCTCGTGGCGCGAAGGAGAAGTTCTTCCCACCCCGCCTGTGCTGCCCGATATCAACCTTCCGCGCTCGATCAGCGGCCTCGTAGGTGCAGGAAAAGGACGGGAGACGAAAGCCACGCTTCCGACGCACGAGTTTGACGACGGATGGGGGCCGCTTATCACCACGCTCAACGGTTGGACGACGGGAGAAACCGGCTGGCTCGACGAGAACGGCGTGCAGCGGTGGACGCTCCAGAACCTCGTTGGCGCACGCCTGCTCGGCCTGAAGCGCCGCGCCGAGGTCACGACCGACGGCCTGCTCGTGCCCGGCACGCGGGCGCTCTTGGAGGTGCCGGGCGCGGGTGAAACGGCGTTCGTCGTCGCCTCGTGCCGCGTCGATCTGGCACGCTACCAGACCCGCGCTACCCTCGTCACCCCTTGACCTGCTAAAACCTGTGCTTTACGGATACCAAACCCTCACCCTGATTCCGGACACCGGAAGTCCGGTGGCGGTGGATGTAGCATCCCAAGACCTGTACCAGCGCACCGACGAAATGTCGGTGCGTGGCGACGGCACAGAGGCGCTGGATGGTCGCACGCATGTACTTGAAGCCCTCGTAGTGGACGCGGCCGCGCTGGCCACCATCGAGCGGTGGGAGCGGGAGGGCGTGCAGGTGCGCGGCTTCGCGCACGGTCTGGAAGCGTCGCTGGTGTGGGACGAGCCGTGCCGCGTGCGCGTGGTGCCAGAGGGCCAGCAGAAGGCGGGGCGGCACCGGGCGAAGGTGCGGCTGTTCTCAGCCATCCGGGACGCAGCCATCGAGGGGCCGGCCGTGAACCTCCTCTCAGGCCGTTTCGCGCCGTTCCTGTGGGGTCACGAGACGCAGGACTATGCCGACGCGCCCTACGTCTACACGAGCGATTGGGTGACGGTACCAGGCGGAGTAGCGGTGTGCGCGTCGGTGGACGTGACGCAGGCCGCGCCGCGTCAGGGCGGGGAGCTACGCCTGTGGCTTGACGCACCGGGCGTTTCCACGAGCGAAGTGCTCTCCAGCGAGGAAGTAGGGCAGCGGTCGGGCATCGCGAGCGTGCCGTGGACGCCTCTTGTGGCCGGGCGCGCCCGGATACGCATCGTCTCAACCGGCGGCGGCGCGGCAGGCAGCTACGACAGCCTGCGCACTCCCTCTTTGCGCGTGGCCACGTCGATCATGTCCACGCCGATCACCACACCCGTCGCCTACTAAGATGGACGCAGCGCCGAAACTCCGCCTCCGACTCGACCGTCGCGCTCTGCTGCTCGCGGGCCAGTTCGCCGTGACGGCCATCGTCGAGCGGACGGCGCGGGGCGAGGATGCGGATGGGAAGCCGTTCGTGCCGTACTCCACGCGTCCTCTGGCACTGCCGGTAGGAAGTCCAGATGCCAAGACGATCAAGGCGCTGCTGTCTTCTGGGCAAGAGGTAAGCGGAAACCTGACCAAGCGTGCCATCCGAAAACTGCGCAAGGCCGAGGACGGGCTGTACTACTTCACCAGTCGCCGCACCGGTGCGCTCTGGATGGTGATCGAGGGCGGGTATGCAGCGGTGAAGGCGGCGCGGTACCCGAAAGATGGCGGCGTGGTCAACCTTCACGCCACAGGGTCGATGATGCGGGCCTTGCGCGTGATCGGCGTGGATGCTACAGTCGACGGCGGCGGAACGGTCACGGTCGGTTTCAGCCGCCCCGAGGAAGCGCAGAAAGCCTACTGGAACAGCCGCACGCGGCGCTTCCTTGGCCTCACATCGGACGAGCAGGCTGAGGCGGGGCGCATCGTCGGGGAGGGCGTCACGGTCGAGGTGCGGTAGACGCGGGCGGCGTCTCATCGTCGTCCTCCGCACCTACTGCAATTTCCACCACGTCGCCCTGCGGCATAAGGCCGGCGGCAACGTGGGCAGCGGCAAGCGCTTCATCGGGGTGCATGCCCTCGCGCTCGAACTGCGCAGCCCACTCATCGAGCGTCAGTCTGTCGTCTTGGTGATCCATCCTTGCGTGTGAAAGAGATCGTCAAAGGCCTCAGCGATGGGTACAAAATCGTCATCTTCCCATTGCCGGGCAGCCCATTTACCTGTTCGCATAGTGGCGATTTCGGCCAGCATCTGGGGGTCGCCAGAGCGGACGGCAATGTACTGCGCGTACGATCGTGCGAAGCACTCAACGTCGCTCTTTATGTACGTCGTGTACCTCACAGAAGATGCACCCGGCAGACCCGCAACAGCATCGTCGTAGCGTTTGGTGAGTATGCCGTACGCGGCAGAGGCGTGAACGGCTTTTCGCCATCGATCGAGCACATCATCTCCCGATCTCGACGACAAATCCTTACCCGGCAACCCTTTGTGATCGATGAAGTGACCGATCTCGTGGGCCAGTGTCATGTGAGGGTGAAGATCCGACGCCAGACGAATGCCTGTCCCGTTGGGGAAGTACGCACCGAGGTAGTCTTTGGAGCGAGAACGCCTCACCTCTATAAGAGGTAGCGCACCGTCGCCGTGCACACCGTCAATGGCTTGTAGCGTGCGAGCCAGCGCCTCGGCGGTCTTTCCACTCTTCGGTCCCGACAAAGCAACCGACACCGGCGTACCAGATGGTTTCGAGGAGGGAGTAGTGACACTGTGATCGGGTGTGGCCTGCGAGGAACCGACCTTGCGCGGCTCCTCCAGTATCGGTACGTTCACCGCCGTCACCCACCGGTGACGGCACCGCCAGCCGCCGCAGTAGAACTCCACCGGCAACCCGTGCCCGTTCACCATCGCCCGGATCTGCTCCAGCGTCCACGTCTCCCCGTCCGCCGAGCGCCGCGTGAGGTCGGAGCAGAAGTGCCGTTCCCCCGGCGGACCCGCGTACCGAAAGTGCGTCACGCCCGCTTCCTGCGCGGCCAGTAGGCTGCCCGCCCGGTCGGCACCAGCCACCACGGTGATCGCCAGCGTCTTCGCGCTTACCTCCGTCACGCCCACCGCCTTGCGGATGCGGGCCTCCACGTCGGACACACGCGCCCCCTTCTCGACGAGCGGCAGCACACGGCGCTCGAACTGCCGGAGCAGCGCTCCATCCAGCCGCGAGACCGGCCCGGCGAAGGGCCGCACCAGCTCCACAGCGGCGCGACGCGTATCCGCGCCCACGGTGCGTGTGGCCACATAGGACAGTTCGCCCTCGACGCGCTCCATCAGGGCGGACGTGACCTTCTCGGACAGCTTGAACCGGCGCACGGTGTAGGCCAGTTCGCGCCGCATCTCGGCTTGCGTAAGGCCGCGGGCGGCCAGCGGCACGAGGCGGCGGCGAAGCGCCTTGAGAATCTGGGAGGGTGTCACGGCGTGCCCTCCGTACGGTACTCCTCGATGGGCACGATCCGCACCGGACTGCCCGGCTTCGGTCCACGCACGCGCACGCTGGTGATCTTCTCCACCGTGTCGAACTCGGTGCCGCAGTCGAGGCAGCGCCGGTGGCGGGGCCACGAACGCATCGGCGCGTGCGGGATGGAGCGCACGAGCGCGATGCGTTCGGAGTGGCAGTCGGGGTTCGGGCAATGCATCAGCGCGAGATCTACGTGGCGAGCAGATCTCGGTGCTGGACGATGCAAGATAGGGCGCGTACACGGTGCAAAGAAAGGCCCCGGCGTCGGATTGACACCGGGGCGAGGCGGTCAGGCTTGGGGGACGAGCGTGAGCGTGGAGCCTTCGGGCAGCACGGCCATCGCAAGCAGTCGGTCAAGGCGGAAGGATCGGTATTCACCGACTACTGCGTCCCAGACCGGGATTGCGTTGCCGCGCATCCGGGGTTCTTGGCCCGACGGCTCGGTGAGCATCTGGCGCACGGTGCCGTCGGCCTTGACGAAGACGAGTAGGCAGGGGGAGGAGGCCAACACGGGGAGAACGGCGGCGGCGGTGAAGGCGGGAACGAGAGCGCGCATCTGGGCGGGGTGTTGTGGTTGGTTGATGACTCTTGTACGCCGATCAGCGTACGAGGGTTGCGTTCCTCCCTAGTTTTGTGCGCCGATCTGCGTACATTCATCAACCCTTCACGGACGAAGTTCGTACCCTATGCCTGCAACCTGATGTCCCAATGGAGACGATCACCCCCGACCAACTCGCCACCCGTGCCCGAGAGGTGTTCGCCGCCTCGGGTCTGACCGCGCGGGCCGGAGCGGCAGATCTTGGCGTGAGCCTCGGCACGCTCTCGAACGCGCTGGGTGAGCGTACCGGCTACGACGCAGTGCGCGCGCGCATCATCGAGCGATGGGGCGGCGTGCAGGTCGAGGGGCCGGTGTATGTGGTGCGCTCGTCCAATCAGGCGTAGAGACGAAGCGGCTCTAGCCGACGCAACCCCTTCACAAGACGCACGATGGGGCGCTCTTTGGGTTCGAGAAGTGTCCCGTCCGCACCGCACGAAGCGCCCTTCGGTCTACGGATCGGAGGGCGCTTCGCTCTTTCTACCGGCCCCGTCGCGGCCGCGCAGCAGGCCGGGGGCGAAGTAACTGACGGCCAGCAGCAAGCCGCCCAGCCCGACGAAGATCACCACGCGTGCGGCCATCGGGATGCCGCGCAGGTCGAAGAGCAGCATCTTGCCGACGGTGAGCGCCAGCGTACCGAGGCCGAGCGTCCGCAGCCGGTCGTGCCCCGTGCGCAGTCCGGCCACGACGAGCGCGACGGCGTAGAGGCCCCATGCGCCGTTGATCCACGCGGTGCTCAGCGGCAGCGGTTTGAGGGCGTAGCGCAGCACGACGAGCGCGAAGGCGTGCGCGCCAAGCAGGTAGGCCGGTCTGATCCGGGGTGCCACGCGAACGGCAGCCAACGCCAGCGTCCCTACGCCAGCGAACGCCGCGACCACGCCCAGCGCTGTGGTGTCGTACCCGGCATGGTCGCCGTAATACACCGCAGCACCGACGACAGCCAGCAGCGCCAACCCGTCGGCCACGCGGGCGAGGCTTGTCCATATCCGCTGCCGTGCCCCGAGTGCTCCGGCCGCCGCCACGGCCACGAGCGCGCCCATGCGCATCGCCTCGGGCAACCCGACCGCCGCCGCCCACCCGGCCAGCAGCAGCGTGGCGAAGCCCAGCGCCTCGGCCGCTTCGTCGCGGCGCACCCACGCCGCCGCGCCGTACCCAAGACCCAACGCGAGCGCCAACGCCGCTTGCGCCGGATCGGAGAAATGCCACAGCAGCGCCGTCAGCCCAAAGAACCCGACGGCGCTGGCCCACACGGCCAGCGGCACCGGACGGAGGAGCCGAGGCAGCGCCGCCCAGACGCCCGTTTCTTCGCCTTCCGCGCGGCGCGCGGCCAGCGGCACGAGGCCCACCGCCGCCCACGTCAACACGACGACGGCTTGGAACAGATGCCGCTCCGTCCCGACAAGGAATCCCGCCTTCCAGCGCAGCACCGCGAGCGTGGCCCACGCGCCGAGGGCGAGCGCGGCCAGCAGCCCCGGCCAGCGCATCCGGTGCCATGCCGCCGTGCCGCCCGCCACGACGAGCGCGACGAACCCGAGCGTGAGCCGCAGCGACGCCGGGTCTTCGTAGATCACCAGCGGCAACGCCAGCGCCCCGATCGTCCCGACCGTCGCCAAGAGCGGCAGATCGGCCCAGACGGCCAGCCCCACGCTCGCCGCCGCCACAAGCGCCGCCAGCGCCAGCGCGACGCCCGGCGCCATCATGCCATAAAGCAGGCTCGCGGCGAACAAACTGCCGTAGAGCGCCGCGAGGCCGCCGCCGGCAAGCACGCCAGCCAGTGCAGGCCGAGACGTTCGCAGCCGCAGCCCGCCGGCGACGAGCGCCGCGCCGAGCGCCGCCGCGCCGAGCACCCGCACGCCGGGCGTGAGCCACCCTTGGTCGATCGTCCATTTGAGCAAGAACACCACGCCCACCAGCAGCAAGGCAATGCCCACCTTGCCGAGCACCTCTTCGCCGGTGAACACTGCCGACGACGACCTGAACCACGACGGTTTCGGAGACGCCAACGGCGGTGGAGCGCCGGCAGTCGGATCCAAACGCGGCGCGGAGGCGGGCGGCAGGGCCGAGAGCCGAGCCAATTCGGCTTCCAGCGCCGTCACCCGCGCTTCAAGTTGAGCAAGACGCTGAAAATCGGGGATCTGGGGATCGGACATGAGGAAAGATAGGATACGTCAGCCCGATCCCGCGTGCCCCAAGGACGGGGCCGAACCCGGCGTCCCGTGAGGCGTTGGGACGGATTCTCCTCGCCGTTCCCCCGTGCTGACCCTCGTTGATTACGGCATCGGCAACCTTCGTTCGCTCGAAAAAGCCTTCGCCCACGTCGGCGTAGCGGTGCATCGTACCGACGATCCCGCCGCCATTGCTCGCGCCACGCAGTTGGTTGTGCCGGGCGTGGGTGCGTTTGGCGCGTGCATCGATGCGTTGCAGCGCCGAGGCTTGGTCGAACCGATCCTCCACGCCGCCGCCCGCGAGGTGCCGCTCCTCGGCGTCTGCGTCGGGATGCAGCTGCTCTTCGACGCCAGCGAAGAACACGGCGAACACGCGGGATTGGGCCTGATTCCCGGACGCATCGTCCGTTTTGCCGACGATCTGGTGCACGACGAACCCGGCCTCGACGGCGTGGCGGTGGCCCGGCGGCTGAAAGTTCCGCACATGGGCTGGTCGCCCGTTCGCCCTGCCGATACCAAGAACGCCTTGGGCATCGTCGACGGCGACCATTTCTACTTCGTCCACTCCTACTACGCCCGCCCCGAGGCTTCCTCCGACGTGCTTGCGTGGGCCGACTACGGCGCGGCCTTCCCCGCCGCCGTGGCCCGCGGGCGCGTCTTCGGCGTGCAGTTCCATCCTGAAAAAAGCCAAGCGGCGGGCCTGCATCTCCTCCGCGCCTTCGCCGACCTCCCGGCCTGACTCCGATGCTCATTCTTCCTGCCATTGACCTGCGCGGCGGCCAGATTGTGCGCCTCACCCAAGGCGAATACGACCGCGAAACCGTCTACTTCGACGATCCGATCAAGATGGTGCGGCTGCTGCGGCTGATGAACACCAAGGTGCTGCATGTGGTCGACCTCGACGCCGCCCGAGGCGTTGAGGCGTCGGAGGCCGCCGGAAGCCGCCCGAACAACCGCGACGTGATCGCCCGCATCTGCCAAGAACTCGACATTCCGGTGCAGGTCGGAGGCGGTATTCGCACAATGGACGACCTCCGCGAGGTCATCAAAGCCGGGGCGGCGCGCGTCATCCTCGGCACGGCAGCGGTACGCAACCCCGACCTTGTGGACGAAGCCCTCGCCACCTACGGATGCAGCCGGATCGTGGTGGGCATCGACGCCAAAGACGGCGAGGTGCGCACCGAAGGCTGGCTCGAAGGTTCGGGGGTGGACGTGGTGGACCTGGCGCTGGACATGGAGCGGCGCGGCGTCCGGCGATTCGTCTACACCGACATCGCCCGCGACGGCACGTTCGAAGGCCCCAACGTAGAGGCCTACCGCGCCTTGGGCGCCCGGCTCTCCAAAGCCCGAATCACCGCCTCCGGCGGCGTCGGCGGCTACCAAGACCTCCTGGCCCTGCAAACCTTGGGCCCCGAAGCCCGCGTGGACTCGGTGATCGTCGGGAAGGCGTTCTACGAAAAACGTTTCCCGTGCCAGAAGATCTGGTGCTGGACGAAGAAGGAAGACGTCGATCTCGACTGCCTGTCCACCGCCCAACTTCGGAACGCCGCCTGATTCCGGCGCCGCTCCCTGTTCGCAACCCCTCGCCCTCCGTTGACCGCCCGTCGCCTCATTCCTTGCCTCGACGTGCACGCCGGGCGTGTTGTTAAAGGCGTCAACTTCGTAAACCTACGCGACGCGGGCGATCCTGTCGCTCTCGCCCGGGCCTACGATGCCGCCGGGGCCGACGAGCTGGTCTTCCTCGACATCACGGCCACCCACGAGGCGCGCGGCATTCTCTACGACGTGGTGCGCCGCACCGCCGACGAGGTCTTCATCCCGCTCACCGTGGGCGGCGGCCTCCGCACCGTGGACGACATCCGGGCGATGCTGCTGGCCGGGGCCGACAAGGTGTCGCTCAACAGCGCCGCCTTGGCCACCCCAACCCTCGTCTCCGACGCCGCCCGCGAGTTCGGCAGCCAAGCCGTCGTGGTGGCCGTCGATGCCCGGCGGACGGAGCGGGGCACCTGGGAGGTGTTCACCCACGGCGGACGGCGCGACACGGGCCGCGACGCGCTCGCATGGGCGCAAGAGGCCGTGGCCCGAGGGGCAGGCGAACTGCTGGTGACGAGCATGGACCGCGACGGCACGGGCGAAGGCTACGACCTCGAACTCCTGGCCGCGCTGGCCGACGCCGTGAACGTGCCGGTGATTGCCTCCGGCGGAGCAGGCACGCTCCAACACCTTGCCGACGCGCTGCTTGTGGGCCGCGCCGATGCGGTCTTGGCGGCGTCCATGTTTCACTTCGGAACGTACTCCCTGGCCGAGGCCAAATCCTATCTTCGCGCTACCGGCCTTCCCGTTCGTGCCTGATGCTTCCCGCCGCCTCGTCCTCAGGCTTTGCCCGCCAAACGCGCACCGACGAAGTGCTCGTAGAGCGATTCGGCTGGCACGCCCCGATTCGCGCAGCGCCCCCCATGCCGCATTCGACATGAACTCGACGGCCCCGATGGTACTCATGGCCGCCACGCTGGCCGTCACGATTCTTGGCTCCGGCGCGATGCTGCTGCGTACCGCGCGGCGGCGTGCGGCTGAGCGACGCACACGCTAACCCGCCCGCGATGGAACCTCTCCCTGCTCCGCCCCGCCCGGAAGCCGAGCGTCTGCTGCGCCGGGCCGTCGCTGGCGCAGCGGCGGCGTTGGTGGTGGTGGGTGGCTGGATGGCGTGGGAAGCGCTTCACCGCCCCGACGTGGGCGCGTCGTTCTACGGCAAAGGCCGCGCCTACACGCCGTCGTACTGGGGGCCGTTCTTGGCCTTCTGCCTCGTCGCCCTCGGCTTCGTTGTCTACATTTTTGCCCGCGCCCTCCGGCGGCTCCGGGCAGGAGAATTGCGCCCCGAAGGGCGGCGCGTGGGGGAGCCGCGGTAAGCCTTACGCCGCCTTCGCGTAGGCCGTTGTACTGCGGCGGTGAATGCCGGAGCGGTTGACGTGCCCGACGTACCGCCCCAGTACCGTCACCTCCTCGAACACGTCCGGGGTGATGCGAATGGCCTCGTACTCCTCGTTGCACGGTTCGAGGCGCAGGCCGCCGCCGTCGTCCATAAAAACGCGCTTGAGCGTCGTCTCACCTTCGTAGAGCACGGCCCCAATGCCGCCCTGCGGGATGTCGTCGTCTACCAGCAGCACATAATCGCCGTCGTGGATGTCGGCCCCTTGCATCGACTGGCCGCGCACGCGCAAGGCAAAGATGCGGTGGAGGTTGGGAAAGAGCGTTTCGAGCGTTATGGTGCCGAGGTTTTCTTCCACGGCCTCCTGCAGCCCTCCGGCGGTGATCGTGCCCATGACCGGGATGCCAAGCGGTGCCACGCGGTCGTCCACGAGCGCATACTGGTCGCCGTGGCGAGTGAGGTAGCCTTTGCGGGCGAGCGCTTGGAGGTTCTGCGTGACCGAGTTGGGCGAACGGTAGTCGAAATACTCGGTGATCTCGCGGTAGGTCGGCCACACGCCGTGGTTTTGCTGAACGGAACGCCGCAGGAAGTGCAGGAATTCGAACTGCTTGGCGGTAAGATGTTTGCGTGGCATGGCACACCGGCGGGCTATGTGCGATCTATGATAACGCACCCCACGCGCCAGCGCAAGTGAAGACGCACCGGCGGATTGTGAATACGCACAGAGGCGTCAATCGGCGTCGTCCGGGGGCGGCGTCTCCGGCAGCAGCCGTTCGGCCAGCGGAAACAGCAGCGCCAGCACCACCGCCTGCACGGCCACGCCGAAGAGCAAATCGCCGAGGGCCGCGCCGTTGTCCGGTCTGGGCACGAGGCGCAGCGCAAGGTGCGCCGCCGCCACCGCCGGGAATGCGGCGATCATCGCTGCCGCTACACGGCGCTTGAACGGGCTGAGGCCACGGAGGGATCGGGGGGAGAACATAGGAAGGGGAGAGGATTGTGGATCCTTCGCTGCGCTCAGGATGAAGTACCAGAAGCCGGAAACCAGCACTCTTACCGTTCCAGCAGGAAGTTGCAGCCGCGCAGGCTGGCGGCGGGGAGGCGTCCGAGCACCTCGAAGCGGCCGTCGGCGTGGCGCACGGCGCGGTCGTCGGTGAGCAGGAAGGGACAGGCGTCGGCGCTGGCGAGGTCGCAGAGGGCGAGGCGTCCGGGTGTGCCGTCGGGAAGGTCTTGGGATGGGTCGAGCGGATCGACCACGCGCACGCGCAGCCACGGCGGCGGTGCGTACCCCGGCCCTCCGGGCGCGTAGGCTTGGCTGAGCAGTTCGGCCATCCCGTACTCGCTCCACACGTTGCCTGCCGGGAGGCCGAAACCGTCGGCCAGGGCGGCGTGCAACGCGGCGCGGCTCATCTCGCGGCGATGCGTCTTCATCCCGCCCGTCTCCACCACGCGCGCCCCGTCGGGCAGACGCCACCGGCGCGCGTCCACGAGGTCCATCAGGCCGAAGGCCGCGCCAAACAAAACCAGCGGCGTCCCCGAGCGCTCGGCATGGGCGATGGCGCATTCGAACACGGTGTGGTCTTCGAGGAACAGCCCGCTGGCGGCGTCGCCGAACGCCTCGACCAGCCCTTCGACCATGTAGAGCAGCGACGACCGCGCGCCGCGTTCGGCGTAGGCGGGCAGGTGGCCGACGAGCGTGAACGGGCCGCTGCCGAACGCCCCGCGGAAGGCTTTGCAGAACGACGCTTCGTAGGCGGACAGATGCTGGACGTAGCGGCGGGCGGGCGTGCCCTGTCCCGTGCCGCTGCTCTCAAACACCGCTTCGGCCTCGGCGGGGTCGAAGGCGGCGACGGGTGCGAGTTTGAACGCCTCGACGGGCAGGTACGGGACGGTCTTCCAGCCTGTCCACGCGGCGTCTTCGGCGTAGGCTTGGTAGACCGGGTTGTCGCGCATCTGCCGCCGAAATGCGGCTTCGGCCACGGCGTCGAAATCGGCGCCGGAGGCGATGGCGAGAAACGCAAGATCGGCGGAAGTCATCGCCGCGTCATTGTCCGGCGGGCGGGCGGACGATGCAGCCGAAGGCCTCGCTCGTGGCCACGGCGGGCGTCTGCCCGGCAGCCACGGCGGTCAGCGCGTCGGCGGCGTAGTGCTTGCGGGCGGCAGCGGCGTCGGCGGGGCTGTCGTCGAACGCGCCGGTGTAGGCGAGCGTGCCGGAGGCGTTGAAGACGAACGCTTGCGGGGCACGTTGCACGCCGAAGGCGCGCACGAGCGCGCCCGTGCCGTCGACCACCACCGGCACGCCCCCAGGCGCGGCGGCCAGCGGCGTAGACGAAACGACGACGACGCCAAAGCGGTCGCCAAACGTCGTCACCAGATTCGTGAGACGTTCCGCGTTGCGGTCGGCCCACGCGCAGCGGTTGGCCCAGAAGACGACCATCGTGCCCGCGCTCTTGGCCGCCCCGCCAAGCGTAAGCGTCTGGCCATCGGCGGTGGCGAAGGATTGCGAGGCGAGCGGAAGGGCCGCGCCCGTTTGGAGCGGCTGCGCCACGGCGGCGGGCGCAAGCGCAAGGGCAACGGCGGCGAGCAGGGTACGCATACGATCAGGAAGGTTGGGCCAGCAAGGCGCGGAGCGTGTCGGCGAGGACACCGTCGGCCAGCGCGCCGATGTGGGCAAAACGCCGCGTGCCGGTGGCATCGTACACGAACGTCGCGGGAAGTTCGCCCATCCACAACGGCTCGAACGCCATCGTTTCGGCGGAATCTTGCAACGGATCGAGCAGGAATGCCGTGCCGCGCACGTTCTGCCGCGTGAGGTAGGCGCGCACCGAATCCTCCATCCCGACAAAATCGGTAGAAGCGAAGGTCAGCGACACGTCCGACGTGTCGAACGCGGCGGCGGTGCGGACGAGTTCGGGAAACTCGCGGCGGCACGGGACGCACCACGTCGCCCACAGGTTGACCACGCGCAGTTTGGCGGGCGACGCCTCAAGATGGGTGCGGAGCGCGGGAAGGTCGCCGCGCACAAGCGTGTAGGACGCATCCGTCGCTGACGCGGATGGCGGGTCGGCCCGGCACGCGGCGAAGGCAATCGCGAAAACAGCGACAAAGGCAAGGCGCATCATAGAAAAGACCAACGACTGCCCGTTGCGCGCGGTTTCACCCGGTCAATCCACCGCCCGCAGCACCGGCGAGGCGGATGCGCCGACGAACGCGGCCTCGAAGAAGCCCCACGCCACGAGGCCGTCTTCGCTGCGCGGCTCCAACAGCACGCCGAGCAGCGGCGCGAGCGCAGGGTTCGAAGCCGTCACTTCCATCCATCCGGCTCCGCTCACCGCCTCGGACGCGGCGTAGCGGCCCCACACGGTGCGCTCGCGGACGCCTTGAAACGGGCGCGGCGCGGCGCGGGTGGAGTCCACCACAAACCGCTCGGCGCGAACCGCCCCAGAGGCCGGGCGGACGGTGAAGCCGTGGGCGCGAAGCGTGGCGAGCGCGGCGCGGGCGCTGTCGGGGACGAGGTAGGCGCGGGCCGTCGGAACGGATTCGACGGTCTCAAACGTCCCGTACTCCGGGATCGTCACGGCGCGAACCGGGCCGGAGCGGCGCAGCATCGTCTCGCCGGTTACGGGGTGCGGCTCGGGTGTGACTTCGCTCAGCAGGATCGTAGCGTCGGTCGGCGCAGCGAAGCGGGTGCGCGTGGGCACGGCGGCGGGCGCGGCGGCGCGGCGCATGGCCCGGACGGCGTCGGCACGGTCGTGCAGGACGTCGAGCGTTTCCACCACAAACCGGTAGGTGGCGGCGATGCGGTCTTCAAACGAGTCGTACGAGTAGGCCTCCGAGAGGATGCCGAGCCGCCCGGTGAGGCCCGCGTAGTTGGTGACGAACCGGGCGCGCGGGTCGAACGACGACCACGACAGCGAGTCCGCGCCGCGTGGCCCCTCGCCGAGGTTGCCGTAGTAGTACGTCTCCATCCCCGACGCGCGCATCCGCTCGGTGACGCGCGGATAGAGCGTGCCGCGCAGAAACGCCGTGATCGCTTCCGGGCTGCCCGGGTGCAGGCCGGGGCTGTAGGTGAGGCGGTAGCCGTGGAACGAGCCGTCGGTGGTGTGCAGGTCGATGAGCGCGGCGGCGTCGTAGGCGTTCAGCGTGGCCACGAGCGCGCGGGCCTCCGGCGACGCCAGCTTCATCATGTCGCGGTTGAGATCCAGCCCTTGCGCGTTCGGGCGCTGCCCCATGCCGCCCACCGGCCCGAGTTGCAGGCCTCGGTTGCGCAGGTTCACGCGCTCGTTGCCGTCGGCGTTGTAGATCGGGTTGACGAGCAGCACGAGCCGGTCGGCGAGGCGGTCGTAGCGCCCCCGCGCCAGATCGCGCACGAACGTCTGCATCGCCTCCTTGCCCTCGACTTCTCCCGCGTGGATGTTGCCTTGGATGTAGACGACGAGTTTTCCGGCCGCCTGCACGGCCTCTGGCGACGCGCCGCTCACCCGTCCCCACACCACGAGCGGCATCGGGCGGCCTTCCACCGTCGTGCCCATCGTCGTGCGGAACAGGCGCGGCGCGCCGGGGCGCGCGGGCGTGGCGGCGAACACCCGGTCGAGGTAGGCCGTCACCTCGGCGTAGCGGCTGGTGTGGACGTACGCCGTGCGCTCCGGCACCGTGCGGAGCGTGTCGAGGCTGCGCCACGCGGCGTCTTGCGCGGGCGTCAACCGCGACGTTTGGCATCCAGCGAGCAGAAGCAGACCGACAGCAGGTAAAAGGCGCACGTCGAGTGGGTAAAGAAGGCGACGTAGAGACGCCCCGGTGGGGCGTCTCCCGGTATGGTTTCGGACGGAATCATGGCAGCGCCGCCGGGAACGGATCGTCTTCGGTGGCGGACGACGTCGCGGCGTCGAGGGTTTTGCGCATCATCCACCCGTTGGCTGCGAACAGGATCGCCGCGACGATGCCCCACTGCACGAGGCACGTCATCAGGCTGTACGGGTTGAACGGATCGTACCAGAGGCCGCCCTCGCCGAGGAAGCCGGGCGTGGTGGCCTGCCAGCCCCACCAGACGAGCAGCACGAGCGCTTGCAGCGGCACGGCGTAGCGAATCAAGAACGACCACCACGCGCCCGCAGTCACGTCGCCGGGCGTTTCGACGAACTGCGTGCGGAAGCGGTCGAGGCCGTAGCGCAGCACCGCGTAGGCGATGAATCCGCCGGAGATCATCAGCGCCACGCCCCACACGAAGTCTTGGTTTTCGAGCACGTTGAGGTTGAGCGCCGACGGCACGCCGAGCACGAACCCCGCGCTGGCCACGAACAGCACCGCCTTGCGCCGCGCCATCCCACCGTCCACCAGCACGCGCACGGCCAGTTCAATCATCGAGACGAGGCTGGTGAAGGCGGCGAAGCTCAGGCCGAGGAAAAAGAGGATGCCGAGGAGTTTGCCGCCCGCCATCTTGGCGAACAGCTGCGGCGTCCACATAAACGTAAGGCCCGTCGAGGCGGGGCCGGAGTCCTTCATCACCGACAAAATCTCCGGGCGGGCCATGCCCTCTGCGCCGAGGATGGCGAACACCGACGAGAAGATCATCGTCGCCGCCAGAATCGAGACGAGGTTGTTGCCGATGCCGGTGGCCAGCCCCGACGACACGACCGGGTCTTCCTTCCGCATGTAGGCTGCGTAGGTGAGGATCAGCCCCCAGCCTGCGCCGGTGTCCCACGCGTTCTGGGTGAGCGCTTGCAGCCACACGTCCGGGCGGGCGAGCGTGCCCCAGTCGGGCGTGAACAGGTAGGCGAGCCCCGCGCCCGCGCCGGGCAGCGTGACGGCCCGGACGACGGCGGCCACGACGATGACGAACAACGTGGGGATGAGGATTTTGGACATCTTCTCGATGGCCGACACGCCGCGCAGGATGACAAGCGCGCCGAGGCCCATCGCGAGCGCGTGCATCGCCAGCGGCCACGCCGAGCCTTGGAAGCCGTCCCATGTGGCCCGTGCCGCGTCGAGGCTGGCCGGGAGCGGATGCGCCAGTGTCTGGCCGAAATAGTAGAAGCACCAGCCGGTCACCACCGAGTAGTAGAACATGATGGCCGTGGCCACCACCGCCACAAAGCCGCCCATCCACCCGTACTTCCGCCCGGCGATCTTGCCAAACGCTCCGACGACGCCGAGGCGGCTGGCCTTGCCCATCGCGTACTCGGCGACGATGAGCGGCACCGACCACACGAGCAGGAAGACGATCCACGCCACGAGGAACGCGCCGGCCCCGTGTTCGCCGCCGTTTTGCGCGACGATGCGCGGGAAGCGCCAGATGTTGCCCGTGCCCACGGCGATGCCGAGCACGCTCAGCAGCAGCCCGAGCCGGGACGTAAAGAACGAGGAAGTCCCGGAAGACGCCGGAGCATCGGCAGAGGAGGAGGCCATCGGGGAAAAACGAGAAACGAGGCGTCGAAGATAGGCGACGCGCAGCGCGTCGCGCCAACGGGTCGAGGCTCGGCACTGAGAACGCTTGCCCCAACCCGTTCCTCGGCCACCGCGAGGAGCGCCGCGGCGTGGTGCTCTCGCCGCTACAAGCACAAAACGGCGACAGCACCGCCCTCGCGCTCGCCGTGGCCCTTGTTTTTACGAAGACCTCTTTACTCCACCGGCGACCACACGGGCGCTGACGGTGGCAGATCGGGGGCGTCGGCGTCGGCATCGTCCGGAGGCGTGACCCGGTCGAGCGTGGCGTGCAACGACGGGTCGCGGCCGGTCACGGCCGTGCGCAGGCCGCCGTGCCGGACGACGCGGAGCAGCTCGTCGGCGGCATTGGCGTAGTCGAGCGTGCCGCGCCCGGCAAGGTCGTGATCGAAGGCGGTGGTGCCTCGCAAGTAGGTGCGCGAAAGCGCTGTGGAGGTGCGGATGGCGGTGCGAAGCACAAGCGGGTCGTACACCCGGTGCAGCATTTCGGCGTAGGCGGCGTGCGTGCCCTTGCGTCCGTCCACCGCCGTCAGCAGAAACATCGGGTCGGCGAGGTCGGGGTTGAGCTTGCTCTGCACGAGCTTGGCCGTCTGGAACGTCTGCTCCGCGCCGAGCACGGGCTGGTGCTCGGGCGTGACGGGGATGAGACAAAAGCCGCTGGCCACGAGCGCGTTGAGCGAGAGCACCGTCACCGCCGCCGCCGTATCGAACAGCAGCACATCGTAGGGAAGCGTCGTCTGCCGGAGGCTGTCCTTGGCCCACAGCACATCGTGGGGCTTGTTGAGGCTCCGCATGATGCGGGTCAGCGCCATCGACGACGGAATCAAGTCGAAGCCCGAGCACACCACCGGGGCGACATCGCCGAGCGTCCGGTTCATCTCAAACAGCACCGCCGACGACTGCTCCGGCGGCGGCTCGTCCACGCCGAGGGTGCGGGTGAGGAAGCCTTGCGGGTCGAGATCGGCCAGCAGCACGCGGTGCCCGGCGTGCCCGAGTGCCGCAGCCAGATGAACCGCCGAGGTGGTTTTGCCGGTGCCACCTTTGTGGTTGCAGAGGGAGAGAACGATCATCCGTCGGGGCGCGTTTGGGGGGAAGTGGCAAGATAGGGGTTGCCGGGGCTTGTTTTCGGGTGCCGGGGCTTCATCTCCATCCTCCACCTTCTGCCCTCAGCCTCGTTCGATGCTTGTTCGCCCGCTCGTGCTCGCCTCGGCCTCGCCGCGCCGCCGCGCCCTTTTGGCGATGGCCGGCATTCCGCACACCGTCCGCCCTGCCGACGTGGACGAGACGCCGCCGCCGGGGATGGATCCCGCCACGCTCGTGCAGCATCTGGCGATGGAAAAAGCTCTTGCGCTCGCGGCCCTTCACCCCGACGAACTGGTGCTGGGAGCCGACACGGTGGTCGCCGTGGACGGCAGCATTCTCAACAAACCCACCGACGCCGACGAGGCCGCTCGGATGCTGCGCCGTCTCGCCGGACGCGCCCACACGGTCTATACCGGCCTCGCGCTCGTCCACCTCGCCAGCGACCGCCGCGTTTGCATGCACGAAGCCACCACCGTGTTCTTCGCCCCGATGACCGACGACGAGATCGCCGCATACGTCGCCACCGGAAGCCCGCTCGACAAGGCCGGGGCCTACGGCATCCAAGACGACCGCGGCGCGCTCCACATCGAACGCATCGAGGGCGACTACTACACCGTCGTCGGCCTGCCGCTGCACCGCCTCTACCGCACGCTCCGCACCACGTTCGAGGACTGGCTTGCGGGAGGATGAGACGGCGTCACGCCCGGTCGCCGCTCCAGCGGGCGAAGACGCCGCAAGGCAGCACCCGGTCTTCGCTCAGCACCGGCAACCCGATCTCGCCCACGGCCAACGCTCCGCCTCGCCCGGCGAGCGCGTCCTGCACGAGATTGCCCGCCGCCACCGGCGACAGCCCGGCGGTGTAGGTGTTGAGCAAGAAGAACGCAGCGCGGTCGGCGAGGAGGTCCTTCAGCACGTCCAGCAAGGGGGCCAAGTCGGCCTCGATACGCCACATCTGCCCGTCTTTGCCGCGTCCGTAGACCGGCGGGTCGAGCAGAATGCCCTCGTAACGGTTTCCACGTCGGCGCTCGCGCTCGGCGAACTTCATCGCGTCGTCCACGAGGTAGCGGATCGGCGCGTCGCCCAACCCCGACGCTTCGGCGTTGTCGCGGCACCACGTCACCATGCCCTTGGCGGCGTCAACGTGGGTCACAACGGCCCCGGCGGCAGCACAGGCCACGGTGGCCGCGCCGGTGTAGCCAAACAGGTTGAGCACGCGCGGCGCAGAAACCGACTCGGCGGCTCGGCGGCCTCGGTCTTCGGCGGCGGCCCACGCCTGCAACCGTTCGTGCATCCACGCCCAGTTGGCGGCTTGTTCGGGAAAAAGGCCGGTGTGTTTGAAGGCGGTGGGGCGGATGCGGAACGTCAGGCCGCGCCAGCCGACCGTCCATGCCTCGGGGAGCTTCCGGCGCACATCCCAATGCCCGCCGCCGTCGGACGATCGGCGGTAGAACGCGTCCACGTCGTCGCCCCAGCCGTCGAAACCGCCCGAAGGCGTGTGCGGCCAGAGCGCTTGCGGGTCGGGGCGGACGAGCACGAACCGGCCCCAGCGCTCCTTCTTCATCCCGTCGCCGGTAGCGAGCAGTTCGTAATCGGCCCAGCCGTCGGCCACGACGAGGGCGGGGTGGAGGTAGCGAGGCATAAGAAAGGGCGAAGGACGAAGGGCAACCGACACTCAACTGGAACCAATCCGACCGCCCCGGTTCCACGTTCTGCATCTCACGTTGTCGCCGACCCGCATGTCCCGTGTTCCGTTGCCCGCCATCGAGCAGACCGAAGGCTCCCGCCCGATGGGCCGAAGCCGGTCGCGGGTGTTCGTCCTCGTCGCTCTGCTGCTGATGGCCGTCTCGTCGGTGGGAATGGCCGTCTACTTCACCCGCGTCGCGCGCGAAAACAAGGCGCAGATCGGTACGCAGGACGATAACCGCTCGGACGTGCCAGGCTTTGGCGTCACCAACGCTGGCAAGCCGTGATCCGTCTGCTGGCCCTTGGGGCTGCCGTCGCCCTCGCTCCGATGGCCCGTGCCCAATCCGTCCCCCCGCCGCCCCCGCCGTCGCTGCTCGACGTGATGGGGCACTACGGGTCGGGGCTGACGGAGGTGGTGGTCTACGAAGACGGCGGCCTGCTTGCGGCCCACACCGAGGGCCGAACGCTACGCCTACGACGCACCGGCAGCCGGTCGTACGCCGTTTCTGGCGGGCCGCCGTGGGTGGGCGACCGGCTCGACTTTCTCCCCGACAGCGGCCGGGCCACAACGATCCACCTCGGTCGCTATACGCTCGGACGCCGCCTCGTTGGGCCTGCCGACGGGCAGGTGTTTCGCATCGCGCCGCTGCGCCCGGTGGCCGAGGTGCTTCGCGAGGCCCGCACCGCCCGCTCGCCTCACGGCCCCGGACGGCAACGCCCCGATCTTGTAGACGTGCAGCGGCTGGTGCCCCACGTTGTGCTCGACGTGCGCTACGCCACGCCGCGCAACTTCATGGGCGTGCCGCTCTACCCCGAAGCCCGCGTCATCCTCCAGCGCCCCGCCGCGCAGGCGCTCGCCCGCGTCCAGCAAGACCTCGCCCGCTACGGCCTCGGCCTCGTGCTCTACGACGGCTACCGCCCATGGTATGTGACGAAGGCGTTTTGGGACGCCACGCCGCCCGAACAGCGCGGCTTCGTTGCCAACCCCGGCGACGGCTCGAAGCACAACCGCGGCTGCGCCGTCGACCTCGGCCTCGTCGCCCTCCAAACCGGCGAGATCGTGGAGATGCCCAGCGCCTACGACGAATTCACGTCCCGCGCCTACGCCGACTACCCCGGCGGTACGTCCCGCGCCCGCCACTTCCGCGACCTGCTGCGCCGCACGATGGAGACGCACGGCTTTGCCGTCAACCCGACCGAGTGGTGGCACTTCGACTTTCGCGGCTGGCGCGACTACGGCGTGCTCAACACCCCGTTCGAAGGCGTGCCGGTGGGGCGGTAGGCTGCTGCACCCAACCGGGCACAGCCGTTCTCACGTCGATCAGCGGGCAAGAGCAGGGATCGGCACGAGCGCCCCAAGCGTCACGTCCGTGCGAGCGTGACCTTGAGGCGTACCCGCGTAGCGCAGCACATTGATGTGCGTTGCGCTGTCGGGCGTGACGACGTCGGCGAGGACGCGCTCGAACTTCCATGTGCTGTCCGGCCCAACCTGCGCCACCGAATCGCGGAACGTGCCGAGCGTGTTGAGCTGCCCGTCGACGACTTCCAGCACCACGAGCACCGAGTCGTACGGGTACGGCTTGTAGTTGTGAACTTCGCCGCGCAGCATCTTCGTGTCGCGGTCGAACCAGAGCGCCCGCACGGCCAGCGACTGCGTGGTGTCGCGGTCCACGACAGGCCCTGCAGGCGTATCGGTAGGCTTCTGGCAGGACGCCAGCGCGAGCGGCAAGACCGCGGCTGCGGCGAGAGGCAGGACGAGGCGGCGCATCGGCGTAGCAGGTAGGATTCGCGCCGAAGATAGGCACAACGCAGCACAGGTACGTCGCAAAGGGCGAGCGGCACACCTGTGTAGCTTTTTTTGTGCTGCGGAAGCGACGTGACATCATTTGTCACCCTGAACATCGCATCTTGGCAGCGTCGCCCTCACTCCCGTGTCCCACCCGCTCGCCGCGTCTCAACTCCAGCGCTGCACCCAGCTGCTGCACTGGCTGCAAGCCGGGCAGTCGTTTACGGCGGTTTCGGCGGCCGGGCGGCTGGGCGTGACGGTGCGCACGCTGCGGCGCGACCTCGACCGGCTGCGCGACACCTGGAACGTGCCGGTGGTGTGGAACGCCACGCGCCGAAGCTTCGAGACGACTGTGCCGGTGGCGCAGATTCCCGCCGTCCCGCTTTCCGGCCGCGACTTCGCCGCGCTGCTCGTGGCCCAGCACGCCCTCACGGCACTCGGCGACACCGCCAGCGCCGATCTCGTACGCCACGCCGCCGACCGCCTCGCCGACGCCTTGCCGCCCTCCGTGGCCGTGCCCCCGCACGCCCTCGCCGACGCCATGCGCTTCGCCCCCGCAGGCCCTCGCACCGACGCCCGGAGCGCGTGGCACCTGCCGCTGGCCGAGGCCGTCGAGGCGCACCGCGTGGTGCGGCTGCGCTACCGCTCCGCCTCCAAAGACGAAACGACGCTCCGCGACATCGAGCCGTACGGCCTGGTGCTTCACGCCGGGCGCTGGTACCTCGTAGGATTTTGCCACCTCCGCGACGGCTGGCGCGACTTCCGCCTCGACCGCATCGAAACGCTGGAGACCACCGCCGCCACGTTCGCCCCACGCCCGTTCGACGCCGAAGCCTACCTCGGCGAGAGCCTTGGAATGCACCGCGGCGACCGGACGTACCACGTCCACGTCGTTTTCTCCGCCCGGCAGGCCCGCTGGCTGCGCGAAGAGGCATACCACCCCACCCAAGTGGCAACGCTGCGCACCGACGGGCGGCTCGACGTGCAGCTGAGCGTGCGGGGGCTGCCCGACTTGGTGCGCTGGCTGCTCGGCTACGGCGTCGACGTCGAAGTGCTGGCCCCGGCGGTGCTGCGCCGGGCCGTCGCCGACGCCCACCGCGCCGCCGCTGCGCTCTACGCCCGCGACCCCGACCCCGTCCGCGACAACTGATGTCCGGCGAACGTCCGGTGTAACTGCCCCTCCCTTCGTACCCTCCCCTTCGTCTTTCCTCAATCGCCCTGCTCTGATGCTTCGCGTCACCCTTGAACTCACGCCCAACCTGCGGCCCATCCGCTACGAACATTACCTCTCGTCGCTGACGGGGGCGCTGCACCGACTGCTCGGCGAGAACAATCCAGAACACGATGCTGCCTATTCCCTGTTTGGGCATTCCTTCCTGTACACCGAAACACCTCCGCCAAAGGTGAAGCCCCACGAGGGCGATCTGTCGTTCCCCACAGGCGCTCTCTGGAACCTTGGTTTCTTTGACGACGCCCTCTACGATCGGATCGAACAAGCTTTGTGGGACGATGCGGAAGTGGCTTTTGGGATGTACATGTCCCGAATGCACCGTTACAAACCGCCGTCGCTGGGGCGCTTGGCCCGCTTCAAAGTGAACGGGATGGTGGTGGCTCGCAAATCCCGCGACGATGGCGGGACAAGCTTTCTGCTCTGGGACGATCCCGAGGCCGACGACGTGCTCACCTACACCTTCCGCGAGAAGCTGCGCCGCGCCGGCTTCGACGGCCCAGAAGACCTGGCTTCTGAGATTCGCTTCGATCGCGCCTACGAACGTGCTCGCACCCGGCTTTTCCGCATTCACAAGACGGAGATCAAAGGCTCTGAATGTCCCGTGATTGTGCGCGGCTCAGAACGGGCCGTCCAGTTTGCGTGGACATGCGGGGTCGGTGCCCTGACGGGCAGCGGTATGGGAGCCTTGTATTGAATCTATTTCGGGCATTTCTATGACACACGACCTCTCGTTCTACCTCGATCCGCCGGACCTGACGGCCCGGGGCGTACTTGTGCTCGACGCGCTCGCGCCACTCTCGATGGTAGCCGAGCTTCCGGGCCACTATTTCCGTTCGCAGCCGTCGCCAACCCCCGCGATGCTCTACGGTATGCTCGAGAACGCGCTCGGCTGGCACTTCGATGAGGCTACGCGCCGCGAGGCCCTAAAAGCCTTGGCGAAAGAGGCCAAGAAACGGCACAAGAAAGGGCCGTGGGCCGAGCACCCGTGGCTGTCGGGGAAGCCGCCCGAGCCGCCATCGGGCTATGTACCTCTCCTCGCATTTCACGTCGCGTTCGGCCCGCCCAGCCTCCCCTCGCTGATGACGTACGACGACCTCTGGAGCCAGAATCTCCACGACCCGGCCAGCCAAAACTTCTTTGGCGGAAGCCGTCACTACGATGGTGCGCTGGAAGACATTATTACCCGATCGGTGCAGAAGGACGTCGTGTTTGGCGATCGGGCCGGATTTGAGACGGTCGAAATGGATCGCCTTGATCAAGCAGCAAGTGGAGCCCAGTTGAACTTCAAAAGCGTCCGCCCTGCCTTCCCGGCCTACTATGCCAGCCCGAAGAAGCGCGAGTATGTCGTGCCCGATGGCGTATACCGCATACCGGTCCGCACAACGCCCCGGCTTGCGGAGCGGCTCGCGGATGCGCTCGACCGCCCCTTGGCTCCCCTCTATGCGGGGTCCAACGACGGCTGGGTAGACGCTTCGTGGGAGGTGTCGGCATGAGCACGATCGATCTTTTCGAGACGGCCTTGCCCCCGACTTCTTCGCAGGTCTCGGTGCTCGACTTCGCACACCCGCTCCCGCGCTACGGCGCGGCGGTCGCCCTCTATCTCGCCAAGAAGCAGCCGCAGGACGCAACAACGGTAAAGGACGCCATTCCCCTTGTTAGGGACGCATTAGGCCGCGCTTTGGCGTCCTTCTCCTTGCGCACATTCGACCAGCCCACCGACGCCAGTCTTGACAAGCTCAGGTTCCAGTACGTCCCGGTGAGCGAACTTGCACCCGGCCCTGCTGCCAAGCAGAATGCTGCCAACGGCTGCTATATGGCCCCGCATGTGCTTTCTTCGGACGTAGGGGCGGCAGGTACGGTTGCAGAGGCTCGGGCGCTCCTTAAAGCGCTTGACGAAGCCAAAGCAGCAACCGCTTCTGCTCAGTTCAAGCGCTCCATCAGCCCCGTTACGGCCAAAGGCAACTGGGGACGGAGCAGCCTAGCCGACCCGAAGGCCTCGCTGCTGATGGTCGCCTGTACCGCGCTGGGCACCCTTGCAGCCCTCAAACCTGCAGCTTGGCGCGGCAAGGAGGGGAATGTGGGGCTGATCCCTGATCTTCCGCTTGTGCAAGGCGACACCTCGCCGTTGCTGGCCTTTATCAAAGCATTCGATGACCTTACAAGCTACGCCGAAGGCCAGTTTGAAGCTGCGTTAGACCCTAAAGGCAAAGCCAGTGCCCGCAAATACAAGCGGCCTAAGATCTTCAGAGGCAACTATCCCGAAGCTGCACAGGGGTTGGGAGCGGTCTCGCTGGTCGCGGCGCTGGGCCGTGTTGCCCGCGAAGAACGCATCCATGCAACGGGAGACTCGGCACGAGCGGAACGTGCCCGGTCGGTGCTAGCATCGCTCGCCGAGCAGCCGCTCTACCTCATCTCGAACGCGGGCACCCAGCAGGAGCGTTTCGGCCACCATCTCGTGCGCTTGGCCGAAGAGCACGACCTCGCCGACGTCCTGAAGCGGATGCAAGGCTTACCCACCGGAGCGTCGGGCTTTAACGACCCGAAGGTGAGCCTGTACCGGACGATGTTCGACCGCTGGCTCCGCTTCTTCACGCTCCCTGCCTTTCGCGACTTCCTCGCCATTCGTGCCGACTACCCGTCCGAACTGGCACCCATCCTCTCTGCCTTCTTCACCTCATCCACCATGGAACTCTCCGAAGAAATCGTCGCCTCGGCCCGTGCCTACGGGGCCTTCATCAACCGCGCGGCCTATTACGCCGCCAAGGAGTCGGTTGATGACGACAAGCGCAGCGAACGTACGGGCTTGACACCCGCCGAATACAAACAGCGCTTCCTCGTCACCTTTGAGTCGTTTGTGCGCAGCGCCAAAACAGGCCCGGCACTTCTCGCCTCGGTCGGGCGCGAAGTCGGGCGCTTCTCCAAGCGCGACCTGCCTACCGAAGCCGCTCCGTTTATGGAAGCTGTCGCGCGTGGCGACGTGCCCGTGAGCGTTGCACAAGACCTGATGATGGCTTTTATGCGCGTCAGCACCTTCCAGAAAAACGAGGGCACGCCTGCCGACGAAGCCGAGGACGACATCGAAACCACCGGCGACGACGACACGCCGTCCATGGATTGAAGCCCTTTTCCCTTTCGTTTAGCCCTTCTCCTTTCCTCCCATGATCATCCAGTCCATCACCGTCACGCTTCTTGCCCCGATGGAAGACCACGCCGCCAACCGCGGCGAGAAACTCCTCGGCAACGCCTCGTCCATCAAGCGCCGCCCCGACGGGCGCGTCTACGTCTCCGGCCAGATGCAGCGCCACGCCCTCTTCAGCGCGATGGCCCGCATCAACGACGCTGACGAGCAGCGGGGCCAAACGTTCGTGGCCAACGGCGACGCCCCCACCACGGACATCGCCACCGACCTGCGCAGCGACCTCGGCGGGTTTCTCGATACCAACAAGGGCGACTATTCGGGCCGCCGCACGGCTCCGCTCTCGGCCACGCCTGCCGTGGCACAAGACGAAAGCGCCATCGGCCGCGACCTGCTCATCCGCATCAAGCAGGATGAGGGCGGCGAGAGCGACAAGAAGCAGGCACTGGCCACCAACGAGTTCTCGCAGCGCGACGTGATGCGGATGAGCTTCCATTTGGACGTGCCGGCCATCGGTACGACCACCCGCTTTCGCTACGACAACAAGATGCATGTTCGCACCGAGCACGAACACCACATCGACGATGCCGAGCACCGTCGCCGCGTTGTTCTCGCGCTCGAAGCCACCCGTTCGCTTACCGACTACGCCAACCAAGCCCGCAACGCCACCTCCGGCGAGCCGGAGCAGGTGCTGATCGTGCTCGACACCAAGATGAGCCGCAAAGCCGCTCGCTTCTTCGCGCCCGAAACCACCGACGCGACACGCAAAAACCTGCTCAACGAACTGGACGCACGCGGTGCCGTCTACTTCCTTGGCGACGACACGACGTTGGAAGGGGACAGCGTAGAGGAAGCCTACGACAAGGCGCTTGCGGCGCTGCAATCGGCGACGCTCTACCGTCCGGCCCACACCTATACGCCTCCCAAAAAGGATGGAACCGCTGGCTAAACCCTCCGGCATTCTGCTGCGCGATCACCGCCAGCACGTGTTCGATGAGGCCAAAGCGCTGCTCAACGCGTGGCCGCACCTCGAACAGCGCTACGCCGAACGCTGCAACGGTGCGTCGCTGCGGAAACGCCTTGCCGATGCCGCGTGGTGGCACGACATCGGCAAGGAGCACGACACGTGGCAGTCGGCCTGTCGGAAGGACTACAAGGTCTACCGTGCATGGCGCGTCCGGCAGGGACTTGCCCCCGACGAGGTAAACGCCGACGACTACCGCACCTTCCAGCGAGCCGCTTTCCGAGATTACAAAGCGATTCAGGAGGCGCGCACAGCCGGACGGCCTGTGCCGGAGCATCTCGTCCAAGAAGGCACGGCGCTCCGCGACGCACGCATCCGCCACGAAATGGCGTCGCTGAAGCGGGTAGAAGGGAAGGACTTCCCGCTCGCCGTCCGGGCCGCCATTGCCGCGCACCACGGCCACCTCAACCGCCGCAAGAAGTCACAGCGACGGTGGCAAGGTGACGATGGGGGCCGCTTCAAAGACCTGTGGGATGGATTCGTCAAGGCTTCGGATGACGTCAACGAGGACGAGGCGGAGCGTCTGATGGCCCGCTATGAAGTGGCAGCGGTGCGAGCGCTGCTCGTCTTGGCCGACCAGCGTGCCAGCGCCAGAGAAGCCGGAAACGCGATGCCGAACGTGCAACGCTTTACCTACACCTTCGAGCACGAAAAGAAAAGGCCTGTTCAACAAGCCCTGTTGGACGCCCTGCACGCCGACCCTCTAGCGCCCACCACCGTGCTCCGCGCCCCTACGGGAAGCGGAAAAACCGACGCAGCACTTCTTTGGGCGCAACAGCACATCGAAGCGGGCCTGGCAGACCGTGTCGTCGTGGCCATGCCCACGCGCTTCACCTCCAACGCGCTCGCGGTCACACTCGAAAAGGGCAACTTAGCCACTGGCCTCTACCACTCGTCGGCGTGGTATGTGCGCAGCTCTCCCGTGCCAGAGCGCGAACACGCCCGCGTCCGCGAGGAGCAGCGGCTGGCGCAAAGACTGGCGATGCCTGCCACCGTCTGCACCGTCGATCACCTGCTGCTCTCGCTCATCGGCGCAAAGGAAGATCACTACGCCACCTTTTTCTTCCTTGCCCACAGCGCCGTGGTCTTCGACGAAGTGGACTTCTACGATCCGTTCGTGCAAGCTAACCTGATGGTGCTGCTGCGAGTGCTGCGCACACTCGGTGTACCCGTGCTGCTGATGAGCGCGACCGTTCCCGAATCGGCCCGTGACCTCTACAACATCACGCGCCCTACGGTAGAGGCCACGCAAGAGGAAGGAGGCCCGCGTACCGTGCACCTACTTCCAGAAGTGGCCGACATCGCCAAGCATCACGGGAGCGTACCCCAAAGCGTTGTCCCCGTTCTGGAGCGTATGGTACACGAAGGCTGCGGCATCATCTACGCCAACACCGTTGCCCGCGCAGCAGCCTACTACACATGGTTCAAGAACCAAAAGGCGTGCGTGTGCCTCTACCACAGCCAGTTCACCGAACCCGACAAAAAGGCCCGAGAAGACCAGATCCTGAGGATGTTGGGCCGGGATGCGTGGCGAGGTGGGTTGGCCGGAGGCATCGTCGTGTTCACGCAAATTGGCGAGATGAGCATCAACGTGAGCGCCCCCCTTATGCTGTCGGAGCTATGCCCGTGGGATCGGCTTGCTCAGCGCCTCGGAAGACTCAACCGCTTTGGTGAAGTCCCTGCCGGGGACGCGTGGGTGGTCGTGCCGTTCCAAGACGGCAAACTCTACCCGGCTCCTTACGGCGCGTACCTCAAGAAAACGAACGACACCGAAGGTGGCTGGGAGGCTGGCGAGGCCTTCGTACAAACCCAAGCCCAACTTGAGCGCGACTTCGCGGAACGGTCTCCCGTGACGGCGCAAGATTTGTCCAGCCAGGTCGATGCGCTGTACCCCGAGCCGCCCGTCTTCGACGCGACGACGGCGCAGAACACAGCCAACCTCGAAGATATGCTGGAGCGCAACTGGCTCATCGCACAGGCCCAGCAGGACGACGACGAGGGCACAGCGGGAGATTTCCGCACCCGAAACATCGAGCCACACACCGTGCTCGTCACCTGCCATCCGTGGAGCCTCGAAAGTGCCGAGTCCTGCACACCTGACGACGATCGCCCCTTCCACTTCGACACCTATTCCGATCTCCAAGCCTTCCTCTTGAAATACGGAGTTTCAGTACCGGTTTACCTGCGCGAACGGGCCGAGAAAGCTGGTTTGCTGGTAGAGATCCCCTATACCGTGGGCGAAGGCCGCGCCAAAGACGAGGAGCAGCGCGTGCTTCTTCACTTTACCGGCTACACTCCAGAGACGGGGACGGGTCCCCTTTACGGAGTCGTTCAAGAACCTTCATCCCCTACTAACCACCTATAGACCTCGTCGCAAAGCTTCGCACCTACGACTACAAGGCGTGACGAGGTGACCCTCCGCCGCCCAAATGCAAGGCCTCGCCGGTACGACGCAGTCCCTCGCTGCCTGAGCACACGCCTCCGTAGCCGGAACGCAGACCTTCGTATCCGGAGCGTAGACCTCCGTAGCCGGAACGCAACGCTCCGTAGCCAGAACGCAGACCTTCGTAGACGCGACGCAAAGCTCCGTGGTCGGAACGCAGACCTTCGTAGGCGTGACGTAAGGTCTCGTAGCCGGAACGCAAGGCTCCGACGATGCAACACACGCCCTCGTAGGCGCGGGGCAGGCCTTCGTAGGGATCGCGCAGCCCCTCGCCGCGGCCGCGCAGACCGTCGTAGGTGCGGCGCAAGCCCTCCACGCTTACACCCGCCGCAGAGGAAGCGCGACGCGGCGTGTCGGCGGCGCACCGCAGAGGCGGCACGACCGGGGCGTCGGCGAAGCACCGGCCCGTGCAGCCGCCGCGCAGGACTTCGCAGGCCGGCCGTTCCCCCCGACCCCTACGCATCGTGCAAAGGTATTGCTTTTTTCGTATCGCCCGCATACCTTCCGCTCGTCCACTCTAACGCCTACGCGCCATGCCTGAATCCCCTGCCCCGCGCCGCAGCACCAACGACCGCCGCCTCGCCGAACGCATCGGTCGCCACCGCGCCCTGATCCTCGCCGTCCAGAACGACCCGGACGCCGCCGCGCTCGCCGCCTCCCGCGGCTATTCCGCCGATCGGATGCAGCAGGGCCTTGCCCTCGCCGACGCGGCCCTCGTCGCCTACGAGACCCGCGACCGCGACGCCGGGGCGCACTCGGCCTCCGGCCAAACCCTCCGCGAGCAGGAAGCCGCCGCCCAGCGACGCGTCCAAGACCTCCGCAGCATCCTCCGCGCCGTCTACGACGACGCTCCCACCCGCACCGCCCTCGGCGTGGCGGCCCCGCGAAGCGCCACCGACCGCGACGCGTTCCTCACCGAAACCCGCGCCACCCTCCAAGCCGCCCGGCGTGCTCCCTACGCCGCCGCCCTCGCCGACGCCGGGGTGACATCAGACGATCTCGCCGCCCTCGCCGAGACGCTCGACGCGCTCGAAACGGCGGCGCAAGCGCGGGTGAGTGCCTCGGGCGTGCAAACGACGTCCACCGCGTCCCGCGACGAGGCGTCCGACGCCCTCCAAGCGTGGATCACCCGTTTCCGTCGCCTGCTGCGGCCCACCTTCCGCGACGCGCCGGCGGTGGCCGCCCGCATCGGCTTCTGACCTCCCCCCTGCCAAGGCCAACGACCCTGACAGGGTCCTCTCCTCGACCGCTATGCAGCAACTTCGCATCGGCGGGATGCTCGTCGGCTACCACGGTCTCTGCCCGCGCAAGGCGTGGCTGTCGGCGCAGGGCCTGTGGATGGAGCAGGAGTCCGACACCGTCGCGCTTGGCCGCCACCTCGACGCCACGACGTACACCCGCGAGAAAAAGGGCTACGACTTGGACATCGAAGCGCCCGGCCTCAACCGCGTCCGGCTCGTCGGCAAGATCGACCATGCCGACCTCGACGGCGGGGTGCTGCACGAAGTCAAGAAGTCGCGTGCCGCCGAAGCCGCCCACGAAGACCAGCTGCGCTTCTACCTGTGGCTGCTGCGCCTCGCCGGGGTGACGCGCGCCGACGGGCAGCCCTTCACCGGGCGGCTCGACTACCCCGCCCTCCGCAAAACCCGCGACGAGGCGCTTTCTGACGACGACGAAGTCCGGCTGGCCCAGACTGTCGCGGGCATCGCCGCGACGCTCCGCCGCCCCACACCGCCGCCACGTCTCGGCCCGGAGCGCCGCACGTTCTGCGCCGCCTGCGCCTTCGAAGAACTGTGCTACGGATGAGGGCGGTGTGGGGTGTTGGGGATAGGTAATGGTCAGAAAAGACACCTCGCAGCTCTCCTCCACCCCCTCCTGTGGCCACGCATGGCAACGAGCGATGCACCAAGGCTTCTGACAACACTCCACGCCCCCTTACCTCCCGATGCGCCGCCCCTACTACCTGTTCTCGTCCGGACGCCTCGCCCGCCGCCACAACACCCTCGCGCTCGAACGCGCCACGGGCGAACGACAGCCCGACGATGCCGAAGACGACGACGGCCGCCCCTCGCCCACGCTCGAACGCGCCGACCGCGTGCCCTTCCCCGTCGAACAGGTCGAAAGCCTCTACCTGTTTGGCGAAGTGGACGTCAACACCAAGCTCGTCACGTTTCTGGCCAAGGCCGGCATCCCGGCGTTCTTCTTCGACTACTACGGCTACTTCACGGCCGCACTCGTCCCCCGCGACAGCCAGCTCTCCGGGCGGCTCCGCGTCGAGCAGGCCCGCCACGTCCTCGGCCCCAAACGCCGGATGCGCCTCGCCCGTGCCTTCGTGCTGTCCGCCGCCGCCAACATCGAGCGGGTGCTGCGCTACTACGCCCCCCGCTGCACCCCCGACGACGTCGACGTGCTCAAGGCCGCTGTCTACCAAACCCGCCTCGACCGCGACGACATCGCCACCGCACCCGATATCCCCTCGCTGATGGCCGTCGAAGGGCGCATCCGCGAGCGCTACTACCGCCTCTGGCCCCGCATCCTCGGCCCGCAGGGGGCGGCCTTTCCGTTCGAACGGCGCGAGCGCAACCCGCCGTCGAACGAGATGAACGCCCTCATCTCCTTCGGCAACAGCCTCTGCTACACCCTGTGCCTGCGCCAGATTCTCCGCACCGCCCTCGACCCCAGCATCGCCTACCTGCACGAACCCGGCGACCGGCGGCACAGCCTCGCCCTCGACCTCGCCGAGATCTTCAAGCCGCTGTTGGTGGATCGCGCCATCTTCCGCCTCGTCAAAACCGGGCAGATCACCGCCAAGCACTTCGAACCCCGCCTCGGCGGTACCTACCTCTCCGAAGCCGGGCGCAAGGTGTTCGTGTCTCATTGGGACGAACGCCTCGCCCGCACCGTGCACCATCGCGGGCTGGACCGGCCGGTCAGCTACGAGCGCCTCGTGCGGCTCGAATGCTACAAGCTCGTCCGACATCTCTGCGACCCGAAGGCCGATCCGTATAAGCCGTTTGTGATGTGGTGGTGACGAGCGCTCGCTGGATGTTCGTATCCTGCCTGCATCGTTCCTGTCCGCGATGCCCTATGTGATTGCCGTCTACGATGTCGACCAAAAGCGCGTGGCCAAGATGCTGCGGTTGTTTCGACGCTACCTGCACTGGGTGCAAAACTCCGTGTTTGAAGGCGACCTGACCGAGTCCCAGCTTGCTGCTCTCCGCACCGACGCCGAGAAGACGATGGGCGACGGTGGATCGGTGCTCATCTACCGGCTGCGCGACGAGCGCTACCACGAACGGATCGTCTTGGGGACGGAACGGGGCCACCGGAGCCGGATGCTGTAACCCGCCGGTGTCGTCGTCCTTCCGTTTCCGCCCGCGTTTCGGGGATGTCGCCTCCGCGTTCTTTGACCGACTGAGCACTCAAACGACCTTTTTGGCCCGTAGGAGGCCGTTTGCACCGTGTCGTCGTCCTCTCGGCTTTTTTGCGCTATGGGAGGACGACGACATTCCCCTTGGAATCGTTGCGCCGGAATCGGCCCAAACGGTTGTATTTTGGGCGTCGAACCCCCGATTTGTACCGGGCCTCAATCGCACCAGCAGGCATTGAAAGAGAACACCACGCTCTCCGTGGCGGGCCTCACGCCGCGCCTCAATCGCACCAGCAGGCATTGAAAGCTTCCTCTCACGCGAAGCCCCGGCGTGGCACGAACTGCCTCAATCGCACCAGCAGGCATTGAAAGGGGCAGCGGCGGCGACCACGAAACGGTTTGGCTCGGCCTCAATCGCACCAGCAGGCATTGAAAGACGTTGCCGGGGAAGCGGTCGAAAACTACTTCGTGCGCCTCAATCGCACCAGCAGGCATTGAAAGTCGTACCCGCAGGTGTCTATGAAGCCGCCAAGACCCGGCCTCAATCGCACCAGCAGGCATTGAAAGCCTCGAACAGTTGATGACTTCCGCAACGGTTCAGTAGCCTCAATCGCACCAGCAGGCATTGAAAGCAGCGGCTGCGGCGTCGATAGCCCCCGGCGTTGCGTTGCCTCAATCGCACCAGCAGGCATTGAAAGGAAATGGCCCGCCGTGGCCACGCGGGCGGCCACCTTGCCTCAATCGCACCAGCAGGCATTGAAAGTGGGGCACGGAGGAGAGTTGGGGCGTGGCGTGGACAGCCTCAATCGCACCAGCAGGCATTGAAAGCGTCGTTTCTCGGCTGCCACCGCAGCAGCGTTACCGGCCTCAATCGCACCAGCAGGCATTGAAAGCGAAACCTCCTCCTCGGGCGAGAGCGTCGGAACCAGGCCTCAATCGCACCAGCAGGCATTGAAAGGCGACGGCGTCGAAAGTGAAAGTCCACTGCGACGGGCCGCCTCAATCGCACCAGCAGGCATTGAAAGCGCCCTTGGAATCGACAGGCTGCACGGGCGCGCCGAGCCTCAATCGCACCAGCAGGCATTGAAAGCCATGTCTCTCCGCTCTGCTCTTGCACCGTCCGGGGCCTCAATCGCACCAGCAGGCATTGAAAGTTTTCAGAGGCGCGGGTGGATCGTGGGGCGGATGAGCCTCAATCGCACCAGCAGGCATTGAAAGGTCGTTCTGCCCGGCCTGCCGGTCGGTACGACGCTCGCCTCAATCGCACCAGCAGGCATTGAAAGTCACTTCAACGTCAGCAGAGTAAAGGAGCAGCGCAAGGCCTCAATCGCACCAGCAGGCATTGAAAGTCCCCAAGGTTCAGCCATTCGCACAGATCGCCCACGCCTCAATCGCACCAGCAGGCATTGAAAGTGCCGCCCCGATCCCCGGCGATGCGCCGGAATCCGGAGCCTCAATCGCACCAGCAGGCATTGAAAGGTGCGGTTCGGAGACGACCACACGGGCGTCTTCATCGCCTCAATCGCACCAGCAGGCATTGAAAGCCGAGGTGCTGGGCACATCGCGCCGCACGCTCTACCGCCTCAATCGCACCAGCAGGCATTGAAAGGTGCGGTCGTCTGCGGGTCGGTGTTGCCGGTGTAGGGCCTCAATCGCACCAGCAGGCATTGAAAGCCGGGTTGGGGCGTCCGGCAGGCTGCACGGTGTCAGCCTCAATCGCACCAGCAGGCATTGAAAGCGCCCGCGCCGTGGAACCTCAATCTACCGGCTCCTCGCCTCAATCGCACCAGCAGGCATTGAAAGCGTACGGCCCGCTTGCGCGTTCGGCTACGCTTCTGGGCCTCAATCGCACCAGCAGGCATTGAAAGTTGAAGATTCAGGTTGCGCAAGGGGAGCCGATCCGGGCCTCAATCGCACCAGCAGGCATTGAAAGTACGGGATGAGATGGGCAGCGCTGCGATTGAATGGGGCCTCAATCGCACCAGCAGGCATTGAAAGTGACCGTCACGCTGTACGGCGGGCCGGGCATCGGTCGCCTCAATCGCACCAGCAGGCATTGAAAGAGATGAAGCCGCACGCGCTTCCAGTGGGCCATGAGCAGCCTCAATCGCACCAGCAGGCATTGAAAGTAAGACGCTGCTGCACGGCAAAGTTGGGGCCAACCCGCCTCAATCGCACCAGCAGGCATTGAAAGGGTGACGAGGGTTGAGATAACGGCGCGGGCCGACGGCCTCAATCGCACCAGCAGGCATTGAAAGTTCGGTGTAGGGCAGCGTCTGGATCGGGCGGGGCGGGCCTCAATCGCACCAGCAGGCATTGAAAGGATGCCGAGTTGCAGTTTCCGGTTGGGCAGCGTCAGGCCTCAATCGCACCAGCAGGCATTGAAAGATCGCGTGCCGGTGGGTTGGGTAGTTGTAGGCTGAGGCCTCAATCGCACCAGCAGGCATTGAAAGCTGCGGCCTGCGCCGCAGGACGTGCCGCCGGTCGTGCCTCAATCGCACCAGCAGGCATTGAAAGGAAGCGTTCATTCGTCAGGTCTTGGGTTGGACGCCCGCCTCAATCGCACCAGCAGGCATTGAAAGGACGGTATGCGTATCCACGTCTGCAACACTTCGCCGGGCCTCAATCGCACCAGCAGGCATTGAAAGATGCGGTCGATTATGCGTCGCTGGTTGGGGCTGCGTGGCCTCAATCGCACCAGCAGGCATTGAAAGCCGGGGGACGTGCTCGTTTACAGCGTGGAGAGCGGGCCTCAATCGCACCAGCAGGCATTGAAAGTCGCAGAGCGCACGCAGGTGCGCCCGCGCATCGTCCGCCTCAATCGCACCAGCAGGCATTGAAAGCGAAACTGTGCATTACGAACCGCTCCCGCTTGCTCTGGCCTCAATCGCACCAGCAGGCATTGAAAGTGGATCAGAAGGTCAGTTGCCTGCGCAGCAAACTGGGCCTCAATCGCACCAGCAGGCATTGAAAGTCCCCGAAATCGGCGGCATGTTCGACGCGGGAGACGGGCCTCAATCGCACCAGCAGGCATTGAAAGAAGATGAGGACAGCAGCGCCAAGACCGCCGAGCACAGCCTCAATCGCACCAGCAGGCATTGAAAGGTGCTTCGTGACGCCGCACGCGGGGCAGACATCGGCGCCTCAATCGCACCAGCAGGCATTGAAAGCCAAGCGAAAGACGGCCCCCGCTGCACCGACCGCAGGCCTCAATCGCACCAGCAGGCATTGAAAGGAGGCGAACGGCTTCCGGGGGGTGCTGCGGTTGGAGCGCCTCAATCGCACCAGCAGGCATTGAAAGTCACGAAACTCCGCTACTGCGACGCCCACGAGGTGCGCCTCAATCGCACCAGCAGGCGCGGCACAGCGGCTCGTCGTTGACCCTGCACCAGATCGACGACGAACTGGCCGCACTCGAAGTTTGCAGCCCACCGACTCGTCGCCAAGCGTCATGTGCCCATGCTTATTCGCCTCGCCGCCAACGCCCGTCGTTACCGCACCGACTTGGGCGCGTGGTAGGCAGGCGACTCGTCGTCGGCCTCGGCGTCGTCCGGCGGGGGCGGGAGCGGCGCAGTGGTCGGCATGGCCCGTTCGGCTTGGCCGAGCTTCGTCCCGGCGGCCCGCGCTTCGGAGGGGCCAGACGAACCGCCGTCCACGCGCCGAAGGCTTCGGGCGGTGAGCGAGCGCAGGTCGTTCTCGTAGCGCCGCGTGGCCTCTTGGACAAACAAGTCCCGCGACGACACGAAGTGTCCGCCCAGTTGCTCGTCGATGCCTTTGCGGCGGTTGTAGTTCTCCTTGACCGTGCGGAAGCGGTTGACCTCCTCCCACGCCTCTTCGAGCCACTCTTGGTAGGTGTTGCTCTCGGTTTCTTCGTTCTGGCGGAGGATGGAGTCGACTTGGGCGAGGCGCGTTTCGTAGGTGCGGTAGGTGATGGTCGTCTTGTAGACATCCATAAACCGCATCGCGTCCCACCGCATCGCCCCGGCGACCAGCGGCAGCAGCAGCATCAGCCCCAAGAAGCCGCCGTAGACCCACCACGAGCCGGTGAGCGCGAGCAGCTCGCGGGCCTTCACTTCGGAGAGACCTACCAGCGCGCCGAGCGAGACGAGCAGCAGCAGTCCCCACAAAAACGCCGACCCTCGCGGCGCGCTGTTGGCCTCGTCGCTCGACACGTCGGGGTTGTTGTCGGAGCGCTGAGGGCGGTTCATCCGCGCCTCGATGAACCGCTCGGCCACCACAAGGCCACCGCCCACGAGCACGAGCGCGAAGACGCCGGCGATGATCCACGGCCACACCGGCCCCAGCGCGAGCCGCTGCGCGAACGTCCCGACCGACCAGAACGCCAGCAGAACGCCTGCCGCCAGCGTAATCGTCATCACCACCGTTTCGGCCCACAGACGCCGCCGCACGGAGAAGAACGCGCCCGCCTCCAGCCGAGGCTGCTGTTCCATCTCGGCCAGCCGATGGCGAAGCGTCGCCTTCTCGACCAGATGGTTTTCGGACTGCTCGCGGTAGAACTTGGTCTTGCGCGTCACGCGGCGCACCAGCTCTACGAGCGCCCGTTCGCCAAAGCGGCGCGTGCCGTTTTCGTTCTTGAGGTACGCGCCGTAGCGGTAACGAATGCCCAGGGCGTCGAACATAGAGGGGGGAGGCTACGGCTAACGGGTGCGAAAAAGACGATCAGCCCGAAGCCAACCGCTAACCGCCCTAAAATACGTCGTGCACGAACAAGTCTTTCTCCAAGGCGTCGGCCACGCGGGCAACCTGCTCCACCAACTCCCACGCTTCCTCAAACTCGGCGGTGACGAGCAGGTGCGTGGCGCGGAGCGTCAGGAACGGGGCCGGGCCGTCGTCGGTGCGGAGGTCTTCGACGCAGATCGCGCCCACGTCGAGGCGCGCGTTGCGCCGGAGCAGCCCTTCGCAGTCCAGTTTGGTGGGGACGGGGCCGACGGGAGCCGACGCAATCAACCGCGACGCGTCGAGGGCATCGCTGGCGTGCTCGTGGAGGAAGAGGTGGACGACGTGCGAGCGCCCGCCGCCGGTTTCGACCTCGAACGCCCAGTGGGCCGGGGCCATCTCGCGGGCATCGTCGCCGTACCGCTCCGCAAGGGTGCGCACAAGGATGTCGAACTGACGGCGAGGGGCCGAGGAAATCCGTTCGGCAGAGGAAGGCATAGAGGCGGTACGGCGGTGTTGACAAGATAGCCGCCGCCAACCGGCAACCGGCAACCCGTTCGAACACCCTTGGTGGAACAGGACATCGGGCGGTGGTTCCATCCCGTAGCCCGATTCCAGCCCCTGCCGATGCGCCGTCTCTTCGTTGCCCTTCCGCTGGCCCTCGCCGCCTGCACGCCGCCGGCGCTTGTGCGCGAGACGCCCCGCGCCCGCGCCATCTTCGTCTCGTTCGATAGTTTCAACGCCGACCGGCTCGCCACAACGCTGCCGCCCGAGGCCGTCCCGACGTTTCGTCGCCTCTTTGCCGCCAACGCGTGCGCGCCCGCCCGCCCGGCGTTTCCGAGCGTGACAGCCCCCGGCCACGCCGCGCTTTGGACGGGCGCGTACGGCGATGCGAACGGCATCGCCGCCAACACGCAACCGCGCCTGCCACGCGCCGACCACGCCCTCACCGACCTCGTCTCCGGCTACGCCGCCGACGGCCTCCGCGCCGAGCCGATCTGGATCACCGCTGCCCGAAACGGCAAGACGGTGGTGGCGCACCACGTCACGCAAGCCCCCGGCGCGCCGGGCTATCCAGCCGTAGATGCCGCCGAGGAGCCTGCAATGGCCGCCCGCCGCGCCGAGGCCGCCGCCGCGCTGGCCCGCCCGCAAGCCCGCATCCTCAACGGCTACAACCGAACCTTCGCGCCCGCCACGGCGCTCAGCGAGCAAACGAACCCGCTGCGGCCCGCACGCGGCTGGGCGAACGTTCCGGCCTCAACCCTCGCCCCGCTGGAGGTGGCGTGGAAGGCGGGCACCGACAGCGTGTACGCCCTTTTTACCGGCGACACCGCCTACGACCGCGTATACGTCGGGTTTAGCCGCGACCTTGCGGCAACGGTGCGGGCCGATGCCCACGCCGAGGAAACGACGATGCCGACGGGCCGCCCGCTGGCCCGCTACTTCTCGCCGCCGCTGGCCCACGCCACGCCCGGAGGCACGGCCTTCCTGCGCGCCCGGCTCTTCGACCTCGCCCCCGACGGCTCTCGCTACCTGCTGTTTTTGGCTGCGATGCCGCTCACCGATGCCAACCGCCCGGACGTGGCGACGGCCTACGACGCGGCGGTGCGCGGCTGGACGGGCAACGGCGCGTACGGGATGATCGGACGGGCGTTCGGACGCAGCTTTGCCGACGACGGCGACGGCACGGCGGAGCGCCGCTACCTCGAAACCGCCGAACTCGCCGCCGACGCCAGCCTGCGCGGCTCCCGCTGGGCATGGGCGCAGTCGCCCGATCTGCTGCTCGATTACTTCGCCCTCGGCGACGAGGCCGACCACCAGTTCTACGGTTTCCTCGAGGCCCAACGCCCCGGCTACGACGCCGCCCTCGCCCAGCACATCAACGCCGTCCGGGCGCATGTGTGGGCACTCGCCGACCGCAAGCTGGCGCTGCTCGACAGCCTTGCCCGAAGCACGCCCGGCACGCTGCTCGTGGTCTCCGGCGACCACGGGATGCGGGCTTCGTGGATGACCTTCCGGCCCAACGTGGCGCTGGCCGCCGCCGGATTGCTTCGCCTCAACACCGAAGGCCGGGTCGATCTGGCACAGACCGACGCCGTCTCGGTATCCGGCTACTACGTCTCGGTCAACACCCTCGGGCGACCCGGCGGGCGCGTAGCCGAATCCGACCGCGAAGCCGTGGTGGCCCGCGCCGAAGCGGCGCTGCGGGCCGTGCGCGGCCCCGACGGCCAGCCTGTGGTGTCCCGCATCTTTCGCCCCGGCGATGCCGACGCGCTCGGCACCGGCGGCCCGGTGGGCGGCGACCTCTACTACGACCTCGCCCCCGGCTTCTACTGGAGCGGCGAACTGACCGGCGCGGCGGCAGGCCCCGGACGCGTCTTTGCCAACCACGGCTACCCGCCTGTCGATGCCGACATGCAGACCGGCTTGTGCCTCGTCGGGGCGGCTGCGCCGTCCGGCCCCGCTCGCATCGTCGACGCGGCCCCGACGGTGGCGCGGTGGCTCGGCATTCCCGCGCCACCGCAAGCCATCGGACATTCGGTGCTGCGGTAAGCGAGGGGGTTCTGGGTGCTGTTTTCTGCCCCCCTACCAACTCCCCTCCTCCGTCTTTCTCCCCCCGCTCCCCGATGCATCCGCTTCGCCCTCGCGATCCAAACGAGGCCCATCGCGCCGCCACGCCGCTCGAACTCTTCTTCGACCTCGTCATCGTGATCGCGGTGGCGTCGGTCACCGAGACGTTTCACCACGCCATCGCCCACGGCCACGGCCTCGCGTTTCTGCCCAACTTCGTCTTCCTGTTTCTGGCGATCTGGTGGGCGTGGATGAACTTCACCTGGTTCGCCTCGTCGTTCGACAACGACGACACGCTCTACCGCTCGCTCACCTTCGTGATTCTCATCGGCGCGCTGCTGTTTGCCGGGGGCGTGGCGCACATCACCGAAACGCTCGATTTTCGCTACGGGCTGATCGGGTGGATCGTGATGCGCATCGGGATGATTGGGCTGTGGCTGCGGGCCGCCCGAGGCTCCGAGGTGCACCGGCGCGCGGCCCTGACGTACGCCGGGGGAATCGCGCTCGCGCAGGCCTGCTGGACGCTGCTCTACGTCCTCGTGCCCGCCGGATCGCCCGCGTTCTTCGGGTTTGGGGCGCTCTGCTTTTTGGTCGAGTTCGCCGTGCCCGTTGTGGCCGAACAGCAGGCGCGCACGCCGTGGCATCGCCACCACCTTGCCGAGCGCTACGGCCTGCTCACCATCATCGTGCTGGGCGAAGTGCTGCTCTCGATCGCCCGAGCGTTTGGGATGATGTCCGAGGCCGGTGCGCCCAAGCTGGCGCTGGCCGTCAGCGCCCTGTCGGGCCTGACCATCGTCTTTGCGCTGTTCGGCACCTACTTCACCTCCGACGAACAGATCACGAGCCTTCGGTTTCGCCGGGTGCTCACCTGGGGATACGGCCACGTCTTCTTCTTCGGGGCGGTGGCGGCCCTCGGCGCAGGCCTCGCCGCCGAAACCGACGTGGCCGCCCACACCGCCCACGTCTCCGCCGCTGCCGTGTCGGGTTTTGTGGGCGTGCCGCTGGCGCTGGCGTGGGCCACGCTGTGGATTATCCGCGATCGCTATCTCGACCTCGGCTTGCGCCGCTACGCGCTGCCCTGCGCGGCAGCGGGAGCGCTCGTGCTCGCCGGGTTGGGCGCGCCCGTGTGGGCCTATGCCGCCCTCTCGCTCGCGCTCCACGCCGCCCGCATTCCGCTGCGGCAAGCGCCCGACTAAAGAGAAAACGAGACGTCGTGCGAAAAAATACGCACCTTCTTTTTTTCTGCCGTACCTTCGTCCTCCCTTTCGCTTGTTACCGATGCGCCTCCTCTTGCTGGCGGCGTGTGCGGTCTTTGCGGCTCCCCTTGCCGCCCAGACCCCGCGCCTCTCCGTTCCGTACGAACGCTTCCAACTTCCCAACGGCCTCGACGTCCTTCTCCACCGCGACGCCACCACACCGACGCTCACGGTCAACACCTGGTACCACGTCGGGTCGTCCAGCGAAAAACCGGGCCGCACGGGCTTCGCCCACCTCTTCGAACACCTGATGTTCGAAGGTTCGGCCAACGTGCCCGAAGGTGCCATCGACACATGGATCGAGGCGGCGGGCGGCAACACCAACGGCTCGACCACCACCGACCGCACCAACTACACCACCGACGCGGCCTCCAACGCCCTCGAACTGGCGATTTTTGTCGATGCCGACCGGATGCGCAGCCTCCTCGGCGCGTCCGACCCGACGATCATCGACGGGCAGCGCGACGTGGTGAAGAACGAACGGCGACAATCGTACGAAAACCAGCCCTATGGCCTCGCATGGCCCATCCTCGGACAGTACATCTGGCCCGAAGGCCACCCGTACCACTGGCCGGTGATCGGGGCAATGGCCGACCTCACCGCCGCCACGCCCGAAGACGTGACGGACTTCTTCCGTACCTACTACACGCCCAACAACGCCTCCGTCGTGGTGGCTGGCGACATCGACCTGGCCGAGGCCCGTCGCCTCGTCGAGCAGTATTACGGCGACATTCCGCGCGGCCCGGCTCTTCCTGCCCTTACGGTGGTGAACACGCCGCTGTCCGCCGAAACCCGAATCGTGCAGGACGACGACGTTCAGCTGCCGCGCCTCTACCTCGGTTACCGCAGCCCGGCTTCCTACGCCGCTGGCGATGCGGCGATGGATGCGCTCGCCGCCGTGCTCGCGGGCGGCAAGAACAGCCGCCTCTACAAGCGCCTCGTCTACGACATGCAGGTGGCGCAGGACGTGGTGGCCTTTCAAAACAGCAGCCACCTCGGCGGGATGTTTGGCATTATCGCCACCGCACGCCCCGGCAAAACGCTCGACGAGATTCTCGCGGTGATCGACGAGGAAATCCAGCGGGTCAAGAACGAGGGAGCCACCGAGCGCGAAGTTCAGCGCTTCGTCAACCAGACCGAAGCCAGTTTCTTGGGCAATCTGGAGCGCGTGGGCGGCTTCGGCGGCAAGGCCGATCAGCTCAACCACTACCTCTACTTCACCGGCACACCGGACTACTTCGAGGCCGACCTTGCCCGCTTCCGCGCCCTTGCGCCCCGCGATGTGCAGGACGCCGCCCAGACGTTCCTCCACCCCGACGCCCGCATCGTGCTCTCGATGATTCCCACCGGACAAGCGGCCGCCGCCGTGTCGAACTCCGTCCCTGCCGTCAACCGGTTCTGATCTTCCCTGCCGACGGCTCGCCCCGACGCCCGTTGCCAGAAGCCCTGCCGCTATGCTTCGTCTTCCGTTCGTTCGCGCCGCCTTCGTTGCGGCACTCCTCGCCCCCGTCGCGCTGCCCGTTGCCACCGCGCAATCCGTTCAGCGTCCGGCGCTCACCGCCACGCCGCGCTTTGCGATGACGCCCATTCAGCAACGGGCGCTGTCCAATGGCCTGCCCGTTCTTCTCGTCGAAAAACCGGGTATTCCGCTCGTGCAAGTCGACCTCGTCGTGAAGGCGGGGAGCGTGGACGATGCCTCGGGCCAGACGGGCCTTGCCACGATGGTGGGGCAGATGCTCGACGAGGGCGCGGGCACGCGCTCGGCGCTCGAACTGGCCGACGCCGTGGACTTCCTCGGCATCGACCTGACGACGTTCGCTGGCCTGCACACGATGGGCGTCGATCTGAACACGCCCACCTCCAAACTCGCCGATGCGCTGGACCTGATGGCCGATGTGGCCCTCCGCCCGGCATTCCCCGACACGGAAATCGAACGCTTGCGGGCGCAAACCGTGGTGGGCTTGGCTCAGCGCCGCGACCAGCCCAACGCCATCGCGTCCGCGCTCTTCAACCGCACGCTCTTCGGCGCTCAGCACCCCTACGGCCGCACCGCCTCGGCGACCACGGTTCAGGCGCTGCGCCGCGACGACCTGATCGCCTTCCACCGCGCCCGCTTCGCGCCGGGCAACGCTGCGTTGGTGGTGGTGGGCGACGTGACGGCGGCATCCATCCTCCCGATGCTCGAAGCCCGTTTTGGCGCGGCGGCGTGGCCTGCCGCTGCGGTCACACCGTCGGCAACGGTGACGCCAGCCCCGCAGGTGACGCGCCGGACGATCCTGTTCGTCGACAAGCCCGGCGCGGCCCAGTCGGCAATCCGCATCGGACGCATCGGCACGGCCCGCTCGTCCGACGACTACTACGCGCTTCAGGTGCTCAACGCCATCCTCGGCGGCAGCTTCACGAGCCGTCTCAACCAGAACCTGCGCGAAACCCACGGCTACGCCTACGGCGCCAGCTCGGCGTTCGCATTCCGTCCGGTGGCGGGGCCGTTTCTGGCCGCCTCAAACGTTCAGACCGACGCCACCGCCCCGGCGCTCACCGAGTTCGTCAAGGAGTTGACCAACATCCGCACGATCCCGCAAGACGAGGTGGACAAGGGCAAGAACTTCGTCGCCCTTTCCTTCCCCGAATCGTTCCAAACCGCGTCGGGCACGGCGGACATGGTGGCCGATCTGTGGGCCAACAACCTCCCGCTCGACACCTACAACCGCTACACCGAGCGCGTGATGGCCGTTTCTCGCGCCGACCTCGAACGCGCTGCCCGCACCTACATCGACCCGGCCAAGGTGGCAATTGTCGTCGTGGGCGACAAGGCCTCGCAGGAGGCGGCGGTGCGGGCGCTGCGTCTCGGTACGGTCACCAGCTTGACGGTGGCCGACGTGTTCGGCGACTGACCGCGGGCGCCAGGCCTCTACATCATCCCCCGGTCTTTGAGTGAGGTGTAGCCCGTCCCGGCCACGATTATGTGGTCGTGCACGACGATGCCCACCACCTTCCCGGCCTCGACGAGCTGGCGTGTGACGCGCAGGTCTTCGGGGCTGGGTTCGAGGTTGCCGCTCGGGTGGTTGTGCGCCACGATCACCGCCGCCGCGTTCTCCAGCATCGCCCGTCGGAAGACGAGGCGCGGCTCCACGACCGTTCCGGCCAGTCCGCCAGCGGTGAGGTCGACTTCGCCGATCACATAGCCAGCGGTGTTGAGCATCAGCATCGTGAACACCTCGCGGTCGAGCGCACGCAGACGCGAGCCGAGCAGCGCGGCCACGTCGTGCGGTCCGGCGATTTTGACCCGTCGCCGCTCGTGTTCGAGGCGGCTCGTTTCGGTGCGCCGTCCGATCTCGAAGGCAGCGGCGAGTTGGACGGCCTTGGCCGGGCCGATGCCGCGCACGCGGAGCAGTTCGCGCACGTCGCGGGCGGCGAGGCCGTGCATCGTCTGGAAGGCCGCCATCACCGCTTGGCCGAGGCCGAGCGCCGAGACGGGGCCGTCTTTCGTGACCGTGCCTGTGCCGAAGATAAGCGCGAGCAGTTCGGCGTCGGAGAGCGTGCCGAGGCCCTTGGCAAGCGCCTTCTCGCGCGGACGCTCCGCCTCGTGCCAGTCGCGGATCGGGGCGCGGTAGTTGATGGCCGGTTCGCAGGCCGGGGCGAGGTCGTCGGGGCGAAAACGCGGGGCGGGGACGAGATGACGGGGCATCGGAGCGGGCGAACGTGTGCCCCGATAGAGTCCGGGCCAGACGCCGCATACCCTCGCCGCCGCAAAAACCGTCGCCGGATCTCAGCGGAGGACGAACCCCGACCGCACGCCCGTGCGCTCCCCGACGAGGTAGCCGAGCACGCCGCCCGCCACGCCGAAGATCAACGTGGTTCCCACCTTACGCCTGGTCGACCAATCGCCCGACGCGTTGTTGAAGGGCAGAGCCATCGCGCCGCCCATCGCGAGGCCCGTCGCCACGCCCACGCCCGCGCCCACGAGACGCCCGCGCTGCGGGTCGGAAACCTCGAGGGTATGCAGCTCGGACGTCCTCGTCGTCACCGTTCGTTCGCGCCGCTGATCGAAAAAGGCCGTCGAATCCAAGCCGATGCGAATAGCCCGCGCGCGCACCTCCACGTCGCCGTCAAAACGCAGCAGCACCGGTTCGTGCGCCGCCGCCCACGCGTTGACCCGGTCGTAGTCCGACGGCCCCGCCGGGCGGACGTTGGCGCAGGCGGCGAGGCCCAGGAGCGGAAGGACGAGGAGCGTACGCATAGACGGCGGAGGAGGAAAGCACGCCAAGATAGCAACCGGCGCTCAGCGCCGCGTGCGCAGCGCGGCCATGGCTGCCGAAAGCGAGTCCGCGTTCACGTCTCCGGCATACACCACCGTTCCGCGAGCGTCGACCACAATCGCGGTGGGAAATCCCGGAATGCCGTACGCCTTGGACACCTCGTGGGCGTTCCAGACGATGCGCCCCGGCGGACGGTTGTTGCGGACGAACAGCCGGATGGTTTCGGGCGCGTCGTTCACGTTGACCAGCACCGTTTGGAGGCGCGGATGGGCGTTCTGAAACGCGCGAAGAACGGGCATCGCCGCGATGGAGTAGCCGCAATGCGCCGTCCAGAACACGAGCAGCGCCGGGCGACCTCGCAGCGCGGCGAGCGTGGTGCGCCGCGAGGAGGCGTAGACGGGAAGCGTCCACGGCGGCGCGGCAGCCCCCACCTCGACCAGCGGCGTCGGCGGGCCGCTCTGCGGCGGGCGGGTGTCGGCGTTGACCAGATCGGCGAACGACCAGAAGCCGGACGGTACGGGCGGAAGGGACGTCTGGAGGTTGGCAAACGTCGTGCGCGCGAAGTCGCCGTTGTCGAGTTGCCGCGTCACCGTCCGGGGCAGCCCCGACGTTTCGTCGACGTCCAACAGGTAGGTGCTGCGGAAATCCGGCAAGATGCGAGCGATCTCTCCGTCCGCCCCCAAGGCCACGCCGCGAACGTTTACGCTCAGGCGGAAGGTGCCGGGCGTGGCGGCGGGCGGGCGCGTCACCGTTGCAGAGTCGCTGGCGGCGAGGGCGGCAAGGCCCCGGCGCAAGGCGTACAGCGAGCCACTCAAAAACGCACCGGATAGACGATCCGAGGTAGGGTGCAAGGCGCTGTCGAGCGTGTTGGCGACCTTGTCGTAGAGAAACGTGCCCGTTCCGTCGGAGCCGTAAACCACCTGCGGCGACTCGAACCGAAACCGTGCGCCCAGAGGCACCGAGGCGTCGAAGTCGAGCCGTCCTTGCGACGCAATGACCCGATGATAGCCCTCGGAGGCGTAGTTCAGTTCAACGGTTTGGTCGGCCTTGACCGACGTCAGCGCGTTCAAGCGGGCGTACACCTGGGCCACGTCCGACAAGGCGTTGCGCGTTTGCGCCGTAGCGGGCGCGGCTGCAACCAGGAAGACGACGGCTTTCCACATCGGAAACAAGGGGGCTTGTTCAACCGACACGGGAAAGCCGAGGCTGGTTTACAGCTCGAACTCGGGCACGCGGTCGCGTTTGGGCACGAGGCCGTCGAGGAGCGCGTCGTTGGACGGACTGGTCTGGACGTGCCGGATCAGCGCCGTCAGGCTGTCCACGGGGTTGCGCTGGTTCAAGAGGCGCATCAGCCGGTGCTGCTGGTCGACGCGGTCGCCAAGCAGCAGTTCTTCGTTGCGCGTACCGGACTTCCGCAGGTTGATGGCCGGGAAGAGGCGTTTCTGCGCCAACTCGCGGTCCAGCACGATTTCGGCGTTGCCCGTGCCCTTGAACTCCTCGAAGATGACCTCGTCCATCCGGCTGCCCGTCTCGACCAGCGCGGTGGCGATGATTGTGAGGCTGCCGCCGCCTTCGATCTTGCGGGCCGAGCCGAAAATCTTGCGCGGCACCGTCATCGCCCGCACGTCGAGGCCGCCGGAGATCGTCCGCCCAGAGCCTTCGAGGTAGAGGTTGAAGGTGCGCCCCAGCCGGGTGAGCGAATCGACGAGCAGCACGACGTCGCGCTTCTGCTCCACCAGCCGCCGGGCGAACTCGTGCGCCATCGTGGCCACGCGGACGTGATTGTCTTCTTCGCGATCCGACGACGAGGCGAACACCGTAGCCTCGGTGGTGCGCTTGAAGTCGGTCACTTCTTCCGGGCGCTCGTCCACCAACAGGCACAGCAGATCCACGTCCGGATGGTTTTGCTGCAACCCTTCGGCGATGGATTTGAGCAGGATCGTTTTGCCTGCGCGGGGCGGAGCGACGATGAGCGTGCGCTGCCCTTTGCCCAGCGGCACGGCGAGATCGAGCACGCGGAGCGTCACGTCTTGCGGGCCGCGAACGAGGTCGAAGCGTTCGTACGGGTAGACGGTGCGTCCGCTGTCAAAAGGTTTGAGCCGTGCCCAATCGGCGGGGTTCATGCCCATCACCCGCTCGATGCGTTTGATTTCCGGTGCGCCTTTGCGCCCGGGGCCAACCGTGCCTTCAAACACGACGCCGTCGCGGAGGCGGTGCTTTTGAACGAGCGCTTGCGACACGAACGGGTCGGCGGGGCCTTTGGGGATGTCGCTCTGAAAGGCACGGGCAAAACCAAAGGACTTGCCCCCGATCAGTTCGAGGATGCCGGTAAAAGAGGTCTCTTGCATAGACGCCACGAGAGGGCGTTAGGAGAACAGCGTGCGGCGCATCTGCGCGAAAGACGGGGCGGGATGCAACCGCCAAGGCGCACGCGGGGATGAGGGAAACCCCACCAAGCAGGGCATGCGGCGCTCCGGTCGAGCGCGGGCCGCTGCGGGGCAGAGTGAGACGAACACGCGGGGCAGCACACGGCAGACCTTAGGGCGCTTCCGCTGCGGTTCGGCGTGCTGGAACGGCTCGCCCGTGCAACGGGTTCCCGAATCGTTCATCAGCCCACTTGGGAGCTTCGTTAAACGCGGCTTTATTCCTTCTGCATGCCAGCTCCTGCCACGCTCGTCCCCGACGTTGTCGCCCGCGCCGAGGCCTTTCCGCTCGAACGCCTTCACGCTGTGGTTAGCGGGCCGGAAGACGCGCCGCCGCTGCTCGCCCTCCACGGCTGGGGATCGTCGGCGGCGCTGATGGCTCCCGCCGCAAACGCCGTATCCGACGGTTTCCGCGTGCACACGCTCGACCTTCCCGGTCACGGCCTCACCCCGCCGCCCGCCGAACCGTGGGGCGTGCCCGAATACGCGGCACTCGTCGCCCGCTACCTCGACGCCCACGGCCTCGACGCGCCGATGCCTGCGATCGGCCACAGCAACGGCGGACGTATCCTCCTGCACATGGCCGCCTCGGAGGATCTCGCCGGGTGGTTCTCGAAGCTCGTGCTGGTCAGCCCGTCGGGCGTCGCGCCGATCCCCTCGGCGGAGGTGCGCCGCAAACGCGCCCTCGCCAAAACGCTCCGCGCACCGTTCAATCTCCTGCCCGACGGACGGATCAAGGACGAGGCGCTCGACTGGCTGCGCCACACCTACCTCTGGCAGCGGCTCGGCTCGTCGGACTACAACGCGCTCCAAGGCGTGATGCGCGAGACGTTCGTCAAAACCGTCGGTTTTCACGTCGACGACCGGCTGAGCACCATCCGCGTGCCCGTGCTCGTGCTTTGGGGCGACGGCGACACGGCGGTGTCGCGCCATCAGGTCGATACGCTCGTGCGCGAGATCCCGGACGCGGGCCTCGTCGTGCTCGACGGCGCGGGACACTACGGCTATCTGGATCGGATGGACGTGTTCGCCGCCGCCACGCGCCATTTCCTCGGATTGGAGGGGACGATCTGATTCGATGCGGGGCCGGGGGCTGCCGAACGGTTGAATTCGGCGCGACGCGTCCCGCCCCGGCGTCGATTTGCCCGATCTTGCACCGTTTCGCCTTGCTGGGAGAGACGCCCCGAGGGGACGTCTCTACATCGCTCTTCGGACTTTGAATCTGCTCTTTGCCTTCCTCGGCGTCGTCGCCACCGTGTTTGCCGCGTCGCGGCTCGTGCGGCGCACGCGGTTTTTCCTGCACCTCTACCAACTCGAGGGCTACAAGCCCAACGAGTACCGGGCGTGGGTGATGGCGCGGCTGCGCACGCACGTCGTCCGCACGTCGCACCTCGTGGGCGCGGCGTTGTTGCTCGTCGGGTCGCTGCTGGCGTTCGCGGGCTGGCCGAGGCTGGGTGCGCTCGCGGCGCTCGCGGGCTGGCCCGTCGCGTTCGCCTCGTGGAAGCTCTACCGCAGCGTGCCGGTCAAGAAGCCGCTGGCGTGGACGGATCGGATGAAGCGCCTGCGGCTCGCCACGGCGGTCGTGCTGGCGCTCGTCGTGCTCGCCTTCGCGCTCGACGCGGCCTTCGGCGGCTTCGGGGCGCGGCTGCTCGGGGCCGGGCGCGGCGAGGCCGGGCGCGCGGCGGCGTGGATCGTCTACCTGAAAGGCTGGTTCGTGGCCGACCTGTTCGCGCCGTTTTGGGTGCTGCTGGCCGGACAGGTGATGAAGCCCGTCGAGGGGCGCATCCAAGAGGGGTTCAAGCAGCAGGCCCGCGACAAGGTGGCCGCCCGCCCCGACCTGCGGGTCGTCGCCATCACCGGCAGCTACGGCAAGACGAGCGTCAAGTTCATCCTCGCCGAACTGCTGGGGCAGCGCTACAACGTGCTCGCCACGCCCGGATCGTACAACACGCCGATGGGCATCTCGATCGTCGTCAACAACCAGCTGCGGCCCGAGCACCAGGTGCTCGTGTTGGAGATGGGCATGCGGTATCCGGGCGACATCAAGGAGCTGTGCGAGATCGTCCGGCCCGACGTGGCGGTGGTGACGAGCGTCGGCGTGGCGCACCTCGAAACGATGGGCAGCGTCGAGGCCATCGCCGAAGAAAAGGGCAGCCTGCTCCGCGAGATGAAGCCCGGCGGCGCGGCGGTGCTCAACGGCGACGACCCGCGCGTGTCCGCGATGGCGGGCGTGCAGGGCCAGACGCTCCGCGTGTCGCTCGGCGACACGGGCGACGTCACCGGGCGCGACGTGCGCTACGGCCCCGACGGCATGTCGATGACGGTGCGCGACGAAACGGGCGCGGAGGCGGTGTTCACGACGAAGCTCCTCGGCAGCCACAACGCGCTCAACCTGCTGCTCGGCGTGGCCGTGGGGCGGGTGTTTGGCATCCGCCTCCGGGCGATGGCCGAGGCGGCGCGGCGCATCCAACCCGTGGCACACCGGCTGGCGCTGCGCGAAGAAAACGGACTCTTGATTCTGGACGATGCGTTCAACTCCAACCCCGTGGGCGCGAAGTCGGCGGTGGACGTGCTCGGCCAGTTCCGGACGGGCCGCCGGGTGATCGTGACGCCCGGAATGGTGGAGCTGGGCGAGCGGCAAGTCGAAGAAAACCGCACGTTTGGGCGGCACATCGCCGCGAACGCCGATCTCGCGGTGATCGTCGGCGAGGTCAACGGCGAGGCCATCCACGCGGGCCTGCGCGACGCATCGTATCCCGAAGATCAGATCATCCGGGCGAAAAACCTCTACGACGCCCGCGAGCGGATTGCCTCGTGGCTGCGTCCGGGCGATGTGGTGCTCTACGAAAACGACCTCCCCGACCAGTACGGCGGGTGAACGGTCGAGGCCTCGGCCGTGTCGTGCGCCGCTCTGTGCACCCTTCGGCGCAGACCGGCCCCGACCACCTCCGGCCAGCTCTCCCATCGCTGCGGCCTCTGGGTGCGGCGGTGCACGTCTTGGCCCTATCGCGGCCTCGATTGATCTCGCCCAAACGGGATGCCATGGGCGAGCGCCCTGCCCCGCTTTGTCCCGTCGTCTACAACCGCTTCCGGCGATGGGGGCATACGGCACTGAAGGCCCCAAGCACGCGCCTGGGGACCGATTACACCGCCGCGATGCGCGCTTCCAGCACGGGCTGACGTATCGTAGCGGAATGCCGCCGCCCGATCTTCCGCTCGACCTCCACCCGTCCGACGTGCCGTTGCTGGTGGGCGTTTCGGGCGGGCGCGATTCGGTGACGCTGCTGCATCGTCTTGTCGCGGAGGGCATGGCCGTAGAGGCCGCGCACGTCAACTACGGCCTGCGCGGGGCCGACAGCGATGCCGACGAGGCGTTTGTGCGCGACCTCTGCGCCCGTCTCGGTGTGCCGTTGCATGTGCACCGCGTGCCGCCGTCCGGCGCGCCCGCCGCCAACCGCCAAGCGTGGGCGCGTGCCGTCCGCTACACGTTCTTCGGCGAGACGGCCGCGGCGGGGGGCCTCGCGGCGGTGGCCGTGGCGCACCATGCCGACGACCAGGCCGAGACGGTGCTGCTGGCGCTGCAACGATCGGCTTCGCTGGCGGCCGTGGCGGCAATGCGGCCCCGGCGCGACCTCGACCGTCAGCGTTTCCCGGGGATTGCGCTCGTTCGTCCGTTGCTGCATGTGCAACGCGCCGAGGTGCACGCCTGCGCCGAGGCGCGGGGGTGGGCGTGGCGCGAAGACACCTCCAACCGCGACCGCCGGTACGTCCGCGCCGCCGTTCGCCACGACCTGCTCCCCGCTCTCGAATGCCTCGCCCCCGGAACGACCGAACGTCTGGTGCACGTTGCCGCCGTGGCCGCCCGGCTCGTTGACCATCGCCGCCAAGCGGCCCCGACAGCGACCGATGGCAGGCTGCCCCTTGGCGCGTGGGAAGGGCTTGGGGCAGACGAGCGGAACGCTGTGCTGGCCGAGGCGCTGCGTCGGTTTTTGCCCAACGTCGACCTGCGACGGTCTCGGGTGGAGGCGCTTCGTGCCTTGACCGATGCTCAGCCGGGCCGGGCTGTCGTGTGGCCCGACGGTACGGTGTGGCGCGAGCGCGACGCGCTGCGGTTTGTGGCTGCCCCACCGGCATCCCCCTCCGAAGCCACCGTCGTCGTGCAGCCTCGCCAAACCGTTGCGTATGGACGCTGGACGTTCGAGGCCGGCGATTCCCTCCCCATGCCCGCCGATCCGGGGCGCGACCCGCACGTCGCGTATGTGCCGCTACTGGCGTTTCCGCTCGCCATCCGCCCGTGGCAGCCGGGCGAGCGCCTTAGCGTGCTGGGAGCTTCGGAGCTTCCGCGCATCAGCGGATTGCTCACGCGGGCCAAGGTGCCGTCGTCGGAGCGGGACGGATGGCCGGTGGTCACCTCGGCGTCCGGCGAGCCGCTATGGCTACCGGGTGTGCGCATCGGGAGAGGCTGCGCCATTGCGGTGGGCGAACCTTGCGTGCGCGTCGTCTTTTCCTCGGAACCGCAAACGTCTACGGCGTATTTTTGAGTCAACCATCCCGACGACGATGTCCGCGCCCTTCGCCGCCGCCTCGCACGACCCCGAGCTTCATCCGTACGCCCCCGCGGCCGACGGATCCATCGTCTGCCGGGGCGAGCGGTTCGTGCCCTACCTCACCCGCCAAGAAATCCACGCCCGCATCGCCGAAATCGGTGCGCAGATCAGCCACGAATACGCCGGCAAGGTGCCCATCCTCGTCGGCATCCTCAACGGCTCGTTCCTGTTCATCGCCGACCTGATGCGGGCGCTCACCATCGACTGCGAAGTTGACTTCTTCAAGCTCTCCTCCTACGGCGCGGCCAAGGTATCGAGCGGGCAGGTGACGGAGCTCAAGCGCGTAGACGCCAAACTCGAAAGCCGCCACGTCATCATCGTCGAAGACATCGTGGACACCGGCCAGTCGATGCAATACATCTTGGAGGCCATCGAAGAGATGAACCCGGCGAGCGTCAAGATCGTCACGCTGCTCGACAAGCCCGGAGCGCGGCAGGTGGATGTGCCGCTGGACTACGTTGGCTTCACCATCCCCAACCTGTTCGTGCTGGGCTACGGCCTCGACTACGGGCAGCTGGCACGCAACCTGCCCGACCTCTACATTTTGGAGGCGTAAGCGTGCTGGGGGTTTAGGCCCCAATGCCTGCCTGCACGGAACGCCGTCGCCGAACCACGCTTGGGGAATGCTCCAGAGATTCTGAGCGTAACGGGGGCAGTTGAGCGCATCCGCAAATACGATCAAGCCTCCGGCCGCAGAAGCTGCCGGAGGCTTGATTTCGTTCGCCGCGAGCCTTTAGCGGCGCGGACGAGGCGTCCGGCGTACCGGCGAGGTGCGGCGCGCAGGAGCAGGGCGGCCCTCGCCAAGCGCCTGCGTGGCCTCGGCCTCGGTCGTCACAAACTGCCCGTTTTTGAGCTCGTGCACGATGCGGTTGACGTTGTAGACGTCGTCGAGCGCTTCGAGCATGCCGCGCACATCCACGGCCACGGCACGGTTGTACGTCTCCGGAGCGTAGATGAACGAGCTGGGCAAGCTTTCGATGTTGCCGTCGAAGACGAGGCCGACGACTTCGAGGTTGCGGTTGAGCATCGGGCTGCCCGAGTTGCCGCCGATGATGTCGGTGGTGGCCACCAGGTTCATCGGCGTGTTGCGGTCGAACGACGCGGGCGGGTTGTGCCACCGCTCGGGCAGATCCCAGTCGCCCGCGCCTTCGCGCCGCAGCTTGAACGAGGCGTAGCGGTCGAACAGGCCGTTGAACGTCGTGTAGGCGGGGGCGGTGGTGCCGTTGTACGGGTAGCCCGTCACACGACCGTCCGCCATGCGGAGCGAGAAGGTGGCGTCGGGCGGCTCGTTGTAGCCGTACACGGCGAAGCGGGCGCGGCCAAGGTCAGCCAAGAGGTCGGTTTGGCGGGCGGCAAAGCCCGTCGCCGCCGTCTGGTAGGCCACGAGCTTAGGCACGATGAGCGCCGCGTAGCGCGCGCCAAGGTCGCCGTCGGGCGCGGAGCCGCTGGCGAGGGCCTGCGCCGCACGGGCCGAGTCGGCAAAGACCGACTGCGTCACGATTTCGTGGGCCAGTTGGGCGGGTGTTTCGGCGGTGCTGCCCTCGATGCGGAAACCGCCGGCCTCGTAGGCGGCGAGGAAGCGGCGGATGCGGGCGGTCATCAGCGCCTCGTCGAGCTGGGCGCTCTGGCGCGGCACGCGGGCGAGCGCCTGCGCCTTCTGCTCGGCCGAGAGCATCGGCAGCGCGGCGATGACGGCGCGGCTGAGCGTAGCCGACGTGTTGGGGCTGGGGACGGAGAAGCCCGTAAAGGCCTGGTAGTCGGCCATGTGCACCCGCTTGCGCGTTTGGAGCGCCGCGAGGCTGTCGATGGCGACGGCTCCTTCGGGGCTGGCGGCGCGGAACGACGCCTCGGCCACGCGGCGACGCTGCATCAGGTACGGGTCGTTGAGACCCTTGATGCGTCCGGTGTAGAGCTTCTCGCCGTTGGACAGGCCGAAGTACTGCTCCAGCAGCGCCGGGCTGTGGCTGCGCTCGTATTCGGCCCACAGCGCCGACATCGTCTCGCGCAGGTACGACAGCGTCTCCTTCTCTTGGACGTCGCGTCGCCAGTCGAGCAGGCTCATCGGTTCGAGCCGGTTCGTCGAGCCGGGGTTGCCAATGACGAACACCGGATCGCCTTCACGGCTGCCGTTCGTGGCCCAGCGGAAGTAGTGTTGCGGGCGCAGCGGCTGGTCGTTCTCGTACACCCGGAAGAACGTCATGTCCAAGGTGTAGCGCGGGAAGGTGAAGTTGTCGGGGTCGCCGCCGAAGTAGCCGAGTTGGAGTTCCGGAGCCATCACGAGGCGCACATCCGAGTAGCGCTTGAAGGTGTAGGCAGAATACTTCGAGCCGTTGTACAGCGAGATCACCTGTGTGACGTGGCCTGCGCCATGCTGGCCTTGCAGCCGCTGGGTGATGGCTTGGAAGGCCGCTTGCCGTGCTGCGGCGCGCTCGGCGGTCGCCGTTTTGCCCGCAAGCGCAGCGTCGACCTCGGCGGTGACGTCGTCGATGGCGATGAGCTGGTCGGCGTACATCGACGATGCCTTGCGCTCGTCGGCGAGGTTGCGCGCCACGAATCCGGTCTGGACGAGGTCTTCGCCGGCTCCGGAGAGTTGCTGGACGTGGCCGCGCCCGCAGTGGTGGTTCGTCATCACAAGGCCGTAGGGCGAGACGAAGGAGGCGGTGCATCCGGGGATGCGGAGAGCGCCAAGGCGGGCTTTTTCGAACCACGCCGCATCGGGCGTAAAGCCGTATTCCTGCTGGAAATAGGCTACCGGCGGCTGGTCGAACGTCCACATCTTGCCGTTGTCGAACCGTCCGGCGCGGACGGTGTCGAGTTGGGCTGGCTGGGCGAGCACCGGCACAGCCACGAGAACGGCCACGGCAAGGCCAAACAAGCGTTTGTACATAAGAACAAGAAAGAAGGGGTAAGGACGGGTGAAGGTACGAAGCCCCAAGGCTATGTGAGCGGGTTTCCTTAGGAGTCGCAGCGACCGGCGGGCTGGTCGCGTGGCATTAAGCCGGCTCGCCCGCAGCCGATACGCAGACCGTATCTTTGCCCACCGGCCTGCTTTGCGTACCACGCATAGCGCTTCAAGGCCCCAGCCCCACCTTCAGCCCATGCAACTTGCTGCCATGAGCTTCGTCGCTGAACCCGTCGGCCCCGGCGTCGCCGTTGTCCGTATCGGCAAGGCGCTCAATTTTAGCAACGCCGCCGAATTCAAGGCCTGCTGCCAGCAACAGCAGGCGGAGCGCGGCGTGCACAGTTTTATCCTCGACTTTACCGACACCGGCGTTCTCGATTCGACAGGCCTCGGCACGATCTTCTCGATCTACCGGCAGGTGACGCCGCAGGCGGGTCAGGTGGTCTTCGCCAGCGTGAGCCGCCCGGTGCAGGTGGTGGTGCAGTTGACGCGCACCTACAAGGTGTTTCGCCAGTTCGCCACCGTCGAAGAGGCTCAGGAAGCCCTTGGCTAAACGCATCTCTTCGCCCGGCCGGGCGCACCCGCTTTCGTGTTTTCGCGTGCGCTTCCGCCGGCAGGCAGAAGGCAAGCCCAAACACCCCGAGGTGCTATGACTGCCCTCCAATACCGTTTCACCGACCTTCGGAGACTCGTCGACGATACGCACGCCATCTTTGATGCGTGGATCGAAGACGTCTCCGAGGGCGGCTCGGTGTCCGGCGATGCGTTGACGTTGCTGCGGCTCAAACTGGCCGTACACGAATGGATGGCCAACCTGGTGCAGCACGCCCGCTTCGCGGGGCCTCCCGTTGTGGCACTCCAGGTCTTGTCGCTTCCCAGCGGCGAAGTCGAATGCCGCATCGAGGACAACTCCGAGGGCTTCAACCTCGACGCGGCGCTCGATGCCCGTCGACACGCGCTGCATGCGCTGCCGGAGCGCGGGATGGGGCTACTCATACTGCACGCGTGCTCAAAAGACCTGCGCTACGTCCAAGCCTCCCTGCCGCCCAGCCACACCCTCGTCTTCGTCGTGGCTGCCCCCGACGAAGACATCTTCCTCGACGTGCTCTTCTGAACCCATGAAGGATCGCTCCATCTTGATCGTGGAGGACGAGCACACCCTGCGCCGACTCCTCGAATACCGCCTCTCGCGGCTCTACCGCGTGCGCACGGCCGCCAACGGTCTCGAAGCGCTCGCCGCCGTGGCCGAAGAGCGTCCGGCCCTGATCGTCTCGGACATCATCATGCCGCAGATGGACGGCTACGCCCTGCAAGAGGCCTTGCAGAAGCAGTCCGATACCAGCGTCATCCCGTTCATCTTCCTCACCGCCAAAACCGACGCGTCCAGCCGCGCTCGGGGCCGACGCACCGGGGTGGACGACTACATCACCAAGCCCTTCGACCTCGAGCATCTGCTCAGCCGCATCGCCCGGCTGCTCGAACGCCAGCAGGTCTACCAGACCCAGCTCGACGCCTTCACGGCGCAGGATTTCTCGCAGAAGCTTATGCCCAAGCGGATGCCTGCGGTGCCGGACTACCACAGCTTCTTCTTCAACCTGCCCCGCGAACAAGGCGGCGGTGACTTTTTCGACTGGAACGAGGCTGCGCCCGGCACTTACTTCTTTACCCTCGGCGATGTGATGGGCAAGGGCTTGCAAGCCAAGTTCTATGCCTTCTCGTTTCTGGCCTATGTGCGCGGCACGCTCCATACGCACATGCGAACGACCCATTCGCCCGCGGGGCTGATGAGCCGCGTCAACCAGATCCTTACCCAAGACGAGCTGATGGGCGAGACCTTCGCCAGCCTGCTGCTCGCCCGCTGGGACGCCTACCTCAACCGCATCACCGTTTGCAACGCCGGGCATTGCCGCCCCCTCCTCGTCGGGCCGGACGGAAGCCAGCTGGTTGCCGACTCCGACCTCGTTCTGGGCCTCAGCCCTGACGCCACGTTCACCGATACGACCATCGAGCTTGGCCCGCAGCAGGCGTTCTTTGCCTACACCGATGGCCTGATCGAGCAGCGGCTGGCTACGGGCGAGATGGTGGGCGAGCACGGTCTCGCGGAGGCGGTGCAACACGTCCGCGAAGCGCCTGACCCGCTCGAAGCGCTCACCAAGGACCTGCTCGCCCGCTCGGCCGAGCCGGAGTTCGCCGACGACGTGCTCGGCTTCTGGCTCAAACGGGTGCGGTGACCAGCCGTAGGAAGCGTTCGCGAACGCCCCCCACGGCTTACGGAGGTTCGTTTTCGACGTGCCGGGCCAGCGCGGCACGGCTGGGCTTGAAGCCGGTTGCGAAGGGAAGCGGACGAACGGCCTTGGGGACGAGGTGGCGCGGCAGCCGCTCCCGCAACACGTCGCGGAGGGGCGACGGGTCGGAGCCGTCGCTCGTCTCCACAAACGCGACGGCGCGGCGGCCGAACTCCGCGTCGTAGGCGGGCACGACGACGGCCTGCACCACGCCCGGCAGCGACAGCAGCGCCCGTTCAATGGCTTCGGGGTGGACGTTCTCGCCGCCGGAGACGAACATCAGGTCGCGGCGGCCCGTCACCACGAGCCGCCCGGCGTCGTCCAGATGCCCAAGGTCGCCGGTGAAGAACCAGCCGTCCTCGTCGAACGGCGTGCGCAGCGCGTGCGGCCCGGCGTAGACGCCGTCCACATAGCCGTCGAAGCGGGTTCGCCCGCGCACGGCGATCTCGCCCGCCGAGGTGATGCGCAGGTCGCGCCCGTCGAGCAGGCTTCCGCTCGTGGCGAGGGCGTCGCGGGACGCGCCGGGCGTCGTGGCCGTCACGGTCGACGCCATCTCGGTGAGACCGTAGCTCGTGGCCACGCGCAGCCCGCGGGCGTCTGCCGCGTCGAGCAGCGACGGCGCGAGGGCACTTCCGCCGAGCAGCAGCGCCTTCGTCTCCAAACCAGGCGCATCCGTATCGAGCAGGCGATAGAGCTGGGTGCCGACGAGCGAGGCGTGCGTCACGGCCGGATCGGCGAGCATCGCCGCAAGGTCGTTCGTTTCCGGCAGCACGAGCACCGCCCGCGCCTCCAGCGCCCGCACGATCACGCCCACCCCGCCGACGTGGTGCATCGGCAGCGCGAGCAGCCACGCGCTCGTCGGGCCGAAGCCCATCCGCGTCGCCACGCCCCGCGCGCTCGCGCGCAGCGCCCCGTGCGTCAACACCGCCGCCTTGGGCGTTCCGGTGGAGCCGGACGTGAAGACGATCAGCGCGGGCGCGACGTCCGGCATCGCGTCGGGCAGAAACGGCGCTTCGCCAACCTCCGGAAGCGGCAGGGCGGTCGCGCCTGGCGGCAGCGCCTCCAGAGGCAGCGATCCGTTCGAGAGGACGAGCCGGGGCCGCACCGCCGCCAGCTTGGGCGCGAGCGCCGACGCCGGTTCGCGCGCGTCGAGCGGCACAGCCACCGCGCCGAGCCGCCACGCGCCCACGAGCGCCGCCACCGTCGCCGCCGACGGCCCGCCGAGGATCGCCACGCGGTCGCCGCCGTGCACGCCCGCGCGGTCGAGGGCGTAGGCCGCAAAAGCGGCGCGGCGTTCGAGCACGTCGGCAGAGAGCAGCATTGCGTAGAGACGTTTTTTACGGCAACTCGGTTCGCGGATCTGGCAAGAAGACAGCGGAGGCCATCGTCTCGGCCACATCGGCCACAGGCCCGCCGAGGCCGAGACGCGGGGCGAGCACGTCGGCGGCGAGGCGTCGGTACGGGTCGAGGCCCGCGGGGCCGCCGCCGAGCGCCGCGGCCAGCGCGAGCGCGTGGCGCGTCCCGACGCCGCTCTCGAACGCGCCGCTCACCACGGCGTCCAGCCCCAGCGCCCGCGCCGCGTCGGCCCACGCGAGCGCGCGACGCACGCCGCCGAGCACGACGGGTTTGAGGACGACGGCCACGGCGTACCCGTGCCTCGCCAGATCGTCGGGGGCGAGGTCTTGCAGCGATTCGTCGAGGGCGACGGGCAATCCGGTGTCGCGCACGAGGTCGGGCAGCCGCGCCGGGTCGGCCAGCGGCTCTTCGACGTAGCCGAGCGAGACGCCGCGCACGGCGTCGGCGAAGCGGCGGGCGTCGTCCCAGCGCCACGCCCGGTTGGCGTCGAGGCGGAGCGTCACGTTCGGCCCGAGCGCGTCGGCCACGGCCCGCACCCGCGCCGCGGCAGCCCGCGGGTCGCCGCCGACTTTCATCTTGACGGCGCGGTAGCCTGCGGCGCGAAGCGAGCGCGCATCGGCCGGGTCGTCGCGCACGAGCAGCGCTTGCATCTGCACCGTCGAGGCCGCGCCCGGCCGCAGCGCCTCGGCCATCGTCACGCCCCGTGCCTGCGCGTCGAGGTCGAGCCGCGCCCCGTCGAGCGCCGCCCGCGCCGACGGCGTGAGGGCGGAGTCGTCGCCGTCTTCCATCCACCGCCGCAGCGAGGACTCGGCCTCTTCAAGCGTGTCGACCGAAAAGCCGGGCAGCGGACACACGTCGCCCCATCCCACGCGCCCGGCCTCGTCACCCAGCCGCAACAGAAACCCGTCGCGGCGCGTCACCGTCCCGAAGGCGAGGCGCAGCGGGGCCGTGAGCGGCAGGTGGTAGGGAAAAAGCGTAGGAATCGGTCCGTGGGATACGGTGCGCTATTGGGAGGCAAGATCGCCGTACCAGTACGCCGCGGTGACGCCGCCGTCCATCAAGAAGTCGCTGCCGGTGATAAATGCGCCGTCCGTGCCCATCAGCAGCGCCCCGACCGCTCCCACCTCGTCCGGCGTTCCTGCCCGTCCCACCGCCGACTGCTCGATCATCCGCCGGTAGCCCGGCCCGATGACGACGACGGCTTCGCGGCTTGGCATCAGGCAACAGGGCAAGCCGCAGAGATCAAGCGGCGACGTGTTTTGACGAGGGCGAAGCCAACGGTGGCAGCTCCCCCACGCCGGTGCCAAGGCCGAAGGTGAGCGCCAAGGTGCTGAAGGGGCGCACGAGGTCGCTGGCGGAACCGCCCATCGAGGCGAAAGGGCCGGAGGCCAGAGGCCGAATCTACGCCCAGCAGTCCATGCCGTGCAAGACGTCGGTGAATCCGACACGACAGACGACCGGCGCACCGCGTGACGTTGTAGGTTTGCAGAGCGGCTTTGCTCGTACCGACTCCCTTTCCTGCCCCAGATGCGCTACCTCCTTTCGCTCCTTGCCGTTGCCTTGGCCGCCCCTGCCGCCACGGCCCAGACCTCGCTGCCGCGCTTCGGCGTGGCGTTTCAAGGAATGCTCGCCGTTCCCGACGGCCTCGGCGTGGGTGCACGCGTCCGGGCGGCTTCGGCGCTCAACGCCGACATCTCGCTCGCGCTCGGCCTCGGCGTGACGGCTTTCATCGCGGGCAGCGGCGATCGGGCCGACTACGCATTCGAGCCGCAAGTCTCGGCCATCATCAACGTGGGCGAGGGACGCTTCCGCGATCCCGTTGGGCAGGCCAGCAATGCGTACGTCATCGCAGGCATCGGCGCGTATCTGCCCGCTGGCTCGGAAAAATCGTCGGGGGGAGCCACGCTCCACGGCGGCGTCGGGTTCGTGCAGCCGCTCAACACCACCAGCCTGTTCTACGAGTTCAACCCGGCCCTCGTGGTGCGCGGCAAGAACGACGTGGGCTTCCTCTTCCCGGTGCGCGTCGGACTGATCTTCTAACGAAGAATCAAGGCCGAAAGCGCAAGCGCCCCGGCGACGAGTCGCCGCACGCACCGTTCGCTCCTCACCCGGCGCGGCGCAGGATCGAATGCAGCCGCTCGTGGTCGTCGCGGAGCATCCGGCTGAGCGCCCGGGCGGCCTCGACGAGTGCCGCCTCGCGGTGCTGGGCGTCGGGCTGCGCGGCGGCGATGTTGGCGAGCGCCGCCACGAGCAGCTCGTCCACCGGCACGTTCGGGTCGGGCGTGAGCGCGAGCGTGCGGAGGAAATCGTAGGGCGTGCCGATGGCGGCAATCTCGTCGGGGGCGGCGAGGCGCACGAAGGCGTGCAGCGGCGCGGGATGCGGCGGCAGCGTTTGGCGGACGGTCTGGCCGTCGTGGTGGGCGAGCCAGACGGCACGGAGCGTGCACGCGACGAGGCCGGGCAGGTGCGGACGCTCGCGGCGCACCTCGTCGTCGGTGAGGCCATGGGCGCGGATGCGGCGGCTGGGGTCGGTGGGGCCGATTTCGACGTGGCTGACGAGGCCGTAGAGCGTATGGCCTCGCGGATGCGCCGTGGCAATCCACGCGCCAAACGCAGGCGCTTCGTCGTCGCGGTAGACTTCGGCGACGAGCGCACGGGTGGAAGACGCGACGACCTCGGCCACCGGGCGGCGCGAATCGGGCGGGGAATCGGAGAAAAGGCGGAGGTCCATCGGCATAAATCAGGTCGTTCGTTTGCGGAACAAGGCCCTTAGGTTCCCGTCCTTAGCCGCGTCACCTTCTTCGACACTCCAATGGTCAACGATTTTCTGAAGTTCACCAAGGGCATGACCCTTCCGCAAAGCATCTCCCGCGTCGGCCTCGGCGACCAGCCCATGGCGGGCCTCGTCCCGATGGTCGTCGAGCAATCGTCGCGGGGCGAGCGCGCCTACGACATCTTCTCGCGCCTCTTGAAGGAACGCATCGTGATGGTGGGCACGCCGATCGACTCGGCCATTGCCAACCTCACCATTGCCCAGCTGCTCTTCCTCGCCTCCGAAGACCCGGAGAAGCCCATCAACATGTACATCAACAGCCCCGGCGGCGAAGTGTACTCCGGCATGGCGATCTACGACACGATGCAGTTCATCCAGCCCGAAGTGGCCACGCTCTGCACCGGCCTCGCCGCGTCGATGGGATCGGTGCTGCTCACCGCCGGAGCGCCCGGCAAGCGGGCGGCGCTGCCCAACAGCCGCATCATGCTCCACCAGCCGCTCGGCGGCGCACAAGGCCAAGCCTCCGACATCGAGATCGTGGCCAAGGAGATCATGTGGATCAAGGACCGCCTCTACGACGTGCTCGCCTACCACACCGGCAAGACCGTGGAACAGATTCGCCACGACGCCGACCGCGACTACTGGCTCGGCGCGTACGACGCCAAGGACTACGGCCTGATCGATCAGGTGTTCGAGCCTCGCCGCGGTTTCCGCCCCGACCAGAAGACGGGCGACACCATCGCCAAGACCGACGGCTGAGCGTATCGCCGCCTAAAAACGAAACCGTCCCCGAAAGCCTCGTGCCTTCGGGAACGGTTTTGCGTTTGGGGGTTTGGGCGTCTACCGCCTTACCGCGTCTTGCGGTACGGCTTGTAGGGACGGCCTCCCTTGCCGCTGCCGCCGTGCGAGCGCGTGCCGCGATCGGTGTGGCCCTTGAACGCGCCGGGGGCGTGGGCGCGCGGCTTCTCGTCGGGACGCGAGAACGGCTCGACGACCTCGCGGGTCAGCGATTTGCCGATGTGACGTTCGATCTGGCGGAGCAGACCGTCTTCGCCCTTCGACACGAACGACACCGCCGCGCCTTCGGCGTCGGCACGGCCCGTGCGTCCGATGCGGTGGATGTAGTCTTCCGGCTGCATCGGCGCGTCGTAGTTGACCACGACGCTCAGGTCCGAGATGTCGAGGCCACGGGCGGCCACATCGGTCGCCACGAGCACGTCCACATCGCCGTAGCGCAGCGCGTTGAGGGCGCGGCGGCGCTCCGACTGCGTGCGGTCGCCGTGGAGCAGCGCTGCGGGGAAGCCCGCGTCGTAGAGCGCGTCGGCGAGTTCGTCGGCGCGTTGCTTCGTACGGGTGAAGATGAGCACACGGTGGCCCGTGTTTCCGGCGAGCAGGTGAAGCAGCAGCGGCAGCTTGTTCGGCTCGTCTACGCGCACCACGCGCTGCTCGACCGTGGCCGCCGGGTTGCGGCGCTCGCCGATCTCGACGTGCGCCGGGTTGCGGAGCAGTTCGCGGGCAAGGCGCTCGACGGCCTTGGGCATCGTGGCGGAGAAGAGCAGCGTTTGCCGCTCCGACGGCGTGGCCTCGTGGACGGCCTGGATGTCGGGCTGGAAGCCCATATCCAGCATCCGATCCGCCTCGTCGAGCACGAGCACTTCGATGGCGTCGAGCGCGACGGTGCCGAAGCGAACGTGATCCATCAGGCGGCCCGGCGTGGCCACAACCACGTCGACGCCCCGGCGGAGCATGGCGTTTTGGGGCGCGTGCGGCATGCCGCCGACGATCAGCGCCGAGAACAGCCCGGAGCCGCGCCCGTAGGTGCGGATGGCATAGTCCACCTGTTCGGCCAGCTCGCGGGTGGGTGCGAGCACGAGGGCACGCGGTTGACGGGGGCCGCGCACCGGCCCGGCGGCGGCAAGGCGTTGGAGCATCGGCAGCACAAACGCCGCCGTCTTGCCTGTGCCGGTCTGGGCAGCGCCGAGCACGTCGCGGCCTTCGAGGCCGAGCGGAACGGTGGCCGCCTGAATGGGCGTGGGCGTTTCGTAGCCCGCCGACTCAAGCGCGGCCAAGAAAACGTCGGAGAGGCCGAGGTCGGCAAAGGTCGGGACGGAGATCGTCTCCGCAACAGTCGTATCGATCACAAAAAAGGACAGACGTGTTCCAGCCGCGCCACGACGGCGCAAGCGTATAAGCGAACCGACCGCCGCTACACACGGCACGTCGCTCAGGAACGGGTGAGAAGAAGGCCGTTCCGAGACAAGACGCTGAAACCGGATGGGCCGAGGCGGGCGCGCTGCCTGCCGTACCCGTCTGAACGCACGGCGGCGCGAAGGATTCCGCACCGGGCAAGAAGACAACGCAGAGAACGCACGAACGCCCGGCGAACCTCGGCCCTCGGCCTACGGCGTGTCGGGGCGGTTTTGAATCCGATCGGCGGGCGTTCCGGGCAGCACAATCAGCACCGCCGTGGCACGGGCCGAGTCGGCGGCGCTGTCGAACGCAAAGGCGATGCCCTGCCGGTCGTCGTACAGATCGTCCGTCCCAAAGGTCTTTGCCGACGGGTGGAGGCGCAGCACATCGGCGCGGGTAGCGTCCACCCGCAGCGGATCGCCTTTGAGGTAAAAAGGAGGGCCGTCGATCCGAATCTGCGCGACGAGGTACGGCGACTCGGGCGAATCCGCCGTCGCAAACACATCGACCCATGCGTCGCGGGCCGCGCCCCAACCGGGCCATGCTCCCCAAACCGTTCCTCGTCCGGCATCGGAGCGTGGCGGCTGGCCGAGGGCCACAAGCACGCTGTCGAACGGCATGCCGAGGCGCACCTGCCCCACGCGCACGCCCGGCACCATGGCGTACGGGTCGATGCCGGTTTCGCGCGGATCGGGCAAGGCGGAGTGCTGCGCCGTGTCGGGCGGCACGTCTACCGCCGCGAAGTCGCCGGGCGAAAGATGCGGCTCGGAGCGGCACCCGGCGAGCAGCCCCCAGGAGGCGACGAGAACGAGCGAGGCAACGCGCATAGCAGCAGGCGAACAGCGGCGTAGAAGATCGCAAAAACCCGGCAGGCTCGGCGAACCTGCCGGGTTTCACGCAACGGTTGCGGGCGAAAGGAACGCGCTCAGACCGCTTGGCCGAGGTGCCGCGCCACCGTCTCGCCAATGTCGGCAGGGTTGCGCACAACCGTCGCGCCCGCAGCTTCGAGGGCGGCGAACTTCTCCTCCGCTGTGCCCTTGCCGCCGGCGATGATCGCGCCCGCGTGGCCCATCCGCCGTCCCGGAGGCGCGGTGGCCCCGGCGATGAACGAGAACACCGGCTTGGACATCGTGCGGATGAACTCGGCGGCTTCTTCTTCCGCCGTGCCCCCGATCTCGCCGATCATCACCACCGCCTCGGTCGCACCGTCGGCCTCGAAAAGCTGGAGCGCGTCGACGAAGCGCGTGCCGATGACCGGGTCGCCACCGATGCCGACGGCCGTCGTCTGGCCGAGGCCGCGGCGGGTGAGCTGATCGACGGCTTCGTAGGTGAGCGTGCCGGAGCGGGAGACGACGCCCACCGGCCCTTCGGAGAAGATCATGCCGGGCATGATGCCCACCTTCGCTTGGCCGGGCGTGAGCACGCCGGGGCAGTTCGGCCCGACGAGGCGCGCGCCCTTGTTCTGGACGTAATGGTAGGCCGGGAGCATGTCGCGCACCGGAATGCCCTCGGTGATGCACACGATCACGCCGATGCCCGCTTCGGCAGCCTCGATGATGGCGTCGGCGGCGAACGGCGGCGGCACGAAGATGACCGACGTGTTGGCACCTTCCTTCTCGACGGCATCGCGAACGGAGTTGAAAACGGGCCGACCGAGGTGGGACGATCCGCCCTTGCCGGGCGTGACGCCGCCGACGACGTTCGTGCCGTACTCGATCATTTGCTCCGAGTGGAACGTGCCTTCTTTGCCGGTGAAGCCTTGGACGACGAGCCGCGTGTCGCGGCCAACGAGGATGCTCATAACGAGAGAAAGGGAGATGACGTGGAGGCAAGATACGGAACGACACGGCGCGGCCCGCCCGGCATCGCTGCCAAGCGGGCCCTGCGCGAACGGTTTCGTCCGGTCAGCCCTGAGGCGGCGGGGTGCTGCCGTAGGCCGGATGGTTCGGCTCGGCGGGCGGCGCGTAGGCCGGATGCTGCGCGGGCGCTTGCGGCATCGACGGGTGGGCCGTCGGGTCGTAAGGCGCTTGATCGTAGGGACGCTGGTCGCGCGGTTGGCCGCCGTATTGCGGCTGCTGGATGCGCATCTGGCTGTCGTCCATCGTCAGTTCGCGCCGGATATCGGTCGAAGCGTCTTTGAACTCGCGGATGCCCTTGCCGAGGCCGCGGGCGATTTCGGGGATGCGCTTGGCTCCGAAGAGCAGCAGAATCACCAGAAAAATGAGGAGGATTTCGGTGGCACCGAGGTTGCCCATGGTCGTGGGGAGATGAGGTCGGACGTACAGACCGCGCCGGAAGATGTTTCGGGCGAAACGTTACGGGCCGGTTGCCGCCGGGCGACGTCAGAGATCGCGTGGGTCTTCGACGAGCGGATCGTTGAGGTCGGCGTCCACGAGGGCCGGGTGGAGGCGCACCGTCACGCCGCGCTCGGCCACGAGCGCCCGCAGTCGCGCCCGCACCGCGTCGGACTTGCGCTTGTCGTGGAGTTGTCGCCGGTACGTTTCAAGGTCGGACACCTCTCCCATTCGCCGGTCGATGAGTTGGATGATGTGGAAGCCGAACGTGGTCTGAACCGGTGCGGGCGCAAGTTCGCCGAGGCGGTAGAGCGCGAAAGCCGCCTTTTTAAAGACGTGATCGTAATATCCCGTGCGAGTGAAGTAGTCGATCACTCCACCGGTTGCCGCCGTGCCGTCGTCGCTGTGGCGACGCGCCATCGCGGCAAAGTCGGCCCCGTTGCGAATCGAGTCCAGCACCAACGCGGCGAGGCGCTCCTTCGCGGCGTATTCCGACGGGTCGATGCCGCGCGTGGCAAAGATGATGTGCGCCACCTTCACCTCTTCGGACATCCGTTGGGCGAAGTCGTACGCCTCGGCATCCGTGGGGAGCGGCACGGCCTCCGCCCACCGTTCGAAGAGTTGCTGCTGCTGCTGGCGAAGGCCGAGCAGTATACGCACCGAGTCCATCGTCATCCCGGCGGCGGCGAGTTGTTCGTTGAACTGCTCCTCGCTCATGCCTTGGCGGATTTGCTCGATTTCGAGCGAGACGCGCTCCGTATCCACCGCGAGCGACGGGTCGGATGCGATCACGTCGGTGAGGAGCGCCAGCATCGCGAAGCTCTCCACGATGCTGCGGCGCAGTTCGTGGGCTTGTGCGGGGGCGGCAAGAGCCATCGGGTTTTGCTGGGCCAAGCCCATCATCTGGTTCTGAAACTCGTCGGCGGTGAGCGTGTCGCGGGTGCTGCCGAAGGAAACGATGGCCGCGACGGTGGTGTCCGTAATGTCCTCCCCGATCCGAAAACCGTAAGCGTACGGGTTGGTCTGGGCGACGGCGGGCGAGGCCGCGACGAAGAGGGCGAACAGCAGAACGAGGTGGCGCATGGATGCAGAGGGGAGAGAAGGATTCAACGTCGCACCCGATGCGTTTCGTTTCACCTACGCTTCACTTGACGCTGCCCGGAAGCGTTTCCGAACTTGATCCTCCTACACTTCGTCTTCCACTGCCGGAAGACGTCTTACACCACCCGAACGATGCGACTCGTCACAGCGAACTCCCCAAGGCGTCACGTATGACGCCCGCTTCGCCCTGACCTGTCCCGTTTGGCAGGAGGACGAAGCGCTCTCCGAGCCTGTCCTCCGCCCACCCTGCCGCCTTTGCTGCGGCCCCGTGGTACTCCGGTGCACCCCTTTGCCCAACGTGGTGCGCCCGTTTCTGGAAACAGGCTCGCCCGTGAACCGGCGACGTGCACGGTCTCCCTGCGCCGTCGCCCTGCACCTGTATTCCGATGAAGACCTCCAAGATTGTCGAACGCCTCGGCATCCGCCCCGGCCCGCTCTTTGGCCTCGCCGTCCAAGCGGGCGAACGCCTCCGCCAAGAGGGCCTCGACGCCCACGAACACCTCGCCCGCGCCCTCGACGCCGACGCTCCGCTGCTGTCGGAGGCCGACGCCGTGCCCGAGGCCGTCCGTCCGCTGCTCGAACGCCTCCGCGCCCACGCCGAGGCGCAGCGGGCCACCGAGGCGCAGCGCGCCCTCGAAACGCCGCGCACGGAGCCGCTGCCCTACGCCGACTTCGGCGCGGACCTCGTGGATTCGGCGGCCCGCGCCCAGATGACCAACGCCCTCCGCCTGCCGATTGCGGCGGCCGGAGCGCTCATGCCCGACGCGCACGTCGGGTACGGCCTGCCCATCGGCGGCGTGCTCGCCACCGACAATGCCGTCGTGCCCTACGCCGTGGGCGTGGACATCGCCTGCCGGATGATGCTCACCGTCTACCCCGTAGACGAGCGCCACCTCGACCGCCACCGCCAAGACCTCTCCCGCGCACTCGTGCAGGAGACGGCCTTCGGCGCGGGCGCGGGCGGGCTGAAGCGGTCGCACGCCGTGCTCGACGACGAGCGGTTTGGCTCGACCGGGCTGCTGCGTCGGCTCAAGGACAAGGCTGCGCACCAACTCGGGTCGTCCGGCGGCGGCAACCACTTCGTCGAGTGGGGGCTGGTAGAAGCCGTCGGTGACGTGGCGGACGACGCGGGCGCTCCGGCGCTTGCGAAGGGCCAGACGTACCTCGCGCTGCTCTCGCACAGCGGCTCGCGGGGCGTGGGCTTCGCCATCGCCAACCACTACACCGACGCCGCGATGAAGGCGCGGGCCGGGCTGCCGCAAGAACTCAAGCACCTCGCGTGGCTCTCGCTCGACGAAGAGGACGGCGCGGCGTACTGGGAGGCAATGCACCTCGCAGGCGACTTCGCCAGCGCGTGCCACCACGTCATCCACAAGCACGTCGCCAAGGCCGCCGGCCTCAAGCCGATCTTGTCGGTCGAGAACCACCACAACTTCGCGTGGAAGGAAGTCCACGACGGACGCGAGGTGCTCGTCCACCGCAAGGGCGCGACCCCGGCGGGCGCGGGCGTGCGGGGCATCATCCCCGGCTCGATGGCCGCGCCCGGCTTCGTGGTGGAAGGCCTTGGCCACGCCGCCAGCCTCGGCTCGGCCAGCCACGGGGCGGGCCGCCAGATGGGCCGCAAGCAGGCCGCGCGCACCATCGCCAAGAAGGAGATGGAGGCCGCGCTCGACGCCGCGGGCGTGACGCTGCTCGGCGGCGGGCGCGACGAAGCGCCGCAGGCCTACAAGCCCATCTCCGAGGTGATGGCCGCGCAGACCGACCTCGTGCGCGTGCTGGCGCGGTTCCGCCCCAAGATCGTCCGCATGGCCGACGACGACGCGGCGTACTGAACGACTCGCCCGGCCAGGGTCTTCGGATCCTGGCCGGGCGAGTCATTACCGGACCTTTCTTCCCACAGGCTTTCCCGGCAGGAGCGGCACCGGGGGCGTTCGGTTCGGTAACTTGCGGGCCTTCCCGTCCTGCCCGTGCTCCGCCTGCTCCTCAACGCCCGCGTCTTCGCGCCCGAACCGCTCGGCCTGCGGCATGTGCTCGTGGCGGGCGAGCAGATCGCGGGACTGTTCGACGCGCCGCCTGACCTCGCGGGCGTGGACATGGAGACGACCGACCTCGAAGGCCGCGCCCTCGTGCCGGGCTTGGTGGACGCGCACGTCCACATCACCGGCGGCGGCGGCGAAGCGGGCTACGCCTCGTCGGTGCCGCCGATTCCGCTCTCGCACTACACCGCCCACGGCGTGACGAGCGTGGTGGGCCTGCTGGGGACGGACGACGTGACGCGCTCGACCGAGAACCTCGTGGCCCGCGCCTACGCGCTCCGCCAAGAAGGCCTCAGCGCGTGGTGCTGGACGGGCGGCTACGCCGTGCCGCCGCGCACGCTCACCGGCGACGTCCGCCGCGACATCGTGTTCGTCGATCCGATCGTCGGATGCGCCGAGATTGCGATCTCCGACCACCGCTCGTCCCAGCCGACGTTCGACGAACTCGCCCGGCTCGCCGGGCTGTGCCACACCGCCGGGATGATCTCGGGCAAGGCGGGCGTGCTCCACTTCCATCTCGGCGACGGCGCGCGCGGGCTGGACTTCGTTCGACGTCTCCGCCGCAACACCGAAGTCCCGGCGCGGACGCTGATGCCCACGCACGTCAACCGCAACCCCGACCTATTCGACGAGGCACTGCGGCTCGTCCGGGAAGACGGCGTGGGCGTGGACGTCACGGCCTTCCCCGACGACGAGCACCTCGCCCCGGCCCTCTCCGCGTCCGACGCCGTCGAACGGTTCTGGAGCGCGGGCTTGCCGGACGCCCTCCTCACCCTCACCTCCGACGCGGGCGGCAGCCTCCCCACGTTCGACAACGCCGGCAACCTCGTCAAGATGGGCGTGGCCGCCCCCGACGCGCTGCTCGCGACGCTCCAAACGCTGCTCCGGCGCGGCCACCCGCTCGAAAACATCCTGCCGACGATGACCGCCACACCCGCCGCGCGGCTCCGGCTTCACGCCAAGGGCCGCATCGCCGCGGGGTGCGACGCCGACCTCGTGGTGCTGGACGACGGCGGTGCGCTCGTCTCCACAATGGCGCGAGGCCGGTGGCACGTCCTCGACGGCCAGCAGATCGTGCGCGGCACCTTTGAGCACTAACGTCACGCGTCAACGGTCAAACGACCGGTTTTTCGTTTGACCGTTGCCCTTCGCCCTTTGACCTTATCCTATGCCTTCTCCTCCGATTGCAGGTAAAAAACGCGGCTTCGTCGTCCCCATCGGCGGGGCCGAGGACAAGATGCACGCCCGCGTCATCCACGAGCGCTTCCTCAAGCTCTCCGGCAAAGGCGAGGCGCGGATCGTCATCATCCCGACGGCTTCGCGGCTGAAGGACACCGGCGACCGCTATGTGGCACTCTACAAGGAGTTGGGCGCGGGCGACGCCGTCCACCTGCCCATCCTGCGCCGCTCCGACTGCGAGAAGCCGGAGTACCTGAACCTGCTGGAGACGGCGACGGGCGTGTTCCTGACCGGCGGCAACCAGCTGCGCCTCACCACCATCATGGGCGGCACGACGCTGGCGCGCAACCTCCGGCGGCTCAACGCGCAAGGCGTGCATGTGGCGGGCACGAGCGCGGGCGCGGGGTTCCTCTCCGAACACATGATCGCGGGCGGCTCCGCCGGGGCCACGCCGACGCAGTCGGGCGTCATCCTCGCGCCCGGCCTCGGGCTGACGAACGCGGTCGTCATCGACCAGCACTTCCGGCAGCGCGACCGGCTGGGGCGTTTGCTCACCGCCCTCAGCTACAACCCGTTTGCCATCGGGATGGGGCTGGACGAAGACACGGCGGCGTTTCTCGGCCCCAACGGCGTGTTCGAGGTCGTCGGGTCGGGCGGCGTCACCGTCGTCGATCCGTCCACGCTCGAATACTCGTCCATGGCGAGCGCCGCGCCGGGGCAGCCGGTGAGCCTCGTCGGGCTGAAGCTGCACATCCTCACGAACGGCGCACGGTTCGACACCAAGAGCCGCGAGGCCAAGATCGCGGGGTGAATGGCTTTCACCTCACTCGCCGGAAGACGTAGGCATTTCTCTGCCGGGCCGCGCTGATACTTCCTTCAGGAAGGTCATAGGTCTGCTCGGTGTAACGCAAGCATTGTGCTCCAGACGCCGTACAACGGTCGCGTGTGATGCCCGTCAGCATGTGCCCGTTTTCAAACGCCAACTCAGCCGTTGACGTCCTGAGGATTCCGTCGAGACCGCGAGCGCTGAACTGCATCGCCCCCTCGTCCAGCCGTCGCCACATGCCTGTCAGTCGACTGGAGTCGCGACCGTCGGAGACAAACTGCTCGAACGTCGAATCGGCCCGAACGCTCAGCCGAACGAACTCGCCCGGATCGAACGCGTGGAGATGACGCACCATCTCGTGCTCTCGGTTCGCCTCCAGCGTGCGCGTGGGAATCTTGAGTGTCCCTTCAATCGTCACGACAGCTCCATCGTAGGAAGTAAGCGTCGTTCTTGGCACGGTGATCGTACCGTCGCGGTAGGTGTATGCGGGGGGGCCGCCAACCGGACTCGCATATTGCTTGTATACCCCAGCGGCATGATCCGCCCAAGCTGTCACCCCAACCTGTCCTTCGCCCAACGAGACAAACGAATAGGCATTGGGAAAGGGATGAATAAAGGGAAGCATCGTGAACACCGTCCACATTTTCTGACCATCGTCACGCCGCCACACCTGCACAAACCGAACGCTTCCCGAAGCACTTCCTGAGAACCGCAACTCCCCGGTGCCAGGCTTTTGAAGGTCGATTGTTTGAACCCGTCGGCTAATCGTAGCAAGATCGGCCTGCAAATCGCCTATCGCTTCCCACTCTCCTACGACCTCGCCCCTCTCCGGGCTAGGCTGTCCCGAGGAACTATCGCACGCCGAACAGCCAAGGGCGAGCGTTAGAGCCAAGGCCCACGATAACATCCTTGGCATTTCAAAACATGTAGAAACCAAAACCCATGAAACACAAAAGATGCGCGGCCAGAAAATCAAGCCCGAACGAAAGCCTTGTCCTGGAGTAGATCTCCTGTCGTCGTTCTTGTGGTTTTCTCCCTGTTCCGATGCTCAACGTCGTGGTGGTTGGCGCGGGCGCGGCGGGGCTGGTGGCCGCCGGGTTTGCGGCGCGGTCTGGGGCGCGGGTGACGGTGCTGGAGCGCACGCGCACAGGCGGCAAGAAGATTGTGGCGAGCGGCGGCGGGCGCTGCAACGTGCTGCCGTCGGCGTTCCGGGCCGAGCAGTTCGTCTCTGCGTCGTCGTCGAACACGATCAAGCGCATCCTCGCCACATGGCCGCTGGACGAGCAGCGCCGTTTTTTTGAGGACGAGGTCGGGCTGCATCTGGTGCTTGAGCCGGAGACGGGCAAGCTCTTCCCGGCATCGAACCGCGCGCAGGACGTGCGCGACGGGCTGGTGGACTGGGCCGTACGGGAGGGCGCGACGTTCCGGTTCGACGCGCACGCCGTGGACGTGCGCCCCCGCGACGGCGGCGGCTGGACGGTTGCGCTCGCCTCCGGCCAGACGGTGGAGGCCGACGCGGTGATCGTCGCTACGGGCGGCCTCTCGGTGCCCGCCACCGGCTCCGACGGCGCGGGCCTGCGCTGGGCCAAAGCGCTCGGCCACGCGATGGTGCCGACATACGCCGCCCTCACCCCGCTCACAGCCACGCCCGCCGTCCACGTCGCGCTGTCGGGCGTGTCGCTCGTCTCCACCGTTACGGCGGGCGAGGGTAAGAAGGCCCGCGTCGCCACGGGCGGCTTCCTCGTCACCCACCGAGGGTACAGCGGCCCGGCGGTGCTCGACGTGTCGCATCGGTTTGTCGTGGACGCCTCCACGCCGATCGCGGTGGCGTGGGACGGCGCATCTGCCGACGTGTGGGATGAGCGCCTCCGCGCCGCAGGCACCGTCCTCGCCGCCGTGCGCCGCCACCTGCCGCAGCGCCTCGCCGACGCGCTCGTCGCGGAATCGGGCGTCGCGCCGGGCACGTCGCTCGCGCAGCTTCGCAAGGCCGACCGCGCCCGGCTCGTGGCGCTACTCGCCGCCTACCGCCTGCCCGTTACCGGGCACGAGGGCTACAAGAAAGCCGAGGTGACGGGCGGCGGCGTGGCCCTCTCCGAGGTCGATCCGCGCACGCTCGAAAGCCGCTCACGCCCCGGCCTGTTCTTCTGCGGCGAAGTCCTCGACGCGTTCGGGCCGATCGGCGGGTACAACTTCCTGTGGGCGTGGACGACCGGGCGGCTGGCCGGACTGGGATGTTGGGGTGGATAATGGGGAGCTGGACGGTCGCGTCGCGACCTGTTGCCGGAAAGGAAGCGCGCCGCTTCTGACAACAGCGACCGAAGGGAGCGTCCAACTCCCCACAACCTACACGTCCTTACTGCACCACCCCGACGCTCGCGTGGTCGCCGATGTTGAGTTTCCCGGCGAAGTCCTTCACCATCGCCTGCTGGCCCACGAGCGCGCCGTCGAGGTGCGAGGCTTCCACCCGCGCCTTGGCAAAGACGATGCTGCGCGCCACCGTGCTGCCGGTGATCGTGGCCCCGGCTTCGATGCTCGCGTGCGGCCCGACGACCGCGTTCACAATCTTCGCGCCCGGCCCGATGTAGACGGGCTGGATGAACACGCTGTTTTCGCCCTGCGCATCGGTGGTGGCCTCGCGCCCGATGATGTCTTGCGTCGTTTCGAGCAGCGCCGGGATGGTGCCGCAGTCGAGCCAGTCGGTCACGCCCGCCGTCTTGAAGACCTTGCCCTGCTTGAGCAGCGCGTCCATCGCGTCGGTGAGTTGGTATTCGCCCTTTACCGCGCGGCCCTCGTCCATCAGCCGCTGGCACTCGCGGCGCATGTCGGCCAGTTCCTTCACCCAGTAGATGCCGATGAGGGCCTCGTTGGAGATGGGCTCCGACGGCTTCTCGACGAACGCCGTCACGCGGTCGCCCTCGCGCACGGCCACGCCGAAGCGGCGCGGGTCTTCGACGGTCTTCGTCCACGCCACGCAGTCGGCCCCCTCAAACACGCTGGCGTCCCTGGGCATGTAGAAGAGCGTGTCGGCAAAGACGATCACGCCCTCGTCGGCCAGATGGTCGCCCGCCATCAGCACCGCGTGGGCCGTGCCCTCGGCCTTGGGCTGGACGGCAAAGTGCGCCGCGATGCCGTGCGGCGCGCAGATAGCGGCCAAGTCGCGGCGAACCTCGTCGCCGAAGTCGGGGCCGAGCACAAACACGGCTTCGGTGATCGGGCGCGGCAGCACCTCGGCGAACGTCTCGACGATGCGCTGCACCATCGATTTGCCGCAGACGTGGAGCAGCGGCTTGGGGGTGACGTGCGAGTGCGGGCGGACGCGCGTGCCGCGCCCGGCCATCGGGATGATGAGCTTCATAGAAAAGGTCGAACGCCGAGCGGCGAGGGTCAAACAGGAGAGAAGGGGTAGGAGACGGGATGGCTCCGGAAGTTGCGCGTTGGTATCGGCAGATACCCACGCAAACTACGCTCAAACCCTACCGACTGCTGCCGCGCTGTACAGCCAAGGCTACACCGTGTCCACCGCAGCTGGACATTCTCGGCGGCAACGTTGGCCTGCGTCACGAGGCGTTCCCATTCCTTCCACAACAAATCGTACGCGTGCTAAATGTGATTTTTGGGTCGTCTACGGCAAACGAGGGTGCCAATCGCGGGCATCGTTGCGAGAGCGTCACGGGCAAGCTGTGGCCCTTTGGACCCACGGAACGGCTTTGGGAGGTAGAACGGCCAAGCAGATCGTTCTGCGTTTCGTTTTTGGATCTCCCCCCTCTCTCCACCACCATGACCATCGTGAAGAACCACCGCTACGCTGCCATCGCCGCCGCCCTTCTGCTTGCAGCGCCGGGCTGTCAGACACTGAGCAACCTCTCCAACACCGAGAAGGGTGCCGGTGCCGGTGCCGTGATCGGCGGCGCGGCTGGGGCCGTGATTGGCCGCAACCAAGGCAACACCGCCAAAGGCGCGATCATCGGCGCGGCCCTCGGCGGCGCGGCAGGCGCAATTATCGGCCGCCAGATGGACCGTCAGGCCGCCGAACTCGAAGACGAGATCGCCAACGCCGAAGTCGAGCGCGTGGGCGAAGGCATCCAGGTGACGTTCAACAACGCCATCCTCTTCGACATCGCCAAGTCCGACCTGCGCCCGCAGAGCCAAGCCGATCTCGCCGACCTCGCCACGAGCCTCAACAAGTATCCGAACACGAACATCGTGATCTACGGGCACACCGACAACACCGGCTCCGACGCCACCAACGACGCACTTTCGGTGCGCCGGGCGCAGGCCGCGGGCAACTACCTGATCTCGCAAGGCGTGGCGTCGAGCCGCATCACGACCGTGGGCCGTGGCGAGCGCGAGCCGATTGCCACCAACGACACCGCCGAAGGCCGCCAGACCAACCGCCGCGTGGAAGTGGGCATCTTCGCCAACGACGAGTTCCGCCGTCAAGCCGAGCAGCAGTCCGGCTCGAACTAACGCCGAACCCTGTGCGCGTGACGCCGTACAAGCGCTGAATGCCGCCTCCGCCCGACGGGTTGGAGGCGGCATCCGTTTTCTCTGTCGGCTTTCGTTGTTCAGGCGTCTGGCCGATTCCCCTATGAGGCCCCTTTTCCCCTGCGTATGGAATCCCCCCTGTTGCTCAAGCCCGAAACGATGACCCCCGAGGAGCAGATTGCGTGGCAGCGCAAGCAGCTCCAAGACCTCTGGCACGTCTTCAACGTGATGGGCGAGATGGTGAAAGGCTACGAGAACCTCTCGCGCCTCGGCCCGTGCATCACTATTTTCGGCTCGGCCCGCTCCAAGGAAGACTCCCGCGAGTACCAGATGGCGATGGAAGCCGCGAAGGCGTGCGTGGCGCGTGGCTACGGCGTGATCACCGGCGGCGGGCCGGGGGTGATGGAGGCCGGCAACCGCGGCGCGCACGAGGCGGGCGGCGTAAGCGTGGGCCTCAACATCGTGCTGCCGTTTGAGCAGCACGTCAACCCGTATGTGGACACGACGCTCAACTTCGAGCACTTCTTCGTCCGCAAGACGATGCTGATGAAGTACGCGCAGGGCTTCATTTGCCTGCCCGGCGGCTTCGGCACGCTCGACGAACTCTCCGAAGCGCTCACGCTCATCCAGACCGGAAAGGCCACCCGCTTCCCCATCGTGCTGCTCGGCGTGGACTTCTGGGGGTCTTTTGTGGACTGGATCAAGACGACGCTGCTGGGCGGCGGCTTCGTCTCGCCGGAGGATATGGAGCTGTTCCACCTCGTCGACGACCCGGAGCACGCCGTCCGCATCATCGACGACTTCTACCGCGAACACGCCCTCGCGCCGAATTTCTGAGCGTTGGTCGTTGTAGGTGGGGAGTTGTCCGATTGGCTTCTACCCTTCTGCCAACGCTCCATCCTCAACCCTCCACTCCCTTCTCGCTGTGAAGGCTCTCGTCCTGCTGCTGCTCGCTGCCCCTGCTGCGTTGGCCCAGTCTATGGAGCCGCCGCAGCGGGCCGCGTACAACCGCGGCACGGCGCTGGTGGCCAGCGGGCAAAACGATGCCGCCTACGCCGCCTTTGCCGAGGCGGCACAGGTGGCCGAGAGCCGCGGCGACACGGCGGTGAGCGTCCGCGCCCGGCGGGTTTTGGCGCAGATGGACTACAACCACGGCGCACGACTCGTTTGGATGCAGCGCACCCAAGATGCCCTGCCCTACTTCGAGGCCGGCCTCGCCAACGACCCCGCCAACGCCCGCAACGCCCTCGGCTTGGCCCAAGCCTTGGCCCGTCTGGGACGCGAAGACGATGCCCTCACAGCCTTCGTAACCGCCCGCGACCTCGCCCTCCGACAAGGCGACGACGCCCTTGCACAAACCGTCCGAGCTTCCCTGCGCGACCATTTTCTTGCCACGCTCCGCCCGTACCTCGACCGCCTCGACGCGACGCTGCCTGCGCCGGTGGCCTCGACCGTGCTCGACCGCCTCGATCTGGCCGAAGCCCACGGCGTAACGGGCGACGACGTGCGCTACCTCCGCGCCCGCACCTTGCTGGCGCTGGGATTGGCCGACAGCGCTCTTGCGGTGGCCAATGCCTCTCTGGCCAACCACCGGGGCACCCAAGACGCCGCCGCGCCGTTTCAGTTCGTGCGTGGCGAGGCTCTCCGAGCGCTCGGACGCCGCACCGAGGCGCAAGCCGCCTACCGCGCCGCCCGCTACGGCATCGTCGCCGCGTGGGCCGACGAACGCCTGCGCACCTTCTGACGCCCGATCACATCCCCGCCGCAATCGTCACGGGAAACGTCACGTTTACGTCGCGCTCCATCGCGGCCGTGGGCACGCCGCTGGCCGCCGTCTTGCCTGCCGCGCTGCCAAAGTGGACGAGTTCGAGTTGCAGCGTGCCCGTCGCGGCCGTGCTGCCCGTCACCGTGGCCGTCGTGGTGCGGCGGAAGGGCAAGCCCCCGGCATCGTTGTCGGTGCTGGACACCGCAAGACGCCCTACCATCCCTCCGCCGACGGTGTAGACGAACGCGTGCTCGTCGTTCTCGGCCACGATTTCGTTCGTGATCTCGCCGCTGGAGCCGAAGGCGGCAACCACGCCGGTGTACGTCTCTCCCGCAACGAGCGTCACGCCGGTGATCTCGCCGCTATCGACCACGCCGTTGCGGTTGGCGTCGTTGAACGTGGCGACCTGCGCCGTGCCGCCGCCGCTGGGCGTGAGCGTATAGGTGACCTTGGCGATAACCTCTCCCTCGTCGGTCGTGTCGCCGGCGCTGTCGCAGCCGGTGGCGGTAAGGGCGGCAAGAAGTGCAAGTACAAGTGTTGAGCGTTGCATAGGGGATTGGAGATGGATGGTTGATGGGGATCTGAAGGTTGGATGGGGTCGGAATGCGCAACCGGCACGCGAAAACCGTTATCAAAACGGCACCTCGACGCGCAGCGTCGCCATGCGTCCCGGCGCGTCCACGAAATAGCGCCAGCGGCTGAGGTAGTCGCGGTAGGCCGTGTCGAGCAGGTTTTCGATGGACAGCCCGACCGTGCCCCCGCCGCGTCGCGTCCGAAACGACGCCGACAGGTCGAAGTCGAGCAGCGCGTAGCCCGGCGGCGGCGGCGCAAAGTCGGGCAAGGACGCCGGCACATGCGTTTGCTTGGCGACGACGCGCGTGCCGAACGCGACCTCGGCTTCGCGCAGTGGCCCAACGGTTCCGAGCAACGCGGTGGCCCGCACGCTCGCCCGTGGCGATGGCAGCCCCACGAGCGGCTCGCGGCGCGTGCGGTTTTCGCCCCACACCGCCGACACCGTCGTACCGAGGCGCAGCGGCAGGCGCGGCAGCGCCCACTCGGCCCCGCCGTCGAAGCCGTAGAGCAGCGCATCGTCTTGGGTGTAGCGGGCCAACGGGTATGCACCGCGGATCGTCTCCACCAGCGCGGTGTCGGGGCGAAGGTAGACGTAGCCGTTCATCCGGTTGACGAACGCGCTCACTTCGCCCGTGACGGCTCCGGCGGTGCGGCGGAGCGTCGCATCGACGCCAAGGCTTTTTTCCGGGACGAGGCCTGCGTCGCCCTGCTCGTACTGTGCCGTGCCGTGGTGGACGCCCGCCGCATAAAGCTCGTTCACCGACGGCGGACGCCAGCCCTGCGACACGTTGGCCGCCACCGTCCACGCCTCCGCCAGCCGCCACGTCGCGCCGAGCGCTCCGGTAAGCGATGCGTAGCGCGTCACCACCGTCTGCACATCGCCGTTCACGCGCGGGTACGCCCGCAGCCGTCGCGCATCCAGCCGCAGCCCGGCTTCCACGGTGAGCGGGCCGCGCAGGTACGCCTCGCGCACGAACACGCCGCCGGTGAGCGCGCCGAAGTTGGGAATGAGCCGCCCGGCCTCGCCGTTGGTGTTGACCTGCGCGATGCCGCTCGCGCCCACCGTCCCGACGAACCCGCCGCCGAGCGCATTCACCGGCGCGTGGCGAAAGCGCAGCTCGCCGCCGGTCGTCCAGAGCGTCAAGTCGAAGGCAAGCGCACCCTCGGGGATCGTCTGGAAACGGTAGTGACGGTCGTACTCCTGCCGGTGGTTGCGCTGAAGACCGACCTGGGCGGAGAGTTCTCCGCCCGCCGTCTCGATGTGGCTACGCAGACTCAGCAGGCTGTGGGCGACTTCTTGGCGCGGCGCTTCGATGGTGTACGAGACGTCGCGGACCACCGAGGGCGTCCCGGCAGCATAAAGGGCGCGGAGGGCGGCGGCGTTGGGCACATGCGCTCCGGCAAAGATGCCCAGGCGCGTTTGGAAGTGCGAGACGAGCGCTTCGAGGCCGCCGCGGCGTCCGTGGTAGCCCACCACCGCCTGCGCTGCGCCTTCGCGGAAGCCCGTGTTGGCAAGTCCGTACGACGGCGCGCGGCTGTCTCCGGCGATCCGCCCCGACGCTTGCACGCGGGCGCTCAGGCCACGCCCATTCGATGCGTCCACGCGGACGCTCATCGCGCCCTGACGGTTGTTGGAGAACAGGTTCACCGCCGCCCGCCCGCCCATTCCGGCGGCCTCGCGCAGCGGGTGTGGTTCGATCTTGACGACGCCGCCAATCGCCCCGACGCCGTACTCGACGCCCGCCACGCCGCGCACGACCTCAATCGTCCCTGCCGCAAACGGATCGATTTCCGGGCCGTGCTCGCCGCCCCACTGCTGTCCTTCCTGCGCCACGCCCGCATTCACCACGACCACGCGCTCGGAGTGCAGCCCGCGCACCACCGGCTTGGCGATGCTGGGGCCGGTTTGGAGAAGCGTCACGCCGGGCAGCCGCTCCAGCGCCGCACCAAGCGTCTGGCCGCGCACCGCCGCCAGTTCCTTCGCACCGAGCACCGACGTGGCCTGCGCCGCCGCCTCGGCCCGCCGCGCCGCATCGTTCTCCACCACCACCTCGTCGCCCGCCACGTCTTCCTCGTGCAAGACAACGTCGAGGCGATGCGGCATGCGAAGCGCGACCGTTTCGGCGCGCTCGCGGTAGCCGACGTACCGGAAGACGACGCGGTACGTCCCGGCGGCAAGGCCGGAAAGCGCATACCGCCCGGTGGCGTCGGTGGCGGTGCCGAGGGATGTGCCGTCGAGCACGACGGTCACGCCGGGTAGCACGTCGCCGCGTACATCGCGGACGGTGCCGGAAAGGGTAAGCCGGGCAGATTGCGCCTGCGCCGAGGTCGCGACCCAAAGGCCAGCGCCCAGCCACGCACACGCCGCCCAAAAGCGGAGTATCATCGCCTTGAAGGATAGTTGAACCTGGTGCGATGCCGTCGTTCGGCATCGTGGCCGGGTGCACCGCAGCGGCACACGTCGGCAGGCGTGCCGAATCGGCACGCGGCAGGTCAACCCTTCGGTGGGGCGCGTCCTATGGCCTCCAGCAGCCGGGCCACGCCCGTGTCGACCACCGGAACGGGCGCAGGCGCGTCGGCGATGAACGCCACGTCCACGGGCGGCGCGGGCGCAGGCGGCTCGGCAAACGAAGCCGCGCACAGATCGCAGTGCGTGTCGCTCGTCGTCACCGTCGCCTCGCTTGCAGCCCCGCCCATTCCGTGGTGCAGCCAGCGGTGCGCCAGCGGCACCGCCGCCACCGCCACGAGCAGCAGCGCGGCCACGAACGGAGCGATAGAGCGGCGCAGGGTGGTCATCGTGCGGCAAGCAACGCCGGAACCACCGGCCAAGTTGCCCGCCGCCTCAACCACCGTGCCCCGTCCCAACCTCAATTCCACCCGGAAGAAGCCGGAACGCCGGTGGGGAGCCGTCTCCGCCGTCGGCTGCACATTCCTCTTCAAACCGTGTGCGCTTACGTCGCGGGCCGTCGGAAGAACGCAACGACCACGAGGGGATAGATCAGCCCCGATACGAGGCTAATAGCCCATTGGGAGGTAAACCCCGCACCCTGTGAGGACGAGCAGTACAGCCCACATCACCCGCTTTCCGGGAGTCGTGGTCTTCCACATGATCCACAAGATCACGTTGAAGTGCACCAATCCTGCCCCCCACGCCAGCTTCCATCCACACCGCTCTCAAGCTCATCTCGGACAAAGCCAAACACAAGAAGGGCATAGGAGACCATCAGAAGCGCGATGGCGACACGCTTTAGCGGATGGTCAGCGGCCGAGGACACAGGGAAGCCGTTGACCATCAAGCTACGGCCAGCGGGTACTCGGCGTCCACGTTTCCGGCGGCCATGTCGCGCAGGCGGCGCTGGAGCATCCGGCGGCGGAAGGCGCTGATGTGGTCGAGGAACAAGACGCCGTCGAGGTGGTCGAGTTCGTGCTGGATGACGCGGGCGAGCATGCCTTCGGCGAGGAGTTCCTGCTCGGCAAAGTCGGCGTCGCGGTAGGTGACGCGCACGGCGTCGGGTCGCCACACCTTCTCGCGGATGTCGGGGATGGACAGGCAGCCCTCTTCGTAGTCGGTCTCGACGTCGCTCTCCCAGGTGATCTCCGGGTTGACGAAGACCATGGGCTGCGGCGGCACCTCGGCCCCGTCGAGTTTGCCGTTTTCGACGAGCGGCGTCACGTCCACCACGAACACGCGCTCGGAGCGTCCCACCTGCGGCGCGGCCAACCCGATGCCGTCGGCGTTGCGCATCGTCTCGTGCATGTCGGCGAAGAGCCGGGTCAGTTCCGGCGTGAGCGCATCCACGTCTTGCGCTTCGTCGCGCAAGACCGGATCGCCGTAAACGTGAATCGGAAGGATCATAGCGAAGGCCGAAGTCCGAGGTATGAAGGCCGAGCGTCGAATGCCGGCCGGAGCGGTTTGGTTGCCGGATGGGGGGTGCCGGTCTCCGGTTGCGCCCTTCTGACCGCCCTCACCCGCCGTCGCGCAGGTAGTCTTCCAGCATCACGCACGCCGCCTCGGCGTCGAGCATTCCCTTGTCGCGGCGCACCTTGCCCCACGCGCCCGCCGCGTGCAGCCGCTCCTGCGCCTCGCGGGAGGAGAGGCGCTCGTCCACCGCCACGACCTCGGCCTTGGGGAATGCTTTCTTGAGCCGGTTGAAGAACGGGACGACCCGCGCCACCGCCTTGCCCTCCGCACCGTCGGCGTCGAGCGGCCAGCCCACCACGATCACCGCGAGGCCGTGCAGCGCATCGAGGCGGCGCAGTTCGGCCAGCGCGGCGTCCGGCGGGAACGCCCCCACGGGATGGGCGGCCAGGCGCAGGCCGTCGGTAAGGGCGAGGCCCACGCGGCGCGTGCCGTAATCGACCGCCGCCACCCGTTCTGGGCCACGAGCGAGCACGGTTAGTTCACCAGCGCCGGCGCGGGCCGAAGCACCGTTGGCGCGACCGGCGTCACCTCCAAGGTCTCGGCTTCCAGCGGCTGTTGCAGCACACTCTTGAGGCGCTTCGAGGGCTTGAAGTGCGTCTTGCGGCGGCTTGGGATGAAGACCGTCTCGTTGGTCTTGGGGTTGCGTGCCTTGGGCTTGGCCTTGGTCTTTTTGACCTCAAAGACGCCGAAATCGCGCAATTCGATGCGCACTTCCGGGTCGGCTTCCAGCATCAGATCGCTCATCGCCTCAATAACGGCGGTTACCCACGGTTCGCAGCGGTAAATGGGGTCGCCCATACGTTCGGAGACACGTCGGGCGACGTCTTTTTTGGTAAGCGTCGTCAAGGCTACAGCAGGGGTTGGGTGAGTGATGGCGGTCGCGTCGAGCCGCCAAAACGCCCCGTTCGCAACCTCAACGAAAATAGCACTTTCGACGGGTCCATTTCCATTTCCCGTCGCATTTTTGTACGCATGGAGAGCCCACGAGCATCGTGCCGATTTCCCCGACGCCGCGCGTCACTCTTCGGCGTCCACGCCCTCGAAACGATCCCGGCGGAACACCCCGTGGACGCCTTCCACCCGCCGGAGCCGTTGCATGACCCGCTGCAGGTGATCGAGATTGGAGACGTAGAGTGCAATCGTGCCCTCAAAAATGCCTTCTTCGGTATCGACCGAGAGCGAACGAATATTAGTCTTGAGATTTTTGGAGATGACGGTAGTGAGGTCGCTCACGATGCCCACGCGGTCAGAGCCGGTGACGCGCAGCGACGTCACGAACATGGCGTCTTTGTGACGGCTCCACTCGACGTTGACGACGCGGTCGGCGTGGCGGTGCAGCAAATCGGCGGCGTTGCGGCAGTTGACGCGGTGGATTTTGATGACCCCGCTGCGCGAGACGAAGCCGAAGATTTTCTCGTCGGGGATGGGCGAGCAGCAAGTGGCGTACTCGGTGTGGATGTCGCCGGAGTGCTCGCCGTCCACGATTAGACTCGGCCCGTCTTGGCCGGGCGTGCGCGAGGGCGTGACGACGGCAGGCCGCCGCTCGGTCCGGTCGTCGTCGAGGCTGCGGGGAGTTCGCAGCAGTGCGATCAGGTCGTCGGGCTCGTGCAAACCCACGCCGATCTCGTAGAACATGTCTTGGAGCGACGAGAACTTGAGCCGCCGGGCTACGCGCTGGAACGCGGTGTCGTCGATGGTCTCCATCCCGGCCTTCTTGGCGCGCTTGTCCCACATCTCGCGGCCGAGTTCGATGGCCTTGCGGCGCTTCTCGTTGACGAAATGCCGGATGCGGCTCTGCGCCTTCTGCGTGACGACGAACTTGACCCAGTCCGGATTGGGCGTCTGCTTTTTGGAGGTGATGACCTCCACCTGGTCGCCCGAGTGCAGCCGGTGCGAGAGCGGCACGATACGCCCATTTACCTTGGCCCCGATGCAGTGGTAGCCGACTTCGGTGTGCACTTGAAAGGCAAAATCGACGGGCGTAGACCCCGCTGGCAGTGTGATGAGCTTGCCTTTGGGGGTGAACACATAGATTTCGGTGTCGTAGAGCGTCAGGCGGAAGTCCCGAACGAACTCCGTGGCCTGTTCGTCGGGCGACGTTTCCAAGAGGTCGCGCACCCACGAGAGGTAATCGTCGAGGCGAGCCGATTGCCCCTTGGCGGTGGTGCCCTCCTTGTATTTCCAGTGGGCGGCCACGCCGCGGTCGGCCACTTCGTGCATGCGCTCGGTGCGCACCTGCACTTCCACACGCTTGCCGCCCGGCCCGATCACGGTGGTGTGCAGGCTCTGGTAGCCGTTGGACTTGGGCGTGGAGATGTAATCGTGGAGGCGTTCGACCACCGGCTGGTAGAGCGAGGCCACGAGCGAGTAGGCGTGCCAGCACACGCGGGCTTCGGTGGCTGCCACGGCCTTGGCGTAGTCCTCGTCGGTCATCCCGTCCGGGCGCGGCACCGCCGGATCGTCGAGCACGATGCGCACGGCGAGGATGTCGTCGAGTTCGTCCACCGTCTTGTCTTGCCGCTTGGTTTTGCGGTAGATCGAATAGACGCTCTTGGAGCGGGCCGAGAGCGAGAAGTGCAGGCCGTCTTCGCGCAGCACCTCGTCGATAGGCTCGGTGAAGGTCTTCAGGTAGGCCGCCCGCTCCTCCATCGTGTCTTCGAGCGCGTGGACAATCGTCCGGTACCCTTCGGGGTCGAGCACTTCGAGGCTGCGGGCTTCCAACTCGTTCTTGATGCGGGCGAGGCCAAAGCGGTGGGCCAGCGGCGCGAACAGGTCGAGGGTTTCGGAGGCGATGCGGCGGGCCTTGTCCTCCTTGAGCGCACCGAGCGTGCGGATGTTGTGGAGGCGGTCGGCAAACTTGACGAGAATCACCCGCACGTCGCTGGCCATCGAGAGCATCAGCTTGCGGACGTTCTCGGCCTGTCCCTCCTCGCGCTTGGGCGAAACGGATCGGATCTTGGTGAGACCGTCCACGAGTTCGGCCAGATCGTCGCCAAACATTTCGCGCAGAAGGTCCAGCGTCACGTCCGTGTCCTCGATGACGTCGTGGAGCAGCGCCGCCGCCACGCTCACGTCGTCTACGGCCATTTCTTCGGCGTAGATCTTGGCGACTTCGAGCGGGTGGGTGATGTACGGTTCGCCCGAGGCCCGCGTCATGTCGCGGTGGGCATAGTCGGCCACGCGGAAGGCCGAGCGGAGCATCTCCTCGTCGGCTCCGGGAAGTTGGCGTCGTACAATATCCAGCAGCGCCTCGAACTGCGCCTCGATCTCGGGTTCGACGTGCAGGTCGGCGGGAACGAGCGAGGAGTGAAGCATCGGACGGATGGGAGGGAACGGGCGTCAACGCCGGGTGGGGCAAACGGTTTGACGGCACGGCCCCGCCGCACTCACCCGAACATGCGCGTGTCCAGTTCGACGGTGCCGCGAAACGCGACGACGGCCGGGCCTTCGAGTGTGAGGCCGCGCACGGCCTCGGCGGCGTTGCCCTCTGAAACGTCGAAACCGACGGTGAGCACGCCGCCGGGCATCTCGACGGCCACAGGAGAGGCGACAACGCGCCCGGTGAGCCGGGCAGCGAGGGCGGCGGCCATCGCGCCGGTGCCGCACGCGTCGGTTTCGGCCTCCACGCCCTTCTCGTAGGTGCGTACGCGCAGCCGCGAGCTGCCGCCGCGTCCGTCGTCCAGTACTTCGGCGGCGTTCACGTTGGCTCCGTTGGGAGCGAGGGCGGCGGCGTTTCGGATGGCCGGGCCAAGCGTGGCCAGCGGAAAGGCCTGCACATCGTCCACAAACGCCACGACGTGTTCGGTGCCCGTCCAAATGGCGCGCAGGTCGCACCCTTCGACGGTTAGGCCGCGATGGTCGCGCGGGGGCGGCACATGCAAGCGCACGGGCGCGGCGTGAGCTTCGGGCACATCGGCGATGTAGCGCCCGGCGTCGGTGTCAAACACGAGCCTGTCGCGGTCGAAACCGGCGCTTCGGGCAAAGCGGGCGAGGCAGCGCGCGCCGTTGCCGCACATCGTGCCGCGCGAGCCGTCGGCGTTGCGGTAGCGCATCCGGAAGTCCGCGTCGTCGTCGCCGGGATCCAGCGCGAGCAGGCCGTCGGCCCCCACCGCCGTGCGTCGCGGGCAAAGCCACGCGGCGAGCCGGCCGAGTTGGTCTTCGGAGAAGGCGTAGAAGCGGTTGTCGAGCACGACGAAGTCGTTGCCCGCGCCGTTCATTTTGGTGAACTCAACGACGAGAGGGCGCACGGGCATAAGGCAGAAGGGTGGGTCAGGGACGGCGGAGGATCGTCCGAGGGCTACCGCCAAGCGTGGAACCAACCAAGGAGGCTCGGTTCCAACGCCCAACACCCCTCCGTCCTATGCCTCTCTCTCCCCAATACGCCCGGCTTCGTGCACTGCTTGCCGTGGCCGCCGTACTCTTGCTCATCGCGGTGGCCGTCACGGCCGACGCACCGCGCTCGCGCCTGCTCGTGGGGGTGATCGTGGCGCTGGGCGCGGTGCAAGCCTTCCGCGAGATCCGCCGCTACCTTGAGATCGCCCGTCGCCGATGACGTCGCCCAACCTTCGCGCCCAACTCGACGCATACGTCACGCGGTTCGAGACGCCGGATTTCATCGCCGCCGACCCCATTTCCGTCCCGCACGCCTTCGACGACCCCGCCGACCGTGAAGCCATCGGATTCGTCGCGGCGCTGCTGGCATGGGGGCGACGGGCCACGATCCTGAACAAGCTCGAAGACCTGTGCCAGCGGATGCAGATGCGCCCGGCGGCGTTCTTTCGCGCCTACGACGACGCCCGCGACGGTGCTTCCCTTGACGGATTCGCCCACCGAACGTTCAACGCTCGCGATGCTCGCGCCCTCGCCACGGCCCTGCGCACGGTGCTCGAACGCCACGGCTCGTTGGAGGCGGCGTACGCCTTCCACCTCTCGCCCGACGCGCCCGACGTTGGCCCGGCCATCCAAGGCGTCGCCGACGAACTGCTTGCCGCCCTCGACGGCACCGACTTCGACCGGGCGCGGCTGGCACGGCATCTGCCGCGTCCGTCCTCCGGCAGCGCGTGCAAGCGCGTGGCCATGTACCTGCGGTGGATGGTGCGCCCCGGCCCGGTCGACTTCGGGCAATGGACGCGCATCGATCCGTCCAAGCTCGTCCTTCCGCTCGATGTGCACTCCGGGCGGGTGGCCCGCAAACTTGGACTGCTCTCCCGCCCACAGGACGACTGGCGGGCCGTGCAGGAACTCACCGCCGCATGCCGTGCCCTCGCCCCCGACGATCCGGCCCGCTACGACTACGCCTTCTTCGGCGCGGGCGTCGCCGGGGAGTTGTAGCGACGGGTCACGCGGCATCCCGAACAGGGAGGCTGGGGCCTCTCAAGCGCCGCACCAAGGTTGCACGCGACCCCGTTCGTCGCCTTCGCGGCGTGGCCGTTCCAAACACGGGCGCTGGCTCGGCGGCGAGTGGCAGCACGGACCTCGACGGCGCGGCCTGTTCGAGAGGGCCTACCGCGCTGGGCCGTCACGAGTGGTGCCCGTTCCGCCGATGGCGTTTCCGTTCAGGGCGTGGGCGGAGGCTCCACCGCGCCATCGCCGCTGGGGGCATTCTGAGCGAGGCGCTCAAGGGCGGCGCGGGCGGCCAGTTGCTCGGCCTGTTTCTTCGACGACGCTTGCCCGACACCGTACGACTCGCCGCACACATACACCTCCACCGTGAAGATGCGGGCATGGCTGGCTCCGTCGGCAGCGAGAATGCTGTAGGTTGGCTGCGGCCACCCTTGTCCCTGCGCTTGTTCGAGCAGCACGGACTTGTAGTTGTCGCGGTGCGAGGCAAGCGCGTCGAGATCGTGCCCGTTGAGCACGGTGCGCTCCACAAACAGCCGCGCCGCATCGAGGCCCTTGTCGAGATAGAGCGCTCCGATGAACGCTTCGAGGGCGTCGGCAAGGAGCGTCGCATGATCTTCGCCGCCGCTCTGCCGCATCTCCGTGCTCATCGTGATGAGCGGGCCGAATCCAGCCTCGCGGGCGTGATGGGCGAGGGCTGCTCCGGAAACGAGCTTGGCGCGCAGGCGCGAGAGGAAGCCCTCGTCGGTGTCGGGGAACGTCTCGTAGAGGTGCGCGCCCACCACCAGCCCCAGCACCGCGTCGCCGAGGTATTCGAGGCGTTCGTTGGAGTAGCGGTGCGAGTCGCGCTGCCCGCGCACGGCACTGCGGTGGCGCAGGGCTTGGCGGTAGAGGTCGAGATCAACCAGCGGCTGCCCCGCGAGCGCCTCAAGCGTGGCGCGGTCGCGCACGGCTTGTGCCGCCGCCGCCGCCGCATCGGCGGTGCGCCGCGCCGCCTCGGCCCGGCGTTCCAGCCGAGCCGCTCGCCACGAGCGCCAATACGACCGCACGATGCGCATACTCTAAGCAACGAAATAAACCGGCCAGAACATACGACACGGTATCGGCAGCCCCGCCGGTGAGCTTGTGCGCCTCGCGTGGATTTCGGCGACTGCCGAGCACCTTGGCCTGCGCCGATTCGGGGTTCTTCGACGGGAGACGCCTCGCTTCGCGTACCCACTCGACTCCCCAAGGCCGCCTCTACGGTCGCGGAACCTATCTATCGGATGCGACCTGTCCCACCCTCCACTCTTCACCCTTCATCCGATGCTCGTCTCCATCAACCCCGCCACCGGGCGCGAGATCGCCCGCTACGACCTGCACGACGCGGCAGAGGTTGAGCGCCGCCTCGCCCGTGCTGCCGAAGCGTTCCAACGCTTCCGCAACACGTCGCTGGAGGCGCGTCGCGCCGGCCTGTCCCGTCTCGCCGAGGTGCTCGACGACCGCGCCGACGCCCTCGGACGCCTCGCCACCGACGAGATGGGCAAGCCGCTGGCGCAGGCCGTCGCCGAGGTGCACAAGTGCGCCGCCGCCTGCCGCTACTACGCCGATCATGGCGAAACCCTGCTTGCCCCGCGACCGGCCAAGCACCTCCCGGATGGCGCACGGGCGTACGTCGTTCACCAGCCGCTCGGCCCCATCCTCGCCGTGATGCCGTGGAATTTCCCCTTCTGGCAGGTCGTCCGGTTTCTCGCGCCCGCGCTGCTGCTCGGCAACGTCGGGCTGCTCAAACACGCCTCGAACGTGACCGGCTGCGCCCTTGCGCTCGAAGCCGCCGTGGCCGACGCCGGGTTCGAAGGCGGCGTCTTCCAAACGCTGCTGATCGAGGCCAAGACGGTGGCCGGCGTGATCGCCGATCCGCGCGTCGCCGGAGCCACCGTGACGGGCAGCGAGGGCGCGGGCCGCAGCGTGGGCGGGGCGGCGGGGAAGGCGCTCAAACCGTCGGTGCTGGAGCTGGGCGGCTCGGACGCCTTCGTCGTGCTGGACGATGCCGACGTGGAACACGCCGCTGCGGTGGCGGCCAAGGCCCGCTGCCAGAACAACGGGCAAAGTTGCATCGCCGCCAAGCGGTTTATCGCGGTAGACGCCGTCTACGACGCCTTTGCCGAGGCGTTGGTGCGGGAGATGGAGGCGCTTCGCGTGGGCAATCCGATGGACGCCGAGACGTCCATCGGCCCCATTGCCCGCCAAGACCTCCGCGACGAAATCGCCGACCAAGTCAAACGCGCCGTGGACGAAGGCGCGGCGCTGCTCACGGGCGGGACGATGCCCGACCGCACGGGCTTTTTCTACGCGCCGACCGTCTTGGGCGACGTCCGGGAAGGCACCGTTGCGTTCGACGAAGAGATTTTCGGGCCGGTGGCAAGTGTGGTTCGCGCCAAGGACGCCGCCGATGCCGTACGCCTCGCCAACGCGACGCGGTTTGGGCTGGGCGGCAGCGTGTGGACGCGAGACGTGGCCCGAGGCGAGCGCGTGGCGCTGGAGCTGGAATGCGGCTCGGCGTTCGTCAACGCGATGGTGGCGAGCCACCCGGCGGTTCCGTTCGGCGGCGTCAAAGACAGCGGCTACGGGCGTGAACTCGCCGCCGAGGGCCTGTTCGCCTTCGCCAACGCCAAGACCGTGTGGGTTGCGGGATGACGTAACATCCCCCGTATCTGCCCGTACCGCTCTCGTCCCGCTTCCCTGCTCCGAGTTATGGATCCGCGCATCGTCAGCCTGTTTATTCCCATTCTCGCCCTGATGATTCCCATCGTGGCGATGATTCTCAGACACCAGCGGATTATGGCCGGCGTGGAGGTGCCGGGGAGCAGAAAGGGCAAAGACGGCAACACGAATGCGCGCACGCTCGCCGTGCTCACCGAAACGCTGGAGCGGCAGCACGAACGCATCAAGGGGCTGACGACCCGCGTCGAAGCGCTGGAGACGATCCTCACCGACGAGCAGCGGGCGGCGCTCGGCCCGGTGCTGCTCGCGAGCGAACCGGCGAGCGAACCGGCCCGCGAACCGGCCACCGCGCCCGTCGCGCCGCGCCCTCAGGTCGAGATTCCCGCGCCGGACACGATGACGACCGAGGAGGCCGTGCTGCACCGCAACCGCGACCGCGCCTGACCCGGCGGCGTCTCCTTGCGATCCGAGCGGCGTCTTCACCCGGCACACACGCCGTTTCGCCGCGCGGCGCGTTGTTCGTCGTGGCTGCGGGCTTGTTCGGCCCGCGCCGCCGTATTCGGTTCTGGCCGCGCTGAGGGGCTTGTCTCGGAAACGGGCACCCTTCGCCTCGTCGCCCTTCCTTTTTCGGGCGACGACCACTCCCTGCATCGATGTCTTCTTTCGACGCGCTCGGCCTGTCCGAGCCGCTTCTTCGCGCCGTGCGCGAAACGGGCTACGTTACGCCCACGCCCATCCAAGTCGCCGCCATCCCGGCGGTACTCACCGGACGCGATCTCACCGCCACCGCCCAGACGGGCACGGGCAAGACGGCGGCGTTCGTCCTGCCGATGCTCCACCGCCTGCTGCGCACCCACCGCCCGGCACCGGCGCAACCGGGTGGACGCGGGCGCGGCCCGCGCCGCGACGTGCGGGCGCTCGTGGTGACGCCCACCCGCGAACTCGCCCTCCAAATCGAGGAGAACGTGCGGGTGTACGGCGCGCACACCGGGCTAAAAAGCACCGCCATCTTCGGCGGCGTCGGGATGAACCCGCAGATCGAACGCCTTCGCGCGGGCGTGGACGTGGTGATCGCCACGCCGGGCCGTCTGCTCGACCTGCTCGGGCAGCGCGTCCTCGACCTCTCCCGCGTCGAAATCCTCGTGCTCGACGAGGCCGACCGGATGTTCGACATGGGCTTCGTGAAAGACGTGCGCCGCATCGTGGCGGCAGTGCCGAAGCAGCGCCAGACGCTTCTCTTCTCGGCCACGATGCCGCCCGCCATCGCCGAACTCTCCGCCTCCATCCAGCACGACCCGGCGCGGGTAGACATCGGGCGGCGCACCGACCCGGCCGCCACCGTGACGCAGCGCGTCGTGCGCGTGGGCGACAAGGCGGAGAAGCTCGACCTGCTCCTGCATGTGCTCCGCGGCGAGGCCGCCACCGGCTCGGTGATCGTGTTCACCCGCACCAAGCACGGGGCCGACCGCGTGGCCAAGCGCCTCACCCGCGAGGGCATCGCCTCCGCGCCGTTGCACGGCAACCGCAGCCAAAACCAGCGCGTCAAAGCGCTCGACGGCTTCAAGTCCGGCGAGATTCGCGTGCTGGTCGCCACCGACATCGCCGCGCGCGGCATCGACGTGGACGGCATCTCGCACGTCGTCAACTTCGACACGCCGAACGTCCCGGAAGACTACATCCACCGCATCGGCCGCACGGGCCGCGCCGAAGCCACCGGCGACGCGCTCACGTTCGTCGCCCCCGACGAGGAGCCGTACCTCAAGGGCATCGAGAAGGCGACGGGCAAGACGTTTCCCCGGATGACGTACCCCGGGTTCACCCCGCCGCCACGCTCTGAGACATCGCATGTGGCCTCCACCGAGCGCCACGCGCACGTCCACCCGAAGCCCCGCCCGCAGGGAAGCCGCGACGGGGGCCGTCCGCAGGGGGGCCGCCCGAACGGAGGACAGGCGAACGCGGGGCGCTCCAACACGGGCCACTCGCAAAGCCAGCGGCGCGGCACACGCTAATCCGTGCGCCGCCGGGCGGCACCTGGGGACGAGGTGCGGGGTTGGAGGTGTGCCTCTTCCGCGTTCGTTTTCCGTCCCCGTCCTTCTTCCGTGCCGCTCTCTGCCCTGCTCGCCCACTCGCCGCTGCGCCCGCTCCTCGAACGGATTGGGGCGGCGGCAGCCCGCGAAGGCCTTGCCGCCTACGCGGTCGGCGGCGTGGTGCGCGACCTGCTGCTGGGCCGCACCATCACGGACATCGACGTAGTGGCAATCGGCGCGGGCAGCGGCGTGCAGCTCGCCGAAGCCGTTCGGAAGGACCTCGGCGCGAAGAAGGTGTACGTCTACGAAGCGTTCGGAACCGCTGCCGTCCGCCTGCCCGAAGGCCGCTTCGGCTACGTCGAAGACGTGGAGTTCGTGGCCGCCCGCCGCGAATCGTACCGGGGCGAGAGCCGCAAGCCGGACGTGGAGGCGGGCACGCTCGACGACGACCTCGCCCGCCGCGACTTCACCGTCAACGCCCTCGCGATCGACCTTTCGCCCGACCGCTTCGGCACCCTTGAAGACCGCTTCGACGGCCTCCACGACTTGGCCGCCGGGCTGCTCCGGACGCCGCTCGACCCGGCCCAGACGTTCTCCGACGACCCGCTCCGGATGGTCCGCGCCGCCCGGTTTGCCGCCCAGCTGCGCTTCCGGGTCGACGAATCGGCCCTCGCCGCGATGCGCGAGATGGCGCACCGGATCGAGATCGTGTCGATGGAGCGGATCGAGACGGAGCTGCACAAGCTGATGGCCGCGCCCGCGCCGTCGGTGGGGCTGCGCGTGCTCGACGCGGGCGGCCTGCTGCCGCACCTGCTCCCCGAACTCGACGCGCTCAAAGGCGTCGCGGCGGTGGACGGCGTCGGCCACAAGGACAACTTCGCCCACACGCTTCAGGTCATCGACAACACGGCCGACCGCTCGTACGACCTGTGGCTGCGCTGGGCCGCGCTCTGCCACGACCTCGGCAAGGCCCGCACCAAACGGTTCGTGCCGGGCAAGGGCTGGACGTTCTACGGCCACGAGGAGGTGGGCGCACGGATGGTGCCCAAGCTCTTCCGACGGCTCAAATTTCCGCTCGACGACCGGATGGACTACGTCGAAAAGCTCGTCCGGCTGCACCACCGCCCGCACGCGCTCGTGGACGACGGCGTGACCGACAGCGCCGTGCGCCGCCTGCTCTTCGACGCGGGCGAGGACGTGGACGATCTGATGACGCTCTGCCGCGCCGACCTCACGTCCAAAAACCCGAAGCGCGTGGCTCGCTACCTCCGGGGATTCGACCGGGTGGACGAGAAGCTGGTGGACGTGGAGGCCCGCGACCACGTCCGCACCTTCCAGCCGCCCGTCTCTGGAGAAGAGATCATGGACGCGCTCGGCGTGAGCGAGGGGCTGGCCGTGGGCATCCTCAAGGAGCAGCTCAAAGAGGCCGTGCTCGACGGCGTCGTGCCCAACGAACACGACGCGGCGTTCGCGTTCGTGCTCTCCCGTGCCGACGATGCCCGGCGGCGCGGGGCGCTCTTCGACCGCCTCCGCACGTCGCTGCCCAAGTCCGACCGCCGCGCCCTTGGGGCGCTCCGCGAGACGCTCGCCTCCGACCCAAACCTTCCGGAAGACGAGGCCGACGCGCTGGCGTACCTTGACGCCGTCCGCGATCGCGCCCTCGCCACCGACCCGTAAGAAACCTGCCTGCCGACCGATGCTGCTCGCCGTGTTGTTGCCGCCGCTGGCCGTGTACCGCCGCTCCGGGAAGTTCGGGGCCGCGTTTTGGGTCGGCACGCTGCTCACGCTCGCCTTCTACCTGCCCGGCGTCGTCTTCGCCGCGTGGTACGAACGGCTCCGGCGCTAAAAACAGCGACACCCCATCAGGGCCTCCTGACAGGGTGCGCAAATCCAACGGCAAAAAACCGACCTGTAGACGGCCTCACAGCTCGGTGTCTTCCTCGTCCTGCGGACGCACGTCCCATGTAAGCATCGTTTCGATGTCGGCCGAGTCCTCTTCGCCGTCTTCGCTGGCAAAGAAGTAATCGCCGAGCTTGTCGCGGTCTTTGGCCGGTACACGCTTCCACTGCTGGCCGTCGGCATCGGCGAACTCGTCCGGGAACGGGCTTTCCACGCGGTACGACGGATGGTAGCTGCGGTACGTCTTCTCGGCTTCGTAGAGCGCGGCGCGGCGGGCACCGGCCTTGGACTGGCTCTCGCCCGTCACGCGGAACGGCGGGATGGCAATGATGGCCCGGATCAACCCCTCCTCGTCGCGTTCGAGGTATTCGGGCCGCATCACGCGGAACTCGTCGGGGGAAGGGTAAGCGCTGCGTTCGTTGAAGTCCGACATCGGGAGGCAAGGGGATACAGGCTGCCTTACACGCCCGCTCGCCGTTGCCGGTTCAGCCATCCAACCGTTTCCCAACCGTCTGCGGCATTTTTTGACGCAGCCTCCGCCAACCCCTTGCGTCCACGCCGCGGCTCGTGTACCTTCGCCCGTGCAGCCCGATCCTGCCGCCATGACCGCCTCGATTGCTCCCCTGCCCCACGCCCTCGAAGCCGACGACGACCTCTTCGACGAGGACGACGACGACCTGCTCGACGACGAGGACGACGACCTGCTTGACGACGACGATCTGCTCGAGGACGAGGACGAGGACGACCTTTTCGACGACGAAGACGAGGACGATCTCTTCGACGACGAAGACGAGGACGATTTCTGAGCCGTTCGGACAGGCCCTGCGCGCCCTACCTTTCCGGGATACCCGCGCCGCCTATGTTCGCTCACTTTCCGGACGCCTTCCTGCCGCTGTTCATCGCCATTGACGCGGTAGGGATCGTGCCCATCTTTATGAGCCTCACCGCCGGGGCCACGCTGGCGCAGCGCCACCGCTTCGCTCGCCAAGCCGCACTTACCGCGCTGGCCGTGGCGCTCGTCGTCGTGTTTGCGGGCAACGCGCTCTTCAACGCCCTCGGCATCGACCTCAACGACATCCGCGTGTCGGGCGGCATCTTGCTGCTCATCATCGCCATCACCGACCTGCTCTTCGGCGAGAAGATGCAGCGGCGGGTGAGCGACGACGAGGTGGAAGACCCGGAGCACGTCTCGCCCGTGGAAGCCGTGGGCATCGTCCCGCTCGGCATTCCGCTCACACTTGGCCCCGCCGCCATCACGACGCTGCTGATCTCGCAAGAATCCTACGGCTACCCCGTCACGGTGCTGTCGCTGCTCGCCAACCTCGCCATCGTGTTCGTGGCGTTTTGGTACGGGCCGTGGCTGCTCGACAAGATGGGCGAGGCGGCGTCGAAGGTGCTCGCCAAGGTCGTCAACCTGTTCCTCGCCGCCATCGCCGTGGCCATGATCCGCGCCGGCATTGCCGGCATGATCTCGTCGTACCTCGCCCTCACGCCCTGATGCCCCGCCGACGCACCGACGTGCCGCCGCTGGAACCCGTCGCCGTTGTCGGCGCGGGTGCTGTGGGGACGGCTCTGGCCCTCCGCTGCGCCGAAGCCGGGCTGAATGTGGCGACGGTGACGAGCCGCACCAACCGCTCCGCCACACGGCTGGCCCGAACGGTCGGCGCGTCAACGGTGCCGCTAACCGACGTAGACGCGCCGGTGGTGCTGCTGGCCGTCCCTGACGACGCGGTGGCGACGGTGGCCCGTACGCTGGCTGACGCCCACGTCGATTGGCGCGGACGAGCTGTGGCGCACACGTCCGGCGTCCTGCCCGCAGCGGTGCTCGCGCCGTTGGCCCAACGCGGAGCGCTCGCGCTCAGCCTGCACCCGCCGCGTGCCCTGCCGCCCGGCTCCAACGCCCGTGCCCTCGACGGTGCGATGGTGGTACTTGAAGGTAGCGACGATGCCTGCGCATGGGGCGACGCTTTCGCCCGGCAGCTCGGCCTTGCTACGCTGCGCCTCGACGCCGACGCCAAGGTGCGCTACCATCTTGCGCTGTCGGTCGCCAGCAACTTCACGGTCACGCTTACGGCTCTGGCCGCCGAAATCCTCGGCAGCGCAGGCGTGCCGCTCCCCGACGCGCTCGCGCTCGTGCGTCCGCTCGTGCACAGCACGGCAGAAAACCTCGCCCACGCCTTGCCCGAACGCGCCCTCACCGGCCCCATCGTCCGCGGAGACACCACCACGCTCGCCCGTCACCTTGAGGCGCTGGAGGCGCACCTGCCGCACCTCGTCCCGGTTTACGCGGCCCTTGCCACCGAAACCGCCCGCGTGGCGGTGCGCGGAGGACGGCTCGCCCCCCGGGCCGCCGAAGCGATGCTCGACCGACTCGGCGATGCCCTTCACGACGAAACGTAACCGCGAATCAAGCCCGCTTGTCGATGCCAGGAACTGGCGGACGGCGGTACGAGACCGGCCCCTCGTTCCGGCGGCGAAAGAGCGGCAGCTCGTGGGAAGCGGCGAACGCATCGGCAAAGACGGCGGCAATCGCCGTCAAAAGAGTGCGAATCATGATATTGATAGGTTGAATATCCAGGTGCAGACAACTCCTGGCTCTGCAGTTGTCTGAATATCGAACATTGTTAGGCCCAAAACCTTCTCCTTTGAAGGAAGGTTGGCTTTTCATAGAAGCGTAAACAGCCCCATATTTCCGTCGCCCGATGCGTGTTGCCCTCGCCCTTCCGCTCGTCCTCGCCGCCTGCGCACCTGCCGTTTCCCCGCCATCCCGCCCGGCGGGGCGGCCCACACCCGCGCCGCAGGCACTGCCCACCACCAACCGCTACGCCATCACCACCCCCGAAGGCCGCCTCGTCGTCCGGCTGCTCGACGAGACGCCGCAGCACCGCGACAACTTCAAGCGGCTCGTGCAACAGGGGTTCTACGACGGCACATGGTTCCACCGCATCATCGCCGGGTTCGTGGTGCAAGGCGGTGACCCCAACACCCGCGACTCCACGCTTGGCCCTGCAGGCGAGGGCGGGCCGGGCTATACCGTACCCGCCGAAATCGGCGCGTATCACGTCAAAGGAGCGCTCGCTGCCGCCCGCGAGGGCGACGACGTGAACCCGCAGCGGGCCTCGTCGGGCAGCCAGTTCTACTTCGTCGTCGGACGGCTCCAAACCGACGCCAGCCTCGACGCCGCCCGCCAGCGCATCGTCCGCACCACCGGCAACCCGTCGTTCGCGTGGCCCGACTCCGTCCGTGCGCTCTACACCAGCCGAGGCGGCACCCCGCAGCTCGACGGCCAGTACACGGTCTTTGGGATGCTCGAAGAGGGTTTCGACGTGCTCGACCGCCTCGCCGCCGCCGAGACGATCCGCAGCCGCACGGGCAACGGCAGCGCCCCCGACGCCGACCGACCACTCCAACGCCTCGTGATTTCCGTGCGTCCGTTGGACAGGTAGGATGCGGCGATCCAGCACATCCGCCATTCGCAGCCACAGAGCGACGAGCATCTTCTCAAGGCCCGCGACGGAATCGGCTCAGAGCGGGCTGGCGGCAGCATAGCCCTTGGTGCTGCGAATCTCGCGTTCCTCTTCCCGGCACGCAATTACACCCCAATTGCGCCTCTACTCGCTCCGGGGCGCTTTGAGCAGCGGGGCGACGGGGGCGAAGTCGTCGAAGCGGCCGATGAGGATGAGGCGGTCGCCGCCGTGCAGGGTGAAGTCCGCCGGGGGACTGCCCACGGTGTCGTGGCCGCGACGCACCGCCACGACCGTCAGGCGGTATTTCGGGCGCAGCGCCAACTCTTGCAGCGTCTGCCCGTCCGCCGGACTTCCGGGCTGGATCATCACCGCCCGCGTGTGCATCCCAACCTCGTCGAGCGCCTGCAAGACCATCAGGTGCGCCTCTTGGATGGAGCCGCGCAGCACATGGTAGTCGTCGCCGCGCAGCGCCATGATCTGCTCCTCGACCACGGCGGGCGGCACGAGGAAGGCGGCGAGGACGTGGCTGACGACCCGCGCCGACACTTCGAGTTCTTCGGGCACGACGATGTCCGCCCCGGCCTTGCGCAGCACCTCGATCTCGTCGAGGTAGCGGGCGCGCACGACGAGGTCGAGCGCGGGGTTGAGTTCGTGCGCCAGCGCCGTGATGCGGGCGGCGGCAGGCGGGTCGTTTACCGTCACCACCAAAAGCCGCGCCCGCTCCACGCCCGCGTGTTCGAGAATGAGCGCCCGCGTGGCGTCGCCGTAGACGACCGGACGGCCTTCGGCGCGGTGCTTCGTGGCCGACTCGGGGTTGAGTTCGACGATGACGTACGGCACCTCCACGGCTTCGAGGGCGCGCACGAGCCGCTGCCCCGTGGGGCCGTAGCCGACGACAATGGCGTGCTGCCGCAGTTCGGGCGCAGCGCCCGTCTCGGCGGGGGCATCGTCGCGGCGGCCGAGGAACGTCCGCCCCAGCCGTTCGCCCAGACGCGGCCCCGCCGCCACAAAGCCCGGTGTGAAGGCCATCAGCAGCACCGACACCGCGAGAAACACCTGCCGCCCGTCTTCCAGTCCGCCCGGCGACAGGCCGACGTCTCCGCCCGCCTGTTCGAGCACGAACGCGAACTCGCCGATCTGCGCCAGCGCCAGTCCCGACGCCGCAGCGATCCGCACGGGATAGCCGAGGCTGCGCACCGCCGCGCCGGTGACGATCGCCTTGAGCACCAGCACCGACACCACCACCGCCGCGATCAGCAGCGGACGTTCGGCGAGGATGCGCACGTCGAGCAGCATCCCCACCGACACGAAGAACACCGCGTTGAAGACCGTTTGGAAGGGCATCACGTCGGCGAGCGCCTGTTCGCTGTACGGGCTTTCGCTCACCACGATGCCCGCCACGAACGCGCCGAGCGCCATCGACACGCCCGCCGCCGCCATCCCGAAGGCCGCCACGAGGCAGACGGCCACCACGGCGAGCAGAAACAGCTCCGGGCGCTGCGTGCGGGCCACCCGTTCGAGCAGCGGCGGCACAAGCTTGCGCGCCGCCACCACGACGATCGCCACCACCACCACCGCTCGCCCCAAGCCCCACAGCGCCGTCCCAACCGATCCGCCGCCGTCGCCCAGCAGCGGCACGAGCAGCACAAAGGCAATGGCGGCAAAGTCTTGAAAGAGGAGGATGGCCAGCACCAGCTGCCCCGTCGGCGTGTCCGTCTCGGAGCGGTCGGCGAGGATCGAGAGGACGATGGCCGTGGACGAGAGGGCCACGAGCGCGCCCGAGAACAGCGCCTCGCGCCACGCCACCCCGAGGGCTACAAAGACCGCCGCCGCCAGCGCCAGCGTGCCGAGCGTCTGGATGCTGCCGCCCACGAGAATGGCGCGTTTGAGCCGGGCGAGGCGGTCGAGGTTGAACTCGACGCCAATCGTGAACAGCAGCAGCATCACCCCCACCTCCGCCATCTGCGAGACCAGCTCGCCGTCGGAGACGAGGCCGAGCGCATGCGGGCCGATCACGACCCCCGCCACGAGAAAGCCGACGATGGGCACGAGGCGGAGCCGGTACGACAGGTACGCGATCACCACACTCGCCCCGATCAAGACGGTGAGTTGCCCCAAAAACGGCGGGACGGCACCAACGGCGAGGACAGGCATACGGATAGGCGACTCCAAACGGCAAGATAGTGCCCCCACGATCCCGACGGGTTCACCGGCTCGGCGCAGCATTTCGCCCCGTCCGCAGCAGGCAGGCGTCGAACCCGCCCCTTTTCTCCGAGCAAAACGGGGCCGCATCCGAGCGTGCGCGATGCTCAAGCCTGCCTTGAGACGACCATGGAAGCGCACCCGACTGTCTTGTCTGTATTTTCACAACACAAACCTATTCTTCCGATGTGCGCTTTCACGAAATAAATTTATGCGAAACACTCCTCTATATTGCTTTATTTAGATACCATCTCCCGGAAGCGCTTCGTTTCTCAGGCGGCGAAATTTTGCTTTGGTGTCGCGAAAGGGTTTCTTAGGGGTTGCGTTTCTCCCCTCTGCCGATGCCGTCGCCCACTGCCCACGCCCTATACGACCCCCGGTTTGAGCACGACGCCTGCGGCCTCGGCCTTGTCGCCCGCCTCGACAAGCACCCTGACGCGGCCGTCGTGGACGACGCGCTCACGGTGCTCGAACGCCTCGACCACCGAGGCGCGGTCGGCGCGGATGCGGGCACCGGCGACGGAGCGGGCCTGCTCGTCGCTCTCCCCACGGCGTTCCTCGCCGAGGTCTTTGGCGTGACGGTGACGCCCGGCCGGCACGCCGCCGGGATGCTCTTCCTCCCCCAAGACCCGGAGACCCGCCTCGACGCTGCCGAAGCGCTCGAAACGGCGCTGGCGGCGTTTGGGGTTGCCGTTTCAGGGTGGCGCGATGTGCCCACCAACCCCGACGGCCTCGGCGCAGCGGCCCTCGCCTCGATGCCGCATGTGGCGCAGGTGCTCGTGGAAGACACGCGGCTTGACGGAGCAGACGCCTTCGAACGGCGGCTCTTCCTCGCCCGTCGGCAGGCCGAGCACGAGTGGCACGCCGCCGGCCTTGACGCCTACGCCTGCTCGCTCTCGTCGCGCACACTCGTCTACAAGGGCATGCTCACCTCCGGGCAGCTCCGCACCTTCTACCCCGACCTCTCGCATCCGGCCTTCGCCAGCTACGTCGCGCTCGTGCACAGCCGGTTCTCTACCAACACGTTCCCGTCGTGGGAGCGCGCCCAGCCGATGCGGTTCGTGGCGCACAACGGCGAGATCAACACGCTGCTGGGCAACCGGGCGTGGCTCACCGCTCGCGAGGCGACGATAGCCAGCCCCCGCTTCGGCCCCGCCCTCGCCGACGCCTTCCCGGTGGCCGACGACGGCCTCTCGGACACGGGCGCGTTCGACCGCCTCTTTGAACTGCTCGCGCTCGACGGCAACCCGCTCCCGCACGTCTTCGCCCGGATGGTGCCCGCCGCGTGGCAGCACGACGAGACGCTCTCGCCGGCGGTGCGTGCCTACTACGCCTACGGCTCGTGCGTGATGGAACCGTGGGACGGCCCCGCCGCGCTCGTGGCCACCGACGGACGGCTCGCCGTGGCCTGCCTCGACCGCAACGGCCTGCGGCCTTGCCGCTACACCGTCACGACCGACGGACGGGTCATCCTCGCGTCCGAAGCCGGCGTGCTGTCGATTCCGCCCGAGCATGTGGCCGCCCGTGGCCGCCTCGCGCCGGGGCAAACGTTTGTCGTGGATTTCGAGTCTGGGCGCATCGTTCCGCCGTCCGAGGTGGCCGACACGCTCGCGGCCCAGCACCCGTACGCCGACTGGATCGCGGCGCACCGCACGCATCCGCACGACTTGCCCGCTGCGCCGCTGCCTCCCGTGCCCACGGGCACCGCCCTGACCCGCGCCCTCCGCGCCTTCGACTATTCCGACGAGACGGTACGGCGGATGCTCGTGCCGCTGGTCAAAGAAGGCCGCGATCCGCTCGGCTCGATGGGCAACGACGAGCCGCCCGCCGTGCTCAGCCGCCGGCCCCGCGTGCTGCCCAACTACTTCCGCCAGCGCTTCGCCCAGGTCACCAACCCACCCATCGACGCGCTGCGCGAGGCCGTGGTGATGACGCTGGCCCGCCACGCCGGGCCGGAGGGCAACCTGCTCGAAGAAGGCCCCGAGCACGCCGCCCGTCTCGCCCTCGACCATCCCGTGCTCGACGACGCCACCTGGGCGTGTCTTCGCGAGGCCGACGCGGGCCGGTGGAAGACCACCACGCTCGACGCCACGTTCGACGCCGCGCCCTCGCCGTCCCGAACGACCAGCGGCGACGGGCAAACCGGCGCGCCGCCCGTCGTCTCCGACCGTCCCGAAACGAGCAGCGCCCTCCTCGACGCCCTCGATCGGTTGGAGGCCGACGCCGAGGCCGCCGTCCGCAGCGGCACCACGATCCTTGTGCTCAGCGACCGCGCCACCGGCCCCGACCGCGTGCCCGTGCCGATTCTGCTGGCCGCCAGCACCGTCCATCACCACCTCATCCGCTTCGGGTTGCGCACCGGCACGATGCTCGTCGTGGAGACGGGCGAGCCGCGCACCGTCCACCAGATGTGCTGCCTCGTCGGCTACGGCGTCGATGCCATCTACCCGGCCCTCGCCTACGCCGCGCTCGACCACGCCCGCGCCGAAGGGCTGCTCCCGCCCCACATCGAAAGCCGCACCGACGCCATCGCCGCCTACCGCAAGGCCGTCGGCAAGGGCATGCTCAAGGTGATGGGCAAGATGGGCATCGCCACGCTGGCCTCGTACCACGGCGCGCAGATCTTCGAAGCGCTGGGACTTTCGCAAGACGTGATCGACCGCGCCTTCCCCGGCACGCCCTCGCGCCTCGGCGGCCTTGGCTTCGACGATCTCGAACGGGAAGCGCGGCAACGCCACGCCACCGCCTTCTCCGATGTCCGCCCCACCCGCCCGCTCGCCGACCCGCTGCCGTCGTACGGACGGTTCCACTGGCGCGCCGGGTCGGAGCACGCGTGGAGCCCCGACGCCCTCGCCGAGCTGCAAATCGCCGCCCGCACCGGCGACGCCACGGCCTACGCCCGCTTTGCCGCGCTGATGGACGGCGAGGCCGAACGCGCCGGGACGATCCGGGGGCTGCTGGCTTTCCGAAGCGCCGGGCCGCCCGTGCCGCTCGAAACCGTCGAACCGGCGGCGCAGATCGTGCGGCGGTTTGTGACGGGCGCGATGAGCCTCGGCTCGCTCTCTCCCGAAGCCCACGCCACGCTCGCGGTGGCGATGAACCGCATCGGCGGCAAGTCCAACACCGGCGAAGGCGGCGAAGACCCGGCCCGCTCCGACGTGGACGACCGCGGCGACACCGCCCGCTCGGCCATCAAACAGATCGCCTCCGGGCGCTTCGGCGTCACCATCGGCTACCTCGCCGACGCCGACGAGCTTCAGATCAAGATGGCGCAGGGGGCTAAGCCCGGCGAGGGCGGCGAACTGCCGGGGCACAAGGTGGACGGCCTCATCGCCCGCCTCCGCCACGCCACGCCCGGCGTGGGGCTGATCTCGCCGCCGCCGCACCACGACATCTACTCCATCGAAGACCTCAAACAGCTGCTCCACGACCTGCGCTGCGCCAATCCGCGCGCCCGGCTGTCGGTGAAACTGGTGTCGGAAGTCGGCGTCGGGACGGTCGCGGCGGGCGTCGTCAAAGCGGGCGCGGCGCACGTTCTGGTGTCCGGCGACAGCGGCGGCACGGGCGCTTCGCCGCTCACGTCCATCAAACACGCGGGCCTGCCGTGGGAACTGGGCCTCGCCGAGGCGCAGCAAACGCTGGTCGAAAACGGCCTGCGCAGCCGCGTGGTCGTCCAAACCGACGGCGGCCTCCGCACCGGGCGCGACGTGCTCGTGGCCGCGCTGCTCGGCGCGGAAGAGTACGGGTTCGCCACCGCGCCGCTCATCGCCCTCGGCTGCCTGATGATGCGCAAGTGCCACCTCAACACCTGCCCGGTGGGCGTGGCCACGCAAGACCCGGTGCTGCGCGCCCGCTTCGACGGCACACCCGAACACGTCGTCAACTACCTCTTCGCCGTCGCCGACGACCTGCGCGCGCGTATGGCCGACCTCGGCGTGACCCGGCTGGACGATCTGATCGGGCGGACGGATCTGCTCGACGCCACCGCCGCCGCCCGCTCGTGGAAGGCGCACGACCTCGACCTCTCGGCGCTCGTGGCCGCGCCGCGCCCGGCAACGCACCTCGCGCATCGCCCGCACTTCGACGCCACCCGCAGCATCGCCGAGGACGTGGCCAGCGCGGCCTTCTCGCTCGACCATCACCTCGACGCGGGGCTGATCGAAGACGCCGCCGAGGCGTTTCTGAACGGCGAGACCGCATCGCTTTCCCGGACGATCTCGACAGAAGACCGAAGCGTCGGGACGGTGTTTTCGGGATACATCGCCCACGCGCATCAGGTCAACCCGCCCGGCGAGCACGCGGGCACACCCCGGCTGACCGTGGACTTCGACGGCGCGGCGGGGCAAAGCTTCGGCGCGTTCCTCACCGAGGGCGTCGTGTTCCGGCTGCGCGGCGAGGCCAACGACTACGTCGGCAAGGGCCTGTCGGGCGGGACGGTCACGGTCGTAACCCCCGGCGCGCGGCGCGACGACATTGTGGCGGGCAACACCCTGCTCTACGGGGCCACGTCGGGCCAGCTGTATGTGCGCGGACGGGTGGGCGAGCGCTTCGCCGTACGCAACAGCGGCGCGTGGGCGGTGGTAGAAGGCTGCGGCGATCACGGCTGCGAGTACATGACCGGCGGGCGCGTGGCGATCCTCGGGCGCACCGGCCGCAACCTCGGCGCGGGCATGTCGGGCGGCATCGCCTATGTACTGGACGACGACGGCAGCCTCGCCCGCCGCGTCAACGGCGAAACCGTCGCCCTCGGCCCCGTGGACGATCCCGAAGACCGAATCGAGCTGCACCGCCTGCTCGTCCGCCACGCCGAAGAAACCGGCTCCGACATGGCCCGGTCGCTCTTGGACACTTGGCCCGCGTCGGCGGAGCGGTTCGTGCGGGTGATGCCCCACGACTACGCCCGGGCCTTGGCAACGGGCCTCGCCGCACGCAGCCCGGCTCCCACCTCGGTATTCGCATCCTGATATCAGAAGGCTTACATCAATATCCTGACGTTGTATCGAGACGCCCCCATGGGACGTCGACGCTGCGCGGACCTTCGGTTCTACGGGCGACTTCGGATCGGATGCATGTCTTCCCTCCCTCTTCTCTCCACGCTTATGGGCCATCCGACCGGCTTCCTTCAATACGAGCGCCAGGCCGCGCCCTACCGCCCGGTGCACGTTCGCCTCGAAGACTTCGGCGAACTCTACACCGCCCCCGACCCGGTGGTGCTCAAACAGCAAGGTGCGCGATGTATGGACTGCGGCGTGCCGTTCTGCCAAAGCGCCCACGGCTGCCCCGTGGACAACCTGATCCCGGAGTGGAACGACCTCGTGTTTGCCGGACGGTGGCGCGAGGCGCTGGCCCGGCTGCACCGCACCAACAACTTCCCCGAGTTCACGGGGCGCGTCTGCCCCGCCCCGTGCGAGACGGCGTGCGTGCTCGGCCACACCGCCGGCGACCCGGTCACCATCAAAGCCATCGAACACGCCATCGTGGAGCGCGGCTGGGCCGAGGGCTGGATCGTGCCGGAGCCGCCCAAGGCCGAATCCGGCTTCTCCGTCGGGATCGTCGGCAGCGGCCCCGCCGGGCTGGCCGCCGCGCAGCAACTGCGCCGGCGCGGCCACGCCGTGACGGTGTACGAGCGCGCCGACCGCGTGGGCGGGCTGCTCACCTACGGCATCCCCAATATGAAACTGGGCAAGGACGTGATCGAGCGCCGCATCGCCCAGCTGCAGGCCGAGGGCGTAGCGTTTGAGACGGGCGTGGCCGTGGGCACGACGGTCTCGGCCTCCGACCTCCGCGCCCGCCACGACGCGCTGCTCTTCGCCACCGGCTCGACCCGTCCGCGCGACCTCGACGTGCCGGGCCGCGCCCTCGACGGCGTCCACTTCGCCGTGCCCTACCTCGCCGACGCCACCCGCGAAGCCCTCGGCGACGGCACCGCGCCCGTGCAGGCCACCGGCAAACACGTCGTCGTGATCGGCGGCGGCGACACCGGCACCGACTGCATCGCCACCGCGCTGCGGCAGGGCTGCACCAGCCTCGTCGCCTTCGAACTGCTCGACGAACCGCCCGCCGACCGCCCGTCCGACACGCCGTGGCCGCGCTGGCCGCGCATCCTCCGTTCCGACTACGGCCACGAGGAAGCCAAGGCCGTGTTCGGTGCCGACCCGCGCGCCTTCGCCGTGATGACCACCGGATTCGTGGAAGACGACGGGCGCGTCGCCGCCGTCGAAACCGTCGAGGTGGCGTGGGAAACCGGGCGGCCCGTGCCGATTCCCGGCTCCGAGCGCCGCTGGCCCGCCGACCTCGTGCTCATCGCCGCCGGATACGTCGGGGCCGAACCCGACGCCGTCTCCGGCCTCGACGTGCCGATCACGCCGCGCGGCACCCTCGACGCGCCGACGACCACCTACGCCACCAACGTAGACGGCGTCTTCGCCGCCGGAGACTGCCGACGCGGGCAGAGCCTCGTCGTCTGGGCCATCCGGGAAGGCCGCGACGCCGCCGACGCCGTGGACGGGTACCTGCGCCAGCGGTAGCGCGCCGGGGCGGCGATGCGGCGCAACCTTCGGCACGCCGCATCGTCCACGACGGGCCCGCCCGAACCGATGCCCACGCCCCGCGCCCTCGACGCCTACGAAGCCCTTGCCGACGCCTACGCGGCCAAGATCGACACGAAGCCGCACAACGCCTACTGCGAGCGCCCGGCCACGCTGGCGCTGCTGCCTGACGTGCGCGGCCTGCGGGTGCTCGACGCCGGGTGCGGGCCGGGCGTCTACGCCGAATGGCTCACCGAGCGCGGCGCGGTGGTGGTGGCCGTCGACGCCAGCCCCAAGATGGTCGCCCACGCCAAGGCTCGCCTCGGCCCCGACGCCGACGTGCGCGTCCACGACCTCGCCCAGCCGCTGACGTTTCTCGAAGACGCGTCCGTCGATCTCGTGCTCTCGCCGCTCGTGATGGACTACGTCGAGGATTGGGCCGCGCCGTTCGCCGAGTTCCACCGCGTGCTGCGGCCCGGCGGGACGTTCGTCTTCTCGATCTCGCATCCGTCCACCGACTTCACGTATTACGGCACCGACCGCTACTTCGACACCGAGCCTGTGGGCGCGGTCTGGCGAGGCTTCGGGCCGCATGTGTACGTGCCCACCTACCGTCGCCCGCTGGCCGCCGCGCTAAGCCCGCTGCTCGACGCCGGGTTTCGGCTGGATCGGATCGTTGAGCCGCTGCCCACCGACGCCTTCCGCGACGCCGACCCGCGCCACCACGCCGAGCTGTCGACGACCCCAGCCTTCCTGTGCCTGCGGGCGCACAAAGACCGCGAGGCGAGGCGCTGAAAGGCCCCTCATGCGAAGACTCGATTTAGAAAGCCCTTTTTCTTATTCGACCTAATTTATTTAGGCGAACAAGGCATTTTGTGTTGCGATTTTTGAGACGGTCGAGGCATTTGCCTTCGATTGTTCCTCAACCCTCGCCTCCCATGACACGCCTTTCTGTTCTCGCCCTCGCCTCGCTCACCCTCTCGGCCCCTGCCGTCGCGCAGGTCACGGTCGCCCCATCGGTGACCTTTGCCAGCCCCTACGTCTTTCGGGGCGCCGTCTTCTCGCGCGGGCTCGTCGTTCAACCCGCCGTCGAGGCCCGCGTCGGCTCCGCGTTTGTTGGCGTGTTTGGCAACATCGACCCCAACGGAACGGCCACCGGCAACACGTTCGTGCTCAACGAAGCCGACCTCTACGCGGGCGTGTCGCACACCGTAGGCGTCGCCACCCTCGGGGCAACGTATACCCTCTACACCTTCCCCGCCTACGACAGCGACGACGACCTCGCCTTCTCGCCCACGAACGAAATCGCCCTCTCGGCCCGCCTCAACACGCCGTTCAGCCCAGGCGTTACGGTCGCGTACGACTTTGACGGCGACGAAGACGAGGGCGACCTCAAAGGCCTTTACGCCGAAGCCTCGGTTTCCCATCCCCTCAGCGTGGGAACGCTGCCGCTCACGCTCGGCGCTGCCGTGGGCCTCGACGCCGGTTACCTCCTTCCCGAAGGCGACACCGAGGTGGCGCACGTCACCGTCTCGGCGGCTTCGTCGATTCCCTTCGGCGGCGTCACCGTCTCGCCCAAACTCGGCCTTCAAATCTCCGTGGCCGACGCCTACCGCCAAGCGTTCGCCCAGCCGCATGTGCTCATGGGCGGCGTGACGGTTGGCTTCTGACGCTGTTTCAGGGAGTTGATAAGTGAAAGATATCAACTCCCTGAAACCATTCGGCCAAACGACATTGCGATGGCGAAAAGCGCCCCGGCCAACACCAGCGCGAGGTAGGCCAGCACCAGCCGCGTGTCGCCGAGCTTGCACCGGCTTCGCACGAGGCCTAGCCGGTAGGCACGCCCGTAGCCGACCAGCCCAAGGGTAGCGAAGAACGCGACCGCCCACGGGCCAAACGCCCACGCGAGCAGGGCCACCGTGGTGTACACGCACAGCCGCAGCGGATCGAAGGGGGCGGGCGACGGCGTGGGCGTATCGAAGGGGAAAGGTGTCATGGCCAAGGCGGAGATCAGAGGAGCGAAACGAACGTGCCGTCGGGGGCTTCGCGCTCGGCAGCGCGGGCCGAGAGGCGTTGCCGCGACAGGTCGCCCCACGCCTGCACCGCGCAGAACGGCGCGCACTGGTGCTGCGCGAGCCCGTCGCCCGCGTCGTCGGCGGACGTTCCCACATGCACGCAGCACTGCAAGAGGCGCTCCTCCAGCATCGTGTGGATGTCCATAAACGGCTTGACGGTGATGCGTTTGATGCGCCGCCCCACGAGGTCGCGCAGCGCGTTTTTCTGGCCGACCACCGCCTGCCCCGCCAGCTTCACGAGCGTGCTGAGGCCGAGGTCACACGCCTCACACACGTCGCGGAAGAGGTCGCCCACGCCCGGCTGCGCCAGGCTGGTTTGCTCGGAGAGCAGCCCCAGCAGCGCTTGCCGCACGAGCGTCTGCAGCTGGGTGTTGACCTCCGGCTCCACGATCCGGTTGGCCACGAGGCCCAGGTGCGCCCGGAGCCGGTCGGCACCGGCGAGCGAGACGAGCGACCGCCATTCGCCGCTGTCGGTTTGGATGAGGTAGCCCACGGAGCAGCAGTGCGGGTGCGAGCACGGAAGCGCCGTCAGGTCGCGCCACGTCACCAAGCCGTCGGTTTGCGGGCCGAGCCGGGCGAGCACGCCCGTGTGCGTGAGGCGGTCGAGCGGATCGAAGCGCGGCGCGCGTCCGGAGCCGAACTGCGGCTGGATGGAGACGCCGCCCACAAACGGGGTGTCGAGGGCGCAGCGCACCACCTCGCCGATCTCGTCGTCGTTGACGCCTTGGGCGACGGTCATCGTGAGCGTCGTGAAGATGCCCGCGCGGCTGAGGCGGTCGAGCGCTTCGGCTTTGATGCGGCGCAGGTCCGCACCTCGGTGAAAGCGGTGGGTTTCCAGCCGGAAGCCGTCGAACTGCAAATACACCTCGATGCGCTGGCGATGGCGCTTCAGAAACGCGAGCAGCCGGTCGTCGCGGGCAATCTCGATGCCGTTGGTGTTGAGCAAGATGCGCACCACAGGCCGGGCGAGCGCGCCCTCCAAGATCTCCACCAACTGCGGGTGGACGGTCGGCTCGCCTCCGGAGAGCATCAGCACGTCCAAGCGGCCGTTTTCGCGGGCGAGGCGCTGATCGAGGTTGGCGAGCACGTTGGCCACCGGCACGATCCCGCGCTGCTGGGGGCTGGACGCCGCGAAGCACGTCGGGCAGCACAGGTTGCAGCCCTCCAGCACGTCTTCGAGCAGGATGCACGTGTGCTGCGTCTGCATCTCGCCCAGCCCGTCGAGGTAGGCCTCCGGAACGGGGCGGAAGTTGCCGGGCGTGTCCGGAGTGTGCCTTTTGGTGGGCGCGGTCCACTGTTCCAGCCACCTCAGAATCTCGGCGGACTCGTCGTAGAGGGTTTCGATGCGCCCGTGCTCCGGGCAGCCCCGCACGAGGAACACGCGCCCGTCGCGCTCGGAAAGGTATCCGGCCAAGCGGCGCACGCCGGCCAGCGGCGCAGCCGCGTCGTGGCACTCGGGACAATACGCGCTTACGTAGCGGCGCACCACATCGGGGCGCAGCGGCATACCAGCAGTCATAGCGATTGGGGTAGAAAGATGCACATCCCGCCGGAGAGCAGTCCACCAAGCGCGTAGCCCGCCAGCAGACCTACGGCCAGCCACGGCTTGCGGGCGCGGTAGAGGCCCACGGCGAGAGCGAAGACGATCAGCGCCCACCCCACGGCAAGCAGAACAGGAGACTGCTGAGCAGACGACATCGAAGCAGCCACGACGAACCCCACGACGGAGAGCGACAGGTAGAGCATCAGCCCGCCTGAAAAATGAAGGATGTCGTCCCTCCAGCTTCGCTCTGGGTCCCAGTTTCGCTCTGGGTCAGGCCTATGTTCGGGCCATTCATCGGACATACTCGGCGGGGATGATGGAGGGGTTGGAGCGGATGCGGCGCACGACGGCAACCGCCAGCAACGGCACCGCCGCCAGCACAAACACCTGCGACCGGCTCAGCGACCCCACGAACGGGGCGTTGCCACGCACGAACTCGACCCCGAAGCGGAAAAGCGCGTACGCAAGCAGGTAGGCGTCGAAGCGCAGCGCGTCGGGGCGGGGCGTGCGGCGGTCGCGCCACAGCACGGCAAAGGCCAGCGCGTGGAAGGCGCTTTCGTAGAGAAAGGACGGATGCAAGGGCACGTTCGCGCCGCAGCCGGGCGCGTGCAGGGCGGGACACAGCCGAGCCGCCGCCGCTTCGCTCAGCCGCACGCCCCAACCGGCCCCGGTCGGGATGCCCGGCGGTTCGGTCAGATGGCACCCCACCCGTCCCACGGCCAACCCAAGGGCCACCGCCGGGGCGAAAAGGTCGCCCGTGGGCCGCGAAAGCCCGGACACCCGGCGGGCGACACGGCCCCCGAAGTAGGCCCCCGCGAGGCCGCCCAACACGCTGCGTCCGCCCTCGGCAAAGGTGGCGAGCCAGCCGGGCGTGGCCGCCGGGATCTGCCAAAGTGTGACGGCCTTCGAAAGAAACGCCCCGCCCGCGAGCGCCCCCATCGCGACGAACCATGTGGGCGCGTCCGACCGCCCCGTGCGCCGGGCCTCGACGGCAAACACCGCCAGCGCGGCGGCAACCCCGATCCCCACAAAAAGCGTGTGGGTGGAGAAAACGAACGGTGAAACGGCGACGACGGGCCACATAGACGGAGGCGGCAGACGGGGCGCAAGCTACGCGAGGCCTCCCGCACACCCCGACGGATGGCGCAAACGCGCACATCTGTGTCGCACGGGGATCCTACGCGGTTGCGGTGCACACCGTCACAAACATTCGCGCAACGCTTACCCTCGGCACTCAATGGACGATAGAGACTGAACCCTTCCTGTGCGGCACTCGTATGCCGTCTGCCTCTGCTCGTGTGATGTTCGACGTCCCTGCCCTGCCCGTCCTTCTCCAACCGATGCGAGCGGCACTCGAAACCACCCGAATGCCGCTTGCTCGACTCATCGTTCAGACCGAGCGCCCACAGGACCGGACGCGCTCGCAGCTGGGTGGATGGCCGTGGTGGCCCGAAGGCACAGCGTGGCCCACCACGCCCGGCGGCACACCGCTCTACCCACTCGCCCAGATCAACCTCGAAGACGTACCGCCCAAGCTTGGCTTGCCCAGGCGCGGCCTCGTCCAGTTCTTTATCGAAGACAGCCGCTCCTACGGCCTCGATTACACCGGCCAAACCGAGGGGCAAAACGGCTGGCGCGTCGTGTTCTGGCAAGACGGCCCCACCGGCCCCGCCGCCGCCGCGCCCAATCTGCCCGAGCCAGCCGAGCATCCGCTGGCCGCCCCGCTGCGCCCACGCGCCCTCGCGTTCCTGCCCGACACCGAGTACGTCTCCGTCTCCGACTACCGATTCGAGCTGCTGCCCGCACCCACCGTCGGCGAACTGGCCCGTCACGCCGGTGTCACCGAAGGCGCGGTGCTCTGGGCACTCGACGAGGCCCTCGCAGGCGAAGGACACAAGGTCGGCGGCTACCCGCTCTTCCGCCAAGACGACCCGCGCAGCCCCGACGACGCCCGCACGTTCCTGCTCCTTCAACTCGACAGCCACGACGGGTTGATGTGGGGCGATGCGGGCACGGCCCAGTTCTTCGTCGCTCCGGACGCGCTACAGCGCGGCGACGTGTCGGACGTGCGCTACATCTGGCAAAGCGCGTAACTGGCCCGGCGGCGGCTTCGCGGCGGCTTCACGCAACCCGGAAAACCATTCGCCAAGCGCCCGGTATCTGCTCTTGTTTAGAACGAATCTACACAAGAGTCCGTGCTGCGTCGCCTCCTGCTTTGCGCCCTTGGCGCGGTCGCACCGGCGGCCTCGGCCTACGCCCAAACCCCGGATTCGCTGGCTCGGCGCGATAGCCTCCGGACGGTGGAAGGCCAAGCCGTGGTGGTCACGGGATCGCGCGAAGCACGCGCCCTTGCCGACGTGGCCGTGCCCACGACGGTCGTCACGAAGCAGCAGATGCGGGCGCAGGGTGCGCTTCGCCTCGCCGACGTGCTGGCCGAGCAGCCGGGCCTGTCGGTGATCGAGTCGGTCGGCGGCGGCAGCGGCCTCCAACTGGCGGGCTTCTCGCCCGACTACACGCTCATCCTGATCGACGGCGAGCCGGTGATCGGACGGATCGCGGGGACGCTCGACCTGAACCGTCTGGCCGTGGCGGGCGTCGAGCGCATCGAGGTGGTGCGCGGGCCGTCGTCGAGCCGCTACGGGTCGGAGGCGCTCGCAGGCGTGGTCAACCTCGTCACCCGTCGCCCCGGCGAGGGCATGCGGGGCCGCCTGTCCGCCCGCGCCGAGAGCCACGCCACCTACGACCTCGCCGCCGAGGCCGAAACGGGCACGGAGCGCTGGGGCGCACGGGTGCTGCTCAACCGCCTCTCGTCCCACGGCTTCGACCTTTTGCCCGATGTGCCGGGCACATCGTCACCTCGGTTTGCCGACTACACCGCCGAGGCGCGGCTCCGCTTCGAACCGTTCGACCGGACGCGGCTCGGCCTGACCGGGCGCGTCCAGACGCAGACGCAGGCGCTCGTGCTTCCGCTCGACTCGGCGCTCTACGACCAGCATGGCCACCGCACCGACGTGGCGCTCACCGGCACGCTCCGCCAGCGCTTCGGCCCGCGGTGGGTGCTGGATGCGAGCCTGCACGGCGCGCGCTTCCTCAACGACGAACGCACGACGGCCCAAACCGGCGGCACGGTGTTCGACTCGACCTCGTTCGACCAAGCCTACGGCAAGGCCGAGGCGTCGGTGGGCTACGTCCGCAACGCCCGGTATGCCGCGTACGCGGGCGGCGGCTGGGTGGGCGAACGGGTGGGCGGCGACCGCTACGCCAACGCCAAGACGGCCACGCAAGCGTTTGGGTTCACGGAGATGCAATGGATGCCGTCGGCGCGGTGGGACGTGAACGCGAGCGTCCGCTTCGACGCGCCGAGCGATTACGCGGCGCGGATGTCGCCCAAGCTGGCGGTGCTGTTCAAGCCGTCGGCGCGGGTGCGGGCGCGGGCCAGCGTGGGCAGCGGCTACAAGGCCCCGGCGTTCCGGCAGCGCTACCTCTCGTTCACCAACGCGGCGGCGGGCGGCTACAGCGTCTACGGCGCCGCGGAAGTTCGCGACCGGCTGGAGGCCTTGGCGGCGGCGGGCGGCCTCGCGCAGATCCTCATCCCAACCGACCAACTGGGCGAGCTTCGGGCCGAGAGCAACGTGGCGATCACCGTCGGCGGCGAACTGCCGCTCGGCCGCCACGTCACCCTCCGCGTCGACGCGTTCCGCCACCACGTTCGCGACCTGATCGAGACGCAGGCGGTAGCCGTCAAAACGAACGGGCAGAGCGTGTTTTCGTACGTCAACCGCGCCCGGGTGCGCTCGTCGGGCGTGGAAACCAGCCTCGACTACGCGCCGCAGGGACGGCTGCGGGCGAGTGCGTCGTACCAGTTTTTGCGGATTGTGGATCTGGACGTGGCCGAGGCCATCGGGCGCGGCGAGGTGTACTGGCGGGATGCCAACTACCGCGACCGCCTCGTGACGGCCTCGGACTACGACGCGCTGGTGGGGCGCAGTCCGCACAGCGGCACGGCCCGCGTTGATTATCAGATTCCAAATATCAACCTATTGACAAGCCTGCGTATCGCCTGGCGCGGGCCGTACGCCTACCGCGACGCCGACGGCAACCGCGTGGGCGTGGGCGCTGCCGAGCGTGCCCCGGCCTATGCGCTCGTGCACGCGACCGCTTCCCGCTCGTTCGGACGGGCCGAGGTGCAGGTGGGCGTGCGCAACCTCTTCGACCGCATCGACGCCGAGCGGCTCCCCGGCCAGCCCGGTCGGACGGTGTTCCTCGGGGTCGCCTACGCCTTCTGAGTCCGAGTATCAAGGTGTTTCCATCTACATCCTGACACTTCGTCGTTCACCTACTGCCTTCTCTTCTTCCCACCCATGCGTACCCTGTACCTTCCGGCGGCCCTTGTTGCCGCCGCCCTCGTTCTTTCGGCCTGCGACACCAACGACGCGACCGACGACAGCCTCTCGGCGACGATCCGTGTGACCAGCCTCGCCGCCGACACCACCACCGGGCGCAACGCCTCCACCGGGCAATCCCTTTCCACGGGGCGGTTCACCCTCTACAGCCTGCGCGAGAACAAGGTGGTGCTCGACTTCTCCAACCCCAACCGCGCCGACTCGGCGACCACCAAGTGGGACATCGGCTTCCGCGGTGCGACGATCATCGTCAACGGCGGAAGTCGTGGCCCAGGGCAAGGCGCGTCGGCGGTGGTGACCAGTGCCTTCGAAGCGCTCGTGGCCGCCCCCGACACCGGCTTCGTCTCCACCGGCACCGTCACGTTCAACGCCGGATCGTCGTCCATCGCGTCGGTGTGGACGTACACGCCCGCCACCAACCTCGTGACGCCCACGCCGGGCCGCACGCTCGTCGTCAAAACCGCCGACGGCAAGTACGCCAAGATCAAACTGATCTCCTACTACAAGGGCAACCCGGCCACACCGTCCTCCTCGATCAAAGACCGGTTCTACACCTTCGACTACGTCGTGCAGACCGACGGAACGAAGTCGTTCGAGTAACACGCGTTCTCCATCTCGCCCGCCTAAAGACGTCGTCGAGTACGTTGTCAGGGTATTGATATTCGCTTTCCCACCTCCGATGCGCCTTCTTCTCGCCCTGCTTCCCGTCGTCGCGCTGGCCGCGTGCCGCCCTACGTCCGACGTGCCGCCCCTCGAGGCGGCAGCCGACACCCTTGCCGCCGAGGTCGACTCCTCGACCCTGCGCATCGTGTCGCTGGGCGGCGCGGTGACCGAGACCGTGTTTGCGCTGGGTGCAGGCGACGCCGTGGTGGCCGCCGACCAGTCGAGCCTGTACCCCGAAGCCGTGCAGGCACGCCCGAGGGTGGGCTATTTTCGCACGCTTTCGGCGGAAGGACTTCTGGCGATGCGTCCGGGCGTGGTGCTCGCCGCCGACGGTTCCGGCCCGCCGCCTGCGCTCGCGCAGGTGCGCCAAGCGGGCACGGCGGTCGTTCAAACCGCCGGCGGGGCGAGCATCGATAGCATCGCCGCGATGATCGGCCAGGTGGCCGAGGCCGTGGGCCGCGCGGCGGACGGGCAGCGTCTGGTGGACACGCTCCGTGCGCAGGTGGCCCGCGCCGAAGCCCAAGCCGCTGCCCAAACCGCACGCCCTCGGGCGGTGTTTGTGCAAGCGCAAGAGCGCGGCGCGTTCGGCCTCGCCGGCACCGGCACCCACGCGGCGATGCTCTTGACGCTGGCCGGGGCGGACGCCGCGGTGACCGGCTTTGAGGGCTACCGCCCCGTGACCGCCGAAGCCCTTGCCGCCGCCCGACCGGATGTGGTGGTGGTGACGGCCCGCACGCTGGGAATGGCCGGTGGCCCCCAAGCCTTGCTGTCGCAACCCGGGCTGGCCGGAACGCCCGCCGCCCAGAACCGGCGACTCGTGGTGCTCGACGACGCCGACCTCAACCCGGGGCCGCGGGTCGGGCTTTCGGCGTTGAAGTTGCACGCCTTGCTCCACGACCCGTCGCAAGCCGAGGCGGCGCTGGCCGCCGCCGCCCAAGCTGCCGGGGCACGTCCTGCCGCACACTGAGCCCCTCCCGCTGTGACCCGCCGCCCCGCCCTACGCCCGGTTCTGCGCCGTCGCCTCGTGATCGGGGTGCTGGCGGGGACGCTTGCGGCGGTGACGGTTCTGGCCGCCGGCATCGGCGCGGTGCCCATTCCCGCGTCGCACGTCGTCGGGATTCTGATCGACCGGCTGGGAGGATCGACAGGCATTCCCTTCACCGACCAAGAGGCGGCCATCCTTCTGCACCTGCGCTTGCCTCGGGTGGTGCTGGGCGTGCTGGTGGGGGCCGCGTTGGCGGTGTGCGGAGCGCTTTTGCAGGGGCTGTTTCGCAACCCGCTGGCCGATCCGGGGCTGATCGGCGTATCGTCGGGGAGCGCCTTGGCCGCCGCCGCGTGGATCGTCTTCGGCGCAAGCGCCGCGCCGCTTTGGGCCGGCGTGGGCCTGCCGCTGGCGGCGTTTGCCGGCGGTCTCGGGGCCACCATCGTCGTCTACCGGATCGGGCGGCACGCCGGGCGCACCCTCGTGGCGACGATGCTGCTGGCGGGCGTGGCGGTGGCGGCGCTCTGCGGGGCGCTGCTGGGGCTGCTGTTCTTCCTTGCCGACGATGCGGCGCTGCGGGCCATCACGTTCTGGAGCCTCGGAAGCCTCGGCGGCGCGACGTGGCCGAGCGTGCTGTGGAGCGCCCCGCTGCTGCTGGCCCCGGTGTTGGCCTCGCCCCGCTTGGCGCGCGGCCTCAACGCGCTGCTGCTGGGCGAGGCAGCGGCGTTTCACCTCGGCGTGCGGGTGGAACGGCTGAAACGGTGGACGATTGGCCTGTCGGCGCTGGGCGTGGGCGCGGCGGTGGCGGCCAGCGGGATGATCGGCTTCGTCGGGCTGGTCGTGCCGCACCTCGTGCGCCTCGCGCTCGGCCCTGACCACCGGACGCTCCTGCCCGCCTCGGCGCTGCTCGGGGCGCTGCTGCTCGTCGTGGCCGACCTGGTGGCGCGGACAATCGTCGCCCCCGCCGAACTGCCCATCGGGATCGTGACGGCGCTGGCGGGCGGGCCGTTTTTCCTCTGGCTCTTGCTGCGCGAACGCCCGGCGTAATCCTCTACGATTTTGTGTATGGTTTATAGAAAATAGATCAAGGCACGTTTTTCTCCATACCCCATAAACCATACACCCAACCTTTCCTTTGATGCTTTCCCTGTCCAACGTTACCGTATCGCTTGGCGAGGCCACGCTGCTCGACGACGTGACGCTGGACGTGGCGTCGGGGACGGTGACGGCCATCGTCGGGCCCAACGGCGCGGGGAAGTCGACGCTCTTGTCGGTGCTGTCGGGCGAGCGCACGCCCAGCATCGGCACGGTGCGCCTCCACGGCGTAGACCTGCGCACCGTCGCGCCGACCACGCTGGCCCGGCAGCGGGCCGTTTTGCCGCAAGAGGCGCTGCTGGCGTTCGGGTTCACCGGGCGCGAAGTGGCGCTGCTGGGCCGCACGCCGCACGCCACGAGCCGCGCCGAGGACGAACGCGCCGCCCTCCGGGCGCTCGATGCCGCCGACGTCGCCCACCTCGCCGAACGGCGCTACCCGACGTGCTCCGGCGGCGAAAAGCAGCGGCTGCACCTCGCCCGCGTCCTCGCCCAACTGGACTCCGACGAGGCCGCCGCACTGCTGCTCGACGAGCCGACCAGCGCTCTCGACCTCGCCCACCAGCACCGCGTGCTCGCCGCCGCCCGACGCCTCGCCACGGAACGCGGCCTTGCCGTGGTGACGGTGCTGCACGACCTCAACCTCGCCGCGCAGTACGCCGACCGCCTCGCCGTGCTGGACCGTGGACGTCTCGTGGCCGAGGGCACGCCCGCCGAAGTCATCCGCCCCGAAACCGTCCGCGCCGTCTTCGGCCTCGACGCCCTCGTGCTCGACCATCCGACGCTCGGCTGCCCGCTCGTCGTGGCGGTGCCGTCGGACGTGCGCGACCCGTTGCCTGTACTGCCGCCGTCGTAACCTTTGGGAGACGCCCCAATGGGGCGTCTCTACGTCTTCGCCCGAACCTTGCGAGGCGCGCCGATGGGGCGTCTCTACGTCGTCTATCCCCAATCCTCCGATGGAAACCGCTGTTTTGACCCCTGCTGCCGAGATCCGCGCCGCCGCCGACGCCTACCGCGCCGAGAACCCCAAAGCCCGCGCCCGCAACGTCGCCCAAGGCATCGGCGTGTCGGAAGCGCAACTTCTGGCCACCGGCGTCGGGACGAACGTCGTCGTGCTTCGCCCCGAATTCGGCGCAATCCTTTCCAGCCTCGAACCGCTCGGGCGGCTGTTGGCGCTCACCCGCAACGACGCCTGCGTGCACGAGCGCAAGGGCGTGTACAGCGGCTTCCAAAGCCAAGGCCCGCACACGCTGTTCGTCGGGAAAGACATCGACCTGCGCATCTTCCTTCGCGCGTGGGCGTCGGCGTTCGCCGTGGAAGAAAACGGACGCCGCAGCCTCCAGTTCTTCGACCGCGCCGGGCAGGCCGTCCACAAGGTCTACGCGACGGACGAGACCAACACGGACGGATGGAATGCGCTCATTGAACAATTCCGCGCCGACGAGCAACCCGACGAGCTCGCCGTCTCGACGCCCGCGCCGCGCCCGGCGGAAACGCCCGAGGCCGACCTCGACCTCGCCGCGTTCTACGACGGCTGGCGGGCGCTGACCGACACCCACGACTTCTTCCCGCTGCTCCGGACGCACGGCGTCAGCCGTCGCCAAGCCGTGCGCAACGCCCCGGCGGATTTGGCGCGCCCGGTGTCGGCCAAGGCCGCGCGGCAGTTGCTCGAAGGCGCAGCGGCGACGGGCCAGCCGATCATGTGCTTCGTCGGCAACGACGGCTGCATCCAGATCCACACCGGCCCGGTGGCGAAGATCGTCGAGCACGGCCCGTGGATCAACGTGCTGGACGAGGCCTTCAACCTGCACCTCGACGAGACGAAGATCGCCGAGGCGTACGTCGTCACCAAACCCGGCGACACCGGCGACGTGACGGCCCTCGAAGTGTTCGACGAGGGCGGCGAGATGATCGTCCAGTTCTTCGGCGCGCGCAAGCCCGGCCTGCCCGAGCGCGACGACTGGCGCACCCTCGCCGCGTCGCTGCGGTAAACGGCACCCTGTTAGGGTCAGCAACCCTAACAGGGTAGGCACGTCTTACTCGCCCATCCGCACGCCGACGATCCACCACCGGCCCATCACCGGGGCGAACAGTTCGACGTAGCGCGTGTCGAAGGCGTTGCGCACCTCGGCGGTCACGGCCAGCCGCAGGCGCGCGATCGGCAGCGGGTAGGCGGCGCGGAGGTTGACGACCGTGTACGGCGCGTCGGTGCGCGGGCTGACGACGCCGGGCGGATTCGGGTACGGATCGCGCCAGAAGCCGCTCGCGCCAACGGTCAGCCCCTGCGCCGCGCCCGACGGCACGGTGTAGGCGGCGTTGGCTTGGACGAGGTGCCGGACGCTCTGAAGCGCGTACTTCGACGCCACCACGCCGGAGGCGTCGCGGGCGAGGTCGAGGTAGGTGTAGGCGAGGCTCGCCGCCGCGCCGCCGCGCCGGTACGCCGCCTCGGCCTCGACGCCGCGCACGGTCACGGCCAGCAGGTTCTGGGCGCGAAAGACCGTGTCGGCGGCGCTCGTCTTGACGAAGTCGATCAGGTTGTCGGTGTCCCGCCCGAAGCCCGTCAGACGCAGCGTCAGGCCCGACGCGGCCTCGAAGTCGGCCCCGGCTTCGGCGCTCCACGCCCGTTCGGCCTTCAAGTCCGGGTTGCCCACGTCGCGCCCCCGGATGTTTGCCACCTGCGTGTTGTAGTACAGGTCGGTGAACGACGGCGCGCGGACGGCGCGGCCCCCGGCGGTGCGCAGCGTGAGCCGCCCGGCGGTGTAGGCGAGACTCGCCTGCGGGTTGATCTCCGTGCCGAAGCCGTCGGGGTCGGCGTCCACGCGGGCGGCCAGCGAGGCCGCGAGCGGCCCGGCGGCGTAGCGGAGTTGCCCGAACGCCCCGGCGGACGCGGCGGCGTGCTCGCCCATGTTCGTGCTCTCGATCCGCCGGTGCGCTGCCGACAGCCCGGCGTCGACCGACAGGCGCGGCGAGACGATCCGGCGCACCACGGCCTGCGCGGTGATCTGCCGGTTGTCGTGCACGTTGGACGGGGTGACGGGGTTGAACGTGTAGCTGCTCTCGTGCAGCCGCAGCCCCGCCGACGCCTCCAACGACAGGCGCGGCGAGAGGTCGCCTTGGAACGTCAGATGCCCGAACGTCGTCGTGGACGTCGAGAAGGCGGTGTCGAGGCGCGACGCCGAGTAGTGGCGCACCGAGCCGTAGGCGCGGTCGTCCTGCGCGGCGCGGAAGAAGAGGACGCCTCGGCGCGTCCGGAAGCGTGCGCCGCCGGCAAAGGCGCGTCGATCCACGTCCGAGCGCGCGCGGTCGCCCATCGTCCCGCCGTCGAGGCTCTCCACCGGCTCGCCGTCGGTGCGGAGGCTGGACGCCGCGAGGCCGAACGTGGCCGGGCCAAACGGCATCGTCGCGACCAACTCCGACGCTTGCAGGCCGTACGACCCCATCTGCGCCGAAGCCTGCCCGGACGGAATCCCCATGGCCAACTTGGTGATGACGTGGACGACGCCGCCCACCGCATCCGGCCCGTAGAGCGCGGCGGCGGGGCCGCGCAGCACCTCGATGCGGGCGATCTCGGCGAGCGGAATCGGGAAGTCGGAGAGGAAGTGCCCCGTCTGCGGATCGTCGGCCCGGACGCCGTCGATCACCAAGAGCACGCCGCCGAAGGTCGAGCCACGGACGGTAAAATCGGCCTGCGTGCCCAGTGGCCCGCGCGCCATCACCTCCACCCCGGCGGCGGTGCGGAGCAGTTCGTCGAGCGACGAGGCCGGGGCGCGGGCGATGTCGTCGGCGGTGACGACCGTGACGGCTCGGCCCGTGCGGCGCAAATCGTCGGGCGAACGCGTGGCCGTGACGACCACCGAGTCGGCAAGGGCGACGGTTTGCGCGTGCAGCGGCACAGCGGCCAGCACGGCGAGGAAGCATCCAGCAAGAAAGCGAGGCATCGGTCGGGGAGGAAGTGGTGCAAACTACCCCGGCTGGACGGCTTGGCGCGGCGAAAGGCGAGCGAAGAGCGTTTATCCAAGCGCTGGCCCCGCGCCGCCGTATCTTCGGCCATCTCCCCGCCCCGTATGCACGTCGGACTCTTCGGCGGATCGTTCAACCCTCCGCACCTGGGCCATCTCGTCGTGGCCGAGGCGCTCCGCGAGGCGTGCGGCCTCGACCGGGTGATCTGGATGGTGGCCGCGAAACCGCCGCACAAGATCGGCGCGGACCTTGCGCCGCCGGAAGATCGGCTGGAGATGACGCACCGCGCCATCGCCGGGCATCCGCACTTCGTCGTGTCGGACTTGGAGGTTCGCCGTGCCGCCGAGAAAGGCGGGCCGTCGTACACGGTCGACACCCTCCGGCAACTCACCGCCGCGCTGCCGCATGTGCGTTGGTCGTTGCTCGTGGGCGAAGACAGCCTCGCCGCCTTCCACACATGGCGCGCGCCCGACGAGATCCTGTCGATGGCCGACCTTGTGGTGTACCGACGCCCCGGCGTCGAAAGCGGCGACGCGCCGATGCGACGCTTTGCCCGCGTGGTGGACGCCGGACGCATCGACGTGTCGAGCACCGACCTGCGCGCCCGCCTCCGCGCCGGACGGTCGACGCGCTACCTCCTCCCCGACGCCGTGGCCGACTACGTCGCCGCCCGGGGGTTGTACCGGTAATCCGCACCCTGTCAGGGTCACTGACCCTGACAGGGTGGCCCGTCCGTCACTTCCCGTCGCCGGAAGCGGCAGAGGCAGACTCCGGCTTCGCAGCGGGCTTCTTCGGCGCGGCCAGCGCGTCGGCCACCGCCGAGCCGCCGGGCAGGCGGCGGAGCGCACCGTCTACGTCCGTGCCGGGGCTTTGCGTCTGCACCGCCGCGAGGACTTCGCGCAGCAGCGGCAGCGCCGCGCCCGTTTGCAGCAGCGTGGTGAGCACCGGCCCGATGGCCCCGCCCGCCCCCGACGGTGCGCCGCTGCCGTCGCCGCCGAGGCCGTTCACGTTCACCACCCGGATCGAGTCGATCTTCTCGGCGGGCTTCATGAGCTGCTCGACGAGTTGCGGCAGCATCGGCCCGATCTGCTCGAGCGTCTGTGCCAGCAGCACCCGCTCGTTCATCACGTTGCGCGCGTCCAGCCGCAGCCGTTCGGCTTCGGCCTGCGCCCCGCCCACGGTCTCGATGGCCTTGGCCTGCGCCTCGGCGGCTTCGGCGTCCAGCTTGGCCGCGTCGAGGCGGGCTTGCGCCGTCGTGCGAAGCTCGTAGGCCGCGACGTCCGCCCGGACTTGCTGCGTGGCCCGCTCCACCGCCGCCTGCTTCTCGGCCTCGATCACGTCGATTTGCTTCTGCCGGTTGGCGATTTCCAGCGCCTTGGCCGTCTGCGCCTGCTCCTCGGCGCGGAGCCGCTCGGCCTCTTGCAGCGCCGTCTCCTCCAGCATCTTCAGCTTGCCGCGCAGCGCCTCGGCCTCGGCCGCCTCGCGTTCGATGCGGGCGATCTGCGCCTGCTTGGTCTTCTCTTCCAGCGCCACGGCCAGCACGCGCTCGCGCGCCACCTCCGCCTGCTCCACCTGCTGCCGCTTCTGCTGATCGGCCAGTTCGATGGCCCGCTGCTGCTCGATCTCGGCCTCGCGGATGGCGAGGTCTTTGGCGATGCGCGCCGCCTCGGCCACCTGCTGCTGCTCGGCGAGCGTCTTCTGCGCCGCCGCGTCTTCGCGCGACACCGACTCGGCGACCTCGCGCTGCTGCTTGGCCTCCTGCTCCTTGATGTTCTGCTCGATGGCGAGCTGCCGCAGCCGCGCCTCGCGGTTCTGCTCGGCAATCGTCACCTCCTTCTGGCGCAGGCGCTGGTTGGCGGCCTCCACCTCGGAGCTGGTGCGCTGCGCGATCTCCTTGCGGCCCCGCGCGTCGAGCACGTTGTTTTCGTTGTGCATCTCCAGCGGCAACTGCTCGAGGTACTGGATCGCCACGTCGTCGAGCCGGTAGCCGTTGAGCACCACATCGCCGCCCGCGTCGCCGCCGAGCGCACGGAGGATTTCGTCGCGGAAGACGGAGCGCTTTTGGTAGAGCTGGTCGAACGTGAGCTTCGCGCCCGCCGTCTTGAGCGCGTCGGCAAACTTGGCCTCGAACAGCTCGCGGAGGATTTCGGTGGACGCCGCCCGCTCCGGCCCAATCGTCATCGCGACGTGCCGAATGTCTTCTTCGACCGGGTTGATCTTGATGTAGAAGTCGACTTCCACCTCGGCGCGGATGCCGTCGGCGCACGACAGGCTCTCCTGCTGGCGGCGGACGATCCGCACCGTCTTGACGGTCAAGTCCAGCATTTCGACGCGGCTGAACAGCGGCACGACAAACGCCGACGACAGCGACACTTCCGGCTGGGGCGCGCCGAATCCGGTTTTGACGATGGCTTCTCCCGGCGACGCTTTGACGAGGAACCGATTGAACATGCTGAGCAGCAGCACGACGAACAACACCACGCCGAGCACGAGCGCGGCGGTGACAATGATCGAAGTAGGCATAACGGATGGGGTGATTGAGGACAAGCAAAGGAGGAGGCCCGTTCAGGCCCGCACCGGCGGGCGAAGCGCCGGGCGGTCGGGGTCGTGCGGTGCGGCAAGGTAGACGTTGCGCGTGGCGTCGAAATCAAAGAGCAGCACGGCATCGCCTTCGGTTGGCGCGTGGTCGGCGGGCACGTCGGGGTCGAGCCGAACGGGGATTTCGAGGCGGACGCCGTTCTGCCGAACCGTCGCCATCCCGCCGTGCTCGTCCACCGCGTCGCTCGTCACCGTCGCCACACTTCCCACGAGCGCGCGAGCAGCAGGAGCCGGGTTGGGACGAAACAGCGGCGCGAGCATCCGCCCGCTCAGCCGCGCTGCCGCAAGGCCCACCGCGACGGCCAGCACCGCGCTCACCACTGCCCCAAGGCCCAGCGCAAAGCGGAAAACGAGGCCCGATGCGCCGTAGGCGAACAGCAGCAGCGTGACGCCGAGGCTCAGCGGAAGGCCGCCGAAAAGCCCGGCGAGGCCACCGCCGTCCACGCCATCGCCCGCATCCACACCGTCTGCGCCACCGTCAAGGTCGCCAAAGGCGCCGGAGAGCGAGACGAGCCAGAGCAGCACGGCCAGCACGAGCGGGCCGAGGAAGACGAGAACGCTGGGAGACGAAAGCGAGGGCATTGAATCGGGCGGCAAGCGGGTCGCCAACGGGGGTTTTACGAAGGTACGATGCAGCCAAGTTGTGCGTCTCCGGTAACATCGGACGGCCAATCGACGGCGGCGGGCGGTGCGCCGCAAACGGGCTTGGCGCGTACCCTTGCCCTCGTCCCGAACCCGGCGTGGTATCCGGGCGTAGCGTAGCACAAAAGCGCTTCCACCCATGCTCGCCGCCTCCGATCCCTCGCCCGACGAACCCGCGTTTCTGTCCGCCTACGAAAAGGCCGGCGCCGAAGACCTCGACCCACGCTGCGTGCCGCAAACGCTCGACCAGCCGCCGCCCGTGGGCGACGCCATCCTGTACCCCGGCTACTCGGAGATCGACCAGGAGACGTGGCGGATGCTCTACGCCCGCCAGCTCGCCTTCCTGCCGGGCCGGGCCTCCGCTGCCTACCTGCACGGAGCCGAGACGATCACCCTCGGCGGCGAGCGTATTCCAGCCCTCAAAGACCTTTCGGCGCGGCTGGCGCGGGAGACAAACTGGGCGGTGGCCCGTGTGCCAGGCCTGCTGCACGAACGCGATTTCTTCGAGCTGCTGTCGCAGCGCATCTTCCCGTCCACCGATTACATCCGGGGCCGCGAAGAACTCGACTACACGCCCGCGCCGGATCTCTTCCACGACATTTTCGGCCACATGCCGATGCTCACCGAGCCGGATTTTGCCGATTTCTACCAGCACTTCGGCGAGGCCGCGCTCAACGCGACCGGCTACCAGCGCGTCCAGCTCGAACGGCTGCACTGGTTCTCCGTCGAGTTTGGCCTGATCCGCGAGCGGCAACCCGACGGCTCGACGGCCCGGCGCATCTTCGGCGCGGGGATTTTGAGTTCGCACGGCGAAGTCCAGCACGCGCTCTCCGACGCCGTCGAAGTGCGGCCCTACGACGTGGCCGTGGTGGCCGAGCAGGACTACGACGTGTGGCACCTGCAGCCGCTTTTGTTTGAACTCGACTCGTTCGAGCAGTTGGTCGACCAGTTCGGCGGCTGGGCCAAGGCGCAGGGGCTGCGCTGAGGAAACCCCGACGGCGGCGGGAGCGTCTTGGCGAAAACCCTCTTTGCCGATGGCCGCCGATCTCCACCGCGTCGAAGGAACCGTGCACGGGCGCGTGCAGGGCGTGGGCTACCGCGCCTTTGCCGTCCGCTGGGGCAAAGAACTGGGACTGCGCGGCTTCGTGCGCAACGAGCCGGGCGGGACGGTCGCCTTCGCCGCCGAAGGCTCCCGCGCCGACCTCGAACGCTTCCTCGACGCGCTCCATGTGGGGCCGGCGCTGGGACGTGTCACGCGGGTAGACGAGACGTGGACGCCGCCGGAAGACCGCCTCTCGGGCTTCGAGATTCGCCGGTAAGCGGTGCGAGAAGGCTATCTTCTCGTCCACCTTTTCCGACCGTCCGATGCCCGCTCCGCTCCGCATTGCGCTCCTTGGCTACGGCCGGATGGGGCAACTCGTCGCCACGCTCGCCGCAGAGGCCGGGCACGAGATCGTCGTCCGACTCGACGAAGCCAATGGACCGATCACGCCTGAACGCCTGCGCGATTGCGATGTGGCCGTGGACTTCTCCGTCGCCGAGGCCGTCGAAACGCATGTGGCGGCGTGCCTGGCCGCAGGCGTCCCGCTCGTCGTCGGCACGACCGGCTGGAACGACCGCCTCGCCGCCGTCCGCCAACGGGTCGAACACGCAGGCGGAGGCCTTGTCTACGGGGCCAACTTCTCCATCGGCGTGCACGTGTTCTGCCGGGTGGTTGAACACGCGGCCACGCTCTTCGAGCGGGTCGGCGGCTACGCGCCCTTCCTCGAAGAACAGCACCATGCGATGAAGCGCGACGCGCCCAGCGGCACCGCGCTGGTCCTCGAACGCCTCGTCTCCGACGCCTTCGGCGGCCAACGCTTCGAGGTGGCCGTCACGCGCGCCGGACACATTCCCGGCACCCACCGCGTCGGCTTCGACGGCCTCCCCGATCAGGTGCTGCTTGCCCACACCGCACGCAGCCGCGAGGGCTTCGCCCAAGGCGCCCTGCTCGCCGCGCAATGGATCGTCGGGCGCACAGGCATCTATCCGTTCGAAGCGGTGATGGCGGAGGTTCTGGGCGGATGAGGCCGGGCATCCGACGCTGGTCGGTTCGGCTGTACCTTGCCCCGAACCTCTCAACGTCGAACCTCTTATGGGCCTTGCCCCGAACTGGCTGCGCGGCTGCGCCACCGCCCTCGTCACCCCGATGCACGCCGACGGATCGATGGACCGCGGCGCGCTCCGCCGCATCGTCGACCACCAGGTGGCGGGTGGGGTGAAAATCCTCGTCCCGGTTGGCACCACCGGCGAATCGGCCACGTCCACCGCCGAAGAAGACATCGAAACGATCCGCACGGTCATCGAGCAATCCAACGGGCGGGCCAAAGTCATCGCCGGCATCGGGTCGAACAACACCGCCGTCGCCATCGCCAACGGAAAGCGCGCTGCCGACGCCGGTGCCGACGCGCTGCTGGCCGTCGCGCCGTACTACAACAAGCCCACGCAGGCGGGCCTTTTGGCGCACTACCGCGCCATCGCGGCAAGCACCGACCTGCCGATCGTGATCTACAACGTGCCGGGCCGCACCGTCACCAACATCTCCGCCGAAACGACGCTCGAACTGGCCGAGACGGTCGATAACATCGTCGCCACCAAAGAGGCGTCGGGGAATTTCGGACAGATCATGCAGATTCTCGCCCACCGCCCCGACGGTTTTCGGGTGATCTCCGGCGACGACGCCACGACGCTCCCACTCATCGCTCTCGGCGTGGACGGTGTCATCTCGGTCAACAGCAACCAAGTGCCGGGCATGATGAACGACATGGTGGAAGCCGCACTGGCCGGACGGTGGGACGAGGCCCGCACGCTCCACTACCGGATGCTCGACCTGATGGAGGGCAACTTCGTCGAGACCAGCCCCGGCCCCGTCAAGGCCGGCCTCGCGATGATGGGCCTGTGCGAAGAGCACGTCCGGCTGCCGCTCGTGCCGCCGTCGCAGGCGACCAAGGACAAGATGCGCCGCTGGCTCACCGATCTCGGTGCGCTTTGATTCAATGGGTTGATATCTACTCTTTGATATCAACCCGTTTTCGTTATGCAGATTCGCGACCTACCGTCGACGCGGCCTGAGTTGCGCCGCCTCGTTTTGCACCGCCGCTCCTCCCGCCCTCGCCGATGCGTCTTCTCCTGCTCCTCGCCCTCCTCGCCGCCGTGCTGCCCGCGTCCGCGCAAGACACCACGCTCGCCGTCGCGTCGCCGTCGGGCACGCTTCGCCTCACGTTTGCGCTGAAAGACGGACGGCCTGTGTACCGGCTGGATCGGCTCAACCGGCCCGTTTTGACCGAAAGCGCCCTCGGCCTGACCCTGCGCGACGGCAACCTCGGCCCCGGCCGCGATCCCGGCGCGGATCCGCGCCTGCACCTCACCGCCTCCGCCACCCGCGACGTCGACGAGACGTGGGAGCAAGTGTGGGGCGAGGAGCGCTTCGTCCGCAACCGCTACCGCGAGCTCTCGGTCATGCTGGAGCGCGAGGCCCGCGCGGGCGGCGGCGTGCAGCGCCTCGGCATCGTGTTTCGGGTGTACGACGACGGCCTCGGCTTCCGGTATCAACTCCCTGACACGCGCGAAATGGTGGTGATGGACGAGGCCACCGAATTCCGCTTCCCGACCGAGCCAACAGCGTGGTGGTTTGCGGCCTACCAAGACAACCGCTACGAATACCTCTACCAGAAAACGCCGCTGGGGCAGATCACCGTCGCGCACACGCCGCTGACGATGGAGACGCCCGAGGGCCTGTACCTGAGCCTCCACGAAGCCTCGCTCGTCGACTTCCCGTCGATGGCGCTCAACCGCATCGGCACGACCGCGTTGAAGGCCGACCTCGTGCCGTGGAGCGACGGCGTCCGGGCGTACGTCTCCGGGCCGTTTGAAACGCCGTGGCGCACGCTTTTGGTGGAAGACACCCCCGGCGGGCTGGTCACCAACTACCTCGTGCTCAACCTCAACGCGCCGAATCAACTTGTTGACACGTCGTGGATCGAGCCGGGCAAGTACGTCGGCGTGTGGTGGGAGATGCACCTCGACCAGTCGTCGTGGGGGCCGGGGTCGAAGCACGGCGCGACGACCGCCAACACCCGCCGCTACATCGACTTTGCGGCGCGGCACGGCTTCCGGGGCGTGCTCGTGGAGGGCTGGAATACGGGCTGGGATCAGGCATGGTGGGCCGGCGAAGGGTACAAGTTCAACTTCACCGAGCCGTATCCGGACTTTGATATCAACGCCTTGAGTTCCTACGCCCGGAGCAAGAACGTGCGGCTGATCGGCCACCACGAAACGGGGGCCATCACCGACAACTACGAGCGGCAGATGGACTCGGCCTACGCCTTCTCGGCGCGCTACGGGATGAACGCGGTGAAGACGGGGTACGTCGGCTCGCGCCTGCGCACGTCGCCGAACGGCCCCGACCCGAACCGCGTCGAGTGGCACCACGGGCAGTTTGGCGTGCGGCACTACCAGCGCACCGTCGAGAGCGCGGCGCGGCACCGGATCATGCTCGACATCCACGAGCCGATCAAAGACACGGGCCTGCGCCGGACGTGGCCCAACCTGATGACGCGCGAGGGCGCGCGCGGGATGGAGTACGACGCGTGGAGCGGCGACGGCGGCAACCCGCCCGGCTACCACGCCACGCTGCCGTTCACCCGCAGCCTCGCCGGGCCGTTCGACTACACGCCGGGCGTGGTGCGGCTGTTCTACCCCGAGCGCCGCCCCAACAACCGGGTGAACATGACGCAGGCGAAGGGTCTCGCGCTCTACGTCACGATCTACTCGCCGCTGCACATGATCGCCGACCTGCCGGAGAACCTCGAAGGCCACCCGGCGATGCGCTGGCTGGAGGCGGTGCCGACGGACTGGGAGACGACGCGCGTGCTCCACGGCGACATTGGGCACTACGCGACGATCGTCCGCAAAGACCGCCGCTCGGACGACTGGTACTTGGGCAGCATCACCGACGAGACGGGGCGGGTGCTGGAGGCGAGCCTGTCGTTCCTCGACCCCGCCAAGACGTACGTCGCCGAGGCGTACGAGGACGATCCGGCGATGGGCGACTGGCGCACCGAGGCGGGGGCGAACGCCCTGCGCACGTCCGAGCGGATCGTGCGTTCGACCGACGCGTGGACGCTGCGCCTCGCCCCCGGCGGCGGCGCGGCGATCCGGTTCCGTGTGGCCACGCCCGCCGACCTCCGGCGGTTGGGCTCGGGACGGTAAACGCCTCCGTAGGGGCCGTTCGCGAACGGCCCCTACACCGACGAAATCGGCCCATCGTCACATATTGGCCCGTCGTCGCGCATGCGGTAAACGCCGCGCCGTTCGATCCACCGTGCCGGATTTTCGCGGATGTACGCCCGGACGTTCGCGAGGTGGGCGGGACTGCGCACGATGGCGTCGTGGAAACTGCGCTGCCACAGCCGCGCCCCCGGAGACCGTCCCGCTTCGTTTACCGCACGCGTGGATACCGTCTTGAACGCCCCGATGTACCGTCCCAGCGGCTTGGTGGCGGCCTCGGTAAGCCAGAGAACGGCGTGAAGATGGTCGGGCATCACCACCCACACATCCGGGCGAAGGGCTTCGGGATGATGACCAAGCAGCCAACGCCAAGCGTCGGCCACCTGCCATCCTTCTGTAGTCAGGTGTAGCGCTCTGTTGCGAGCGGCAGCCAGACGCGGCGTCCGGCGATGCAGGCAGAGGGTCACGAAATAGGCGCAGGCGCTCGTGTAGTCAAAACCGGGCAAGCGCGGGCATCGGCGGGCAGGCGGCATAGGGCCAGATGGGAAGGCCACGCTAAAGAGTCCGCTTGCTGCCTCGGCATACCGTCGCGCCGAAAAAAGACAGCGGAAGACCCGCTCGTTTGAGCGTACACCGGCGACGCACGATCGCTGTACGCACCGGGCAACCCGCACGGCGCGGCGGGCGTTTGCGGCGCATCGCAATCCCCAAACCCGTGTCCGACACCGTCGCAACCACCATCCGCCCGGGGGCCGACTGGCAGGCCGCCGTGCCCGCCTCCGGCCCGTTCACCGAGATCCTCTACCACAAGGCCGAGGGCATCGCCAAGATCACCATCAACCGCCCGCACAAGCGCAACGCCTTCACGCCGACGACCGTGCAGGAGATGATCCGCGCCCTCGACGACGCCCGCGACGATCAGACGATTGGCGCGATCGTGCTCTGCGGCGCGGGCGACGACGCGTTCTGCTCCGGCGGCGACCAGTCCATCCGGGGCGACGGCGGCTACAAGGACGCCGGCTCCGGTTCGGGCCACGAGCGCCTCAACGTCCTCGACTTCCAGCGGCAGATCCGGTCGTGCCCCAAGCCCGTCGTGGCGATGGTGGCGGGCTGGGCCGTGGGTGGCGGCCACGTCCTGCACGTCATCTGCGACCTCACGATCGCCGCCGAAAACGCGCGGTTCATGCAGACCGGCCCGCGCGTCGGCTCGTTCGACGGCGGCTTCGGCGCGTCGTACCTCGCCAGCATCGTCGGGCAGAAGAAGGCGCGGGAGATCTGGTACCTGTGCCGTCCGTACGATGCCGCGCAAGCCCTTGACATGGGCCTCGTCAACACGGTCGTGCCGCTGGAAGCGCTGGAAGAGACGACGGTGCAGTGGTGCCGCGAGATGCTTCAGCACTCGCCGCTGGCGCTGCGGCTGTTGAAGTCCGGCTTCAACGCCGCGCTCGACGGGCAGGCGGGCGTGCAGGAACTGGCGGGCAACGCAACGCTGCTGTTCTACATGACCGACGAAGGGCAGGAAGGCCGCAACGCCTACAACGAGCGCCGCTCGCCCGACTTCGGGCAGTTCCCCAAACGGCCCTGACGTTGACGCCGCTTCAGATCTGGACGGCCGCCGCGCGGCCCCGCACGCTCTTTGCCGCCGCCGCGCCCGTGCTGCTCGGGACGGCGCTGGCCTACGCCGACGGCGGGGCGCACGGCCCGAGTGCGCTCGTGGCGCTCGCGTGCGCGCTGCTGCTGCAAATCGGGGCCAACTTCGTCAACGACCTCGCCGACTTCGAGAAGGGGGCCGACACGAAGGAAGGACGCATCGGGCCGCTCCGGGTGGTGAGCGCCGGGCTGGTTGCGCCCCAGACGATGCGCCGCGCCATCGTCTTCACGTTCGCGCTCGCGTTCGTGCTCGGCCTCTACCTCGTGGCGCGGGGCGGCTGGCCGATCCTCGCCGTGGGCCTCGCCTCCATCGCCGCCGCCGTCGCGTACACGGCGGGGAAAAACGCCCTCGCCTACCTCGGCCTCGGCGACCTGTTCGTGCTGATCTTCTTTGGGCCGGTGGCCGTGGCGGGCACGCACTACGTCCAGACGTTGCAGTTCAGCTGGCCTGCCGTGCTGGCCGGCATCGGGCCGGGGCTGATCGCGGTGGCGATTCTCGTGGCCAACAACCTCCGCGACGTGCAGGGCGACCGCGAGGCGGGCAAACGGACGCTGATCGTCCGCTTCGGCGGCGGGTTCGGGAAGGCGCTCTTTGCCGCGTGCTACGCCGGCGCGGCACTCGTGCCGGTGGCGTACTGGCTTTGGACCGGACGACACCCGGGCGCGATGGCCGCCGCGTGGGTCTTGCCGATGGCGATCCCGCTGCTGAAGACCGTCTTCGCCACCCGTCCCGAAACCGACGACCCGAAGGCGCTCGCCCGCACGCTCATCCCCGTGCTGGGCCGCACGGGCCAACTGCTGTTCGTCTACGCCGTGCTGTTCAGCCTCGGCGTGGCGCTCACATGAGGGCGCACACCTAAACATCGGACGTTCACGACCAATCGCGCCGGGCGTGGCGTAGGTTGGGCGGCCCGCTTTTCCCCTCTGCCCGATGGAAGCCAGCCCCCCCGCCGCCACCAAGGTCAAAGACGCGCCTACCCGGACGCCCGATCGTGCCGCCGCGCCCGATGTGCCCCCAAACGAAAAGGTGGCGTGGCTGCAGGAGAAGATCCGCGCCACGCTCTACGCTGCCGAAACACCCGTGCGCAACCCCGCCGCGTTTCTTCGGGCGGCCACCGTGGCCGTGCCGGTGGTGTCGGCGCTGCTGCTGGGCCTGACGGTTCCGGGGATGGAAGCCACGTTCCGGTACGTCGCCTTCGGCCTCAACCTGCTGCTCGTGCCGTTGCTGGCCGTTACGCTCCTCGGTGCAGGACAACGCGAAGCGGCGGCGCAGCAGGCGGTGCAGGCCGAACTGCGGGCGCTGCTCGACGAACTGGACTACACGGCACGCTGGTCTACCGGCCCGTTCGACCAACGCAAAGTGGACGCGCTCTACGTCCGCTACCAAGCGCTGGCGGCCCGGCTTCGGTAAGACGCCTCAGCCGTCGTACTCGTCCTTCGTCACGCCCTCGTCCACGGGGACGGGGTAAACGCCCGAGAAGCACGCGTTGCAGAAACCGCGCCCCTGCGCCTGGGCGTCGGGGTTGGCGACGTGCACGGCCTGCATCATCCCCTCCACGCTGAGGTAGGCGAGGCTGTCCACGCCCAGCCACGCCGCCATCTCGTCCACGTCGTCGAACTGGTTGGCGAGCAGCTCGTCGTGGCTCGGGAAGTCCATCCCGTAGAAGCACGGATGCAGCACCGGCGGCGAGGCGACGCGGAAGTGCACCTCCTTGGCCCCAGCGTCGCGCACCATCTTGACGAGTTGGCGGGCCGTCGTGCCGCGCACGATGCTGTCGTCGAGCATCACGACGACGCGGTCTTTTAGGACGCCCTCGACGGTGTTGAACTTCGTCCGGACTTTGATCTCGCGCTGGTCTTGGCCGGGGCTGATGAAGGTGCGCCCGACGTAGTGGTTGCGGATCAGGCCGATGTCGAACTTGCACGGGAAGCCGAGCTTCTCGCACTCGCTCGCGTAGCCGATGGCCGCGGTGTTGGACGAGTCCGGGACGGCCATCACGATGGGGCGCTTGTCGCCTTCGGGCACGCGGGGCACGGGCGCGTCGTGGGCGAGGGCCTTGCCGATCTTGCGGCGCACCTTGTCCACCATCTCGCCGAACACCTTGGAGTCGGGGCGGGAGAAGTAGACGTACTCGAAGACGCACTGGCTCACGCCGAAGCGGCTGGCGAGGCGGTAGCTGTGCGGCTCGCCGGTTTCGAGCGCCTCGGCGTCCACAACGAGGATTTCGCCGGGGGCCACGTCGCGCACGAAGTCGGCCCCGACGAGGTCGAACGCGCACGTTTCCGAGGCGACGACGAACGCGCCGGGCTGGCCGTTCTTGCCCTTCATGCGGCCCAACGCAAGCGGGCGGAAGCCGTTGGGGTCGCGCACGGCAATCAGCGCATCGTCGGTGAGGATGGCGAGCGAAAACGCGCCTTCGACCTGCGTAAGCGCGTCGATGACCTGGTCGACGCGGCGGGCGCGGCGGCTCTGGGCGATGAGGTGCAGCAGCAACTCGGAGTCGGTGGACGACGAGAAGAGGGTGCCGCGCTCCTGAAAACTGCGGCGCAGTTCGCGGGCGTTGGAGAGGTTGCCGTTGTGGGCAAGCGCCACGTTGCCCATCCGGTCGTGCACGACGAACGGCTGGACGTTCTGCAGGTTGTCCGCCGCGCCCGTCGTGGAGTAGCGGACGTGGCCGACGGCCCGGTCGCCGAGGAGCGTTTCGTCGAAGATGCGCCGGTCGGCGAACACGTCCAAGACGAGGCCGAAATCTTTGACGACCGGCATCACCGGCTTCTGGCGGCGCTCGTCGTAGGTGGCGGTGGCGATGCCGGCGGACTCCTGCCCCCGGTGTTGGAGGGCGTGGAGACCGTAGTAAGCGATTCGGGCGGCGTTGGGCGCGCCGAACACGCCAAAGACGCCACAGGCGTCGCGGTGCTGTCGCATTCGAATGGAAGCAGGCAGGTACGCCCGTCGTATCCCTCCCGCGCCGGAGGGTTTCGTCAGCGCGGCGATTCTTGCTGCGGCTCCGGAGCGGGCGTGCCCGGCGGCGGCGGCTCGAAGGCGTCGAACGCCTGCGTCCTGTAGGCATCCGTCCCAACATACCGAAGCGCCCGGCGGAACGTGACGGCGTCGGCGAAGCCGGGCACGCGGGTGACGTAGCCGCCGTCTTTCGTCATAAACGCGATCGTCGGGTAGCCCTCGGCCCCGAGCGCGACGGCCAACTGCTGCGGCGAGAGGTGGTACTCCTGCGTCTGCCCAGCGGGCGTGAAGCGGATGGACTTGGTCGTGTCCTCGCCGTCGAGCCGAACGGCTTCGTAGTACCGCGCCACTTCCGAGCGCACCGTCGCTTGCGGGTACACTTCGGCCTGCATCCGGCGACACCACGGGCACCACGGCGCGTAGATGTCGACAAGCACCTTCTTGCCGGAGATTTTGGCGGCGGCCAAGGCGGCGTTGAACGACAGATGCCACCGCACGGCGTCGGTCTGGACGGCGTTTTCGTGGTTGCCCACGCGGTGAAGCGCTCCCGGCCCGGTCGCCTCGGGAGCGGGATCGCTGGCTGCTCCCGACGTTCCGGCGGGCGGATCGAAGCGCTGGGCGCAGGTGGGGGCGGCCACGAGCGGCAGCAGGGCGAGAAGGCCAAACGAACGGCGAATCACGGCAAGACGGGGAGAAGCGAGCGGTAGAGATCGGCGAACAAACGGTCGGCCTCAATGCTGTTGTACGCCCGATGCGCCGTCGGGATCTGCGCACGGCACGCCCGAGCGAACGCATCGTCGGTGAGCACACGAACGAGCGCGGCGGCAAGCGCGGGCGTGTCGCCCTGCGGCACAACTTCGCCGATGCCGAAACGCTCCACCACCGAGCGGAGCGCGGGCGTGTCGGTCGCAACGATCGGCACGCCACCGGCGACGGCCTCGAACAGCTTGTTGGGCAAGGCGAGGCGCAGGTTCAAACACGACGCTTCGAGCGTCACGGCGGCCACCGTCGCAGCAGCCACATAGGCAGGCACGTCTTCGGGTGGCACGGGCGTCGCCACCGCCAGGCGAACACCGAGTGCTTCGGCGCGGGCGCGAATCGATGCCTCCATCCCGCCGTCGGAGCCGAGCAGCACGAGCGCCGCCTCGGGCACCGCGGCCTGCACCGAGGCCATCGCCTCCACCAAACCGAGCAGCCCCCGCCCTGCCCGCAGCGCTCCGGTGTGCAAGACGATCTTCGCCTCCGGCGGCAGCCCCGCGTGGGCATGCAGATCGGCAGACGGGCCGTCGTGCGGGCGCGGCGCGTTGGCCAGTACGAGCGGACGGGCGATGCCGTAGCGGTCTGTGAGCACCTCGGCAAGGCCGTCGGCCACGGTCAGCACCCGGTCGGCGCGCGGAACGAAGACGCGCTCCACAGCCCTCCAGACCGTTCGGACGAGCGGGCGATGCGCCACGGCGGGCGTGTCGGGGTAGAGTTCGCGGCTGTCAAACACCGTCTTCGCCCCCGAGCGCCGTGCCGCCTGCGAGAGCGCCGGGAGGGTGTAGAGATCCGAGGCGTGGAAGACGGCGGCGCGTTCGTGGCGCAGCGCATGGCCCACGGCGCGGTGGACGTCCCAGAAAAAGCGCGGCCCGCGACGATCGGGCACGCCGAGCGCCTCGAACGTCACGCCGGGCAGGAGCGGCACGGGCGGCAGCGCCGCACCACGGGCCACCCCAACGGCCCGCACCGACGCGCCAAGGCCCGACAACACGGCGAGTTGCCGCATGGCCCGGGCGTTGGCGCGCACGTCGCCGGTAAGCGCAAACACGACGTCGGGCACAGGGCGAGAGAGATGTAGGACGTTGGATGCACGGATGATAATGTCCACCGTCCCCATCTCATCCAACATCAACGATCCACGTCTTTTACAGCAACACCGCCCCGTCGATAGCGCCGGCAGCCTCGTAGAGCGCCACGACCTCGTCGGCAGAAGCCACGACGGGTTCGAGCGAGACGCTGACGTACGCACCTTTCGACGACGGACGCAGCACCAGCATATGCCCCGCAAACCGGGTTTCGGCTTCCAACACCTTGTCGGCAGGAACGATAAACTTCATCGGAAAGACCGCCGGCCACGTGTTTTGATCGTCGAGGAGGCGGCGAAAGTTGGCCCACCACGCAGCGTCGCGGGTAGCCGATTGAGATTCGGACACAGCACTATAAGGTTGAGGGAGGGAGGAACGAACGAACCGGCAGCGGTTCCGTTCGTAGAGAGGCAGACGATCTTGCCGTCTCCTCCATGGAAACCCCCATCCCATCGCCCGCGCCCACCCACACCCTCCGCATCGAAGGAATGTCGTGCGGGCATTGCGTTCGGGCCGTACGCGAGGCACTTGAACCGGTGGACGGCGTGGCGGTAGACGATGTGACGGTGGGCGAAGCCACGATCCGTTTGGACGCCACAGCGGCCTCGTGGGGCGATGTTGAACCCCGCATACGCCAAGCCCTTGCCGAGGCGGGCTACGCCCTCGCCTGATTCCCCTCCGCGTGCCCGACCTCGTCCCCCCGCCTCATTCGCCCACACTCGACGCCGTTGTGGCCCCCTCGCCCACGCCGGGTATGGGCGCAACGCTCGTGCACGAAGGCGCCCGGGAACGCGGCACGACCTTTCGCGTCTGGGCCCCGCACGCCGACGAAGTGCGTGTGACCGGAAGCTTCTGCGGCTGGAATTTCGGCCTTGCGCTCGCCCACGAGACCGGCGGCTACTGGTCGGTGTTCGTCCCCAAAGTCGGAGCAGGAACGGCCTACAAGTACAAGATCCGCAACGGCGAGACGTGGTTGCTGCGCCACGACCCGTACGCCCGCGCCGTCTCGCACTCGGCAGGCGACAGCCTCGTCTACGACGACAAGCCGTTTGACTGGCAAGACGACGCCTTCGTGCGCCCGGCCCGCGAGGAGATGGTGATCTACGAACTCCATGTGGGCACGTTTGGCGACGGCGAATGGGGGCGGACGGCCACGCTCGACGCGGCCATCTCCCGGCTCGACTACCTCGAAGCCCTCGGCGTGAACGCGGTGGAGTTGATGCCTGTAGCGGCGTTTGCCGGCGACCGCTCGTGGGGCTACAACCCGGCCCATCCGTTCGCCGTCGCGACCGCCTACGGCGGCCCCGACGCCCTCAAACGCTTCGTCCGCGAGGCTCACCGGCGCGGCATTGCCGTTATTCTGGACGTGGTCTACAACCACCTTGGCCCCTCCGACCTCGACCTCTGGCAGTTCGACGGGTGGAGCGAGAACGGCAAGGGCGGCATCTACTTCTACAACGACGACCGCTCCGCCACGCCGTGGGGCGATACCCGCCCCGACTACGGACGTCCGGAAGTGCGGCAGTACCTGCGCGACAACGCCCGGATGTGGCTCGAACGCTACCGCGTAGACGGCCTCCGCCTCGACATGGCGCTCTACATCCGCGCCAAAGACCACGACCCCGGCAACGTCTTGGAAGACGGCTGGAACTTTATGTGCTGGCTCTGCGACGGCCTGCGCCACGACTTTCCGCACGCCCTGCTCATCGCCGAAGACCTCCAACGCGACGCCCGGCTCGTCCGGCCCACCCTCTACGGCGGGGCCGGGTTCGACGCCCAGTGGTCGGCGGGATTCGTCCACCCGATCCGCCACGTCCTCGAAGCCTACGACGACGCCGATCGTTCGGCGCGGCTGGTGGCCCAAGCCCTCGCCGGAGCCTACGACGACGATCCGTTTCGCCGCGTTATCTACACCGAAAGCCACGACGAGGTGTCCAACGGACGGCAGCGTCTTGCCTCGCAGGTGGGCGGCTGGCACGGGCGCAAGCGCGCCGCCCTGGCCGCTGCGCTGCTTTGCACCGCCCCCGGCATTCCGATGCTCTTTCAAGGGCAGGCGATGCTGCTCGAAGGCTGGTTTCGCGACGATGTGGCCGTGGACTGGGGGCAGCCCACCCGCGTGCCCGGCTTCGTGCTGCTCTGGCACGACCTGATCGCCTTGCGCCGCAACCTGGACGGACGCTCGGCGGGCCTCACCGGCACCGGCTTCGACGTGCTGCTGCTCGACGAGGCCAAGGGGCTACTGGCCTACTGCCGCAGCCACCGCGACGACGCCGTGGTGGTCGTCGTCAACCTGCACAGCCACGAGCAAAGCGCCGTCGTGCCGTTCCCCAAGGCCGGGCATTGGCACCTGGCCGTCAACACCGACGCCGCCGTCTACGACCCCTCGTTTGCTAACGTGCTGTGCGGTGACGTGGACGCCGGCCTTGAAGACGGCGACAACGTCGAGGCCGGGCCGATTCGGTTGGGGCCGTATGCTGCGCACGTCTATACGATGGCTTGACCGGTTGGGCAGGGTCATACCGAATCTTTTCGGTTGTATGGCGGAAATCCCGCTCCAGCGTCGTAAGTTGGTTGCATTCGGGTTTGTGCAAGCCCCACGCTGTTGCAAACCGTTCTTGTTTCACCTTAACACCCGGGCAGGTGCCCGCCCATTTCCCATGACCAGGCTCGACACGCCTAACGTCTACCGGATCGACATTGCGCCGACCGAGGAGTTCCCGCATCGCCACCCGACACACGGCTGGCAGGTGCGCGTTCGCCGTAGCGGCCAACAACACACCAAGTTCTTCGCCGACGACAAGCACGGCAAGAGCAAGGAGGCTTCACTGAAAGCCGCTGTCGCCTACCGCGACGGCCTCATCCCCACACTTCCGCAGCCCGACAGCCCGACGCTTCGCTCGGCGCAGGCGCGCTCGAAGACCGGCGTGATCGGCCTCTCGTTCTGCACCAAAGACGACGGATCGGGCACGGAGAAGCCGTACGTTCAGCTCTCGTGGATGAGCCACGGCGGCAAGCGCGAAACCGCCTCCTACTCGGTGGAGAAGTGGGGCCTGCGTCGTGCCATCTGGAACGCCGTCACGCGCCTGCACCGCGAGCGCATCGCCCTCGGCTACGGCAGCGAGGAGCCGCAAGAGATGTTTAACACGGCTCACGCCAACATCATGCGCGTCTATCCCATTGCCGCCGAATACGACAGCCGCAACAAGGACTTCTCGCCGGAGGAGGCCAAGTAACCGGCTGCACCCTGTTGTTCGTGCGGGCGGCGTTCCTTGGGGAGCGCCGCCCGTGCTGCATTTTAGCGCCGCCGCGCCGTGACGAACCGGGCGCGTCCGTACAGATCGGAATGCACCCGAACGTCCTCGAACGCGTCGTTGCCGAAGCACGCGGCGGAAGCTTGGGCATGCGCATCGTCGACCTCGACCGCAACGAGTCCGCCGGGCCGTACGACAGCACGGGCATGCCGGGCGAGGGCGCGGTAGAACGTGAGCGGATCGGGGCCGGAAAAGAGCGCCAGCGCCGGCTCGTGCGCCACAACCTCGCGGGCGAGGCTGTCCGCGTCGGCATCGGGGATGTAGGGCGGGTTGGAGACGAGCGCGTCGTACGGGCCGTGCAGATCAGGCGGCAGCGCGTCGGCGAGCAGGTCGGCGCGGTGGAAGGCCACGTCCCCCCCCAACCGTTCGGCATTGGCGCGGGCGAGAACGAGCGCATCGTCGGAAACGTCGAAGGCGTCGACGATGGCGTCCGGACGTTCGTCGCGAAGCGCAAGGGCGATGCAGCCGCTGCCGGTTCCGGCGTCGAGCAGGCGCGGTGCGCGGAGATGATGTACACCATCCAGCACCAAATCCACCAGTTCCTCCGTCTCTGGACGGGGGATGAGCACGCCGGGCGCGACGTGCAGTGCGAGCCGCCGAAACGCCGCCTCGCCGGTGACGTACTGCACCGGCTCGCCCGCCACACGGCGCACCACGAACCCGTCGAGGCGGTCGATTTCTTCGACGGAGAGCACGCGGCTGGGGCGCAGCAGCGCATCGGTGCGGGTGGTTCCGGTGGCCGCCTCCACGAGCCACGCCGCCGTCCGGGACGCCTCGTCTACGCCGGCCGCTTCGAGGCGACGGCGGGTATCGGCAAGAGCGTCAGCGAGGGTCATTGGGCAACGGGGGCAAGGTCGTGATCGGCCCCAACCGTGGAACCAACACCAACGCCCCGGTTCCAGCCTCTCAACCGTCATCCAACCCTGTGTTTACCGTTGTAACCGACCGCGTGCGGCTGCGCTGGCGTCCGGCGCAGGCCCGCTGGGCGCACCCGGAAGGCGGTGCGCCGGGCGTGACGGTGCGCGTGCTCGACGGGCCGGGCGTGGCGAGACTCGACGTGAGCACGGACGCGACCGCCCTGTCCGAAGAAACCGTCTACGCCGTCACCGTCGAAGCGCTCGGCGGAGAGACGGTGGCGGTTCGGCACCTTGATCCGGTCGTGGAGGCGGCGTTTGAGACGCTCGCGCCCGGCCTCGCCCACGGCCTCGTGGCGACGCGGTCGGCGGTGGGCACGAGCCGGTTCGTCGTCAACCTTGACGGGCAGCCGCACCTTGCCGTGTCCGTCGAGATCTGCCCGTCGAAGCTCGACTACCGGACGGATTTTCGCCTGCTCGTGGACGATCTGGGGCGAATGGCCGACGATCTCGCCCTCGCCGTGGTGGGTGCGGCCTACGTCGAGGCGCAGCCCGAGGCCGACCGTCCCGGCGGCCCGCTGAGCCGGGCGACGCTTCTGGCCGCGCTCGTAGACACGCTGGAGCGCAGCCTCGTCTTCGCCTTTCGACAACCGCTGCGGCACGCTGCGCCCGCAGCTGCTCCGGTGGTTGCCCACCGGCTTCGGCGCGTCCAGCCCGCGCTCGCGCACCGGCTTGGCAGAGACTTCAGCGAGACCCCGTCGCGCATTGTCCAGCCCGCACTCGTGTGGACATTCGATACGCCCGAACACCGCTACCTCGCCCATCATCTGCGCAACGCTGCCCGCGATGCCCGACGTATTGCGCGCGACCTGCCCGACACCAAGCGAGGCGTAACCGGCCGCGACCGAATGGAGGCCCTTGCCGACCGCCTCGACCGGCTCGGAGCACTCGGTCTGCTCGCCGATCTTTCCGACGCCGCTCCGCCCGCCGCAATGCCGCTCCGGCTGCATCATGCGCCTGGCTACCGCGACGCGGCACATGCGCTCCGACTCGTACGGCAGCGTCTCAGTCTCGGAGCGGGCGGGCGGGTGCGGGCGCACATCAAGGCGCTGCACCGGCTCTACGAGGCGTGGGCGTGGCTGGCGGTGGTGGAGGCGCTCGGCGCGATTACCGGACGGCGGGTGCCCGCTCGCCGACTCGTGCGCGAGGACGCCACCGGCACGCGACTGCGGCTCCGCGTGGGGCCGTCGCGACTGGCGTTTCCGGCTCCGGACGGCGGGCGGCTCACGCTGCGGCATGCGCCTCGGCTCGACAACGCCCCGGCGCTGCTTGCCCAGCAACCCGACATCGTGCTGCAGCACCGCACGCCCAGCGGCACGGAGCGCTGGCTCGTGCTCGACGCCAAGTACCGGCTGGATCGCACCGGCGGCTACACGGCGCGCTACGGCCTGCCCGGCCCGCCCGTGTCGGTGCTCGCCGACCTGCATCGTTACCGCGACGCGCTCGTGCTTTCCGACAGCTCCCGGCCGGTCACGCACGCCGCCGCCCTCTACCCGCTGCGCACGGACGAAGCGGCGTGGAACGCCTCCGCGTTGGCCCGCGGGTTGCAGACCCTTGGCGTGGGTGCGATTCCCGTCTTGCCCGGCGCTACCGACGCGCTGCGCCGGTTCTTGGCCGAATGGCTGACAGCCTAAACGTCACAAACACAATCGGTTCACACCGAAGATTCCTCCGGTCTTGGGCGCTTTGTCGTCGTTTGCCCACACTTCCGTGACATCTCCAGGGCGGCTCCTGCCGTTACTTGCGGTGTTCGTTCCCCAGCCCCGTCTCCGATGCGCTTGGTACGCCTTTTCGCGCTCGTCCTTCTCCTCGCTGCTGCGGTGCCACCGGCACACGCCCAGCCGGGAGAGCGCCCCGACCGGGGCGACCGGATGATCGAGCGGCGGGTGGATCGCCTGACCTTCGCGCTGGGGCTTTCGTCCGACCAAGCCGTGCGCGTCCGGGAATTGCTCCACGCCCGCGCCGACGACGCCCGCCGTCGTTCCGAGGCGATCCGAGACGCTCTCGACGCTCGCTGCGGCACACCGGGCACGCGCCCGGAGGCAGAACAGCGCACCTGCGTGCACCGGGCGTTGCGCGACCTCCGCGCCGAGACGCCCATCGAACGCATGCGCCGCGAACATACCGAAACCAACCGCAGCATTCGGGCCATGTTGAGCGCCGAGCAAGCCGCCCGCTTCGATGCGCTCGTGCAGGAAGAAAACGGGCGCTTTGAGCGGCGGCTTCCACGGGCCAACGGCACCGCGCCCGGCTCTGGACGACCCGGCACGATGGGGCCGGTGCGCCCGGATCTACGCCCCGGAACACGGCCCCCCAGCGACGGCCGCGCCCGTCCCGGCTCCGGCGGCCGCCCCGATGGCGACCGTGGACGCCCCCCCGGCGGCGAAGGCGGGGGACACGGCGGACGCGGCAACCAAGGCGGAGGCCGTCCCGGCGGCCACGGCTTCGTGGAGTGATTCGACGTGGAAGTTCCTTCCACCGACTTCCCCACGAAACACGCCCTGCTGCGCGCGCTGGCTCAGCCGAGGAGACTGCGCCCGGCTTCGGATTCAACCGCTTCAACGTGGCCGAACAAGACGACGCAGTGCGCCCGCACCGGCAGGCGTTCGAACAGCCATCCGACTCGTATGTTTAGCTGCGACGCCCAACGTGCAGAGGAGCCGAAGAAACCGACCGCGTCGCCGCCGGGTGCATGGCACGCGCTTGGCATAGGGCGCGCCAGCCCCGCATTCCAGCGCCGGACAGACGCTCGCCGGGCTATTGGCGTTATCCTCGTCAACCCTCCCAAGCCATCATGACCACCCGCCGCGCCTTCTTGAAATCCGGGAGCCTCGCCGCCGTTGCGCTCGGTGTGGGCAGCGTACCGACATTCGTCAACCGCGCCGCCGCGTCGGTGGTGGACGCACCGTTCGTCCGCAAGAAAGTGCTCGTTGGGTTGTTCCAGCGCGGCGCAATGGACGGCCTCGCCGCCGTGCAACCGCTGGGCCGCGACGACCTCGCCCAGCTCCGCCCGAATCTGTACCTTCGCGACGGACTGGTGGATTTGAAGGCGGGGTTGAACGGCATCGATTACGGGCTACACCCGGCCCTCGAACCGCTTGCGTCGTTCTTCCGCGACGGACAGCTCGCCATCGTCCACGGCGTGGGCAGCCCCGACCCGACGCGCTCGCATTTCGACGCGCAGGACTACATGGAGCTGGGCACGCCGGGCCGTAAGAGCACTGCGAACGGCTGGCTCGCCCGCGCCGCCGGGGCGCTCGGGCACGACGCGCATTCGCCCTCGCCTCTCGCGGCCGTGGCGCTCACCCCCGCGCTGCCGCGAAGCCTGACCGGCTTTGGCGACGCCCTTGCCGTGGCCGATCTCGACGTCTTCGCCCTCGACGGCGCTTGCACCGCCCCCGCCGAAAACCGCAACGCCTTCGCCGCCGCCGAACGGCTGCGCCGGTGCCACGCCGACGTGCCACGCGGCACCGACTACCCCGCCACGGCCCTCGGCCAAAACCTCGAACAGATCGCCCGGCTCGTTAAGGGCGGCGTGGGCCTCGAAATCGCGTTCGCCGAAATGGGCGGCTGGGACACACACGTCGGGCAGGGCGGTCTCCAAGGCGCGTTCGCCCGGCAAGCGCACGATCTCGCCCAAAGCCTCGCTGCCTTCTACGCCGACCTTGGCGCATTCGCCTCGGACGTGGTCGTGATGACGATGACCGAGTTCGGGCGAACCGTGCGCGCCAACGGCTCCGGCGGCACCGACCACGGACGCGCCTCGGCGATGTTCGTGCTGGGCGACGGCGTGCGCGGCGGCCTCTACGGCTCGGTAGGAGGCTTTAGCCCCGATGCGCTTGAAGACCAACGCGACCTGCCCGTCACCACGGACTTTCGGCGGGTGTTTGCGGGCGTCGCTGCCGGCCATCTCGGCGTGGACACGCAGGCTCTCTTCCCCGGTTTCGACGAGCCGCCGCTGGCGCTGATACGCCGAACGTTAGTAGGTTGAAGGCCTTGTCCCGTCGTTCCAATGCGTCCCGAATCCGTCATCCTTCTTGTCACCTTCGGCTTCTCCGGCCTGCTGATGATCGCCCTTGGCGTGCCGCTCGTGCGGCGGCGCGTCAAGCCGAATGCGTTTTACGGCTTCCGTTTCCGCGATACGCTGGCCGACGAGCGCGTGTGGTACGACGTGAACGAAGCGGGCGGACGTGACCTCGTGCGGCTGGGCGTACTCCAGTTCGTGGGCGGGCTTCCGCTGGCGTTTGTGCCCGAGGCGTGGCTCGCGCCATCGGTGCTGATCCTCGCCGCCGTCGTGGTGGCGTACGCGCTGGCCATGGCCGTGCGCAGCTACCGGATGGCCAAGCGCCTACGCGCTGCGTACGACGCCCGCGACCGAGGCAACCGCCCGGCGTAACGGCGGGTTGGGGGCGGCGATTTCGTCCTTCGCCACGATGCTTTCAACCCCGTTGTTCTACGTCCTCGACCTCATCGGCGTGGGCGTGTTTGCCGTTTCAGGCGCCCTCGCGGCGGGACGCAAGCGCCTCGACCTGTTTGGCGTGTACGTCTTGGCCGTGGTAACGGCCATCGGCGGAGGCACTCTTCGCGACCTCCTGCTCAACCGGCGGGTGTTTTGGGTGGACGACTCGGCCTACCTCGTCGTCATCTTCGCCGCCGCCACCGCCACCGTTGCGCTGGCCCGGTGGGGAACACCGCCCCCCCGAATGCTGCGCTTTGCCGACGCACTCGGCCTTGGGCTGTTCGCCGTATCGGGGGCCATTGCCGCCGAAATGGAGGGCGTCGCGCCGTTGCTGGTGGTGATTATGGGGACGATGACGGGCACGTTTGGCGGGCTGATCCGCGACGTGTTGACCACCGAGATTCCGCTGATTTTGCGCCCCGGACGGCTCTACGCCACCGCCGCCGCCCTCGGCCCGGCACTCTACCTGCTGCTCAAAGCCGTCGGCGCGCCGTCCAACGTCGCCGTGCTGCTGGGCATCGCTGCCACCATCACGCTCCGGTTTCTCGCCATCTTCCGGCACTGGAGACTGCCTGTTTTTGTCGTCGAAAGCGCACCCAACGACGATCTGTGAGGACGCCGAGACGCTTGCAGGAATACTACCCAAACAGGTAGGGCGCAGACAGGCAAGGGAGGACTATGCTTGACGATGCCGACGGCCAAGCCTCCGGCGCGGCTGGTTGGCGTTTCCATTTTACCCCGGCTTGTATGGTGCATAGGGTACGCCTGACAGCCTCGGTCCTGCTTGCTCTCGTCAGCGTCGCCTCTGCCGACGGCCAGCCGCTTCGCCGCGTGCAGGTGAACGGCTCGCTGACCACGTCGGCAGACTTCTACAGCCAGACCGGACGGCGCTACGACGTGCGCCCGCCCGCCGTAGGGGGGATTCAAGGCCAGATCAACGTGACGCTGCCGGGCGGCATCACGCTGCCGTTCTCGGCGTACATCTCCACCGAGGGCGATGCGGGCTATCAGCAGCCGTTCAACCAGATCGGGGCCTCGCCCGCATGGCGCTGGGGCCGGGCGCACGGCGGCTACTTCTCCACCCGGTTTACCGACCTGACGCTCGCCGACGCTCGCCTGCTCGGCGGCGGCCTCGAACTCACCCCCGGCCCGATGCGCGTCGGCGCGGTGTACGGGCGGGCGCAGCGTGCCGTCGAGGCCGATTCGCTGCGCGGGCGGCTGCCGCTGTTCGAGCGCCAACTGGCGGCGGTGCAGCTTGGCGTGGGCCGCGAAACCGGCTGGCACCTGTGGCTCACCGGCCTGCGGGCCAAGGACGATGCCGCGTCGCTGAACGCGCTGCCCACCACAATCCGCCCCGAAGAAAACCTCGTCCTGTCGGCGGCCTTTGGCGGGCGAGTCGGGCGTTACGCCAGCCTGCGCGGCGAAGTGGCCGGAAGCGCGTGGACGGGCAACACGCTCTCGGATACGCTTGCGCTCGACGACCCGGATCTGCAAGTGTGGCTCGACCGCCTCGATCCGCTCGTCAAGATCAACGCCTCGACCCGGCTCGACTACGCGGGCACAGCTACGCTCGACGTGACGCCCGTGCCAATGCTCACGGTTGGCCTGCAAGGGCGGCTGGTGGGGCCAGGCTTCAAGTCGCTGGGAGCACAACAGACCGAAGCCGACGTGCTGGACGTGCTCGTGGCCCCGACGCTGCGGCTGTCTCGCGTGCAGGCGGCGGTGCGCGTGGGCCTGCGGCAGAACAACGTGGCGGGCACGCGCCTCGAAACGCGTCACCGGGCGCTCTACGCCGCCAACGTGGCCGCCCGTCTCACCGACGCGCTGAGCGTGACGGTGGATGCGTCGAACTACGGCCTGCGCACGTCGCAGGAAGTCGACACCTTGCGGGTGGCGAGCGTGGCGCGGTCGTTTTCCATCGCCCCGGCCTACACGATCCGGCGCGGACGGGCTTCGCACAGCCTCACCGGCGCATACGCCTACCAAGACCTCGTGGACGAAAACCTCACGAGTGGGCGGGAGACGGCCACGCGCAACCATACGTTCACGGCTACACATGCGTGGGCGCTCGGCAACGGCCTCGCCCTCACCACCAACGCCACCTACGTTAGCGGCCTCACCCGCGACCTGACGACGACGATGCTGACGCTCTCCGAGAACGTCCAGCACCGGCTGATGCGTGGCAAGCTCACGCTCGGCGGCGGCCTGTCGTATACGCAAAGCACCGTGCCCGGCACGCCGACGACGCCCAGCGCCGCCGTTTCCGACCAGACCGACCGGGGCGTGAACACGCGCCTGCGTGCGGCCTACCGCCTCAGCCGCCAGAGCACGTTCGAGGCCAGCGCCAACACCCGGCTTTTTCGTTACGGCGCGCCTCGTGCCGGGCAAGATGGCCTGCGCGAAGGCACCGCTCGCGTGGCTTACACTTACTCGTTTTAGCACACGAACCCCTTCGCCGCCATGGCCCCGTTCGTCCGCTGCTGCCGCGCCTTGAGCGCTCTGCTGCTCGTCGCCCTCGCGTTCGCCCCCTCCGCAGACGCGCAGGTGAACGTCAACGTGTACGTCAAAAGCCCGCTACCGCGAAGCCTTGACGTGTGGAAGTCCGACCCCACGCTCGTGCGCCTTACGCTCACGAACACGTCGGCGACGACGTACACCGGCCTTCGGTTTTCGTTCAAGGTGACGGGAATGCAGCGCGGCGAAGTCGTTCGCTCCGTCGACGGACACCCGCAGCAGCCCACGTTCTCGCTCGCGCCGGGCGAAACGCAGGTTTTCACCGTCGACGATGTTTCGCACCCGTCGGCGCTCACCTACCCGTCGGCGATTGCGCAGGAGATCGTCCAAGACGGTCTGCCCGAAGACACCTACACGTTCTGCGCGAGCGTCCTCTCCGGCAGCACGACCGTCGGCTCCACCGGCGCGCTCTGCCCGACGTTCACCGTCGCCGAACCCGACCCGCCGGAGTTGATCGCCCCGCAAGCCAACGCCGAAATCAACCCGCAGTCGCTCACGTTCACCTGGGGCTTTGTCAACGTGCCCGGCAACCCGCCGCCGATGTTCCGGCTGCGCATCAAACCGATTTTGCAAGGCCAGAGCGCGACCACGGCGATGCAGAGCAACCCCACGTTCTTCGACGAGGACGTGAACGGCACGTCGTACTTCTACCTGCCCTCCGACCCGGCCTTCTCGACGTTCCCGAACGCCGTCGGCTGGGTGTGGCAGGTGCAGGCCCGCACGCTCGACGGCAAGCCCTACGGACGCAACCAGGGCCGTAGTCCGGTGCGCTCGTTTACCATCAAGGCCGTCGATCCGGTGGTGGCCGACAACCCGCCGCCGCCCCCGCCGCCCCCGCCGAGCGGCGGCGTCGCCTGCACCAGCGGGTGCACCGTGGCCGCGCCGCAAAACCAGACCGTGGCGAGCCAGCCGGTGAGCGCGTTTGTTGGAAAGACGATCCGCATTGGCAAGTTCGTCGTGACCGTAACGACAGCCACGGGCACGGCAGCCTCGATGGGCGGCACCGGCACGGTGGCCGTGCCGTACTTCAAAGCCCCGCTGCAAGTCACGTTCGAGAGCCTCAAGGTCAACACTGCAAGCGAGGCCATCGGCGGGCGGGCCGTAGCGGCGCAGTCGCCGGGCAACGTGCTGCCGCAGGAGTGGACGTCCTTCACCGGAACCAGCACCTTCGGAGCTGCCGCCCGCGCCTACGTCAACAACGTCGCCAACCAAGTGGCGCAGTCGCCCGAGCAGCGGCTTGTGAGCAGCCTCGCCGCCAACACGCCCGCGACGCTCCCGCTGGGCGTGGACAAGACCGTGGGCGGCAAGACCTTCGTCTTGCTTGTGCTCGCCGCCGAGTTCACGCCCACGCAGGCCCGCATCAACGCCGGAATGCAGGTGCCGCTGTTCGCGGTGAACGACGACCTTGCGCTCGGCGTCCGCGGCCTCTGCCTCAACCCCGAAGGCGCGGGCAACGAGGCGACGCTGCTGCTCACCGACGACCTCGCGTTCCAACTGCGCGACCAACCCGGCGCAGACAACGACTACACGCTCTCGTTCCTCGCCCCGGCGGGCGGGCAGCCCGGCACGCAAGCCGTGTGGGGATGCGACGGCTTCAAGCGCCTCGATGTGCAGCTGGCGCAGGACTTCCCCCGCGACTACTTCGTGCCCGTCACCGACCTCGGCGCGACGCAGGCGGGCCGCGCCCGCGCCCGCTTCACCGCCAGCGTGACCGACACCGACGACTGGATCGCGTCGGGGCAGATGACGTCGTGGGTGATGGTGCCGGACGTGCCCGATTTGCTCCTCCAGTTCCCGACGCTCGCCTACGACAACTCGGCCACCGCCAACCCGCAGGGCCTCGCCTTCCCGCAGGGCTTCCAAGGCGTGACCGGCTCGGCGTGGACAGGCGTGTATGTGGCGCAGGCCAACCTGAAGCTGCCGTCGTTCCTGCGTCCGGCGGGATCGTCGCAGCGGCTTACCGGCACGGCTACGGGCATCCTGATTGGCAGCGGTGGAGGCGTCACGTTCACGGCGGGTGCGAACAACCTGCTCGCGATGGACAGCAACCCCGGCAGCCTCGACGGCTGGGCGTACTCGCTCAACCAGTTCTCGGTGTCGGTCGTCTCCTCGTCGCTCGCCAAAGGCACGCTTTCGGGGCAGGTGCGGATGCCCGTGGGCAACGCGCCGCTGAACTACACCGCCACGCTCAGCCACGCGCCGAGCGCGAGCAAGCTGAACTACGTGTTCAGCATCCAGCCGTCGACGAACTTTCAAGCCGACCTGTTTGGCCCGGCCACGCTCAACCTCAAGCCCTCGTCCAAAATCGAGGCGGGCAACCTCGGAGCGGGCGGCGCTTTTATGGCCCGCGCCGAACTCGACGGCAAGCTCTCGCTCTCCGGAACGGTGGGAGGCATTCCCCTGAGCCTTGTGGGCGTCACGTTCGAGAACTTCACCCTTCGCTCGCAGCCCAGCCCGCAGTACTTCACTCCCGGCACCTGGTCGTTTGCCAGCCCGCAGCACGCCTTCGGCAGCACCGACGGGTATGCGGACGACGTTCCGCCCGGCTCCGCCTCCGGCTTCCCCATCACCATCACCTCCGTGAAGCCGGTGTCGGGGACGACCCAGACCAACCAGCCAAAGGTCGGCTTTACCGTGGGCGTCAAGGCCACGCTGCCCGCCGCCTTCGAGGCGACGACCGCCGTGACGGTGTGGGGACGCTTGGAGCGCGACGCCAAGAACAACTTCCGCCCGGCCTTTGACAGCGCCACCCTCGACCAGTTGTGCGTGAACGGCGACATTGGCGCGCTCGTGATCGACCCCGGCTCGTGCCTCACCTTCTTCCAGAACCATTCGACCTTTGGCAACGGCTTCAACGGCACGGTGAAGGTGAGCTTCCTGCAATCCGTCAAGGTCAACGCCACGCTCGCCTTCGGCAACGTTTCGGGCTTCGACTACTGGTACGCCGATGCCTTAGCGACCCTTCCGACGGGCATTCCGCTGGGGCCGGCACCCTTCGCGTTCTACGGCTTTGGCGGCGGAGCGTACTACCACATGCGGCAAAACAACCTGCCCTCGGCAGGCTCCGTGCAGCAGTCCGGCAGCACCCAACACGCGGCTTATGTGCCCGACAAGAACGTGGCGCTCGGCCTCAAGGCCACCGTTGTGGCCGGCACCTACCCGCGCCCCGACCTGCTCAACGCCGACGTGACGCTCGACGTCTCGTTCACGAGCAAGGGCGGCATCTCCAAGGTTTCCCTTGGCGGCCCGCCGGGGCAGTACAACGCCTTCGCCTTCGCGGGCCTTACCGAGCGGGCCAGCGCCCCGGCGCGCGCGCAGATCGGCATCTCGTACGACTTCCCCAACCGCACCTTCGACGCCAACTTTACGCTGAACGTGAACGCTGCCGGTGGGCTGGTGACGGCCAATGGTGGCGCGGGGATGCACTTCCACAATGCCAACGACTGGTTCGTGCGGGTGGGCAACCCCACGCCGGGGCAGCGCTTCAGCCTCAAAACGTTTCCGTTCACCTACGACGCCTACCTCTGGGCCGGGCAAACCGCCAACCCGCCCGAAATGCCCGACCCGCCGTACCCGGCACCGGCCATTTCAAGCGCCAACCGCCCCAGTTTCTCCGACATGAAGGGCGGGACGGCCATCTTGCTGGGAGCCAGCACCGGCTTCCACGCAGGCGGCAAGTTCCTCATCTTCTACGGCCAAGCCGATGCGGTGGCGGGGTTTGACATTGCCCTGCGCGACATGGGCAACGCCACATGCGAAGGCATCAGCGGCAGGGTGGGGATGGATGGCTGGTACGCCAACGGACAGATCTACGCGGGCGTGGCCCTCGCCCTCGGCATCGATGTCGATCTGTGGTTCACCAGCGGACGCTACGAGATCTTCAGCGGCAAGCTTGGTGCCACGCTCCAAGGCGGCGGCCCCAACCCGGCGTGGGCCGCCGGCATCGCGAAAGGGTCGTACAGCATCCTCGAAGGCCTCGTCTCCGGCAGCTTCAAGTACGAAGTTCGGCTGGGCCAAGAGTGCCATCCCAAACCATCGAATGCGCCGGTCGAGAACCCGCTGGTCGCGGTGGACATGATCTCCGACTTCCAGCCCACCGCCAACACCCAAAACGTGAGCATCTTCTCCGAGCCGATTGCCGCCTTCAACCTGCCGGTAGGACGCTCTTTTGACCTGCGCGACCAGAACGGCAAAGTGCGGACGTTCCGTCTGGTGACGGAGTCCTTCGTGCTGCGCAAGGGGCAAAACGCCAACGGAGCGCCCGTTTCGGGTTCCACCACCCTTGGCAGCGACGGGGCCACCGCTTACTTCGACCGCGATGCACCGCTGGACGGGCAATCGTGGTACTGGGCGAAGATTGCCGTGGCCGGACAGGAGCGCAAAGGCAACCAATGGGTAGCGGCTACGACCCTGCAAGGCCAGCCGATTCGGCAGGAACGCACCGTGACGTTCCGCACCGGCGACGCCCCCACCACCATCCAGCCGCAGCATGTGGCGGCGGTGCTCCCCCGCGACGGGGCCAGAAACTTCATCCGCTCCTGTTCGCAGGGATCGCTGCGGATGTGGGAGAACTACAGCTATTTGCTCAACCGCCTGCCGTCGGAACCGTCGGGCAGCGCCTACACGCTTGTGGCCCGCTTCCAAGCGGCTGGATCGACGTCGTGGACGGACGTGCCGGCCTCGTTCAGTTTCCCGTGGGTGAACTTCACCTTGCCCAACCTCTCTCCCAGCACGCCCTACACGCTGTCGCTCGTGCGCGTGCCCACCAACGGTGCCCTCGTCACACCCATCGTCTACCTGACCAATGTGCAAAACCAGTCCTACGGCCTTGGGGCCACGCTTGTGCAACGGCAGCGGCGGCTGAGCAGCCAGCAGGTTCGCCCCGGCGAGCGCATTGTCTTCCAGAGCGTGTTCCGGACCAGCCGGTTCTCCTCGCTCAGCCAGAAGATTGCCAGCATCTCGACCGGCCCGACGCGCCTCACCAGCAACCACAGCATTGCCGCCGACGCCTCGATGGTGGAACGCTTCGACCGCTTCGACCTCTACGGCTCGACCTCGACGTACAAGGGCAAGACCTACGTCGTGCCGCCCACCGTCGGCATCGAGGCACCGTGGGAGAACACGTGGACCACCAACGACGCCACGCCCGACATCTACGCCTTCCGCCGCTCTATTCCGCAGCACACGGACTACCTGCCGTGCAGCTTGTCGGGGCCGGACCCGGTATGCTGGGCAAAGAATCCTGTCGTTGGGGTTGGCTGGGGGACCTCGGCACTACCGGCAGAGCGGAGACAGACCAATCAGACAAACCGCACCGATGTGCTCTTTACGGGCCTCAAACCCTACGACACCCCGATCACCCCTTCCGAGGTGGAAGCGGCAGGCCAGCCGAGTGGAGGAGGCGGAGGTGGCGGGTTCGGCTTTGGTCTGTTCGGCGGCAGTTGGTCGCCTCCGGGAGGAACAGGCAGTTGGTCGCCCGGACTGCCCGGCGTAAACCAAGCGAGCCTCACCCTTACGCACCAGCACGGGCGCTGGGCCTACCTCGACCGGCAGACGATGCTGCCGTGGCTGAGCAGGGCGGAGGTGTCGGTCAACGCCGACGGCGAGGTCAGGACCACTGAGGTGCCGTATTCCGGCCCGCCATGCCCAGCGGGTTATGCGTGTGGTTCACAATACTATACCGGTACGGTGCGCACGCTCGACCCGCCCTACGACTACACGTGGATCGACAACCTCGTGTACTACCACGACGTCTGGGGTTTTCAAGAGCCGAAAGGGGCGTTCCGCATCCGCTTCCGCGTCGAAAACGAGCGGTGCGGGCTTCCGACCACTTCCGACATCACCCTCGTACGCTAATGCAACGGCGCACCGTCTTCCTCCGCCGGTTGATTCAAGCACGGTGGGTCGTGGCCGCTGCGGCATGGCTGGTGGTCTCCTCGGCTGCTCTTGCCCAGCGCCCCGGCACCCCTCGCCCCGCAGCGCCCCGCCCAGCGTTCGAACCCGGAACCTCGGGCCTTCCCGAAGCCCCAGCTCCCGACACGTCGCTGCAACAGGACACCGCGCGTGTGGAACACATCGTGCTGCGTGCGCGCCGGGCTGGCCGCACGGTCACGCTTCGATGGGCACCGGGCACCCCTGCCCTTTGGATAGCCGGCAACGACAGCGGCTATGTGGTCGAACGGCTCATTCCTTCTACCACACGCGGCGGAGCGCCCCAGCGCACACGCCTCACGCCCCAACCGCTGCGCCCGATGCCCATCGACCGGTTCCGCGAACGCGCCGGAGCCGACGACCGCTACGCCGCCATCGCCGCGCAGATGCTCTACGGCCAGAGCACGATCCCCGAGACCAGTTCCCCCGGCTACGACCTCATCCTGCGCTCCTCGGACCTCACCAACCGACACGGCTTCGCCCTGTTTGCTGCCGACCTCAGCGCCGCCGCTGCCGATGGCCTCGCGCTACGTTTTGTAGACCCCGATGCTCCCGAAGGCCTCGTACTCTACACCGTTCGGATGGCCCGTCCGTCGCTCGCAGCAGGCGACACGCTGGCCGGATACGACCCGGTGGCAGCTGCCGTTGCCGTACCCGCCGGCGACACCCCCGCCACCGAGGCTCCCGAAGGCTTCGAGATGCAACCGGGCGACGGCGTCATCCACCTGCGCTGGCCGCCCGGCGAACCCGGACAAGCCTTCACCGCTTTCCGCCTCGAACGCCGCGATGGGACGGCTGGGGCGTTCCAGCCGCTGCACACGGCTCCGCTTGCATCGATCACCACCGCCGAACAGCCGTTCGTCGTTTTCTCCGACAGCACGGCGCAGAACTACCGGCGCTACACCTACCGTTTGGTGGGCCTGGATGCGTTTGGCGGTGCCAGCGCCCCGGCAGAACTCGTGGCGATGGCCCGCGACCTCACGCCGCCGCCGGCTCCGGCGATGACGCGCACCACGCATGTGCGCGAGAGCACCGTCCAGATCGAGTGGTCGCCCGCCGACGGCCCGCCTGCACCCGACCTTCGCGGCTACCGCGTGGGCGTGTCGGGGCACCCCGACGGCCCGTTCCTGTACGCAGAAGAGCTGCTCTCGACCTCGGCTCGCTCGGCCATCGACAGCCGCGCCGTCTCGGGCGAGCCGAACTACTACACCGTCGCGGCGGTGGACACGGCAGGCAACGCGGCCCCAGCCCTGGCCATGTTCGTCCAGCTGGTGGATTCGGTTGGCCCGAGCGTACCCACGCGTCTCGCCTACGAAGCGCGCGCCCTCGAAGGCCGCGAGGGGCTCGTCACGCTCCGCTGGCGCGTGCCGCCCGAACCCGACCTCTACGGCTTCCGCGTCTACCGCGCCAACGAACGCACCCACGCCTTCGCGCTCGACAGCCGCGACCTCGTCCAAGACACCACCTACGCCGACACGCTCGACATCCAGACGCTCACGCGGGCCATCTACTACCGCGTCGTCGCCCTCGACCGCAACTACAACCCGTCCGACACGACCGCCGTTATCCGCGTGGTCTTGCCCGACATCGTTCCGCCCACCGCGCCGGTCTTCTACGACGCCACGCCGACCGATTCCACCGTCGCGCTCGCGTGGTTCCTCTCGCCCAGCGAGGATGTGGCCCGGCAGATCCTGCGCCGCGCCGTCGAGCCCGATACAACGTGGGGCGACCTCGCCACGCTTCGTCCGGCAGATTCCCTCTACACCGACCGAGCGGTCGTCCGAGGCACGCGCTACCGCTATACCTTGGTTGCGGTGGATTCCACCGGTCTCTTCTCCGATCCTGCCACGCCGGTACAGGCCCGCCCCTACGATACGGGCCTTCGTCCCCGCATTGCAGGTCTCCACGCCGAGCCAACCGACACCGGCGCACGCCTCACCTGGCAGGCCCTGCCCGGCGGCGATTTCTGGTACGTCGTATACCGCTCCGACAACCCCGACGCGCCGCTGCGACGCGTCGCCAACACGCAGCAAACGGCTGAGTTTGCGGAACGGCTTGCGCCGGGCATCTACCGCTACGCCGTCCAAGTGCTGCACCGCGACGGTGGCGCGTCGCCGCTAAGCGACCCCGCGACGGTCGAGGTCGTCGCACGGCGTCGTCCGTAGTCGGGCGTGATCGTAGCTTGGGAGGCACGGATCGCCTTGCCGCCCCACGATGACACAGGATTCTTCGCAAGCCAACGATCTTGGCCTCGGGCGCGTTCTTTCGGACGACCGCCGAAACCGGATGCTCAACCGCGACGGCACGTTCAACGTCGAACGCGTCGGCGTGGGCTTCTGGCGGTCCCACTCGCTCTACCACGACCTCACCGCAATGTCGTGGCCGTGGTTCTTTGCGATGCTTGCGGCCAGCTACCTCGGCATGAACGCCCTCTTTGCCGCTGGATTCTGGGCGCTCGGCCCCGCCGCGCTCGACGCCCCCGCCGCCGATGGGGCCGGCACGGGCTTTCTCCGCGCCTTCTACTTTTCGGTCCAGACGTTCGCCACCATCGGCTACGGGCGCATCTCGCCGGTGAGCCACGCCGCCGAAATGCTCGTCACCGTCGAAGCGTTTTTGGGAATCGTGTACGTCGCACTTGCTACGGGACTCATCTTCGCCCGCTTCTCCCGCCCATCCCCCGATGTGCGCTTCTCCAGCATCGCGCTCATTGCCCCCTACCAAGACGGCTGGGCGCTGATGTTTCGCCTCGCCAACGCCCGCCGCGCCAACCTTGTCGACCTGTCGGTGCAGGTGACCTACTCGATCCTCCACACCGACCCACACGACGTGCAGATGCGCCGACGCTACCAACCGCTTGCACTCGAGCGTGACGCTGTCAACGTTTTCCCGACGACGTGGACGGTCGTGCATGCGATCGGGCCGGACAGCCCGCTCTATGGCCTCACCGACGCGGACCTGCGTGAGGGCGATGTCGAGGTGTTCGTGCGCCTCGCCGCCCTCGACGAAGCCACGATGCAGCCCATCCAGACCCGCACGTCGTACCGCGCCGACGAAGACGAGGTCATCTGGAACGCCCGCTTCCGCGACCTGCACGACCGCTCCGGCCCGCACATTCGCGTGGACGTGACGCGGCTGGACGAGCACGACCCGGTGGCATAAAAAAACCTGACCGGTTCGGCGAATCGGTCAGGTTAAGTGCGATCTATACCCCCGCCTCACACCTTGCCCATCGAGGCACGGAGGCGGTTGCGGGCGCGTTCGAGCGCGGCTTCGGCGGCGGCGCGCTCCGACGGGTCGGTGAGGCCTTTGAGCCGCTCGCGCGCGGCGTCTTCCGCCTGCTTGGCCCGCTCGGTGTCGATGGACGACGCCGGTTCGGCGGTTTCGGCCAGCACGGTCACGCGGTCGTGGAGCACTTCGAGGAAGCCCCCGGACGTGGCGTACGTCACGGCGTCGCCGCTGGGTTGACGGATGGTGAGCGGCCCCACGCCGAACGCCGCAATCATCGGCGCGTGGCCGGTGCGGACTTCGAACGAGCCTTCCACGCCCGGCGCTTGCACGCCCGTGGCCTCGCCGCGAAACACGGCTCCGTCCGGCGCTACGATGTCTACGAAAAGCATAGGTTTGTTCGTGGATGGTAGGGGGCAGATCGTTGCCAGAGCATACACCCCGGCAACTCTCCACCCTCAACTACCCCTTATCCTTCTTGCAGCATCTTCTCGCCGGCCTCGACGACCTCTTCGATCACGCCCTTGTACGAGAACGCGCCTTCGGGGTACTGGTCGAGATCGCCGTCCAAGATCATCTTGAAACCACGGATGGTGTCGGCGATCTTGACGTACTTGCCGGGGTTGCCGGTGAACTGCTCGGCGACGAAGAACGGCTGCGACATGTAGCGCTGGGCCTTGCGGGCGCGCGCCACCACGAGCTTGTCCTCGTCGGAGAGCTCGTCCATGCCGAGGATGGCGATGATGTCTTGAAGCTCCTTGTAGCGCTGGAGCAGCATCTTGACGCGCTGCGCCGTGTCGTAGTGGTCGTCGCCCACGACGCGCGGGTCGAGGATGCGGCTCGTCGAGTCGAGCGGATCCACGGCCGGGTAGATGCCGAGGCTGGCAATCGGGCGCGAGAGCGTGGTGGTGGCGTCGAGGTGGGCAAACGTCGTGGCCGGAGCCGGGTCGGTGAGGTCGTCCGCAGGCACATAGATGGCCTGCACCGACGTCACCGAGCCGCTCTTGGTGGAGGTGATGCGCTCCTGCATGCTGCCCATCTCGGTGGCGAGCGTGGGCTGGTAGCCCACGGCGGAGGGCATACGGCCGAGAAGCGCCGACACTTCCGAACCCGCCTGCGTGAAGCGGAAGATGTTGTCGACGAAGAAGAGCACGTCCTTGCCGCCTTGGTCGCGGAAGTACTCGGCCACCGTCAGGCCCGAAAGCGCCACGCGGGCGCGAGCACCCGGCGGCTCGTTCATCTGGCCGAACACGAACGTGGCCTGCGACTCCTTGAGGCCCTCCATGTCCACCTTGCTCGTGTCCCAGCCGCCTTCTTCCATCGAGTGCTTGAAGGCCTCGCCGTACTTGATGATGCCCGATTCGAGCATCTCGCGCAGCAGGTCGTTGCCCTCACGGGTACGCTCGCCCACACCGGCGAACACCGACATGCCGTCGTGTGCCTTGGCGATGTTGTTGATGAGCTCCTGGATGAGCACCGTCTTGCCCACGCCCGCGCCGCCGAACAGGCCGATCTTGCCGCCACGGGCATAGGGGCAGAGCAAGTCCACGACCTTGATGCCGGTTTCGAGCATTTCGACGCTCGTGGCGAGCTGGTCGAACGACGGCGGCGTCTGGTGGATGGCGCGGCGCTCGGCGGTCTGCGGCTGCGGCAGGCCGTCGATGGCCTCGCCAACAACGTTGAAGAGACGGCCCTTGATCGCATCGCCGATGGGCATCGAGATGGGCGCACCGGTGGGCTTCACGGCCGCGCCGCGGGTGAGGCCGTCGGTGGAGTCCATCGAGATCGTGCGGACACGGTTCTCGCCGAGGTGCTGCTGGACTTCAAGAACCAGCGGCGCTTGGCCGTCGCGGTCAACAAGCAGAGCGTCGAGGATGTCGGGGACGTGGCCAGCGGGGAACTCGGCGTCCACGACCGGGCCGACGACCTGCACGACCTTGCCGGCGGGGGCATCAGAGGAGCGAACTTCCATCGGAAATCAGAAAGGAGCGGTGAAACAAGACCGTTTGGCCCCGCCCCTCGACGCACCCGGCAACAGCACGGACGCGGCGAAGGCAAGGCGGATGTAGCCTTGTAAGGTACGTCTACCCCGCGTGGAGAGGCAGAGAAAAGCAGCGAACTTGGTAGCCCTTGACTTCAGAAATCCTCACACCCGCACGCCGGACACGACGGCGTCGTAGACGGCCTCGTACATCGGGATGACGGCGTCGAGGCCAAACACGTCGTGGGCGCGGCGCACGCACGCCTCGGCCATCCGGGCGTGGAGCGCGTCGTCGGAGAGAATACGCGCCGCCGCCATCGCCTGCGCATCGACGTCGCCAAGGGGCGCGAGCAGGCCCGTTTCGCCATCGATCACCAGTTCGGGCAGCCCGCCGATGTCGGTCGAGACCACGGGCACGCCGCAGGCCATCGCCTCCAGCGCGGCAAGGCCAAACGTTTCGGAGCCGGACGGCATCAGGAACAGATCGGCGACGGCGAGGATCTCTTCCACCGGGTCTTGCTTGCCGAGGAACCGGACGCGGTCGTGGACGCCCAGTTCGCGGGCACGCTCCTCGCAGGCGCGGCGGTCGGGGCCGTCGCCCACGAGCAGCAGCATCACGCACACGCCCATCTCGCGCAGCCGGGCCAGCACCTCCACCGTATCGGCGGTGCGTTTGACGGGGCGGAAGTTGGAGACGTGCACCATCACCTTTTCGCAGCCCGGCGCGATGGCGGCGCGGAAATGCCCCTTGTTCATCGGACGGAAACGGACGGTATCGACGAAGTTGGGAATCACATCGATATCGCCCGGCACGTCGAAGTGCGCGTGGGTTTCACGCCGCAGATAGTCGGAAACGGCGGTGACGGCGTCGGACTGGTTGATGGAATATTCGACGACCGGCTTGTAGGTTGGGTCTTGCCCAACGAGCGTGATGTCGGTGCCGTGGAGCGTCGTGACGACCGGCACGCGGAGGCCTTTGCTGGCGAGGATGTCGCGGGCGAGCACGGCGCTGGTGGCATGCGGGATGGCGTAGTGGACGTGCAGCACGTCGAGGCCTTCGTGCCGTGCCACGTCCACCATCTTGCTCGTGAGCGCGAGCGTGTAGGGCGAGTACGTTTCGAAGAGCGGATAGGTCATCGTTCCCACTTCGTGGAAAAAGATGCGCTCCGAGAGCATACCGAGGCGAAACGGCATCGCCGACGAGATGAAGTGGATCTCGTGGCCTCGGGTGGCCAAGGCCTTGCCCAGTTCGGTGGCCACGACGCCAGAGCCGCCGTAGAGCGGGAAGCAGGTGATGCCGATTTTCATGCGCGCGGGCCGGTGTGTAGCGTTTCCGGGAAGGAAGAACGGAAGCGTTGCCTTCGGGTTCTTCGCGGCGGCAAACGTAACACGCCGCGACGTTCTTCTTCCACTCTAATCCGTTTCGCCTTCGATGCGTCTTCTCCCCGCGTTTCTGCTTGTCGGCGGCCTTGCCGCTGCTCCCGCCGCCCACGCCCAGTTCGGCATCGCCGCCGGCGTCAACTTCGACCGGCTCTCCGACGCCCAACAGGCCGGTCAGGATATGTCGTTTGACGACGCCCAAGGCTACCATGTAGGCGTATTCTACGACCTCAGCATCGGCCCGGTGGGCCTGCGCCCCGGTGTGTTCTACACCGACGTCGGCAAGCTTCAAGATGCCAGCTCCACCGACGAGATCGACCTGAGCCTGATCGAAGTGCCGGTGGATGTGCGCCTGCGCCTGCCGCTCATCGTGGCCTCGCCCTACGTGTCGGCAGGGCCGGTTCTGCGCTTCTCCAAGCCCAACGACGACGGCGAGCTGTCGGCCAAGGACTTCACCCTCGCCGGAGCCGCGGCGGTTGGGGCGGACTTCAACCTCGCGCTCATCAAGCCCTTTATCGAGGCTCGCTACCAGTTCGGCCTCTCCGGCATCGCCGACGAAATCGGTGGCGTCGCAACGACCAACGGAGCCGAACTCAGCTCCGTGATGATTCGCGCCGGCATCAAGTTCTGACGCCTCCGCTGCGGCAAAAGCATGCTCGTTTGCGCCTTTTTGCACAGGGCACACGGTTTGGGCTGGAAAACGGTCGGTGGGAAGTACGATCTTCTCCGCCGACCGTTTTTCTTTTTGTTTGATGCGCGTTTTCTCCGCCCTCGTCTTCCTTCTGGCCGCGCCCGTTGCGGCACAAAACCGGTTCTTTCCCTACCCGTTTTTCGCCGTTCCCACCATCTCCGGCATGGGGTTTGGTTCAGCGCTGGCTACGTCGGCGGCACAGGCCGCCACCAGCAACCCAGCGGCGCTCCCCGGCTGGGCCGAGGCAGGCGCAACGCTTCGGGGCAGCACGACCGCCCGTGGTGCGGAAATGGTGTTTACCAACGTCGACGGTTCAACGATCACGGAAGACAATCGCTTGGATGCCGTGCGCTCCTCGCTGCCGCACGAGGGTGGCCTCGCGTGGGTGCGCGGGCCGTTTCGAATAGCGGCCGGGTATGTCCGCCCCAACGACGGCCGAGAGTATGTTCCAGTCCGCATCCCCGGGGCTTCAGGGACGTTTGAGTCGGCGCTGACTTCGACGTTGCAGACGGTTGGGGTAGCGGCCGCATACGTATGGGAAGCCGCTTCCGGCGTACGCGTGATTCCAGGTGTGCGGATTGGGGGGGCGCAGGTTCGTGGGGAGTCCAGCATCAAGACCACAGGAAGCCTTGGCACCACGACGTACCGCGAAGTCCGCAAGGCGTCGGGTGCCGTGTGGGCGACGGGCGTCGTGCTGGAAGGCGATGCATGGCCTGCGCGGCTGGGCGTGGCGTTTGCGCCCAAGGCCTCGTACGCTGGCGAAGCGGCCACTCGCTGTACGCCTGCCGGTCATTCCCTCTGCATCGGATCGCCTTCAGAACGTCCAAGCACGGGTATCATCCCGGCGCGCCTTGACGCCAGCCTTGGGACGCGGCGAGGCCGTTTTTCCGCAGACGCTACGCTCTCCCGCGTCTTCTGGCAGATGGGCCAAGACTCCGACGATACGTTCTACCGCGACGCGTTCGAAGGCGGCGCAAACGTTCGGTACGCGGCGATGCCGGGTTTAACGTTTGCCACCGGCTTCCACCAAACCGCACGAACGCCGTTTCAAAAAGACGATGCCGGGGTGCGTCTGGACTTTTTGACCAAGACCCCACGCGCTTTCTGCTGCTCGGCGCGACGTACGAGCGCGGGCCGCTGGTGCTGGACGCGGCGTACGTCAACGGCACGCTGCTGTCCGACGACGGCAGCAAGATCCACCTCGGCAGCCTCGGCGTCGGCTATCGGTTCTGACGGCTCAGTTCGGGCGGAGGGTGACGACGATGGGGAAGTGGTCGGTGACGAGCCGCGGGTCGTGGCTGTGCACATACGTCACCTCCGTGACCTTGCGGCGCAGCGCGGGCGACAGCAAGATGTGGTCGATGGCGGACAGTTCGCCCTCGTTGATGATGCCGTTGTTGTTGCGGTCGTAGAAGTTGGAGAACCGCTCGGCCTGCGGCACGTCGGCCAGCACGTTGTGGAGGTCGTCGGCATCGCCCGGCCCAGCACGCTTGACGGTGGCGAGCACGTTGGTGATGGGGCGGTTGCCCCGCCGGTCGAGCGTCTGATCGTCGAAGTCGTTGAAGTCGCCCGCCACAATCACGGCCCGCCCGGCAGCCAGCTCTTGCTCCGCGAGACGGCGCGTCACCTCGGCCTGCGCTTCGCGCTGGGGCTTGCGCTCGGCGTTGTCGGGAATGGCGAGGTAGTGCACGCCGATGATCGTGGTCGGGACGCCCGCCAGCGTGAGCCGCGCCCAAATGTTTTTGGAGATGCCGTAGGTGTCGTTGCCCGAGCCGAGCGGCGCGCGCTCGTCGGTACGCCCGACTTCATCGATGGGGATTTTGGACAGGATGGCCATGTTCTGCCGGGTGAACGTGTCCTTGCCGGGCACGAGGTAGGGCAGGTAGCCCATGCCTTCGAGCGGCCCGTGGATGAGGCGCTCCAAGACCGTCCGGTTTTCGACTTCTTCGAGCACGATCACGTCGGCGTGCAGCATCTTGATGACGTCGCCGATGCGCTGGATGTGGGCGTTGGCGGCGGTGGGATTGGCCTTCCACGGAAAGTCGGCGGCCCCGTCCGGATCTTCGCCGTCGAACATAAACTCGGTGTTGAGCACGGCCATCCGAACACCCTGCGTCCGAAACGTCGGCGGCGGCTGCACGGCGAACACGTCGCCGGTGGCGGTGGGCGTGCCGGTGGTGGAGGTTGTGGCCGTCGTTGTGGACGACGAGCACGCGTATCCACTCGCCGAGAACACCAGCAGAAGCAACAGGGTGATGCGAGGACGAAAGGAGAGCAGCCGAGACATGAGGGCAGGAAGGACGAGAGGACAGGATAACGCTTCGCATCTGCGATTCGTTCGGCATGGGCGGCGTGGAACTGCGTCGATGGGCCAGGGTCTACCGGATCGATTCGCTCGCCGATCTTCCCGATGCGCCTCGTCGCCGACGAAAACATCCCGTTCGTGGCCCAAGCCTTCGTCGGCTTCGGGACGGTTGAGGCCGTCCCTGCGCGGCAGCTTACGCCCGACCTCGTCCGCGACGCCGACGTGCTGCTCGTCCGTTCGGTCACGCCGGTCAACGCGGCGTTGCTCGACGGCTCGCGGGTGCGGTTCGTCGGGACGGCCACCATCGGCACGGATCATCTCGACCTGCCGTACCTCGCCGGGCGCGGCATCGCCGTGGCGAGCGCGCCGGGATCGAACGCCGAATCGGTGGTCGAGTGGGTCATCGCCGCGCTGGTGATGATCTCGTCTCGACGGGAAGGGGTGGACGGGAAGCGCGTACGGCGGGAGCCGCTGGCTGGCAAGACGGTGGGCGTGGTGGGCGTCGGCAACGTGGGCGGACGACTCGCGCCGCGCCTCGAAGCGCTCGGCATGACGGTGCTGCGCTGCGACCCGCCCCGCGCCGAGGCGGAAGGCCCGGCGGGGTTTGTCGCGCTGGACGAGGTGCTGGAGACGTCGGACATCGTCACGCTCCACACGCCGCTCGTGAAAGACGGCCCGCACCCGACGCATCATCTCATCGGCGACGACGAACTGGCGCGAATGCGGCCGGGCGCGTGGCTGGTGAACGCCAGCCGGGGCGCGGTGGCGAACAACCGGGCGCTGGTAGAATCGCTTCGCAGCACGCATACGGGCGCGGCGCTGCTCGACGTGTTCGAGGGCGAACCCGTGCCAGATGCCGACCTGATGCGCCTCGCCACCCTCGTTACGCCGCACATCGCCGGGTATTCGGTGGACGGCAAGCTCAACGGCGCGCGGATGCTTTACGATGCGCTCTCGGCGAGGTCGGGCGCGGATCCGGGGTACGATTGGGCGGATGCTTACGCGCTCGCACCGGAGGATAGGCGGGCGCTGGGCGAGGCCACAACCGTGCGCGAAGCGGTGGCGGCGCTGTACGACATCGAGGCCGACGGTGCGCGACTGCGTGCTACCCTCGATCTTGCCGAGGCTGACCGGGCCGATGCGTTTGCCCGCCTGCGCAAAACGTACCCGCGTCGCCGGGCCTGGACGCACTACCGCGACGCGCTGCCGCCGGACATCGCCGCGGCGCTGGTGCCCACCAAGGCGTAGAGACGGGCCACCGGCCTGTCTCTACCACGCCGACGGCGGCAAAACCGCCCCGATGCGGCGCAGCAGCCGGTTCACGCGCCGTCGATTGACCCCGAAATCGAACCGTCCCACACGGCTACGGCTCTGCACATAAAGCCGCGCGCCCGCGCCGTTCGCGCCGGGGTGCACTTCGAGGCTGAGGTCGTCCAAGAAAATCACCACCCGAAACGTTGCTTCAACGCGCGAGCGGGCCACATCCACCGTCATGCCCGACGCATTCATCGCCACGAGGGCTTCGCGGGCGGCGTGAAACACCGTCTCCACATCGGCGGGGCTGCGGTGCGTCGCGTGGGCGCAGGCGCGGTTGGGCGGACAAGGAAACGGGTGCGTGTTCGGCATCGCGTCAGGTGCGTGCCGGAGGCGCGGTCATCGGCACGCCCTCCGGATGCTGGGCCGGGTCGCCGTACTCGCGTCCGTCGTTGTACTTGGACGGGCACTTGACGAGGATGTGGCTGGCCGTGAACGCGTCGCCGTCGGCCTTGCCCATCACCACGACCTGCTGGGCCTGCTCGAAGTTGGCGGGTTTGGGGTTGTGGTACCGGACGGTGCGCTTTTCGCCCTGTTCGTCCTGCATCACAAACGAGAAGACGTTGGACGCCGGGTCGTACGAGACGGGTTGATCCTTCACCCATGTGCCCACCACATGCGCCTCGGTGTCGGTGCGCTGGGCTTCGGCAAAGTCCATGTACCCGCCGACCTGCTGGCCAAACGAACGGAAGAGCAGGAAGGCGAAGACGGCGATCAGCGCCAGACCGGCGAGGGCTTTGGGTTTCATCGGAAAGGACGGATGGTCAAAAGGCGAAGCCCGTAGTGGAATGCAAAAGCGTCCGCGAGGTTCAGCCGTCGGCCCGACGCGCCTCTTTTTCCAACCGGTCGAGGCGACGGTCGTTGCGCAGCAGCAGAGCGGCAAGGCCCAGCCAGACGATGAGCAGCACCGCGACGACGGTGTAGAGCTTGTCCTGCTCGAACAGCAGTTTGGCCGGGCCGGTGGCGTTGGTGTGGCCGGGGAGCGTGGCGACGGTCGTCGAGTGGACGATCGAGTCGGCGCGGAGGGAGTCGGGCGCTTGCTGGAGCGGCATCAGAGATCGGGTTCGGAGCGGCGTTCGAGGAGGGCGATGCGCACGCGCTGCGTGTAGATGACCCAGAACAGGCCGATAAACGTGGCGAAGGCCGGGTAGAGCACCAGCCGCATCGCCGGGGCGGTAAGGTTGGAGAACGCGGGGTTGCCCTCCGCGCCGGGGTGAAGGCTCTCCATCTGCCGGGGCACGACGTAGAGCAGCAGCGGCACGAGGATGGCAGCAAACAGGTTGTAGGCCGAGGCGAGCCGCGCCCGCCGCACCGGCTCGTCGAGGCTGCCGCGCAGCACGAAATACGCGGCGTACACCATCAGTTGGGTAGCGGCCATCAGCTGCTTCGGGTCGTTGTTCCACCACAGGCCCGCGCTCTCGTACCACGTCGCCCGCGCCCAGAACATTCCGGTCACGATTCCCATCAGCCCGAAGGCGAAGGCCACGCGGGCCGCTTCGTTGGAGCGCAGGTCGTGCACCAGATCGCCCGTCTTCAAATACCGGTAGGCATGCCACGCGCTCACGCCCATCCCGGCCATGAGCGCGAACCAGAGCGGAACGTGGAAGAACAGGTTGCGGTGCGTCTGCCCAAGAATGTCGTCGATGCGCGGGAACGGCACGAGCATCCCGGCCAGCAGCACGGCCGTCATCGTCGCGAGGACGAGGTTGCGCACGAGCCGGTAGCGGCGGACGTTGACCATCGGAAAGAGGCGAAAGCGGGAGGTCAAATGTCGAACAGGGGGCACAGGTTCGGGCTTCACGGAAGTGTCAAGGGTCACGCCGAAAGCGTCCAAGCCCTTGACCTTCAGCCCTTTCCTACTCGTCCCACACATACTCGAAGAGCAGAATCGCGCCGAGCACCACGAGGCCGAGAAACGCGCCGAGCGTCACGAAGCCGTCCTGCGTGCCCGTCCACCCGAAGCCGCCGTCGAGCGCCGCCCGCGTGAGCCGCACCGCCGCAAGCAGCAGCGGCACCAGCACGGGGAAGAGCAGCACCGGCAGGAGCGCCGCGCCGCCCTGCGCCCGGGCGATCAGCGCGGAGAGCAACGTGGTGGCCGCCGCAAGGCCTGCCCCGCCGAGCGCGAGCGTGGCCACGAGCAGCAACGGCTCGGGCACGCCCACGCCCACGACGAGCACATAGACGCCCGCCGCCACGCCGCCGAGCACGCCCGTGAGCAGCAGCGTGAACAGCAACTTGCCCGCGTACACCGCGCCCGGCGGCACATGCTGGCGCAGCAGCAGATCCGTGCCCTGCTCGACTTCCTGCGTGAAGGCCCGGCCCAGCCCCACCGACGCCGCGAACACGACGATCACCCACAGCAGCGCCGCGTGCGCCCGCCCGTCGAGCGGAGCGCGGACGGTGGCGAAGTAGACCACCAGCACCGTGGCCAGCGCAAAAACGACCAGCGTGTTGACGGCCACGCGGCGGCGCAACTCCTGCCGGAGGTCTTTGCGGAAGACGGCGAGGGCGGCACGAAGCATCGGGCGAGGGTTTCCGGTGGAACCAACGCCGGGCACTCGGTTCCAGTTTGGCGTTTCTCTCTCCCCTGTTTCGATGCTCGGTTCAGATTGCGATGCGCTCGTTGGCGCGGCCCTCGGCGATGCGCTGGCGATGCCGGTGGACGGTCTGAGCCACCAGAACGTGCGCTTCTTCTACAAGGGTATCAAGGGGTTGACACCCAGCGAGCAGCTCGGCACGCCCGCTGGGCACGGCACTCGCCGCACCGAGGCGCTGCTGGCGTTGCAACGCGGCGAGGCGCTGCCCGAAGAGGTGACCGGCGCGGCACGGACGGCGGTCGTCGCGCTGGGTAACCTGTCAGGTTCGAATGAACCTGACAGGTTGGCGTCGAACGAGCGTGTGGCTGCGCATCTGGTGCGCTTCGCGTTGGCGCACGCCGCCAGCCGCCCGTTCGACCGCGACGGCTTCTGGAACGATCTGGTCGAAGCATCGCAACGCCTTGATACGTCGTCGCCGGTGACGGCCCGGATGCAGCGCCTCGCGGGCAAGCTCGATCGGTTTCCGCTCGACCTCAACGACCTGTGCAACGGCGCAGGCGACCGCCCCGACGAGGCCGTGCCGTTCGCCCTTGCGATGTTCGTGCGCAACCCGGATGTGCCCGAGGCCACGCTTCTCTCGGCCATCAACGCGGGCGGCGACACCGCCACCGTCGGGATGCTCGTCGGCGCGCTGCTGGCGGCGCGCCACGGCCTCGGCGTCTTCCCGGCGGACTGGCTCGACGGCCTCGCGGCCCGCGCCGAACTCGACGCCCTGTGCCGATGACCGAGCGCACGAAAAACCACCTGTCGTGGGCGCTCACGGCGGTGCTCGTCGCCGTCGTCGTGTGGCGCTACTGGCCGTCGAAGACGCAAGACCTCGGCCCGGCCCCGGCGCTCGTCGTCCCCACGCTGTCGGATGAGCCGTTCGACGTGGCCGCGCAGCGCGGGCGCGTGACGGTCGTGAACGTCTGGGCGACGTGGTGCGGCCCGTGCCGCGTCGAACTGCCGATGTTCGCGTCGGTCGCCCGCGACCACCCGGACGTGTCGTTCGTCGCCATAGCCACCGACGACGACGGCGCGGACGTGGTCGGCCCGTACGTCGCGCCCAAGAACCTGCCGTTTCCGGTCGGAATCGACCCCGGCGGGCAGGCCGTGGCGGCGCTTCCCGGCGGCGTCTCGGTCTACCCGACGACGTTCGTGATCGACCGACGCGGGCGCGTCGTCGTGCGGCACGAGGGCCTGCTCGTCGGCCCGGCCCTGTCGGCGATGCTCCGGCGTTTCGCCGACGATTAGCGCCCGAGCCAGTAGGTGAGTTTGACGGCGAAGATGTGCTCGGCGTCGGCATCGAACAGCTGACGCGCGGCGGGGCCAACCTCGAACGTCCCGGTCGGGTCGTACCCCTCGCGGCTCTGCGTCCACACCAGGTAGACCGTCGAGCCAGGGCGGTATTCCCACCGGAACACGGCGTTGCCGCGCAGCGACGCGATCCGGAAGTCGGGGTTGCCGAACGAGAACGCCGGGGCCGCGCCGCTCGCGCCGTCGGGATCGACCGTCACCCGCCCGTCGGCTTCGGCAAACGTGTAGGCGTTGAAATCAAACGAGCGCGTGCGGGCCAGTTCCTTGAAGGCGCTGTAGTCGCCGGAGGCCACGAGCGGCTGGGCGAACAGTTGGAGGCTCATCGTGGGCGAGAACGTCCAGTTCACCCGCACGTTGGCGCTGGCCTGCCACTGGTCGAGGTCGGAGAAGACGTAGCGCGTGCCGTAGGTGTCGGTCATGAGCGCGTCGGGCTGGTTGCGTACCCACTGCATCTTCGAGACGGCGTGGAAGACCTCCGGCCCGATGCTCACGCGCAGGTTTTCGCCGATTCGGGTGTCGAGATCGAGTTCTACCCCGACGCTGTTGATTTCGGGAGCGATCTCGGTCGACACGTCGAATTCGAGCTGCCACGGCTTGCGACTGTCGGTGCTGACGCTGCCAAACAGCCCCACGCCGCCCTTGTTGATCATCAGCGGGCCGCCACGGGTGCGGTACGGGTCGAGGCCGTCGGCGTTGAGGTTCAGGCCAAGCCCAACGTCCCAGAAGCCCCGCGTTTGCAGTTCGGCGCGGCTCCAGAAGCCCCGGTTCACGGCGTCGCCGTCGAACGTGTTGTTGCCGAACACCGCCGCCATCAGCGTGCGGTTGCGCAGCGGGCCGGTGCGTGGGCGGATTTGATGACCGACAAACATGTGCCCGTTCACCACGTCGGTGCGGCCCAAAAAGCCGAGGTCGTTGAAGTCGAGCGTCGGCGAGATCGCACCCACGGCCACGCTGCCAAACCACGGCGCGCTGTTGCGGATGAACTGGAGGCGTCCGCCCCATCCGGCCAAGTTGGTGCGCGTTGCGTCGTAGCGGAAGCCCTCGCGGTCGGGGCGCTGGAGGTAGTGGGTGGACGACCGCTGCAGCGCGGCGATGCGCTCCGGGGTGCCGTTGACCTGCGAGGCCATCGCCCAGCCCTTGAGGATCCAGCGGCCTTGGTCGAACGTCTGCCACCCGTCGACGCCCGCCGTGTAGGCCGAGCGGTTGACGGCGCGTTCGAGGTCGGCGTCGTTCGGGTACGGCGCGTCGAAGAAGCGGTTGGCCGCCGTGCCGAGCACGCCCAAGCCCCGCGACCCGCTCGCGTTCGTCCGAAGCGCCCGCACGACGCCGTAGTGCGCCAGCGGCTCCACCTCCACGCGACGCTGGTCGGCTCCGGCGGCGGGCAGCACGTCGGCCATCGACCGACCCGTCACGCTCGACAGCACGCCCACGTTGGTGCGTCCGATCTGCCCGGTAAGCTTCGTCGCGCCCAGAATCCGCGCCGACTCCGGCACGTCGGCGAAGGCGTTCGGCGGAAGCCCGCCCTGCGGCGCGCGCCCGATGCGGCGGCTGTAGAAGGGGTCGAAGTTGACCCAGTTCCAGCCGTTGTTGTCGCCCGGCCCGGCGGCAAAATCAAACGTCGACGAGCCTTCGACGAAGAACGGCCGCTTCTCGCTGTAGAAGGTCTCGAACGCCGACAGGTTGACCTCTGCCGGGTCGACTTCGACCTGCCCGAAGTCGGGGTTGACGGTGGCCGAGAGCGTGAGGTTGCTGGTCAAACGGGCCTTGAGGTCGGCGCCGGCGTCGAGGCGCAGCCGGGTGCCGTCGTCGAACGGGTTGCCCGCTTGCGCCGGCGTCACGTCGAAGCGCGTCGTCGCGTAGGGCGTCAGTTCGAAGCCGAGGCCGGGGCGCACGCCTTCGAGGCCGCGCAGTTCGGCGAAGCGCGAGACGAACCCCGGCTCGGATTCCTTGAGGTAGCGGAGCATCGAGAACTCGCCGGTGCGTTGGAGTTCGCGGTAGGCGTTGATGCCCCACGTCTGCACGTCGGCGCGGCGGAAGCGAAGCTGCGAGAACGGAATGCGCATCTCCACCGTCCAGCCGCCGTCGAAACGCCCGGCCTTGCCCTCCCACACGCCGTCCCACGAACCGTCGCCGTTGCCCCGGTCGTTGGCGTAGGTCACGTCGATCAGCGAGCCTGCCGCGTTGACGCCGAAGCCGTAGGCGCTGCGGCGGTCGTGATAGGTGTCGAGAAAGAGGAAGAAGCGGTCGGATTCGCCGTCGTTGCCTTCGTCGCGGCGGAAGAGGCGGGACGAGATGGAGTCGGGCGCGGTGTCGTAGAGCCACGCGGCGGCGTAGAAGGCGTCGTCGTCGTAGGCGAACCGCACGACCGTGCGCTGCCCCGACGGTTCGCCCTCGCGCTGCATGACGCGGCGGAAGCCGTCGTAGGCCGGGGCCGTCTGCCACACGGCGTCGTCGAGCCGCCCATCGATCCGAGGCGCTTCGGCGGTGCGAACGATGCGCACGGCGGTCGGGCCGCGGTCGTCCATCTCCAGAGGTGCCGGGACGGAGGTTTGCGCCAGCGCCGTCGGCGGGAGCGCGAGCAGAGCGGCAAGCAGTAACGGACGGTTCATGATGTGCCAAATTTTTAGCATGCACCGAGACAGCCGATCGCCGTTTCGGGGACGCCGAAGAGGTGTCGAGGGTGTGCAGACAAGACGACCGGCCTGTCGAAAGGTTACAGTCGTGTCAAAAGATGAGGCATCACAGGGTTTGCCCGACGAGGTCGTTCAGCACGCTCGACGGGCGGGTTGCCGGCGCGGGCGGTTCGGGCAGGGCGGTGCTGTCGGCGCTCAGGCTGGTTCCGACGCGCACACGGGCCATCGGCTCCTCGGTGTTGGAGGGGCCTGTCGCGCTCGTCCGTGTTGCGGGCGTCCACGGGGTTGCCTCGGCCTCGGTGGTTGGGAGCGGCGCGACGTCTTGGGGCATGACCACCGGAGGCACCACGGAAGCCAGGGGCGGCGCATCGACGGGCGTGAGCTGCACCGTGGGGAAGTCGGCTTCGCGCTCGGCCCATGCGTCGTCGATCGGCATCGGGGCATCGTGTACCGGTTTTGCCGCAAGCTGGAGCGTGGCCGAAGCGGCGGCGGTGCGGGTGGACGTGGCGATGCGGTCGGTTGGCTGGGAGATGGAGGCCGACGAACTGCGCCGAATGGCCACGCTGCCTCCGGTCGAACGGAGCCGTACGAGCGGGCCGCCTTGTCCCAGCGTGGTGCGTAGGCGGCTGCTTGACGCCGGGCCAAAGTCGCTGGCGATGCGGCCTCCCTGCGCCTCGGCGTCGAGGTTGGCGTTGACGCCTGCGGGGAGCGTCAGCGCGACCGCGCCGCCGGAGGTTTCAAGCGTCACGGGGGCGTCCAGCCGGTGACGAATCGTTGCCGTGATGGATCCGCCTGCGGTTTGGGCCGAAAGGGCACCGCCTGCACCGCCGTTGAGCCGGATGGATCCGCCGGAGGTTTCCACGGCCAATCGTCCACCCACGCGCCCGACCGTGACAGAGCCGCCTGCCGTGGCGGCCTGCACCGGGCCGGTTGCGCCGTCAATCGTTACCGAGCCGCCTGCGGTGCGGACGGTCACGCCGCCGTCGAGTTGCGCCACCGCAATCGAGCCGCCGGCCGTCGAAAGGTGCACGGAGTAGCGGGCCGGTACGCGCACGACGAACCGCAGCCGGTCGGAGGATTGCCAGCGTGGGGCGCGGCCCTCGGCCCATCGTCCTTCCACGCGTACGCCGGTGCCTTGCGTGCGGCCGGTGGTGCGGAATCGTCCTCCAAAGGTGCTCCACGTTTCGACCACCACCTCGTTGCGTGCCCACGGCGTCACCTCCACGGCACCGGCTTCGGCGTCGAGGGTGAGCGTGCCGCCGGGCGACGTGCGGAAGCGCAGCGCCGTCATCTCTTGGACGTTCGGCTCGGGAGTCGGGACGGCGGCGCGGCGTGGCTTCGGGGTTGAGGCGGTTTGCGGGCGGGTCCACGGCTGGAAGGCGGCCAGCGCGAAGGTGAAGGCCGCCGCTCCGGCGATGGCCATTGCGGCCCGTCCGCGCGCCATCCGACCCCGGTGCTGGGTGGGCGCGAGGATGGCTCGAACGCGCCGTTCCAGTTCGCTCTGCCGGACAACCGCGGCGGCGAAGGCTGGCACCGCGCGTGGGCGAAGCGTGCGTGCGAGGGCGACGAGGTGCGCCGCGTAGGACGACGGGCGCGTCCCCAGCGCCAGGACGAGATCGTCGCAGGCGCGCTCGCGTTCGGTGCGCATCGCGTGCGCGCCCCACCACGTCAGCGGATGAAACCATAGCGCCGCGCATCCCACAAACGCCACGGTCTGGGAGAGCGCATCGTAGCGAGCCACATGCGCCAGTTCGTGCAGAAACACCACGCGCCGCCGCTCGGCAGGCCACGACGTCGCGTCGGCGGGCATCAGCACCAGCGGGCGGCGCACGCCCCACGTCATCGGTGTGGGCACGCCGGGGGCGATGCGCACGGCCACCGGTCGGCGGATGCCCAGCGCCACGGCCAGTTCCGAAGCCTCTGCCGTGAGGACGGCGTGCGGCAGCGAGCCTTGACGCCAACGCCGCAACTGCGCAGCTCCGAGCAGACCGTAGCCCATCACGCCGAACAAGCCGAGGCCGTAGATCAGCGGTACCAGCGGCAGCGGCGTTTGGGTTGACGGGGAGGCCGGAGTGCCGGGAAGGTCGGGCAGCGCAGGGAGCGCGGGGAGCGCACCGGCGGGCGGGGTGGCGGCATCGATGGGGGCCTCCGACGTGTTCGTCGGCTGGGCGAGCCATCCGGCATACCACGACGGCGTCAGAAGCGCCGCCACGGGCAGCAGCAGCAGCCCTACAAAGGCACCGGTCCAGAGGGCATGGCGGCGCGCGGCGGCGCGGTTGTGCCACACGGTGGCCAGAACGGCTGCGGCAGCCAGCAAGGCGCTGGCCTTGGCCACCAGAAGCAATACGGAAACGGAAGCAAGTGTCATCGGAGCGTCAAGGCGAAGCGCTTACCGAACAAGACGCCGCAGCGTCTCAACCCGTTTACAAATCTGGATCGATGGCATCCAATCGAGGTCCCATCGAAGAGAGACGAAGAGCGTCAGCGGCCCTCGCCGCGCGCGTCGTCGATGAGGCGCTGGAGCCGGTCGAGCGTAGCCTCGTCCACCCGGTCGTCCATCTTGATCAGCGCCGCCACCGCTTGCTCGGCCGAGCCATCGAAGAACGTCTGCAACACCTGGCGAAGCGCCCCCTTGGATGCCTGCTCGCGGGGCGTGACGGCGTGGTAGACGTAGCGCGGGCCGTCTTCGTAGTGGCGCAGGTGGCCCTTTTCTTCCAAGATGCGCAGCATCGTGCGCACCGCCGAGTACGACGGCGGGTCGGGCAGCCGATCGAGGATTTCGCTCGCCGTGGACGGCCCCTGCTCGTACACGATGAACATAATCTGCCGCTCGCGGCGGCTCAGGTCGAGGTGCGGAGGCGCGGGCATGGGCGTTGGCGGTTACGTATCGGGGGTGCCAGTTTTTTCTCACCCCAAGAATACGACGCCGAAGCCGCCGATTTCGTACGTTCGGCGCGAAAAAACACCCCCTTGCGACGCTCAGCCGTTCAGGACGGCCACGCCCGCGTTCAGGTACGTTGCAAACGCCACCCACGCGAGGTACGGCACGAGCAGCCAAGCCGCCGTGGCGTCGAGGGGGCGGAAGGCGCGGATCGTCAGGACGATGGCCACGAGCACCGCCGCGATGCATACGAGCGCGACCCACAGGTTTTGCAGGCCGAAGAAGAGCGGCGTCCACAGGGCGTTGAGCGCCAGTTGGATGGCGAAGAGGCGCAGCGCTGCTGTGCGTTCCGCCGAGGCGGGCAGCTGCCAGATGCGCCACACCGCGACGCCCATCAGCGTGTAGAGGATCGTCCAAACCGGCCCGAACACGGTGGGCGGCGGGGACAGAGGCGGCTTGGTGAGCGCCGCATAGAACGGACGGATTTGGTCGGCAAAGAGCAACGAGCCAATCACCCCGGCGGCGTTGCAGAGCAGGATGAATCCGGCGAGCGGGAGGTAGCGACGCATAACGTTAGGCGGCAGAAAGCGGCGTGCAAAGTAGTGTATGGTTTCAGCCGTGCAACACCGAAGTTGTAACTACCCATGCACCCCCGCAATACGCAAGCACGGGGCAGGCTGCGGGGCGTAAGACCCCGCGCCCAGCCTCTGCCCCTTTGCCTCGATGGACGGTTCCCCTGGCGATCTTCTGCGCGCCCTCAGCACCCTGATGCTCGCCCTTAGCCTGGGCACCGGCGCGTGGCTGGCCGCCACCGTCGGCTACGCCCGCGCCAAAGCCCGCCGCCGCGCAGTGTGACGGTTTTTTCGGGGCGAGAACGTGCGGACATGTACGAGGCTATCGGTGTGTCGCGTTGCATCCGACACGTCCCCTGCCGCCGATGCATCGCGCCTCCCTGTGTCTCCTTACGCTTGCCGCGCTGGGGTGCCAGAAGACGCCCGCGCCCCTACCGCGGTTGCAGGATTCTGTCCGCGCGCATCCAGCGTTAAAGCCTCCCTCCGCATCGGATACGGTACAAGGTGCGATGTCTTCCGAGGTGCCCGAGGCGTTTGTCGATACGGTGGTGGTGCTTCGCCGCTTTCCTCAGCCCTTTTCGGGGCGCATCGAGATGCCTCTGCGAACGATGCGCTGGTACGGCGAACTCGACCGTAGTTCTCAAGCGTGGACGTACCGGCTGGAAACAGCCCACCAGCAAACCAAAGATCCGGCCGGCACGTTTGACGGCTGGACGCTGAGAGAACGGCCTCGGGTCGTCTTCGCTGACCTAAACGCCGACGGCTACGCCGATCTGTGGCTGTTCGCCACCGACAGCGGGAAGGCGGCGGCGCGCACCTCGGATGTGTGGCTCTACCGGCCATCCACGCGCCGCTACGAGCACCACAAGGAGTTGTCGCAGGTGTACGACCTTGGCCTCACCACCACGCCGCATCTGCTCGTGTCGCAGCCCAACCGGTGCGGTGGAGCCTGTCAAGTACACGAACGTTATTGGCTGGAAGGCGAACGCCTCACGCTTCTCTCGCGTGAGCAGTACGACTACGACTCCACCCTGTACGTACGCTTTTCCCGCCGTTACCGTGGACGAATGCTTCCCGAGCGCACCGTGCACTTCTCGCCCGAAGACCTTGATGCGCAGTTCGGGTACGACCAACGAGCGGGGTTCAATCGATACGCTACTAACGCATTACTAAAACGGCGACTCAACCTCCGGCCGGTCACCGTTGTTGATGTGGAGCCTTACGCCCGATGATCGCTACCACCAACCTTCAAAACGGCACTTCGTCGACGGCGTTGCCGGGGTCTTGGACGCGCCGCACCAGCCGGATCGCGGAGGCGTCGAAGCCGAACAAATCGGGCGGGGCGAACACGCGGGCGAAGTCTTCGGGCGCAAAGAACACGTCGAACTTGCGGGCGAATTCGTCGAGGCGTTTGAGGTAGTAGGCGGTGTTCTCGTCGGGGGCGTCGGGCGTCCAAAACCGGGCGAGGTGGGCGTTTTCGAAGGTCGTCACCGACGCCGTCGTGCCGGTCACGTAGTACGTCACCCGGTCGCCCACCTTCACGGGTAACCCGGTTTCCTCAGCCTGCTGGATGGCCAGTTCGTAGGACGCGGCGCGGCTGCGCTTGCCGGCCTCCACGTCGGCGCGGTACTGCTCGACCGGATCCTTGAGCGTCTCGGTGCGGGCGAAGCTCTCCACCCCCTTCCAGTCGCGGGCGAGGATGCGCTCGCGGGTCGTCACGTACAGCCGGTGGAGGCCGCCCACGTCCTCGTCCAGCAGCAGCCGGATGGCCTCGGCCACGAACGCCCGACCGAACCGCTCGATGGAGCGCGACACCAGCGACGATCCCTTGAACTTGATCGTGCCGTCGTCTTCCAGCAGCGCGTAGTTCTTCTTCTTGTACGACAGCATTTTCGCCGCCCGGCCCTCGTAGGCGATGCGGATGCCGGCGGGCAGCACGTCGTTGAGCGCCCCGACGAACGCCTCCTCCGCCTCGGCGGTGTGCGGCAGGTCGGGCGGCGGCACGAACAGCACGCCGTCGGTGTCCACCTCCACCACCGTCGCCCCGCGCTCGACGAGCGCCCGGATCACCGCCCGCAGCAGCTCCTGCCCGGTGGCGGCCACGCGGTCGGCCTCGGCGAAGTCGTTGAACGACCCAAAGCCGAACGCGAGGTAGCCGTAAAAACTGTTGATGAGTATTTTGTACGACGCCTGCCGGGCGTCCAGCGACGAGCGCTCGTCGGGCGTGTCGGCGACGCGGGCGGCGCGTTTCGTCTCGATCCGCAAATCCCGCAGCCGCCTCAGCAGCGACGGAAACAGGCCGAGGGTGTCGGAGCGGGGCTGGACGCCGAACTCCAGCATAATCGACGGATACAGGCTCTCGACGTCGGCATAGACAATCGGCCCGAACACGCCGGTGGCGAACACGTCCGTGTAGCCGCCCACCGTCTGGCTGCCCCACTCGGGCTTCGGGACGCTCTGCCGCTGCCGCAGGTACTCGCGCACGAACAGCGCCTCGATCTTGGCCGCCGGGCCGGTGCGGGCGGCCTGCCCGTACGGCATCGGCAGCATCTGGGTGAGGTAGAACGACGCGCCGGAGAGGTGCCGGGCGATCCGTTCGGTCTCGATCACGTCGTCGAGCGCGTAGGCGAGCAGCCGGTCGGGGTCGGTGCGCCACGTCTCGCCGATCTGGTCGCCGTCGACGTAGGTGCGGCCCTCGGGCGCGAAGCCGAAGTACTTGGCCACGACCTTCAGGCCGTAGCCGGGCAGGTCGCGCTTGGTCACGTCGTACGACATCACCTGGAAGAGCGTGTCCACGATGTGCCGCCCGGCGATCTCGTAGGCGGGGTACTCGATGGATCGCTCGGCGAAGCGCATCTGCGCCGGAAACGACCGGGGCGTGGAGCCGTCGCGCCCGAGGGCGAACGGGATGCCGTGCCGCCGGCAGCGTGTCTCGAAATACGGCAAATCAAATGCATACAGGTTGTGACCTTCGAGCACGTCCGGGTCGCGCTCGCGGATGGCGTCGAGCGCCTCGCGGAGCAGCCGGGCCTCGTCGCCGTGGTCTTTGGAGTGGAGGAGCAGGCTCCAGCCCCGGTTGTCGGAGAGCGCGACGATCACGACGGCGTCGTTCGGGCGGTCGGCGCTGGGAAAGCCGCCCTCCGACACCACTTCGAGGTCGAACTGGAGGCGGTGCAGATCCTCCAGCGTCATCCCCTTGAAGAGCGTCCGCCCGGTCTGCATCAGGTACTGCTGCGCCGGGCTGCCCACGCGGTACACCTCGTCGGGGCGGCGCTCGCGGGACTCGGTGGCGGTGTCAAGGTGGCGGAGCGCGTCGTAGTAGCGCCGCCACGTGTTGAACACCACGACGAAGCGGAAGAACGCATCGCCGCCGAGGGGCTGGAGCTTGTACGTCTTCGGGAGGCCGTCGAGGAGCGTGTCGTCCGAGAGGAAGAAGAACGGGTAGACCCGGTCGTCTTCGGCGACGAGCGATCCGTCGGGCGTGCGGCGGTAGAGGCGCACCGTGGCCGGGGCGGCGTCGGGCGCATCGCGGACGGCAACCACGTCCACGAGTCCCGGGGTAGGGTCTTTGCCGTAGAGGGCAGCGTCGTCGTAGGCGGCGTCCGGAGCGTCCATGCGTCCTGAACGCCCGATGCGCCGCTTTGCGCCCGGCGGATACGACGTGGCGGGGCACGCGGGCGCGAGGCGTTCGACGAGGCACGATGCCGTTCGGGTGCAGGATCGCGCCAGCGCGCACCCTCGCCCGTAAAAAACGTACGGCGTGCATTCTTGGTCGTTGCGCCGTCCGCTTTAGCGCTGTATGTTACACGTGTTATGCCGACGCCCTGTCCTCATAACACGTGAGCGCTCGGCTCAATCATTGGTTACGCGGCCTCTCCAATCCCAGATCGAAATGGATATAACAAACTCAAAACCCGAGGATGAGGGCGAGATCCAGGAAATCTCTGCAGCCACAGACGAGATGGAAGAGCCTGATCTGAACGATAGAGTCGAGGCGCATCCGATTGCAAAAAGTGTTGACAAACTTTTACATCGACTTCATGATGTCAGATGGAGCGCTCGATCATTGATCCCGCTTGCTGGTCAGATTCTGAAGAAAAATTTCGAATCTTCCCGCGAGAAAATGGAAACGTGCAGGAAACTCCTAGAAGATGATGATCCTTCCCAAGAAGCGTTGGTTATAAAGAACTATCTTCGTGCTATTGATAGCATAAAAAAGATAGATTCTTCAGATTTGATCCGTATACTCGAGACGGGACTTTTTATGGCTGCGTTCTCATCATTTGATGCTTTTACTGGTGACATTTTATCTTCAATATATCAACTTAAACCAGAGTTATATGGTAATATAAATAGATCTATATCTGTCCATGAATTACTTAATTATGAAAATTTGAGTGATGTAAAATTGATAGTGTTAGCTAGTGAAATAGATTCTTTTAGAAGAGAAAGTTATGTCGATCAATTCAAGTCGTTGGAGAAAAGATTCGGGATTCATCTCAGGAAATTTGATGAATGGCCTTATTTTGTTGAAGCCTCGCAAAGAAGAAATTTACTCACCCATTGTGACGGAATGGTAACAAAGCAATACATATCCATCTGCGAAGAAGAAGGTTTTGTCTTTAAAGGATTACCATCTGTCGGGGATGTATTAGGTGTAGGGGCAGATTATTTCTTTGAATCTACTGGTCTGATTATGGGAACTGGTCTCATGCTTGGCCAGTCTTTGTGGCGCAAGCTTATTCCTTCTGAGCTTGAAAAGGCTGATCTTCATCTCAATGATACTCTATTCAGACTTCTTGAAAGAGAGGAATGGGAGCTCGCTGCTGTTTTTGCAAAATATGCTGTTGAATTGAAGCATAGATCTACGCCTGTTTACAAGAGATTGGCCATAGTTAATTACTGTATTGCTCTCAAAAACATGGGTAAAAATGAACCCATGAAATCGTTACTGGATTCTATGGACTGGTCTGATACTGCATTGGATTTTGATCTTGCCAGACTAGTTTTGATAGATGATTACGACGGGGCGGCACAGACGATGGAAAAAATAGGTATTAAAGGAAGATTTGTGTATGAAGGTGCCTATCATACATGGCCATTATTTAGAAGTTTTGTCGATAATGATCAATTCAAGATTGCATATGAGAAAATATATGGTCATCCGTTTATTACTGAGTTGAGAAAGGTTGCAACGGACGCAGAATCAAAGACTGAAGGTGTTATCAAGGAAGAGATTGAGCAATTGGAAGAAGGGTTGGGTGGCATGAAAAATGGTGATGATTCTGACCGAGCCGCCTAACCAACCGCTTCAGTCATCAAAAGGCGCGAGCCGTCTCGGCGGTCTGCGCCCCGACACGTCCAGCCGTTCTGCTGTGCCGTGCGGCTGAGTAGCCTGCTGTTAGGCCACATCCCTTCTCTCCCGCGCCGATGATCGTTGAGCACGCCGAGACGGACGAGCAGATTGCCGCGACGTACGAGGTGATGCGGCAGCTTCGCCCGCACCTCGTCCGCGAGGACTACGTCCCGGCCGTGCGCGCCCTGATGGCGAGCGAGGGCTTCCGCTTGGCCGCACTGATCGACGAGGATCCGTCCGCGCCGTCGCGGGCTACCGCGTGATGACGATGCTGTACGGCGGTCGTCTCCTCTACATGGACGACCTCGTCGCCGACGAGACGGTGCGCTCACGCGGGTACGGGCGGGCGGCGGCTGGGCTGGCTGAAGGACGAGGGGCGGCGGCACGAAAGACGAACGTGCGCATCTTGTCCGAACGCTTCGTCCAACCTTCTGGAGGTCGCGCCCCTTCGCTTCGGGCGGCGCAAGGGGGAGGCGTCACGTTGGGGGGTGTTGCGGCGTAGATTCGTTGCCGGGCGCGGCGTGCGTCGCCGCGTCGGAAGGTTGGCCTTGAACCTTCGGCGATCGTATGCAAAGCTTCCACCGCGACATCTACACCGAGCCTGAGCCGGACGTCAATACGCTGGCGAACCTGGGGCCGCTCGCCGGGATGGCGGGCATTTGGGCGGGCGACCGCTCGCTCGACATCAACCCCAAGGCCGACGGGCCGGAGGCGCAAGCGTTCGTCGAACACATCGCGTTGCAGCCCATCGACGCGCAGACGAACGGGCCGCAGCTGCTCTACGGCCTGCGCTACCACACGCGCATCGTCAAGCCCGACGAAACCGCGACCTTCCACGACCAAGTCGGCTACTGGCTGTGGGAGCCTGCAACGGGCACGTTGATCCAGACGGTCTCGATTCCACGCGGGCAAACGGTGATGGCGATGGGGACGGCGGCGGCGGACGCGAAGACGTTTCGTCTGGAGGCCGTTCGAGGATCGCACACGAACGGAATCGTGTCCAATCCGTTTTTGGAGCACGCCTTCCGCACCGAGCGCTACACCATCGCGGTAACGATCCACGACGATGGGACGTGGTCGTACGAGCAGGACACCGTCTTGATCGTCTTGGGCCAAGACGAGCCGTTTCACCATTCCGATCGCAACACGCTGCGGAAGATTGGGGAGCCCACGCCCAATCCGACGGCGCGGGCGGCTGCCGGGGCGTAGAAACGGCCTTCCCGCAAGGCGCTGGGCGCGCAACGCTTGCTTCAATCGAGGTGCAGGGTCTACCTTGCCCGCTTCGTCGGCTTTTCCTCGCGCTACGGCAGAGGGGGCCTTGGCTTGGTCTTTTCAGCAGCAACTATGCTTCGCATCGCCTTTGTTATGCAGGTGGATCCGGCAAAACACCACGAGTACGCCGAGCGCCACAACCCGATCTGGCCCGAACTGGAGAGCGTGCTCAAAGCGCACGGCGTCAGCAGCTACTCCATCTTCCTCGACCCGCCCACCAGTCAGCTGTTTGCCTACGCCGAGATCGAAGACCGCGCGTTGTGGGACGCGGTGGCGCAGACCGATGTGTGCCAGCGGTGGTGGCGTCACATGAGCGAGATCATGCCGTCGAACGACGATTTCAGTCCGGTTTCCCGCGGTCTACGCGAGGTCTTTCACATCGAACAGCCGACGTAACGCGACGGCTATCGGTCACGATTCGTCGTCCAAATACCGTTTGGTGATGGGGCTGTAGGCGTCGATCCGGCGGTCGCGCAGGAACGGCCAGACGGTGCGCTGCTCGTCGAGGCGTGCGAGGTCGAGTTCTACGACAGCCACTTCTTCTTGGTCGGGCGAGAGCCGTCGGATCACCTGTCCATCGGGGCCGCACACGAACGACTGGCCCCAGAAGACGATGCCGTCGTCGGCTGCGCCTCCGGGCGTCGGCTCGAAGCCGATGCGGTTGACCGACACGACGTAGCAGCCGTTGGCGACGGCGTGGCTGCGCTGGATCACTTCCCACGAGTCGTGCTGGGCCGCGCCGTATGCGTCTCGTTCCTCCGGCAGCCAGCCGATGGCCGTTGGGTAAAACAGAATCTCCGCGCCCAGCATTGCCGTGAGCCGCGCCGCCTCCGGGTACCACTGATCCCAGCAGACGAGGGTGCCGACCTTCGCCTTGGGCGAGTCGAACACCTTGAAGCCGAGGTCGCCGGGGGTGAAGTAGAACTTCTCGTAGAAGAGCGGATCGTCCGGAATGTGCATCTTCCGGTACTTGCCAAGGTAGCCGGCCTGCGGGTGCACGACGGCCAGCGTGTTGTGGTAAAGCCCCTCGGCGCGCTTTTCGAAGAGGCTCACGAGAATCGTTGCGCCCAGCTCCTTGGCCAGCACCTCGAAACGTTCGCTGGTAGGGCCGGGCACGGGTTCGGCGTAGCCGAACATCGCGTGGTCTTCGGTCTGGCAGAAGTACGGCCCGGCGAACAATTCGGGTAGGCAGACGATCTCTGCGCCACCATCGACCGCCTGCCGGACGAGCCGTTCGGCCTTGGCGACGTTGCCGGGCACGTCGTCGGCCATCGCCATCTGGACGAGGCCCACCTTCACGGTGCGTGGCGCAGCGGTGCGAGGAGGAGGCATGGGGCGAAGCTCAAGGTTTGAGCGACGAAACAAGAGGCGGAGAGTCCGGGGAGCGATGCTGCTCTTCGTAGGGACGAACGCCGTCCCGTCTCAGAACAGCGCGTAGATGAACGGCGCGAGCGAGCTGCCTGCCGTGGCGACGATGAGGGCGCTTAGCAGCAGAAGCACGAGGATTAACGGCGCAAGCCAGAACTTTTTGCGCGTCCGCAGAAACGCCCAGAACTCACCAACGAGGCTTCCGGCCATAGAAGTAGAAGTGCGAAGTGTGAACCGAAGGTACCGCAAAGCGAACCGTGGGACGCCATTTGGAACTTGGCCCTTGACCTTGGTTCCAACCAGAAGCCAGAAACCCATCCGCAACCTTCCACCGGATCGCTCCGTAGCCGACACCGTCGCCCTTCTCCACCCTGCTCCCGTGCGCGCCCTCCTCTACCAACTCCGCGAAGGCTTTCGCTCAGCGCTGTCGGCGGTGCGGCAGAACAAGATGCGGGCGCTGCTCACCACGCTGGGCATCGTGATCGGCATCGTGATGGTGACGAGCACCTTCACCACCATCAACGGGATGGAGCGCGCGTTCGACCGGAGCCTCGCGATGCTCGGCACCAACGCGCTCTACGTCCAGCGTACGCCGGCCTTTATTCCGCCGTCGGAGTGGTGGAAGTACGAACGCCGCCCCGAGTTCACCCGTGCCGAAATGGATCGGTACGCCGAGGAAGTCAATACCCGGGCCGCCTTTTCCGAGGGCGCGGCGGTGCTCACCGGCGGCATGGGCCGCATCACCTACGGCGATGCCACCGCTTCCGGGGTGATGATTCGCGCCTCCACCGGCGACATCGTCCGGGTGGCCGGCATCGAGCTGGACGCCGGACGCTTCTACACCGATCTGGACAACGCGGCGGCACGTTTCGTGGTGGTGATCGGCAAAGACGTGCAAGACGCGCTCTTCCCCACCGAGAACCCTATCGGCAAGCACATTCGCATCAACGGGCAGCGCTTCGAAGTGATCGGAGTGCTCGCCAAACAGGGCAAGTTCCTCGGCCTCGAATCCTTCGACAATCAGGTGCAGATGCCCATCAACACGTTTGAGCGGATGTTTGGGCAGACCGGCTACGCCTTGCAGGTCCGGGCGAAAGACGGGCCGAGCATTCCAAAGGCGGAAGACGAGTTGATCGGCATCGGACGCACCGTGCGCGGCCTCGACGCCCGCGAGGACGACAACTTCTCCGTGGCCCGCATCGACGCGCTGCGCGATATGGTGGCGGCGACCAAGGCGACGATCTACGGCGTGGGCCTCTTCCTGACGGCGCTGGCGCTGGTGGTGGGTGGCATCGGGGTGATGAACATCATGTTCGTGTCGGTGAAAGAACGCACCCGCGAGATCGGCATCCGCAAGGCGCTTGGTGCACCGCGTCGCGCCATCTTGCTGCAGTTTCTGCTCGAAGCCGTCGTGGTGTGCCTCATCGGTGGAGCGATCGGAATTGGGCTGTCGGTGGGCGTCACAGCACTCATCAACCGCGTCTTTACCGCTGCGCTCTCGCCGGGGATCGTCGTGCTGGCCTTCACGATCTGCGTGCTGGTGGGCCTCACCTTCGGCCTCCTCCCGGCGTGGCGGGCCTCTCGTGCCAACCCCATCGAAGCGTTGCGGTACGAATAGGCTGCCGGTCGCTGGGAGACGCTGCCTTGGGACGTCTCTACGTTCGCTCTTCGAACCTCCATTTTCGCTCTCCGAACTTCGCCTTATGCCCTTCTCCGAACTCGTTGCGATGGCCTTTGGGGCTCTCCGGGCCTCGAAGCTCCGGTCGGCGCTGACGCTGCTGGGGATGGTGATTGGCGTGTTTGCCATCATCGTGTCGGTGACGGCGGTGAAGGTGATCGAGTCGTCCATCACCACCACCATCGAATCGTTCGGTTCGACGAGCATCACGGTTACCAGCTATCCGGAGGTGCGCAACGAGGGGCGGCACGAGCGCGTGAACTACACGCCGCTGACCTACGACGAGGTGTTGCGCCTCGGCGAGCGCATCGGCACCAAGGCGGCACTTGCACCCGAAGCGCAGGAAAACAACGTGCGGTTTCGCGCCGGAACGGTGATCACCGACCCCAACGTGCAGCTTTACGGCACGAACGAGGAATGGGCAACCTCCAACGGCTACGACCTCGACAAAGGCCGCAACCTCACGTCCGAAGACGTGCAGTTCGCCCGGCCGGTGGCGGTGCTGGGTGCAAGCCTCGCCGACAAGCTGTTCGCCGACCGAAACCCCATCGGGCAGGAAATCGTGGCCGACCGGGGCCGCTACCTCGTCGTCGGGGTGCTCAAGAAAAAAGGCTCGACGGGCTTTGGTGGAATGGATCCCGACCTGATGGCCCTCACGCCCATCACCCGGCTGTTCGGCATCTACGGCAACCCCGAGCGCGACCTGTCGCTGAAGGTTCGTGCGCCGTCGGCGGCACTCGTCACCGGGATTTCGCAGGACGTGATCGGGGCGCTCCGGGTGATTCGGCAGGTGCAGCCGGGCGAGACGAACAACTTTAGCTTGCAGACGAGCGAGTCGTCCATCGGCGAGATGAAGACGCTCACCAACGGCCTAACCATCGGGGGTGCGGGCATCGGGCTGCTCACGCTCTTGGCCGCCGGCATCGGCATCATGAACATCATGCTCGTGTCCGTCACCGAGCGCACCCGCGAGATCGGCATTCGCAAGAGCCTCGGCGCGCGGCGCTCCGACGTGCTGCGCCAGTTTCTGATCGAGGCGGTGGTGCTGTGCCAGGTGGGCGCGGTGGTGGGCGTGGTGGCGGGCGTGCTCACGGCCAACCTGCTGGCATTCTTCTTCGATACGGCCCCGACCGTGCCGTGGGGCTGGGTGCTGACCGCGTTCGTGGGCGTCACGTTCTTCGGCGTGGTGTTTGGTGTGTACCCGGCGTGGAAGGCCGCACGGCTCGACCCGATTGAGGCGCTGCGGTTCGAATAATAGGTTCGTGTATGGTTTATGGCGTATAGAGACGGAACGTACACGACAACATACACCCTACACTTAGATGTCCGACGATTTGAAAGCCGCCGTGGGGCGGGCTGCCGCCGCGCTCGTAGAAGACGGGATGACGCTGGGACTTGGAACCGGCTCGACGACGGCCTTCGCGCTCCAAGAGATCGGGCGGCGGATTCGGGAAAACGGCCTGCGCGTGCGCGGCGTGCCAACCTCGTTTGCTGCCGAACGTCTTGCCCGCCAGCACGGCATCCCGCTGACCTCGTTCGAGGAGACGCCCAGTCTTGATCTTGCACTCGACGGTGCCGACGAGGTCTCGCCGTCGCTCGACCTTGTCAAAGGACGCGGCGCAGCGATGACGCGGGAGAAGATCGTGGCCGCGCAAGCGGCACGGTTTGTCGTGCTCGTGGACGCGTCGAAGCGCGTGCCCCGCCTCGGCACAAAGATGCCCGTACCGGTCGAAGTGCTCCCGATGGCGGTTACGCCCGTTGCGGCGATTCTCGAAGCGCTCGGCGCGACGGTAGCCGTGCGCGAAGGCTCCGGAAAAGACGGGCCGGTCGTGACGGATCAGGGCCTCTGGATTCTGGATGCCTCGTTTGACGGTGGTCTCACCGACCCGGCCATCACGGCGGCGGCGATCAAGATCGTGCCGGGCGTCCTCGACCACGGCCTGTTTGTCGGAATGGCGACGGATGTGCTCGTGGCCTCGCCCGAAGGCATCGAACACCTCACGCGGTAACGCGCCGGACGTTTACGACCTGCGCCGCGAGCAGTCCAACGAGTGCGCCGATTAGGTCGGCGGCAGCGTCGAATGGATCGCCGAACCGGCCGATGGGCAGGAGGTGTTGGAGAGCTTCCGTTCCCACAGCCACTGCGATGCTCAGCAGCAGCACGCGTGCGAAGCGTCGCGGCGGCGGTAGTGCCAAGGCCCAAAGCAGCGCGAAGACGAAGAACACGCCGATGTGGGTGATCTTGTCGTGGGCGCTGAACACCTCGGGGGTGCCCGCCCCTGGGATGAGCATGCCAACGAGCAGGACGAGCGTCCAACCAAGAGCGAGGACGAGCGAAAGACGGCGCATCAGCGGGCGAGAAGGCGAGGAACGAGACGGAGCAGATCCGATGCTTGCATCGAGGTTTCGGCGCGGCGGCGGGCGTAGCGTAGGGCCGCCCGCCCGCCGGTGTGCAGCGCCAGCAAGGCGGCGTCGAACGGCGAGAGGCCTTGGGCCAGAAAGCCACCGATCATCCCGGCCAGCACGTCGCCCGTACCGGCGGTGGCAAGGGCGGGGCTGTGCGGCGTCGAGACGGCCACGCGCTCCGGTTGATCCTTCGACGGCGGCTCGGCGACGACGCTGGGCAAGCCTTTGAGCACCACGACGGCGTTCCAGCGGGCGGCGAGGTCGCGGGCGACGGCCACGCGGTCGGTCAGATCCGCCCGATCCGTTCCGACGAGCCGTGCCAGCTCGCCCGCGTGCGGCGTCACGACCCAGCGTCCAGAAGCGTGGTCGCGCAGAAAGTCGGGCGTGACGGCGGCGAGGGCGTCGGCGTCGATCACTGCCGGGCCGTCGAAGGCAAGGAGCAGGCGTCGAACGGCTTCTTGCGTCGAGGCGGCGCGCCCGAGGCCGGGGCCGACGACGAGCGCGTTCGTTTTCCGCAGCATCTCGCGCACAGTCGTCTCGATGGCCGTCGGGTCAAGGCCGCCGTCGGGGGCAAGGGGCCACGCGGTCGTGGGAATGTCGAGCATCGACGGGGCGACGAGCGGCACGGCGTCGGCGGCGGTGACAAGTCGGACGTAGCCTGCGCCCGCTCGGGCGGCGGCGGTGGCGGCCAGTCGAGGTGCGCCGAGGTAGGCGTCCGATCCGGCCACGACGAGCGCCGTCCCCGCCGAAAACTTGTGCGCGTCGGCGGCGCGGCGGGGCTGGACGGCCCGTGCCCAGTCGTCGGTTGAAGCGAATGCGCCGCCGTGAGCCGCCAGCATCCGTTCGAGCAGCGGCGCGGGCAGGCCGATGGGCAGCACCGTCACCACGCCCGCGTGCGCCGGGCCGTCGTGGAGGCGCAGGCCGGGCTTTTCGGCGGCGAACGTCAGCGTCTCCAACGCCGTCACCGCGCCGTCGGCGGCAACGCCCGTATCGGCGTTCAATCCTGTCGGTACGTCGAGCGCCACGAGCAGGCTCGCGCGGCTCCGCAGCAGCGCCGCGCCGTGGGCTTCGGGCGGACGAAGCGGCCCCGTCTGGCCCGTGCCGAGCAGCGCGTCCACGCCGCAGGTAAAGTCCGGCCCCATCGTCTCCTCGGTGACAAACGCCAAATAGCCGGGCAGATCGGGCGCGAGGCGTTGGAGCAGGTCGTAATGCTGTCGGGCGTCGTCTCGGAGCGCGTCGGGCGGGTGCGCCATCCACACCTCGACGTAGACGCCCGCCTCGGCCAGTGCCCGCGCCATCGCGAAACCGTCGCCGCCGTTGCCGCCACGCCCGCACGCGACGAGGACGGTGTGCTCGGGAAGCAGGCTTGCCAGCAGGTGCTGTGCGGCGGCGCGACCGGCGTTTTCCATCAGCGCGAACGCCGTCAGCCCCGCCGCCACGGCAGCCGCGTCGGCGGCGCGCATCGCCGCGGCGGACAGAAGCAGGTCGAGGTGAGGCACGAGAAGATGATTAGTTGTGACGGGGATCGTCTCAAAACGCCAGCGTATCCGGCAGGGCGGCGTCCCAGCGCGCGCGTACCGTCTGCGGCGCGTCGAGGCGGAGCAGCGGCTCGGGCGGGCGGTACGGCGCGAGGCGTCCCGGCGTCCACCGCCCGTCGCCGTCGCGGTCGAGGAACGCTTCGAGGCGGTAGGCTCCGGCAGGAAGACGCGGGACGGCGAAGGTGCCGTCGGGGGCGGCGAGCGTGCGGTAGCGGCGCGTCTCGCCCACGGCCTCCACCACGATCGGCCCGTCTTCGCCGTCCGGGCGGCGCACCACGCCGGAGAGGCTGCCGAGCGTCCGGTCGCTGCGGGCGTCGAAGCGCTGCGCGAACGTCGTGTCTTGCCCGAACGGCCGCCCGTCCACGCGAATCGTCGCCGGAAGCGCCGTCTCGACGAAATAGGCCGCGTCGTTGTCGGTTTGGACGAGCGCGAGCGGCTGCGGCTGGCCGAGCGTGTCGGTGGCGGTGACAGTCGGAGCGGCGGCGTCGAGGCGCGAAAAGCGGAGGCACGGGCGGAAGCGTCCGGCGCTGTCTTCGTCTACTATTGCGTCGGAGAATCCGAGGAAGCGCATCCGCAGCGTGTCGCGGCTGGCCGATGGGACAAGGCGAAGCGGCGCGAGGCGGGCCGTCCGTCCGAGCGAATCGACGACCGGCCCCGGCGACACGGTCACGGGGCGCGGCGGCAGCGCGTCGGTGGCGAAAACGACTTGGCGGGCGTCTGCGCCGTCGCGCCAAACGGCCCGCACCGGCACCGTCTGCCCCGACGAATCGCGCACCGTCCAGTCGGTCGTCTCCAGCACGAACACGGCGCGGGAGAAGCGCACGGCGTGGCGGCTGGGGCCAAACGAGCGGGCACGCTCGGCGCGCGCGGCGGCGGTGTCGGGCAGGGCAATCGTCCACACCAGCGACGAGTCCACGGCGGTCTCGGACGGGCGGATTTGGGGCAGCAGCGGCGCGGCAAAGGCTTCTCCGGCGTCGGGGCGGCGGTTGCGGTTGCGGTCGTCGAGGGCGACGACGTACAGCGGGGCCGGGCCGAGGTACGACAGGCGGAAGGCTCCATTCGCGCCGGTCTGCGTGCGCACATCGGAGCGGGCGGGCAAGGTGTCGGCGGCAGGGGTGTGGCCGATGTAGCCCAGCACGTCCACTCCGTTGCGCGGCTGGCCGGTGGCCGCGTCCACCACGCGCCCGGCCACTTCGCCCCGGCTGATGCGCGGGCCGGTCGAGAAGGCGTAGACGAGAGGCGTGGCGAGGGCGACGCCGCGCTCGTCGCGCAGGTTGGTGTCGAAGGTGAGGACGTACGTCGTGTTCGGACGGAGCGCGCCGAGGCGGATGGTGGCCTCGCGCCGCCGTCGGAGCGAGAGTTCGGGCGCGCGGTCGAGGTCGGGTGTCACCGACAGGCTGCGCACCACGCTGGCCTCGTCCACGGGTTCGGAAAAGACGAGGCGGACGGTCCCGGACGTCACGTTGACGGCGTTGGTGTCCGGATCGGCGCGCACGAGGCGCGGCGGCGTACGATCTTCCGGGCCGCCGGTGGGCGGCAGCGGATTGGCGCACCCGGCGATGGCGGCGAGCATCATCCAGCCGACGATCCGTTTCATCGGCTGCGCAGGTTAAAGAGCAGCAGCGTGCTCACCACGACGGCCCCGGCGGCAAGGCCGGTCTGCACCGCCGACGACCACGCCGAGCGCCCCGGCCTCGCCCCGACGGTTTCGGGCAGCGCCGAATCTTCGAGCCGCGCCCGGTCGCGGGCTGCGACAACGTCCACCGCCTGTTGCTGGCACGGACGGTCGAGCGTGCGGACGCCCGCCGCGTCGTCGAGGGCGAGACGAGCGCGCAGCGTGACCGTGCGTTGCAGCCGCCCGCGCCCGCTTCGGGCATACACCACGGACAGGGCTTCGGGCACGAGCGCCAGACGGGCGCGGCCCGCTGCGGTGTCGGCAACGACGGACTGCGTGCCGCGTGCGGCCAGCCCGGTAACGACGGCGCTGCGGAGGTACGGCGCGTCCACGCGCAGCCGCACGAGCGCGGGCATCGCCCCCGCTTCGGCCACGCACGCATCGGCCAGCCGCCCCAACACCGCCGCGTTGGTGGGCGTCTGGGCCATCGCGGGCACGGCGGCGGCGAAAAGCAGGGCAGGGACGAGGCGCATCGGGGAAATCTACGGCACGGCGGACGGTTGGCCGGGAGCGGGAACCAACGCCAAGCGTCCGGTTCCCCTTGCCCCACCCCTTTCTCCCGGTCTATCGATGCTCTCCCGCGCCCGACTGCACGCGATCTCGCAACTCAGCCGCCGCCGCGAGCGCGACGAGCAGGGCGTCTTGCTGCTGGAAGGCGTCCGAAGCGTCGAGGCGGCGCTCGACGCGGGAGCCGATCTCGTGGAGCTGGTCGTGTCGGCGGAAGCGGCGGAGTTGCCCCGGGTGCACGCGCTGGCCGCGCGCACCGCCGCGCCCGTGCACACCGCTGCGACCCGCGACCTCGACCGGATCTCGTCGGTGGAGACGTCGCAGGGCGTGGTGGCCGTGGCGCGGCAGCCGTCGCCCGCCGATCTTTCCGCCGCCCGGCGCGTGCTGGCGCTCGACGGCGTCCAAGACCCCGGAAACGTCGGGACGCTCGTGCGCACCGCCGCGTGGTTCGGTCTCGACGCGGTGGTGGCCGGGCCGGGCACGGCGGACCTGTTCAGCCCGAAGGTCGTCCGAAGCGCCATGGGCGGGCTGTGGGACGTGCCGCTCGTGCGCGCCGCCGACCTCGCCGAGACGCTCCGGGCGTGGCGAGGCGAAGACGGACGGGTTGCCGGAGCGACGATGGACGGCCAGGACGCGGCGGCGTGGCAGCCGGCGGAACGGACGGTGCTTGTGGTGGGCAGCGAAGGGCACGGCCTTTGCCCGGACGTGATCGCCCTCCTCGACGATCCGATCACGATTCCCGGAAGCCCCCGGCGGCGCGGTGCGGAGAGCCTGAACGTCGGCGTGGCGGGTGGTGTGCTGCTCTGGCGTCTGACCGCTGGCGCGTAGCTCGCCCCAAGCCAACGGCATCAAACCCGTATCTTGCCCCCTCGCATCTGCCCGTATGGAAATCCCTGCTTTTCACGGCACCGCCCTCGACGCCGCCGTCGCCACGCTGCCCCGCCGCGCCGAAGTGGGCAGCGGGCGGCAACGCCTGCGCATCGGCATCCCGCGCGAAGTGTCGAACGAGGAGCGGCGCGTGGCCCTTGCGCCGTCGGGCGTCGAGACGCTGGTGGCCGACGGCCACGAGGTGTTTCTCGAGACCCACGCGGGCGCGGGCGCGGGCTTCGACGACCAAGCCTACGCCGACGCCGGGGCCGAGATCGTGGAGTCCGCCGAACGGCTGTACCAAGCGGCCGACCTCGTCGCCAAAGTCGGGCCGCCCTGCGAAGCCGAACTGGCCTTCTTGCGCGAAAAACAGACGCTCGTTTCGGCGCTGCATCTGGGCGGAACCGACCCGTCGCACCTGCGGCGGCTGATGGATCTGGGCGTGACGGGCATCGCCTTCGAGTTCATCCGCGACTCCGACGGCACGCTGCCGATCGTCCGGATGATGCACGAGATCATGGGGTCGATGGCCGTGCAGATCGCCGCCCGGTACCTGGAGACGTTCGCGGGCGGGCGCGGCATCATGCTCGGCGGCATCTCCGGCGTGCCGCCCACCACGGTCGTCATCCTCGGCGCGGGCGTCGTCGGCGAGTGGGCCGCCCGCACAGCGCTTGGCTACGGGGCGCATGTGATCGTGCTCGACGCCGACCTGGGCGCGCTCCGGGCGCTCGAACACCACCTCGACCGGCGCATCACCACGGCGATGGCCGCGCCCACCTACCTGCGGCGGGCGCTCGCGCAGGCCGACGTGGTCATCGGCGCGATGATGAGCGACGGAGGCCGCAGCCCGGTGGTCGTCACCGAGGAGATGGTGCAGCAGATGCGCTCGGGCGCGGTCGTGGTGGACGCGGTGATGGATCAGGGCGGCTGCATCGAAACGTCCCGCCCGACGACCCTCGCCAGCCCGACGTTCCGCGTGCACGACGTGCTGCACTACTGCGTGCCCAACATCCCGAGCAACGCCGCGCGCACCGCCACCGTCGCGCTCACCAACGTGCTCGTCCCGTACCTGATGCAGCTCGCCGACGCGCCGACGGTCAACGAGGCGCTGTGGTCGAACGCGGGCCTTCGCAACGGCACCTACGTCTACCGGCGGCACCTGACGAAGAAGAGCCTCGCCACGATGTTCGGCATGCCCCACCGCGACATCGAACTGCTCATCGCCAGCGGGATTTAGTCGACCCCAGCCTCACTTTGCGACCTCGACCGAACCGATGCGCGGCGTGGGTTCTTCGAGCGCGTCGCGGCGGCGGAGAAACTCGACGAGCGCTTGCGTGAACACGTCGGTGACGCTCATGAAGTTGTGCTCGGCGTAGTCGCGGGCGGCTTCTTTGAGGCGTCCGTCGATGCGCATGTAGAAGACGTCTTTGGGCACGGCAAAACGGGATGGGTGGCGGGTAAAACGCCGCACGCGAGGCCCGGCGCGATGCCAAGCCCCGCGTGCGGGATAAAGGTTAGAGCGGAAGGGCCGAGATGGCGTTGACGAGCGCGTGGCGGTCTTCTTCGAGCAGGCTCATCGTGTCGAACACCTTCTCCGAAACGCCCGCAAGGCAGAAGACGCGGTCTTGCGGGAGCTGGAGCGAGCCGTAGCCCGCCACGTCGAAGGAGTAGACGAAGGGCCGCGTACCGGTCGCCTTCTCGTAGGCCGCCAGCGTGGCCGTCGGGGCGTTGTGCCCGATCCATCCCTGCATGTCGGAGAGGAAGACGATGCGGTCGTAGGCCGCGCCCGTCCGGGTGGCGAGGACGAGCGGCGCGTGGAAGTTCGTGCCGCCGTTCTTGGCCCCGTCCACGAGGCGCTGCGCCAGCGTGGCCGTGGGCTCGGCGGCGAGGTACGGCACGTACGCCGCGTCGTCGGAGAAGCGCATCAGGTCGGCCCCGGAGCGCTTCGCCAGCACGGCGGCGAACAGCGACGCGATCCGAATCGGACGACCCATCATCGAGCCGGAATCGTCCAGCACGACGAGCGTACGACCCGGCAACTCCGGGACGTTCGCCACGCTCAGGTCGAGCGCCTTTGCCAAGGCCTCGCGCACCGCGCGGCTGCGCCGGTCGCCCGTCTTGCCGATTTCCTCCATCGCCGTGGCGTAGCGGAAGGGCAGAATGCGGGACGACCGGATGCGACGTTCGTCCACCAGCAGCGCCAGCGCCTCGTCGAGCACCTCCGGAGCCTGCGCCGCGATGTTGCGCAGGTTGCGCAGCAGCGCGAACACCCCGATGCGGCCCGTGCGGACAAGCTCCGCCCACGCCTCGGCCTTGGCCTCGGCCACCGCGTCGGCCCGGTCGCCGTCCGCCTCCGTTTCCACCTGCCCGGCAGCACTCAGGCGCGTCTCCCACGTGTCGGCAGGCGCGAGCGTCCCGTTCACCAGCGCGGCGAGCGCGGCGGTGTGCGGCGGGTGGAGCAGGTTCACGGCGTCGACGAGCGACACGGCCTTGCCCTCGGCCCGGTACTTGGCCAGTTGGTAGGCGTCGAAGCGGGCGAGCGCCGCGCCGAGGCCCTTCTTGAGGCTGTTCGGGATCGGACGACCGTATGCGGCGAGGTAGAGTGCGAGCGTCTCGGTCACGTCGTCCACGCGGACGACGAGGCGGTCGAAGAAGCTCTTCGTCCACGGTTCGCCCTTGACGTGCCGGGCAATCTCGACGGCCACGACGTGGCTGATCGAACGCAGGCCGAACCGGTCGCGGGCGTAGAGGGCCGTCTGGGCGGCGAAGCGCTTGTCGGGAAGCGCCGCGATGAGGCGGCGCGTCTCGTCCATCGCGCCCGCGGCCGAGCGGTAGAACTGATCCTGCACAAACGACGTCAGCACGAGCGAGGCGAGCGCGAAACGGTCGTCCACGACGAACGCCTCGCCGCCGGCTCGGTTGAGCGTGCGGGTGCGCGGAAGGAGCGGAGCCAGGTTGAAACGCATGGCGGTTTTGCGGGATGCGGCGTCTCGCGACGCGACGTGAAGAGCGGGGGCGGTTCGAGACGAACACCCGGCGCACGCCCCCGCACAGGGACAGGAAACGCGCCGGGCAAGGCACAGCCCCGCATCAGGCGGGGCCTAAAGAAGAGTTCGGCGAGAAAAGCGGACGCGGCACGGAGGGGCAAACCTCCTTCGTGAGCAACGAAGTACGCCGCATCCTCGCTGCGCCGAACAGCAAGGGCCGGGCAGGGCGGCCCGGTGAAAGGAGTCCGGAGAGAACGGTGCCGAGCGCAACCGCCAACGGCGGCCCTGAGCGGGATTCGAACCCGCGTGTTTCAGGCTTCAAGCCTGAGGTGCTCCGGTGCACTACGAAGGAGCGCACGGCTTACTGCTCCGGAAAAGGATTCCAAGGAGAACGGCGCGGCGAGCATCCGCCGCCGGAGCGACGGCGCAGGACTTGAACCTGCTCGCCCGCGAGGGCTTGCCGAAGGAGCTCGTCCGCTTACTGCCTTGTAAAAGAGCGCCCGGGGAGAACGGTGGGAAGCGGGGGCACTTCGCGGAATTGCGAAGCGTCGGGATTCGAACCCGGTCGCGCCCCTTGGCGGAGCGCATGCCATTTCGGTGAACCGCCGTCCCTTACTGCCCCGGACAAGGGGGGCTGGAGGAGGAAACGCGACGCGGGCAAGCGGCCCGACGAGCCAGCCAGCGGCTCCTCTCCCCGGTAGTCGGGGGGGGGCAGGATTCGAGCCTGCAACCTTCGGGGTATCGAAGTATCCCATCGTCTTACTTCCTCCAGCAAAGAGAGTGCTGGGAGAGAACGAGCGGCGCGGGACGCAAAAGCATGCACTCTGCCTGTTGAGCTATAGACCCGTAAAGGTGGGTCTAGCAGGACTCGAACCTGCAACCTCATACATCGAAGGAACCCGATGCCTCACTGCCCCCAACACGGAGGCGCTGGAGAAGAACGACGGCGCGGGAAATCGTCCTCGCGGACAGACCAATGCTCTACCAACTGAGCTACCCCGCCGTGGGTGGCGGGGGTGGGGGTCGAACCCACGACTCTTGGTTCCGATGAACCCCGATGCCTCACTGTCTCCAGCAAGATCAAAACGTGCAAAGAACGCGGGGGAGAACGATGGACGGCGGTTGCCCTTGCGGGCCGGTTCCCCTACAGATGGAGAGGATGGAGCGGTGTGGCAGAGCCAACACCGAGAAGTACCGCCGGGCCTTACTGCCCCCGACGCCCAAAGTGTACGGCGATTGTATATACAAAAGCAATCGAAAGAAACGTGAAGACGATTGCAGAGGCTTCGCCGACGTCACCGCCCGTCGTACGCCGTGCCTTGCTCCATCCACGCGGGGGCGGGTGCGCCGAGCAGGTGGACGTCGAAGAACGTCTTCATCCGCATCGCCCAGTCGAGTTTGTTGGCGTACTGCGCCGGGTGGTGGCCCTCGCCGCGGTACTGGAGGAACACCACGGGCTTGTCCAAGCGCCGCAGCGCGAGGTAGTACTCGATGGACTGCTCCCACGGCACGGCCCCGTCCTCGTCGCCGTGGATCAGCAGCAGCGGCGTGTTCATCCGGTCGGCAAAGAACAGCGGCGAGTTGTCGAGGTAGCGGTCGCGTCCGTTCCACAGCGTCGCGCCGAGGCGGCTCTGCGTCTGCTCGTACTGAAACTGGCGGCTCATTCCCGTCTCCCACCGAATCCCGCCGTACGCGCTCGTCATGTTCGACACCGGCGCGCCGGCCACGATCGCGCGGAACACGTTCGTCTGCGTGGCCAGCCACGCCGCTTGGTAGCCGCCCCACGAGTGCCCTTGCAAGCCGATGCGCGAGGCGTCGGCGAGGCCTCGCTCCACCAGCATCGTCACGCCGGGCACGAGCGCCTTGAGCGCCGACAAGCCCGGACGCCCGACTTCGTAGCGAATGTCGGGCAGGAACACGACGTAGCCGTCGGCGACGTACTGCGCCAGCGCGGGCCGGTGGCTCACCGCCGGGACGGCGAACTGGTGCAGCCGGTCGGACATCAGTTCGTAGAAGTAGACGATCACGGGGTAGCGCCGCGCCGGGTCGTAACCTTCCGGCTTGATGACCACCCCTTCGAGCCGCTCGCCGTCGAGGCCGCGCCACGACACGAGTTCGGCGTTGCCCCAGCGGAGGCTGTCGGATTGCGGGTTGACCGTGGTGAGGCGGCGCGGCGCGTCGAACCGGTTGCCCGAAACGGCCCACACGTCGGGGAAGGTGCTGTACGTCTCGCGGGTGACGAGCACCGTAGCAGCGCCTTCCGCTTTCCGCACGAACCGGACGTATTCCGGCCCGCGCATCCGCCACACCGGCACGCCCGGACGGTTCAGCGCCACGGCGGCGAGGCCGTTTTCTTTGGTGGTTTCGTTGTAGGCCGAGAGCAGTAGCGTGTCGGCGGGCGTGTAAAACCGCTTACGGGCGTCGGTGTTGATCACGCGAAAACGGATGCTGTCGGAGCGACCCGCCGAGCCGGTTACGTTGACCGTCGGGCCGCCCGCGAGCGGCAGCCGCCAGAGGTCGAAGCGGTCGTAGACGAGCGCGGATTCCTGCGCACCGTCCACCACAAACCCGGCGAGTCCGTAGGGCGGTGCCTCGTCGGGCGTGTCGTGTTCTTCGTCGACGAGCGGGCGGGCGATGGCGGCGGAGATGCGCCGGGCCTCGCCGGTGCGGGTGTCGGTCGCCACCCACTGCTCGCCGTCGAACGTGAGTGCATGCCGTCCGGAGGGCGAGAGGCGCGCCGGCCCGCCGTAGTGCGAGGCGAGGCGTCGGCGCTGGCCGGTGGCCAAGTCCACGGCGAACACGTCGGCGTAGGAGCCGTCCCACGAAATCTCGCGGGCGTAGCGCTCCGAGGCGGTTTGGAGGCCCGTTTCGGCGTTTTGCGGAACATCGGCGAGGGCAATGTCGGCGCTGTCGAGCCGTACAATCCGCCCGTCGTCGTGGAGGACGGCCAGCCAGACGCGCTTCTGCTCGTCGCCCCAGCGTTTCTTTTGCTGCGGCTGGATGCGTCCGTCGGCGGCGTGCCACACGTCCATCGTCCGGCCCGCCAAGATCGCTTCGGGGTTGAAGCCCGCAAACGCGGTGTCGGGCTTGGGCGCACCGGGCGTATCGGGCCGCAGACCGAAGAAGAGGCGCTGCCCGTCGTCCGTCCACGCAAGCCGGTTGCCCGCCGGAACGATCCAGCCGGGTGCTTCGGGACTAGCCGCCGTCGTTTCGCCGCCCTCCCATCGGGACAGGGTGGCCGGGCCGGGGGTGCCGTCGCGCAGAATCCCGGCGGCGAGGAAGGCGAGTGTAACACGTCTTCTGGTTTGACACATTCCCGGTCTGGTGGTGGGATGATGCGGGACGTGGTGGGATGACGTGGGACGGGGTGGAGCCGAGCGTGTAGGCAGCAGCCCTTGAGCGGCCCGCACGGTGCCATTCTGAGCGAAAAAGCCCGCTCGCCCTGTGGATGGGCGGACGGGCTTTCAGGCGTATTGAAAGGGGGTTCAAGGCCGCACCACAAGAAGGCTTCCGCGCTGCTTGGTTTGGCACTACCGACCCGACCCACCAAGGAGACGAAGCGTGGTTTGTCATAGGCGCCACCCTGCTCGGCGGGTCAATACAGACCCGTGAAGCGACGGAGCACGCGACCGAGCAGGCGAATCTTGTCGCCCTCGTGCAGGAAGATAGGTTCGTAGTCGGGGTTTTTGCTGAGTAGGCGCACCTTGGTGGCCCCGCGCCGCTCGACGGTCTTGACGTAGAACTCGTCTTCGTACCAGAGCGCGTAGACCCCCTCTCCGATGTAGCTGTCGCCGAGCCGCCCAAGGGCGAGGTCGCCGGGGTGCAGAAGCGGCACCATCGAGTCGCCCATCACGCGGGCGAGGAAGGCGTCTTCGGGGTTGATGCCCACCTCCTCGCGCAGCCAGCGCCGCACCGTCTCGCCGCGCGACTCCACCAGCTCGCCGTTGGGTTCGAGGCCGCCGCCCGCCGAGAGGTCGTAGATCGGGATGCGCAGCACGTCTTCGGGCAGGTCCTCGTACACGACGCGCTCACGCGGCGACGCCTCCACCGAGGCCAGCCCCTCTCCTCCCCCACGCCGCATCGCCCCCTCGCCCGTCAGGAGCCAGTCGAGGGAGACGTTAGGGTATGCTCCCAGAATTCTGGCAAGAACGTCGGCTCTTGGCGTGTTCGCGCCACTTGTGTAGTTGCTGATTTTCTGAGTCGAGACTCCCGTCTTCCGTGAGAAGTCGCTGTTTCCTTCTGAGACAGCCCTGATTAGCGCATCGAGACGCTCTGGGAGACCCGGTACAAGATCTCCCACTTTTTTATTGCGATTCGGCTCAATTCCCATTTTTCTGGATTACCTTGCCATTGTCCCGTAAACGATACGACAATGGCCGTGCCGAACGTCGATTTCCGCTTCAACCCGTGGCGAGGGGTGCTCGCCGAGGTGGCCGTCCGCGAGGGCGTGAGCCGCCAAGCGATCCGCCAGGCGCTGCGCTCCGGCAACGCCCGCGTCGCCCAGCTGGTGCGCGAGGCCGTGGAGGCTCGCCGCGCCGAACTGTCCCGCGCCCAGGCGGCAGGTGTCCCTATTCCCAACGAGCGCCTCGTCGGCGCGGAGGGCTGAGCCGTGATGCAGCGCAATCTTTCCGCGCCCGCGCACCTGTGGGGGTTCTGCGCCCTGCACGTGGCGCTGCTGACCTTCCACGTCGGGCGCGGCGCGTTCTCGACGAGTCTGTTTTTGTTCTACTTAAGCGCCCTCGCCACCGGGGCCGCGGTCGGGGTCTACATAGGGACCAAGGCCGAGCGCGAGGCGCACCTCACCAAGCGACTGCTCGATGGCGTGGAGCCGAATCTCGCGACGGGTGCTTGCGACGATTGCGCGGTCGTGGACGGTATCCGCCACCAGCTTCTGGAGGCGCTCGCGCTCCTCCCGTCGCAGGTCGTCCAGCCAGCCTCGGACGCCCCGCACGGCCATTCCGGCCGCGAACAGCAAACAAGCCCCTCCGAACCACGCCCACAAAGAGACGCGAGGGAGGACCGGGGCGAGGGCGATAGCGAACGAACCAATTCCTGCGACCGCGCCGAGGGCGGAGAGGGAGAAAGACCGAGTAGGCTTCATTGACTTCGGGGTGGGTGGGGTGAACAGGTAGCGTGGAGGCCCCCAAAGTAGCCCCATCCGCCCCGGCTTTTTAGGTCTCACCGTGCAGGCGAACGGTGGGACGTCCGGTGGGACGCACAAAACGCCATTTCCAGCACACTGGGGCCGATACCCCCCCCCGACGGTGGGACGCAAAATCAACCACTACACTGCGCTCGAACTGGCAGAGATGGCCCTGCCAGATCTGCCGACGACGAAGCGTCGTATTTCGGCCCGTGCCGTATCGGAGGGGTGGCCGTTCGTGCTGCGCACACCCGAGGGGGGCGGCACGGCGGCGCGGTGCTACCCGGCCTCGGCGCTCCCCGAAGCCGCCCGCGTGGAACTCGCCCGCCGGGCGGTTGCGGAGCCGGGTGCGGACGCGGCGCTGGCGGTGGCCGAGCAGTCTCGCACGGCGCTCGCGGCGGCGCAGGTGGCGGCGTTTGAGGCGTTGCCCGCGCACGCCCGGCGCGTGGCCGAGGCGCGGGCGGCGGTACTGCGCTCGCTCGCGGCGTTCGAGGCGGCGCTTGGCCCGCCGCGCCACAAGGCGCTGGCGTCGTTCGCGGAGGCGCACGCCGCCGGGGCCGACCTTGGGCTTTCGGCGGCTGCGCGGGAGGCGGCGGGCGAGAGGCTGAGCGTGCGGACGCTGCGCCGCTGGGAGGCGTCGTTTGCCAGCGGCGGCCTCGTGGCGCTCGCGCCGTCGTACGGCAGCCTTGGCGGGCGGGTCTACGAGTCCAAGATCGACGCCGTGCAGGACGTGCGGCAGGCGGTGGAGGGGGCGATCCACCAGATGGGGCCGCGCCTGTGCCTGCCGGTGCTGCACCGCGACCTCGTGCGCGCGTACGGCGACGCTGCGCCGAGCCTGCGGGCGCTCCAGGCGTGGGTGAAGCGCTGGCGGGACGAGAACGCCCACGCGGCACTCTTCCTCGACGACCCGCCCGCCTACAAGGGCCGCGCCACGCCCGCCGTAGGCAGCCGCTCGGCCACGGCGACGCACCTGAACGCCCTGTGGGAGATGGACTCGACACTCGCCGACGTGGAGCTGGCCGTGACGGACGCGCACGGGGCGCTGGTGCTGGACAAAAAGGGCCAGCCGCGCCGGCGGCGCTACGCGCTCGTCGGCGTGGTGGACGTGTTCTCGCGTCGGGCGATGTACCTCGTGGCCGAGACGTCGTCGAGCGCGGCGGTGCGGCTGCTCTTTGCCCGCGCGATGCGGGCGTGGGGCATTCCGGAGCGGGTGAAGGTGGACAACGGCAAGGACTACGTGTCCGAGGCGATGCTGCTTGTGTGCCAGAGCTTCGGCGTGTCCGTCGAGCGGTGCGCCCCGTTCCGTCCCGACCAGAAGCCGCACATCGAGCGCCTCTACAAGACGCTCCAGCACAGCGAGATGGCGGCGCTGCCCGCGTTTGTGGGGCACGACGTAGCCGAGCGGCAGAAGCGCCGGGCGCGGTCTATCGAGAAAAGTGCCGCCGAGGCCAACAGCCCCCGTCCGGAAGGGCGCTGGGCGCAGCGGCTGGTCGGGGCGGTGGCGTTTACGCCCGCCGAGTTTCAGGCGTGGCTCGATGCGTGGTGCGTAGGGGCGTACGGCCTGCGCGAGCACACGGGGCTTCGGCTGGGGGGCCGCCACGAAAGCCCGGTAGAGCGGGCGCGGCGGTGCGCCGCCGAGGCGCGGCACCTGCCCGACGGCGGCGCGGTGGCGCTGCTCTTGGACCCGCTGCCAAGCACCGGCGAGGGCACGGGAGTGCGCGTGGTCGGGCGCAAGGGCATCCGGCTGCCGGGGCGCGACGCCTTTGGGCAGCCGCGCTACGCCTGGGACGAGGCGCTCGTGCCGCTCATTGGGCAGCGCGTCGAGGTGTACCGCGATCCGTCTGCGCCGGGCCGGGTGGCGGTGTACCACGAGACCCGCGCCGGGCGCGTGTTTGCGTGCTGGGCGGCGGCGCTGGAGAGCGAGGCCGAGCGGCAGCAGGCGGCGCGGCTGGCGCAGGGCGCGGCGCGGGCGCATCTTCGGGAGGTGGTCACGCCGCTGGCTGAGGCGGCAAAGGCGGCCCGCTCGGGCGAGATGTTCCTCCGCGCCGCCGACGAAGCCGCCGAACGCGCAGCGTCGGAGCTTGCTGTTGTGCCCCGCCTTGCGCAGGCTTCTCCGACCGACCACATGGCCGCCGCGTCGAGGGCCGCCGGGGCTGCTGCGGCGCTGGACGCCGAGAGGGTGCTCCGCGAGGGCTTTACCGCCGACGAGGCCGCCGAGATTGCCCGCCACGAAGCCGCCTTCGCCGAGCGCCGCGCCGCCGAAGACGCGCCTGCTGTGCGCCCACTCTTTGCCCATCCCGACGACCGGGCGGCATGGCTGCTGGCAAACCCTGAGGCTTGGCGGGCAGACGACGCCGACTTCTTTGCCCACTGGCAGGCCACGAGCACGCTTGCCCGCGCCCGCGTGGGCTAACCGTAAACCCAAACGCGACGCGGGTAGCCGCCCGCGCCGCGTCTTTTTCGTCCCCTAACCCCTTTTTAGGATGAGAGACCAACCTGTAATCACGAGCAATGTCGCTCGGTTTCTAAGCGCGCTCGACAGCCTGAGCGCGCAGGCCCGGTCGGGCCGAAGCGGCGAGGCGATGGGCCTGCTCTGGGGTGAACCCGGAGAGGGTAAGACCACCGCCGTGGCGCTTGCTGCCAACCTGCACGCCGGCATTTACCTGCGTGCCCGCGTGACGTGGAGCGTAACGACGATGCTGGGGGCGCTGATGGAAGAGCTTGGGTTTGCGCCGCTGGCCCGGCGCAACGCGATGCTCGACGCGGCGGCCCGGAGCCTCGCCCAGCGCCCGCGCCCGGTGTTTGTGGATGAGGCGGACTACCTGTTCCGCCAGACCGAGATGCTCGACGCCCTGCGCGACCTCTACGACGTGGCCCGCGTGCCGATTGTGCTCATCGGAATGGGCGACATGCCGCGCCGCGTGCGGGCCGACCGCAAGTTCGCCCGCTTCGAACGACGCATCACCGAGTGGGTGGAATTTAGCGGCCTCACGCTGGACGACGCCCGCAAGGTCGCCTCCGATCTGTGCGAGGTGGAGGTTGCCGATGATCTGGTGGCCCACTTGTTCGAGCGCGTGGGCGGAAGCGTTGGGCGGTTTGTGAACGAGTTGTCGGCTGCCGAGCGCGTGGCCCGCACCAACGGACTCTCGCGGCTCGCCCGCGCCGATTACGCACGCACGGGCGCTCCGGGCGGGAGGGCGGCATGAGCGCACCCCGTGCCCGGCTCCTCGCGTGGCGAATGATGGAGCGAGAAGATGTGTTTGACGCCCATAACGTAGTAGGCGCGACCGGTCTTGTGCTTCACAACGCCCGCGTGCTTCTCTCTCGGCTTCGCCGCGATGGCCACATCGAGGTGGTGCGCGAAGCTGGGCCTGCCACAACCGCTCGCTACCGTCTTGTCTCGGCGCATGTACCTCGCTACGTGGACTCGATGGCCGAGTGGCAGCGGCAGGCATGGCGGACGATGCGAATGATGCGCACCTTCACCGCCGACGAGGTGCTCCGCACGATTCCGGAGCCACCGACCAAGAGCAATCTGCGCCGGATGATCCGCGACCTGCTGAGGCACGGGCGGATTCAGCCACTCTCGAACGGGCGTACCGGTGTGCGCTATGTCGTCTCATGCGAGAGCGTCCTCAATCCGCTGGAGGACAGTCGAGTACTGGCGGCAGCGTACGCCCGAATGGGCCTCACCTCAACCGGGGAGGTGCGCCATGGATGACGCCCTCGACTGGATGCGCCTCTTGCGCGAGGCCGTGGACGCGGCCAACGGCACCGCCGTGGCCAAGCGCCTCGGCTACTCGCCCGCCGTCGTCAGCCAGGTGCTCAAAGGCAAGTACGCCGGACGCGTGGATCTCGTGCGCCAGCGCGTGATCGAGGTCTACGGCGCGACCTCGGTGGATTGTCCTGTGCTCGGCGAGATCCCGCTCTCCCGCTGCGCCGCCGAGCGCATCCGGCCCTTCGCCGCCACCAACCCGCTCCGGGTGCGCCTCTGGCAGACCTGCCCGACGTGCCCCTTCAACCCTACCTGCAAAACGCCATGAACACACCCCATCCGACCCCTGGCGACATCCGGGCCGAAGTGCTCGGCTATTTCGACGAGATGCGTGCTGAGCTCGACACGCTCTTTGGCCTCGACCGCGGCCAGATTGACGAAGCCGAAGACCTTGACGACTTGGATCCGATTCACCTCGCGTTCGACGGAGGGGCCCAGTGGGAGCTTGCCCACACGATCGAGACCTTCATCGAACGAGCTGCGGCACTCGGTGCGCTCTACGCCGCGCCTGACCTGCTGGCTTCGCCGCCCGTTGCCTTCTGTATGATGGGCACGCGCTTCCGCGAGGCGCTCACCCACGTGGCCGACCAGCTTGATGCTGCCCGCGCCGCCCGCATCCTCGACTCCTCGTCCCGCCCGGAGGAGCTGCGCGCCGATGGCTGAGACCCTCACCCCCACCGAAGAGCGCGTGCCGTACAAGACGACCGTGGTGGACGTGTCCGGCACGGGCGTCGTCCGCGCCGTTGAGCGCCTGCGCCCGGAGCCGAGCGACATCCTGATCCTGCGCACGCAGGCGTTCGTCTCGGTTGGCGAGACGGCGCTGATGTGCGCGCTCGTCAAGGGCTGGCTCGAAGAGCGCGGCCTGCACGACGTGCTCGTGCTGATCGTGCCTGAGGCCAGCGGCATCACGCTGGCGCAGCTGGCCAAGACCGCCCGCGACACCGTCGAGGCGCAGCTTCCGCCGAGCTACGACCGGCTGCACGCGGCGGTGCGCTGCATGGCCCGCCTGCGCGGCCTCGCCGCGGAGGATGCCCGCGACGGCCACGACTACGACCTGCGCGCTTACCTCGACGCCGCCCGCGACGTGGCACGTCTGGCCAAGGAGATCTGGCCCGACCTGGCGCCGTCCACCTAAACCCGTACGGGGCCTTTCACGGCCCCGTACGCCTTCCTTTTGAACGATGACCCCGCTCCTTTTTCTGATCCTCGTGGTGCTCGTGCTCGTGGCTCCGGTCGTGGAAGAACGCACGGCCCCGCTGCCTCCCGTCACCGACGCCGACCTGTTCCAGTCGATGCGCCAGCGCCTTGCCCGCGGCGAGCCGATGAGCACCGGCGACATCGCCTACTGGGCAGATCGCTACCACGCTCGGTGCCTCTACTTCTGGACGGGCCGGAGCTTCGAGGAGTACCTCCACGCCCCGATGCTCGTCGAGGACGCTGCCCGCCACGAACAGCAGGTGCTCGTCTTCGGCGCGGCGGCGCGGCGCACCCGCGTCGTCCGCGACGGCGTGCTTCCGCCCATGCTGGAGACGCTCACCCGTAGCCGCAACTGAGCCATGGACGCTATCCACATTCCGCAGCGGCGCGACCTCACCCGCGAGGGCGAAGACCGCCGCCCGCGCTGGCAGCGCTGGGCCGAGCAAAACCTGCAGACCGGCTGGCGGCTGGTGATCCGGCATGGCCACGGCGATGCGTGGTGGGAGCGCGGCGTGCAGCGCACGACCGTCTCCTACCGCCGGGCCTGCGAGGTCGAGCGGCTGCTCGGCACCGAGCCTGCACCCGCGACCCTGCCCGACGTGCCGGCGCTTCCGGGGCGCAAACCCGTCACGCCCCCCGGCAACGCGCACTGCTACCTCCCGTACACCGATGCCGTCACGGGCGTGACGATCCGCACCGCCTTCGACCCCGAGATCGTCGCAGGCGCGCTGGATCTCTGGTGCGCGGGCACGCCCGAGAGCGGCTTCTACACCCGGTCGGGCGTGGCCTTCACGAACGTGCGGATGTGGGCGCGGAAGCTGGGACGCACCCGAACCGTCCCGGTTCTCACGAAGCCGGATGCACCTCCTGCCAAAGGGACGGGCCTCGTCTACCACGACGCCCAGACGGGCCGGTCGATTGGCGTGCGCTACCCGCCCGCGCTGGTGGGCCGCGCCCTCGCGCTCTTCCGCAGCGGCCACACCCGCGTCGCCGCCGCCGAGGCGTGCGGCGTGCCTGCCACCGCGCTCACCAACTGGTGCAACCGGCTGGGCATTCACCGCCGCCGGTGCCGCACGCCGCAACCCCTGCTGCCATGACCCACGCCCCGACCCTCTTCGACCCGCCCCGCGAGGCGTCCGAGCCGGAGCCCCTGCCGGAGGACGCTACGTGGGAGCAGCGAGCCCACGCTTTCCTCGACGCCCACCCGGAGGTGTACGACGCCATCGTACGCATCGCCCGGCAACTCAAGGCACGCGGCTACGCCCGCTACTCGATCAAGGGCGTGATGGAGATCGTGCGCTACCTGCACGAGGGCGACACGAAGCCCGACGCCGCCGAGCCCTTCAAGCTCAACAACAACTACTCCGCGACCTTCGCCCGCGTGGTGATGGCCCGCGAGGATGACCTGCAGGACTTCTTCCAAACCCGCAAAGCCGGGGAGTAAACGACCTATGAACACCTTCGCCAAACTCTTCACCCACCCCACGATGGGGCAGATCCTTGTCACCATCGAACGCAGTCTCGATGACGAGACGGTAGATGTCCGCTATGCCTACCAACCGACCGGCTTGGGGGTGTGTTCACTGCGTTGCACGCGGCCAGACGATGAAAGCGGGTGGGACGCCGCCGAAGCCCACTTTGCCATCGTCACGGAGGAGTCTGCCGCTGCGTTCGTCGCGCCTTACTTCAAGATGGCCACCAACTTCGCCTGATCGCCATGCCCGAATACCACCTGCTCGTGCTGGCTACCTCGTGCGTCGCCCTTGGCTTCTTCGCGGCGCTGGACATCGTCGCTCGAAGACTTCCCGAAAGGCCCAAGGGCTTCCCCTTCACGCCGTTGGGGCGCATGCTCGGCTACGGAGGCCCGATGCTCAGCGGTTGGGTCGCCGCCATCGCCCTTTTGACCTCGCTGCCCCGATGACCATCTCGATCGACGACAAGATCAAGGCGCTGCGCCGCGAGCTGGCGATGCGCTACCGCGTCTACCCGAACCGCGTGCAGGCCAGGAAGATGACGCAAGCCGAGGCCGACCGCGAGGTCGCCATCGCCGAGGCCATCCTCCAAGACTACGTGGACGAGCGCGCCCGTCGCGCCGCCGCCCAAACCACGCTGCCCCTATGAGTATCCCGGCCTACTTCCCCGACCTCGATACACTCGTGGCGTCGCCCTACTTCATGTCGCTCCGACAAACGCTGCGATGCACAGGGCCACTCCACCGACCGACGGGCGGGACGGTCATGTGGTCGCTCTCCATCCGTCACCCCAAACGGCCCTTGGCTGAGGACATCAGCGTCACCGGTTCAACCCTCCAAGATGTATTCACGAAGGCCAACGACGCGTGGCATCTGATTGTCACCTACTACCACCTCAGCCATGCCCGATAACATCCGCCGCAAGGAAATCGCCGCCATCCAGATCGGCTGCAAGCAGCTCTTCGGCAGCGACGAAGACGCCCGCCGCGCCTTCCTGGAGGAGGCGACGGGCAAACGCTCGACCAAAGACCTCACCGCCGAGGAGCGCCGCCGGGTGCTCGAGACGCTGCGCCAGAACGGTTTCGCGCGGAGCCGCGAGCGCGTCCGCATCGACCCCGAGGCCGACACGCCGCAGGTGCAGAGGATCAAGCAGCTGTGGCTCACGCTCTGCGAAAAGGGCGCGGCCAAGTCCGACGAGGTGGTGGCGCTGAACGCATGGATCAAGCGCTCCTTCCACGTCGACCACGTGCGCTGGCTCAGCCCCGAGCAGGCCAGCAAGGCCATCGAGATGCTCAAGGCGTGGCTCGGTCGCCTGCGCCCTGGCACCCGTCGCCCCGGCACGCGCGGCCGCGCCGCATGACCTCCTGCCCGCCCCTTCGTATGTCCCGCCGTCCCTATCCCGCGTCCCTGCCGCTCGACTTCGACGGCTGGCCGCGCATTGAGCGTCAAGACCTGACCGACTGGCTCGCTGAGCTCGCCGACGTGGCTGGGCTGGAGGCGGTGCGTTTTCTTGTGACGCGCTTCGGCGACGAGCAGCTGAGCGTGCCCAAGACCTACCGCGAGCACAAGCTCCCGCTCTGGCTGGAGGAAACGCGCGATCTGCATTCGGCGTCGCTGGTGAAGACCATCATCCGGCTCTTCGGCGGGGCCAACGTCCACATGCCCAGCCCCGTGCCGCTGCACCAAGCCGTGGAAGACCGCGAGATTCGGCGGCTCTACGACGGACGCAACGCCGGCGACCTTGCCCGGCGCTACCGCCGCAGCCGCCGCCACGTGAAAGCCATCGCCCTCGCCCGAGCATGATCGCCCGCTCCCCCAGCGTCCGAGCTGGCCAGCCTTGCATCTCCGGAACCCGCGTGAGCGTGGGCGATGTGCTCCGCTACACCGCTGGAGGGATGACAGCAGACGACATCGCCGCCGACTTCCCCGGCGTCGAACCGGAGGATGTGGCCGACGCGCTCCGCTACGCCGCCGAGCACCTGGAACGTGCCGGGCGGGTGGAGCAGGACGTGGCCACGAGTGCGATCGAACACGCCGGGCTGAACGTGGCGCTCGTGTGGCATGCGCTCACACGCGGACGGGCGAGCGAGGCGATGAAGCGCCTGCACGCGCAGTGGCCGGACTTTGCCAGCGCCCTTGCCCGGCTCACCCAGATCTGCGAGGCCCAGCGCCCAGTGGCCTTCGAGGAGACGTTCCGTCGCTTCAAGCCGCCAGCCTTGGAGGAGGACGACGAGGATGTCGAGGCCCCTACGCCAAGGCGCGGGCGGCGATTGTGAATTCGAGCAAACGGATTTGGGCGCACATTATGTGTGCAACGTATGCTCGTGCCCCCAAGCCTCTTGCTCCTGTGTCTGTAGTCCTCGACTTCCTGCCTTGCGGAGGCACTGGTCACTACTCCATTCATTCTGGTGGGCCAATGCATGGCATCATCACATCCGTGTACTACCTGCTGCCTGACCGTCTTCGGGCGGTACCGATTCCCCAGAAGGAGGTACTTCCGTTCTTGGGAGATTACGTTCTCCAACCAGACGAGCGGGCGGTGGCGCTGTACCGCCTCGACGGATTTGCCAAAATGACCTTCGCGGACAGCCCTGTTTTCCGCTACTGCTTCGACCGCATCACCATCGGCCCCAAGCCGCCCCGGCTCTTTCCTCCGGGCATCCATGGAGAGGTGGAAGAGATCGACTGATTCCGCATCGGTGCGGGTGAACGGACGGTCGCCGACGCCCGAAACTGGCCCCTGCCTCCACGCGAGGCGGGGGCCTTTCTCGTTTGCCATGCCTGCCACACCCGACACCCTCATCTACCGCGACCGCGTCTCCGAGGCGTTCGCCCGCAAGGTCTGCCGCATCGCGGCCACGCTCGACATGGACGCCGACCACCTCATGGCCGGGATGTTCTTCGAGACCGGCGGCACGTTCTCGCCGAAGGTGCGCAACCCGCGCAGTTCGGCCACGGGCCTCATCCAGTTCATGAACGCCACCGCGCTGAAGCTGGGCACCACCACGCCCAAGCTCGCGGCGATGACGGCGGAAGACCAACTCGACTACGTGGAGGCGTACTTCCGCCCGTACGCGGGCAAGCTCGCCACCGTCGAGGACGTGTACATGGCCATCCTCTGGCCGCGGGCCGTCGGCAAGCCCAGCACCTACGTCCTGTGGAAAGGGGCCGACGGCGCGGCCTACCGGGTGAACGCGGGCCTCGACCTGAACAAGGACGGGCGGGTGACGAAAGCGGAGGCTTCGGCTCGTGTGCGGCGCATCTACCTCGACGGCCTGTACCGGGCCGGGAGGGCTGGGCGATGATGGTGCTTCCCGTTCTGCTGGCGCTTGCCGCCGTGGCCTGCCTCGCGGTGGCCGTCGTGCTGGCCGTGCGCCGCCCGCTCAAGCCCGGCCCGCGCACGAAGGTCTGGTGGCGCTCCAAGACGCTGTGGGTCAACGTCGGCACCATCGTGGCGGCGGGCGTGGCCATCGTGGAGGCGAGCACCGGCGACTGGAAAGCCGAACTGCAGCCTTGGGGCTACTACCTGCTGGTGGTGGCCCTCGCGATGGCGAACGCAGCGCTCCGGCTCATCACCACCAAGGGCCTCACCACCGATCCCGACGACCAGTAATGCGCTTCGAAGAGTTCGTACAGCCGGCTCCGCCTGCGGCTGGGCCGCACAGGACTGAGCGGCAC